>WNGF01006256.1_pt1 | contig 14823 bp, 11 predicted proteins | sample 5400641 | NCBI WGS metagenome assembly WNGF01 (sample SAMN13153371, study PRJNA577476) | soil metagenome | isolation source: 80 cm soil or saprolite under grassland replicate 2 | place: USA:California | collected 2016-06-15
AGGAGGCGGTTCACGATGAACCCTGCGTGGTCCTTGGCCACGACGCTGGTCTTGCCCAGGCGCTCGCCGAACGCGCGGGCGAACGCCAGCGTCTCCTCCGAGGTCGTGAGCGCCGGGATAAGCTCCACGAGCTTCATCACCGGCGGTGGGTTGAAGAAGTGCGTGCCCACCACCTTGTCCGGACGCTCGGTGGCGAGCGCGAGCTCGACGATCGGGATCGAGGAGGTGTTCGAGGCGAGCACCACTTCGGGCCTCGTCAGGCCGTCGAGCTTGCGGAACAGGTCGAGCTTGGTCTCGAGGTCCTCGACCACGGCCTCAATCACGAGGTGCGAACCGGCGAGCGCGCCGAGGTCGGTGGCCCCGGCGATCCGGCCCAGGGTATGTTCGGCATCGGCGGCCTCGAGCTTCCGGCGCTCCACCGCCCTGCTGACCGAGCGCTCGATCCTGGCCCGCCCCCCAGCGACCAGCTCCTCTGTGGGCTCCACGTAGGTCACGCCACACCCGGCCCGAGCGCAGACCTCGACGATGCCCGAGCCCATGAGCCCGCAGCCCACGACCCCGACCGACCGCACGTCCTCCGCTCGCACGAGCCTCCTCCGGTTCGACCGACGCTCGGCCGAAGCCTAGCGCGCCCCTGTCTCCCGCGGCTCCGTGGCAAGATGAGCCCACGCAACCAGGGCCAGGCTGCACTTTACGTCGGAGCACCTGATCTCCGAGCCAGTGATCCAGCGCATCGGCACAGAGTTCGAACCGAGAACGGCCGTGAGGAGCGGAGCCGTTCCGAGCTAAGTCCGTGTGACCTCGTTAGGGGCTGCCGGTGCTCAATGTCGGTCATTCTGGGTAGGCAGCTACTTCCACCAGGGATCGATGCCGAGATCCTGAGCGATAACGGTTGCGGCATTGTAGCCGCACGCGCCCCCGATGGAGCCGCCCGGGTGTGTCGACGCTCCGCACAGGTAGACGTTGTCGAACCCCGTCCGGTACGGCGGATACTCGTGGAAAGGCCGGAAGCGCCCCAGTTGATCCTGGGACATCTCCCCGTGGTTCCAGTCACCGTGCTTCATCGACGGCATCACGCGCTCGATGTCGATCGGGCTCGAGACATACCTTCCGACGATGGCTTCGGGCTCAAGGCCGCTCTCGAGGTACGGCCGCCATCGGTCCAGCACCACCGCTGCGTAGTCCTCCTTTACGCCCTCCCATGCTTCGACTCCGCCGTCCCTGAGCTCGTACGGGGCGATCTGCTCGCAGAAGCAGGACTCCTGGCCGTCCGGGGCGAGGCTCGGCTCGAAGATCGAGGGGTGCACCGTGAACAACCCCGGCTGCCTCGGGGTCACGCCGAGCCGGCAGTCTGAGGCGTTGTCCTCCAGCACGTCGAGCGACTCGCAAATGGACACGGCGAAGCACCGCTGCACGGCGGGCTCGAATTCCGCGGCCTTCCACCGAACCGGGACAGCCAGCGCCAGGTACACGCAGAACATCGACATCACGTCGTAGCGCCAGCGCTTCGCCGCGCGCTCCATCGTCTCGTCGAGTTTCTGCTCGCCGACGAGCTCGAGGAACGTGTGCTTGGGATCGAGGTTGGAGACGAGGATCCCGTCGACGGGGATCACGGTGCCGTCCTCGAGCTTCACCGACCGCGCGCCGTCCGCGTCGACCTCGATCCTTGCGACCGGCGAGTCGACGCGGATCTCGCCGCCCTGGTCGATAAGGAATCGAGCCATCGCCTGTGCGAGCTGGTTGGAGCCGCCCTTGCAGATCGCCCACCCAAACGGCTCGAGCGACCCGGCGATCATCACCGGATAGTTCGCGCCGAGGCCGAACACGTCGCCGGTTCCCGCGAGCTGGGCGACCCAGAACCCGACCCACGTCTGCACCTCCGGCGACTGGAACAGGTCTCGGGCCACGTGATTCGGCGAGGACAAGAACTGTCGGATGAGCCCAAGCCCATCGGTGCCCATGCCTTCGAGCGGGATCAGGTCCTGCGAAGGCGCTCCGGGCGGCGAGAACATCGCCTGGATCATCCCTTCCTCGAGCACCCGCCGGTACACGTGCGCGAGCTCGCGGAAGGTTTCGGCGTCTCGGCGGGAGAAGCGCCGGACCCGCTCGACGGTCGTCTCCAGATCCCGCGAGCAGACGAGCGCTCGCCCGTCAGGGAAGACGTGCCCGAACTGGTTCTCCGGCCAAAGGTAGCGTGCGCCGTAGCGCTGGAGCTCCAGGTCCCGGTAGACCGGCCCCATATGGATGATCCCGTGGAAATTCGAGTGGAAGTTGTGCCGGAACCCGGGCGCAGCGACCTCCTTCGTGGCGCACCCCCCGCCGACCACGTCTCGAGCCTCCAGCACGACTACACGCTGGCCGGCCTTCGCGAGATACGCGCCGCATGTGAGACCGTTGTGGCCTCCGCCGACAATGACGACGTCGTAGCCGCCGCCCTCACGCATCCGGCGGTTCCTCCCAGATGACGTTCTCCCGGTACACTTCGCCGACCTCCGCGTGTGAGGCGATTCCCGCTCCAGTCACGGATCGTGCCATGGCCTCGATCCTGCCGCGAGACTTAGTGCAGCCTATGGCCGCCGTCGATGTTGATCGTCTGGCCGGTGATGTAGCCAGAGTTGGGACTCACGAGGTACGCGATGCACTCGACGATGTCCTCGGGCTGGCCGCGCCGTCTGATTGCCTGGCCGGCGACGATCTCGTCGAACAGCTCGCCGGTCGGATCCTCGACCTGTGTGCCCTCGGTGGCGATGAACCCTGGTGTGATGCAGTTCACGGTGATCCCGTGGACCCCCGCTTCATAGGCCAATCCTCGGGTAAACCCGACCACGCCGCCTTTACTCGCGATGTAGGCGGCAAGCTCCGGGTAGCCGATCAGGAAGGTCGCCGAGCCGATGTTCACGATACGCCCGTAGCGGCGCTCGACCATCGTCGGCCATACGGCATTTGTCATGAGGAACATCCCGTCGAGGTTCGTGGCGAGCACTCGTCGCCACTCGTCGAAGGCGAGCTCAGCGAACGGCGTGTGTGGGTAGATGCCGGCGTTGTTCACGAGGACGTCGATACGACCGTGGGCGGCGAGAACCGCCTCGACCGAGAGCCTCACGCCGGCCGGATCCGTGATGTCCACCTGAAACACAGTGGCGCGCTCCCCGAGGGACCCGGCGACAGCCTCCGCGGCGTGGCCGTCCTTGTCGAAGAAGGCGACGTGAGCCCCGTCGGCGGCGAGCCGCTCGGAGGTCGCGCGCCCGATACCGCGAGCGGCCCCCGTTACGATCGCGACCTGACCTGCTAGGAGCCCATCCATCGCAGGGATGCTACCGGGGGTTGGGCCGCTGGGGGCTAGCGGTGCTCGGGATCGGTGTGTTGATGACTTGCCACCCACTGGCAAGTACCTTTGCGCGAGGACGCGAGATGAAAGAGCCTTGGAGCACCGGCGGCTTCGACGCGCCCGCGAGGAGGTCCGAGGCAAGGGGGCGAGGGCGATGGATCAGATCGTGAGGGCCCGAGGGGTCCGAAAGGTCTACCGGAACGGAAGTGTGGTAGAGGCGCTCAGAGGCATCGATCTGGACATCCCGACGGGTGAGCTGGTGGCCATCGTAGGGCCATCGGGATCGGGCAAGACGACACTGCTGAATTGCCTGTCGGGGCTGGAGAGGATCGACGAAGGCGAGATCCTGGTGGGCGGGGCCGACCTGGCGGCGCTCTCGGACAACGACCGGACGGAGTCCCGGGCAAAGAGCATGGGATTCGTGTTCCAGGCCTTCAACCTTCTCCCCGTCCTGAGCGCCGTGGAGAACGTGGAGATCCCCCTGCTGTTGCTGGGGGTCGGAGCCAAGGAAACCAGGGCCAGGGCCCTGGAGACGCTCGAGCTGGTGGGGTTGGGCGATCGGGCCAGCCATCGCCCCGATCAACTCTCCGGTGGAGAGCAACAGCGCGTGGCCGTGGCGCGCGCCCTGGTGCACCGGCCGGCCGTGGTGTGGGCGGACGAGCCCACCGGGAACCTCGACTCCGAATCCACACAGGCGGTCATGGATCTCCTCCTCAAGCTGAACGCGGAAGGGCAGACGATCGTGATGGTGACCCACAATCCGCAGATCGCCGCGGCAGCCGCCCGAACGGTCTTCATGCGCGACGGCCGGATCGAGGATGGGACCGCGATCATTGGTCCCAGCTCGACTGAGGCTCGAGCCATCGCGGTGGGTGGGAAGCGGATCGAGGACAAGCTTCAATGACCCCTGTAGTTGGCGTTCTCGTAACTCTGTTCGTCCTGGCGTATGGGGCAGTGGGGATCTTCGCCGTACGTCGGAGGCTGCTCGGACGGCTGGCCCTTCGCGAAGCGATCCGTCGGAAGGCACAGACCCTGTTGGTGGTCGCGGGGCTGATGGTGGGGACAGCCACCATCACTGCGGCCCTGGTCGCTGCGGACTCGGTCGGGGAGTCCACGCTCGATGCGTTCGCCTACAACAACTGGGGCTACGTGGATCTCACCGTGACGGGCGGCAACCAGTTCTTCCCGAAGGACATTGCCGACCGCCTGGCCGCCTCTCCGGCCGTGGCCCGGGTTGTGGACGGCGTCTCGGCCGGGATCGAGCTCGTGGGATCGGCCTCAGACCTCGATACCCGGCAGGGAACCTCGGGGATCACCCTGGTCGGGTTCGATCCCCACTCGCAGAAGGCGTTTGGAGCCTACGCCCTGACCACCGGACGGCGGACCCTGGGCCAGGATCTGGCCTCCGGCGATGTGCTCCTGTCGCGGCTTCTCGCGGACAAGCTCCAGGCGCGGCTCGGCGACCGGCTCCACGTGACCGTGGAGACCCCCGGGTCGACCAGCGCCCCTTCCCCGGTGGACCTGCGGGTCGCAGGGGTCGCCCGGTCGGAGGGGCCAGGGGCCTACACGTTGGGATCGGTAGTGTTCGCTCCGCTACCCACCGCACAGCGGATCGCCGGCACAAACCTCATCAACGTGGTGAGGGTCTCCGCCCCCGGAGGGATCCGCGACAGCGTGGAGGCCGGCCGGCTGGCCGCCCCTGTTTTGGAGCGGGAGGTGAGCGCGCTCGGCTCGCCGGTTCCGCTCGCGGTTCGCCAAGCCAAGGCCCTGGAGGTCAAGAACGCCGAGGAGGGCACGGTCTTCATCAGGGCCATGCTCATCGGCATGAGCGCCTTGGTCCTGGCGGCCGGCGCGGCTCTGGTGGTCAACCTCATCGGGATGCTTGCCGAAGAGCGCCGGTCGCGTATGGGCGTGCTGCGAGCGCTCGGGCTGAGGCGCGGCCGGCTGGTGGGCCTGTCGGTGACCGAAGGCGCCCTGTACAGCCTGGCGGCGGGGGTCCTCGGGACCGGGGTTGGGATCGCCGCCGGCCGGCTCGTGGCCAGCCGGTTCGCCCGGGCATTCGCCGAGTTCGCCGGGTCGGACTTCGACTTCAAGTTCTCCTTCTCGTTGAAGGCCTCGACCCTGGTCACGGCGTTCACCCTCGGGACGGTCCTCACGCTGGCCGTGATCTTCCTCGCCTCCCGCAGGACCTCTCGGATGACGATTACTGCGGCCATCCGCAACCTGCCGGAGCCACCGGCCGAGAAGAAGGGTCGGGGATGGGTCCGGACCGTCCGCCTGGCGGTCTTCGGCGGGCTCGGCCTCCTGGGCCTAGCCCTCCCCGATTTCCTCCGGCTCGCCGGAGGGATCGTCCTCATCATTGTGCTGTCGTCCGTGGCCAGGTCGCGGCTGTCGCCGCGGACCCACGCCACGCTGACGGGCTTGGCCCTCGCGGCTTGGTCGTTCGCCATGATCAGTGGTTCCGACCCCAACGCCGACGCCAACACGTTCTTCCTGGTGTTCGTGGTGGCCATGCTGACCTCGGTGTTCGGGCTCACCCTCCTGGCCTCGGCGAACCTGCACATCGCCGAGACCGTCGTGGGTCTGCTGGGCCGGGCCTTCGCCGGCCTTCGGGCCGTCCTTCGGCCGCCCCTGGCGTACCTGGCCCGCCGGCCCGTCCGGACCGGCCTGACCACCGGCGTGTTCGCCGTGATCGTGGGGATGCTCGCCCTCTTCGCGGTGTTCTTCGTGATCTTCCGCCCGGATTACCAGAGGTTCGGCAACGGCTACGACGTGCGGGTCCTGTCGACCGGCTCAGCCAGCCTGCAGCTGCCGGAGGCCGTACGGGCAGAGGTCACCCGGTCGATCATCCTTCCAACCCGCGGCTACCTCGGCCCTCTAAGGACTCAAGACGGGTTCTCCAGCGGCGAGCGGGTTTTCGTGCCGCTATTCCAAGTGGCGACTTATGTTGGCGATGCCCCGCCCGTCCGGCTGGAACAGCGGGATGACCGGTTCAACTCCGACCGGGCGGTGTGGGAGGCCGTTGCCCAGGACCCCTCGCTGGTGGTGGCGAACTTCGGCACCCCCGGCCAGAAGATCACCCTCCAGGGACCGGAGGCTCCGATCACGTTCACCATCGCGGGGTCGCAGAGCTTCGGCCTGCTGGACGGGCTGTTCGGAAACGAGCGTGCCTTCGCCCCGTTCCAGTCGGCGCCGCTTGGCGCCAGCATGCTGGTGGAAGTCCGGGAGGGAGCCAACCCCCAAGAGCTGGCCAGGACCATCGAACGCGACCTTTTCTCTCAGGGCGTCGATGCCGATTCGATCCAGAGCCTCCTCGACACGGCCGACCGGGCGAACCGGGCGTTCTTCTCCACCATCGACGTGCTCATGCGCATGGGCCTCGTTGTAGGGATCCTGTCGCTTGGGATCGTGGCTCTCCGGATCGTCACCGAGCGCCGGCACGTGATCGGCGTCCTCCGGGCCGTGGGGTACAAGCGCGTGCACGTGATGCTCGGCCTGATGACCGAGGCCGCGGTCACCGCCACGATCGGGGCGGTGGTGGGCATCGTTGTCGGGGTCACCATGGGGTACCTGTTCTACCGCCAGAACGATTCTCAGCCGGGGTTCGGCATCGACCTGGCCAGCATCGCAGGGGTCCTCGGGCTGATCTACCTGGCAGTGCTGCTTGTAACCCTCGGACCGGCGTGGCGGGCCTCGCGCCTCCCTCCCGCGGAGGCCGTACGGTACACGGAGTAGTGGTCCGTGGGGGTGGGCCATGACAGTCGAGGTCCGTTGTCCTTGGAGGCTGAACTCCGGGACGAGGTCGATCGGCCACGCGATCCAGACGACCGCCAGCCTTGCAGGCAAGCAGCGGCGCGTCGTCGGGTCTTGAAGGTTCGTCGCGACGTTCTGAAATGATGCTGCGGCCCGCGATCCCGAAACCTGCGGAGGTGCCCTGATGCCGATCCTGCGGTTCGCCGATGCGCCCGAGTTCGATCTGTCGGGGATTCGCGTGCGCGGCCTGGCGTCACCGACGCGGGGTTCGACCGAATCGATGACCTATCGGCTCGATGTCGCTGGAGGCCAGCACGTGCCCGCGCACACGCACGACCACGAGGAGGTGTCCCACCTCCTCTCTGGCCGGTGGACCGTGACGATCGAGGGGGCCGACACGCCGCTCGAGCCCGGGGATACGGTGATCGTGCCAGCCGGCGTGACCCACGCTTCGTATACGCGCGCGGGCGAGGAGGCGGTGATCCTCACAACGATGCCCGTGGGCACCGTCACGATCCGCTCAGATGGCGAGCGGGTGTCGCCGCCCTGGGGGTTGTAGGACCCTGCGCGAGGCCTTGCCAGCTCATGGGAGGCCGGTGTGGTACCGGCGAACAAGAGAGTGGTCGCGATCAGGGCCGCAGCGACCGCAGTTGTATAGGCGGTCGGGCCTGGGCCGCCGAGGCGGCCGCTCGAGATGGTCTCGTGCGACGCGGGTACTTCGGCTCCTACTCGCGGGGCGAGTGGGGCGCGGGCAGCGACATCGACATCGTCGTAGTGGTCGAACGGTCTTCCGAACCGTTCAAGCGCCGAGCTCAGCTACGACCCGAGGGCTGCCGATCCCCGCGAATCTGCTGGTGTACACAGCGGCCGAATGGGGAGCAGATGTCGTCTAGCCGGGCTCGCCCGGGTCCGCCCCCGGCAGCACCGTCAGCGCTGTCGACACCAACGTTTGATGGCCGAGCGATGGCCGGTTCACCACCTCGCCCTTCACGACCATCGTGGAGGACCCACCGCCGTCCAGGTTCAGCGCGGAGATGGCACCGAGATTCCGCAAGATGGCGGCGAACTTCGGAAGGGATACACCCACAGACCACTTTCGCTGGCGGCCGTCCACCACCACCATCAGGATCTTCCCGTTGGCAGTCACTCCGGCCCCGGTTCGGGGGTTGCGGCTGCTGCAGAAGGAGGTGGTGCAACTCCTCACGACCCTGCGCCCGTCGGCCACGAGGATGGGGGAGCCGCCGATGGCATCCCACACGTTCGTCAATCCTAGGGTCCACCCGAGCGTTACCGCGGACCCCGCCTGGAGCGAGAGGATCTGAAGGGCCTCGTCGGAGCCGGGAAGGGCTGAGATCACCACCGCGTCCGTCGCCGGGAGCGCCGTCTGGAAGCAGCCTCGCTGCTCGACGGTGAACGACTGCTCGAAGCCCAGGCCGTTGGCTGTGGGAGCAAAGGGCGCCGTCGGGAGCAGACGGGCAGAGCAGGTTGCCGGCGGGGGAGGCCACAGGGTTCCCCCTGCCGGGGTGAAGGCGCCGATCTCTCCCACCCCCAGCGGCCCGTTGTTCCATTGGTCGATGGTCCAGGTCTGACCGTTCGCGTCCGTTGCCGTCACCAAGGGCTCGGGCCGCCCGATCGTGACGGTCTGCTCGTCCTTGGAGACCGAGAACAGGATCCCGGGAGAGCTCGAGATTCGCACGAGCTGCCCATCCTCCTCGAACGTGTTGATCGGCTCGCCCACCCCGGAAGTGAAGTCGCCGTTCACTGCAGCGATGGCGCCATTCCTCCTCGCGATGTCGCTCGTCGTCGCTCGGACCGGCAAACTCGGGCCGGCCAGGGCCACGTCCATGGTCAAGGGCTTGGAGAGGTCGGCGGTCAGCACGAAGATGCGAAGAGGCGGCTTCCTCTGCGTGATCTTCGTGAGGGTGAGGCCGGGCGCGATTCTCTTCGTGATTCTGGCCAGCGCGCGCTGGCTCGTCCGCGTCGACCGCTCACCTGCCATGCTCGGCCAGGTCGTCACTGCGCTCACCAGCACTGCGAGCGCGACGGTGAGCGCGACGTGTCGAGGGATGGTAGGTTTCACGATCGGTCCATCCTACAGATGCGCCCGTGATCCGGAAGAACCCACCACTCGTCGCGTTGCTGGCGGCCGTCATCGCCGCCTCGATGCCCGTGTCCTCCGCGCAGGCCCTCAGCACGAACGGGCTCATCGCGTTCCGCACCGATCGGAGCGGGCGAGGCGAGATCTTCACCATGGACGCCTCGGGAGGCTCGCTCACCAATCTCACCCGAAGCGCGAACGTTCAGGACCTCGACCCGGCGTGGTCGCCCGATGGCTCGACGATCGCCTTTGTCCGGCGTGTCGAGCAAACACGGAAGCCGGACCTGTTCCTGATGAACGCGAACGGCAGAGACCGCATTCGACTCACCGCGACGCAGGTGGCCGAGCGCGGCCCGGCCTGGTCGCCCGACGGTACTATGATCGCCTTCTCATCGCGGACCAGCCCGTCCGGACCGTTCCGGATCTTCGTGATGAGCGCCGAGGGCGGGGGGCGGACGAAGCTCACCACGCACCCGGCGGGGACCTACGATGCCAACCCGGCCTGGTCGCCCGACGGCACCCGGATCCTTTTCGAATCGAATCGCGACGGCGGGTTCCCCGAGCTCTACGTTATGAATGCGGACGGCACGCGACAGGTGGCGCTCACGTTCAACGGCTACGTTGACGCCAGCGCAGCCTGGTCCCCCGACGGCACGGAGATCGCGTTCGTCCGATGCTGTCCCGACGGGTCGAACGAGATCTACACGATGAACGCCGACGGGAGCGGCGAGGTGAACCTAACCAGTACGACCGACCTGGAGGAGTCCCAGCCCGCGTGGTCGCCCGACGGGACGATGATCGCATACACGGCCGTCCCCACGGCAGGCGGAAACATCGACATCTACGTGATGAACGCCGACGGCACGGGGCAGACCCGGCTGACCAACGATCCGTCGCCTGACCTCTCGCCGAGCTGGCAGCCCATACCGGTCTGAACGGTCTCCGGCCGAGCGAGGCACGGTTTCGACCTCGTCTACGGGGATGCCGGCAACGACAACCTCAGGAAGGACCCTGGGTACGATCTCCTGCACGGGGAGGGTGGCGCCCACACGCCCTCCGGCGGCCTCGGTTTCGACGGCCTGAACGGCGGGGCCGGCTCGGACACCTGCCCGCTCCTGTGCGAAGGGCCCCTCGGGTTCGAGGAACCAACCCCGCCCTAGGAGGAGTCTTTGACTCGCTGGGGCCCACCAGCTCTCGTCGAACTTGCGGAGCCGGACCGGGAAGGGATAGCGTTTCGGGGCAACGATCGGTCCGATGCCCGCCCGAGTCGGGAGACATCGAATGAAGACTGGTCGGCTTCCCCCCCGTCTTTTGGCGTGCCTGGGCCTCGCGGGACTCCTTGTCGGCCTCCTGGCCATGCCTTCAGCGCTTGCCGACGCCGGGCCCACCATCAGCTCCTTCGCGCCGATATGCGGCCCGGTCGGGACGAACGTGGACGTCAACGGGAACAACTTCCAGGGCGCGACCCACGTGACCTTCAATGGGGTCGAGGCCTCGGTTAGCGTGCAGTCCGGGCACCTCATCAAGACCGCCGTGCCTACGGGCGCGACCACCGGCAAAATCGGCGTGGTCTCTCCCCAGGGCACCGATACCAGCAGCGCAGATTTCACGGTGAGTTTCTCGTGCGCGTCGGCGCCGACGATCTCGTCGTTCTCGCCGACGAGCGGGCCGGTCGGAACCTCGGTCACGATCAACGGGACCGGCTTCACCGGCGCCACGGCGGTGACGTTTGGCGGCGTGTCGGCCGGCACGTTCTCGGTGAACGGCGCGGGCACACGGATCAATGCGATCGTGCCGAGCGGTGCGACCACCGGGAAGATCACCGTGACCACGCCGGGGGGAACGGCGGCGAGCGCGACGAACTTCACCGTGACGACCACGGCTGCTGCTCCAACGATCTCCTCGTTCTCGCCGAAGAGCGGGCCGGTGGGTACCTCTGTCCGGATCAACGGGAGCGGGTTCGCCGGCGCGACCGCCGTGCGATTCAACGGAGTCGCCGCCGCGTCGTTCACCGTGAACGCCCAGGGGACCCGGATCGACACGAAGGTTCCGACCGGGGCGACCACCGGGAAGATCACCGTGACCACGCCGGGGGGCACGGCGACCAGCGCCGCGAACTTCACGGTCACGATCCCCGCTCCAACGGTCACGTCCTTCTCGCCGACAAGCGGGAGGACCGGGGCAGCGGTCACGATCACGGGAACGGCCTTCACCGGGGCGACCGCCGTGCGGTTCGGCGGCGTGAGGGCGAGCTTCGTCGTGAACTCGGCCACCCAGATCACCGCGACCGTGCCCGTAGGCGCGGTGACCGGCAAGATCAGCGTCACGACGCCCGGGGGAACGGGGACCAGCGCCATGAACTTCACCGTCGTACCCACGTTCCACTCTCGATCCATCTCGATCTCGCTTCGGCGCCATCTCGTGGTGCGTGGGACGGTGTCCGCGGGCGGGTTCGATGCGTGTGCCGAGGACGCGCTGGTGCGGATCCGGCGATTCGCGGACGGCGCCTGGCGGACTATCGCCACGACCCACACGAACGATGACGGCTTCTACCGGGTTCGGGTGCCCGATCGCCCGGGCAGATACCGGGCGTTGGCTCCCAAGCAGACCCTGGGCGACAGCGACATCTGCGGCCGGGCGATGTCGCGCGTGGCGTTCAACGCGTGAAGACGTGCCGAGGTAAGCGGCGCGCGGATCCGGCGTCTCGCTAGGCCGCGCGCCGTTCGGCCCGGGTGAACCGCCGGTAGACGACGGCCGCCACGACGATCAGCGCCGTTGAGGCCAGCAACGTCAGGCTGGCCAGCGCGTTCAGCGAGGGGAGCGGCCCGCGGCGGGCCGAGCTGTAGATCAGGATGGGGATGGTCTGCGTCGAGGCGTCCCTCGACAGCTGCTGGGAGATGACGAAGTTGTCGATGGACGCGGCGAACACGATGGCCACGCTGGCGAAGACGGCCGGGAACAGCAGCGGCAGTAGCACCCGGCGGAGAGCCTGCGTCGGCGAGGCCCCCAGGTCCATCGCCGCCTCCTCGTACTCCTTGCCGATCGACAGCAGCCGGGCCCGGACGATGATCACCGGGTAGGCCAGCATGTACATCGACAGGCCCAGGACCTGCGCGGTGAACCCCGTCCCGATCCCCGAGGCAACCTGAACGAAGAACAGGAACAGGGCCACCCCGATGGCCACCTCCGGGGTGATGAACGAGAACAGCATGAGGAAGTTGGCCGTGCCCGAGGCCCGTCCCCGCCACCGGTCCAGAGCCAGGGCGAACCCCACCCCGAGTGGCACCGCGATCAGCACGGTGAGGCCGGCCAGCTTCAGGCTCTGCACAAGCGCCGAGCGGAGCGTGGGATCCTGCCACACCGAGCTCTCGTTTCCCGCGTACCACTGCGTGGAGAACCCTTGCCAGGACGTGAGCGAGCGCGTGCCGTTGAAGGAGAACAGGGCCGCCACGACGACGGGGAGGAGCGTCCAGGCCACGTAGGCGATGGCTACGGCCCACAGGAACCGGGCCCTGGCCCACGGGTTCGACAGCCAGGCCAGGACGCCCCGTCTCATCGGGCCACCAGCTCCGTGGCCTTCGACGTGGCGCGCAGGTAGTAGAGCATTGGAAGGATCAGCAGGACCAGCAGGATCAGGACCAGCGAGGCCCCCGCCTGCACCAGCGAGCTCTGGATGGAGCTCACGATGAGGTTGCCGATCATGGCCGTGTTGCGCGTTCCGGCGAGCAGCGTCTGGGTGAAGTAGTCACCGAACATCGGGAGCGACACGATGACGATGCCGGCCAGGATCCCCTGTCCCGACAGCGGCAGCGTCACCCGCAGGAACGTCGTGACCTGTCCGGCCCCCAGGTCCCTGGCGGCCTCCAGCGTGGAGGAGGGGATCCGGTCCAGGACGCCGAACAGCGGCAGGATCATGTACGGCACGTAGCCGTACGTCAGCCCCAGGATGACGGTGAGGGGCTTGCCGTTCAGCCACTGGATTGGCGCCTGCGTGTTCGCCAGGCCTAGGCCGCCGAGGATCCGGTTCACGTAGCCGTTCGGCTGGAGCAGGTTGATCCAGGCCAGCATCCGCATCATGTAGCTGATCCAGAACGGGGCGATGAACGCCACCAGGAACAGGGTCCGAAAGCGCCCCGCGTGTCGGGCGATGAAGTAGGCGACCGGATAGCCGATCGCCAGACACAGGGCGGTGGCCGCGAACACGAACGCCAGCGTGTGCAGGAAGTCGCTCTGATACACCGAGCCGCTGGTGAAGATCTGCGAGAGCACGTCCCCGAACGGGCCGGCGTCCCATCGGAGCGGGTTGTACACGGGAGAGGGCGTCAGGAAGATCGGGTCCACCCGGCCGAATGCGATGGCCAGGATGACGAAGAAAGGGAGCACGAAGAAAAGGAGCAGCCAGATGGTTGCCGGGGCGGCGAACGACGCCCAGAACCACGAGGGGAACCACGCCCCTCGAGACCCCGATCCGGCTCCCTCAGGCACCGCCCGTCACGGTCCGGCTGGGAAGCTCACGCGCCGCCGGTGACGTCCTGGTAGATCTGCTGGTACAGCTGGTTCACCGCCGGGGCCAGCTCCAGCTCCTGGACCCCGAGGGGGAAGTCCTCCTCGGTGATCAGGATGTTCGACAGGTTCTTGGGGACCAGCTCGTCGGCCAGGATCGACTCCGGCGTGATCGACGTGATGGGCGGCTGGAACCCTTCATAGGCGTAGTTCACGGCGGCGTTCGATGGGTCCAGGAGGTGATCGATCATCTTGTGGGCCAGGACCGGGCTCTTCGCGCCCTTGGGGACGGCGAACACGTCGTTCGTGATGATCCCGGGCTTCTTGCCTGCGGCCTTCGGAGGCCAGACGTAGGAGAACGCCGTGATGGGCAGGCCCTTCGGCAAGTAGTACTGGTAGTAGGCGACCTGCCCAGACCACGTCTGGTGGATGTCGAAGGTCCCGAGCTCGCTGTAGTCGGTGTGGTCGAACTTCCAGTTCATAGCGGCCACGCCGTCGAGGAGCATCTGCTTGGCCTGGTCCAGGACGCCCGGGTCGGACGTGTTGACGTCGGCCCCCATCCGCAGCAGGGCGGCGGCGAGCGTGTCGCGTGAACCGTTCAGGAGATGGACCTGCCCTGCGTACTTCGCGTCCCACAGGATGTCGTAGGGGTTGTCCATGGCCGGGATGTCCTCGCTCACCCGGTCGTTCCGCCAGCCGATGCCAGTCGTGTACACGGTGTAGGGCGCAGTGAACTGGGCGCCGACGTCGTAGAACGGGCTCTGGAACACGTTCCACACGTTGGCGAAGTTCGGGAGGTAGCTCTGGTTCAGGGGTTGGATGAGCTGACCGAACGCGAGCTTGCCAACGTTCTCGAGGGTGACCGACACGATCAGGTCCCAGTTCGAACCGGAGGACTGCATCATCTGGACCATCTGCTCGGGCGTGTCGAAGATCGTCCAGTCAACCGAGGTGCTGTACTGGTCGGAGAACTTGTTCAGGATGAACTTCCGGATGTAATCGTTGTATCCGAGGATCTTCAGCGGGCCGGCCTCGGGCTTGAGACCGTCTGCGATGGCCGGGTTGTCCTGCGTCGGGAGCGTGACCGGCGCGTCGGGCCTGGCGAGCTGGAGGGCCGCCGACGGGCTGCCCGCCTGGCTCG
>WNGF01006260.1_pt1 | contig 14810 bp, 9 predicted proteins | sample 5400641 | NCBI WGS metagenome assembly WNGF01 (sample SAMN13153371, study PRJNA577476) | soil metagenome | isolation source: 80 cm soil or saprolite under grassland replicate 2 | place: USA:California | collected 2016-06-15
GCTCGGCCTGGCCGCCATCGGCGTCTACGGCGTGATGACTTACAGCGTCGCCGAGCGCACGCCGGAAATCGGCATCCGCGTGGCGCTGGGCGCGCAGACCAGCGATGTGCTGCGGTTGGTGCTGCGACAAGGGCTGACGGTGACGTTGGCAGGTGTGGGATGTGGTTTGCTCGCCGCGCTGGCGCTAACGCGGTTTATGCAAAACCTGTTGTTCGGCGTGAGCGCGACTGACCCACTGACATTTATTGGCATCGCACTGTTGCTACTGTTCGTGGCGCTGCTTGCCTGCTGGATACCGGCGCGGCGGGCGACGAAGGTGGATCCGATGATCGCTTTGCGGTCTGAGTGAGTTTTCTTTCTCCGCACGCTATGAACACATCGCTTCTTTACGGCAGTTTTATCGGCACGCTGCGCCGCGAAGTCGAAGCCCACGGCTTGCGGCTTCGGCGAGGTTTTAGATTTGACCGATGGCGAGGTCAGCAAACACACGCACGAAGACGCGCACTTCTGCTTCATCGTGCAAGGCGATTACATCAGCCGCGTCAAAGATCGTGAAAGCGTCCGCGCCGCCTCGACCATGCTGTTTCATCCGGCGGGCACGACGCATCGGGATCGTTTTCATCAGCGGTGCGGGCGCTTCCTGACCGTCTCGATTTTCACGAAGGTCGGCGACAATCCCGACTATGAAAAGTTTGATCAAAATCCTTCCGTTGCTTCTTCTCTCCGTCGTGATCGCCGGAGCGCCCTCACAGCAGCAATCTCCGGAAGCCGCGGCTGAGCAGACGTTTCTCAAACTCGTTCAGGAAGAAGGCGTCGAGAAAGCGCATCAAGTCTTTGCCGGAGCGCGCCGGCGCGATCCGCGCGCCGCGCTGTTCAGCGAAGCCGCGCTGAATGCGCTTGGGTACAAATTTCTTTACGAACGCAAACAGCCCGCAGAGGCCGTCGCCATCTTTCGACTCAACGTCGAGGCTTATCCCGCCTCGGCGAATGTCTACGACTCCCTGGCCGAAGCTTATCTGGCGATGGGAAACAAAGACCTCGCCGACCGGAATTATCGCAAGTCGCTGGCATTGAACCCGCGCAACGGCAATGCGATTCAGATGCTGGCGCGGATGTGAGTGAGGTTGCCGAAAGACGGTTGGCGAGATCGCTCGCCGCATCGCAGCGATTTCGTCACCGCGAACGGCGTCCGGCTGCATTACCTCGATTGGGGCGGGCGCGGCGAGACGCTGCTGTTGCTGACCGGGATGGGCAATTCAGCGCACATCTTCGACGACCTCGCGCCGAAGTTCACCGCTCGCTTTCGCGTGCTGGCATTGACGCGGCGCGGACACGGGCAATCGGACAAGCCGCAGACGGGTTACGACACCGACACGCTGGTCGAAGACATTGCACAGTTTCTCAGCGCCCTGAAAATCGAGCGCGCGTATCTGGCCGGGCATTCGCTGGCGGGCGATGAATTGACGCGCTTCGCCGGACGTTACCCTGAGCGCGTGGGCAAGCTGGTTTACCTCGACGCCGCGAATCACGACGCCACGCTGACCGATCAGGACATCTACCGGCGCATCCCCGAAGTCTTCGCGTTGCTTTCGCCGTCGCTGGCGGACGTGGTTTCTTACGAAACCTACCGCAATTGGACGAAGAAAAACCGCTTCGGCTTCTGGTCACAGGCGCAGGAAGCGGATTTCCGCGCGACGAATTTTGGCGAGAACGGCGAGTTGAAACCCGCGCTGCCCGGTTACGTCGTCACGGCGCTCGATCAAAGCGCGCGGCAATTCGCGCCGGATTACGACAAGCTCAAAGCGCCCGCGCTCAGCTTTCACGCACTGTATTCGATGAAGACGGCCTTCCCCTGGCTCGCGCCCAATGCCGACAAAGAGGCGTGGCGCAAAGCGCAAGAGTTTTTGACGCTGACCTTGATCCCGCATCAGCAGAAGCTGGCCGACCGCTTCCGGCGCGAAGTTGCGGGCGGGCGCGTGATCATCTGGCCCGCGACGCGCCACTACCTCTTCATCACCAGCCGCGCGGAGGACGAACGCGCGATGCGCGAATTTCTCCTGCACAAGTGATGTTTCGCCGGGTGCGCCGCGCGGCAATCCCGGTCTTGACGCCGCCTTCACGGCCTCGCTCGATCAACTCTTCCCGCCCGAAAAGTTTTCGCGGGCCGCAGCCCTTCCGTTGACGCGCCATAGTCGGCTACGTAATATGTGTTTATGTCATCTATCAACACTCAAAAATTTGATCGTGAATTGAAGAAGGGCGGCGCGGAATTGCTCGTCCTGTCTCTGTTGGAAGCGCGGGCGCGGCACGGTTACGAGATACGCAAACTGATCGAGACGCGCTCGGACGGCGTGCTCAAGTTCAACGCGGCGTCGTTATATCCGCTGCTCTACCGCTTGGAAAAGCGCGGCTGGATCGAAGGCAGATGGGTCGAGCAGGCCGGGCAGCGGCGGCGGCGTTTTTACAAGCTGACGAAAGACGGCAAGAAAGTGCTGGCGGCGCAACGCAGCATCTGGCAGTCGTTCGTCGCAGCCATCAATCGTGTGACTGGGCTTGAACATGCCTGAGTGGAAACCGGAAATCAGACGGCGGCTGGCGGGCTTGCCGCTTGCGCCGGTGCGCGAGAACGCGATTGTCGAGGAGCTGTCGCAATACCTCGATGATTGCTACGAAGAGTTGCTCAGCGGCGGCGCGACGGAAGCGGAAGCCTATCAACAGGCGCTGGCGGAATTGAGCGAAAGCGAATTGCTGGCGCGGGAACTGCGGCGCGTGGAGCGGCAGGTCGCGCTGGAACCCATCGTACTCGGAACCAATCGGAGGACAAAGATGATTGCAGACCTATGGCAAGACCTGCGGTTCGGCGCGCGGATGCTGTGGAAGAATCCCAGGCTGACAGCGATTGTGGCGCTCTCGCTCACGCTCGGCATCGGCGCGAACACCGCGATTTTCAGTCTCATTGACGCGTTGCTGTTGAGGACGCTGCCGGTCGCGGAGCCGCAGCGACTCGTGCTCTTCACCATAGCCGGGCAGCGTGGTAACGATGACAGCTTCTCTTACCCGCTTTACCAGCAGTTCAGCGACCAGCAGCGGTCGTTCGCCGGTGTGCTGGCGTCCGCCGGAGTAGGGCCGGTAAGGATGGTGACGAGCGAGCCGGGCGATGGAGGGCAGATCGAGACGGCGCAAGCCCAGGCCGTGTCCGGCAGTTTCTTCACAGTGTTGAAGGTGAACGCCGCGCTCGGCAGAACTTTGCTGGCAGAGGATGATCGAACTGGTAACTCGCAAGCCGTTGCGGTCATCAGCTACGGCTTCTGGCAGCGCCGGTTCGGCGGCGCTCCGGTAATTGTGGGCAGGCAGATTACGCTTAACGACGCACCGTTCACCATTATCGGCGTCGCACCGCAGAAATTCTTCGGCATCGAGGTCGGTAGCAATCCCGATTTGTGGTTCCCCTTGCAAATGATTCCGCAGGTGAATCCGGGAAGCCAAGCGCTGAGCCAGCGTGGTTCGTGGTGGCTGCGAGTGATGGGGCGACTGAAACCGGAAGTTGAGCTGAGGCAGGCGCGCGCGGAGATGGATCTGGTGTTGAAACAAATGCTGACCGAGATGGCCGCCGCGCGTGGCGACAGATTTACGCCGACCGAGAGGCGCGACTTCCTGGAACGCAGCATCGAATTGCAACCGGGCGGCGCCGGGCGGACGCCATTACGCCAGCGATTCAGACAGCCGTTGCTGATCCTGATGATCGCTGTCGGGCTGGTACTGGCTGTCGCGTGCGCCAACGTCGCCAATCTGTTGCTGGCGCGGGCGGCGGCGCGGCAAAAGGAGATTGCGGTGCGGCTGTCGCTCGGCGCAAACCGCTTCCGGCTCATTCGCCAACTGCTCACTGAAAGCGCATTGCTCGCCTGCCTGGGCGGCGCGTTGGGACTGCTCTTTGCGTGGTGGAGCGCGCGGCTGTTGCTCGCCTTCCTCGGTAATTCCGTCGCCCTCAATCTCGATCTCGACGCCCATGTCCTCGGTTTCACCCTTGGCGTCTCGCTGGCGGTCGGGCTGTTAGCCGGGTTGGCGCCGGCGCTGCGGGCGACGCGGCTCGATCTGACTTCGTCGCTCAAAGAGCAAGGCGGGCAGGCGCGCCCGGGTCAGTCGCGGTTGTCGCTCAACAAAATTCTGGTCGTCGCGCAGGTCGCACTTTCACTATTCCTGCTTATCGGAGCGGGATTGTTCGTGCGCAGCCTGCGGAATCTGAAGAACCTGGATGCGGGTTTCAAGCGCGAGAATGTCGTGCTGTTCTCGCTCGATCCTGGCAGGGGCTATGACGCGGCGCGCCGCGTCAATCTGCACCGGCAGTTGCTGGCGCGGTTGGAGGCGCTGCCGGGCGTGCAGTCGGCCAGCATGTCGAACTTCGGTTTGCTGAGCGATAACAATTTTACCGATAAGGTCACGGTCGAAGGTTACACGCCGCAACCTGACGAAGACATGGTCTGTAGCGGGATGGTTGTCGGACCGAGGTTTTTCGAGACGATGGGCATCCCGCTGCAGTTCGGTCGCGATTTCAGCCCGCAAGACGAGCAGCCGCCGGCAACCGCGCAGACCGCGAATCAAGCGGAAGCGCGCGGCGCCGGGAACGCTGCTCGATCCATGCCCCGCGTGGCAATGGTCAACCAGGCGATGGCCCGTTATTTCTTCGGCAACGCGAACCCACTTGGCAAACACTTCAGCCTTCCTGCCCCGCCCGACAAACCGCCGGAGCCAATCGAGATTATCGGGGTGGTCAAGGACACGAAGTATCGCGACCTGCGTGAGCCATCGCACCGGATTTTTTACCTGCCGTCCTTCGGGCGCCTGGGTTCTCTCGGGATGACCTTTGAATTGCGCACCAGCGTAGAGCCGTCCGGTTTCGGCGCGGCTCTTCGGCGCGTCGTCCAGGAACTTGATCCGAAAGTTCAGGTGGTCAATCTGCGGACGCTCAATGATGAAGTGAACGGTACTCTCGTTCGGGAACGCTTCATCGCCCAACTGGCTGGCTTCTTCGGCTTGTTCGCCCTGTTGCTTGCCTCGATGGGGCTGTACGGCGTGATGTCTTACGCCACTACGCGCCGCACCAACGAAATTGGTATTCGGATGGCTTTGGGCGCGCAGAGCCTGGACGTGATCCGGTTGGTGATGCGGGAGATGATGCTCCTGGTCATGGCAGGAGTGACAATTGGCCTGGGGGCGGCCCTTGCCGCCACACGCATTGTTACCGGTCTGCTCTTTGGCCTCACCGGCACTGACCCGTTGACGATCATACTGGCGGTGCTGGTAATGCTGACCACCGCCTTGCTGGCCTGCTGGATACCGGCGCGGCGGGCGACGAAGGTTGATCCGATCATTGCGTTGCGCGTCGAGTGACCGATAGCGAATAACCCAACTATGCCTGATTGGAGACCAGAGATCAGACGGCGGCTGGCGGGCTTGCAGCTTTCGCCGGCGCGCGAGGCCGCCATCGTCGAGGAACTCGCGCAGCACCTGGATGACTGCTACGCGGAGTCGCTCAGCGGCGGCGCGACGGAAGAGGAAGCCTCTCGCGCGGCGCTGGCGGAGTTGAGCGGGAGTGAATTGCTGGCGCGGGAACTGCGGCGTGTGGAGCGGCAGGTCGCGCCCGAACCCATCGTGCTTGGAACAAACAGGAGGACAAAGATGATCGCAGACCTTTGGCAAGACCTGCGCTTCGGCGCGCGAATGTTGAGGAAGCAGCCCAGATTTACTTTGATCGCCCTTCTGATACTCAGCCTGGGCATCGGCGCGAATACGGCGGTGTTCAGCGTGATCAATGCGCTGATGTTGAAAATCCTGCCGGTCGCTAACCCGCAGCAGCTTGTGTTTTTCACTATCGCCGGGGCGCAGGGGAGCAGCGAGAACTTCCCTTACCCGTTTTACGAACAGTTCCGCGACCGCACGAGCGCGTGCTCTGGCGTGATCGCTTCCGGCGGGGCGGATCGAATGAGGATGCGCGTGAGCGAAGCGGGGAAGAGCGTGGTGCCGGAAGCAGTGCTGGCAGAGAAAGTTTCAGGAAATTTCTTCTCGACGCTCGGCGTACAGCCGGTCGCGGGCCGGCTGCTAACCGCAGACGATGATAAGCAGGGTAATCCGCAGGCGGCGGTGGTCATTAGCTACGGCTTCTGGCAGCGCCGATTCGGTATGGACCCGGTGGTGGTGGGCCGCCAAATCACACTCAACGACGCGCCTTTCACCATTGTCGGCGTTGCGCCGCCGGGCTTCTTCGGCTTCGTTGTGGACCGAAGGCCTGATCTGTGGTGGCCATTGCAGATGCTGCCGCAGGTTGAACCGGGCAACAGGGATTTGCGGAACCAGGGTTCGTGGTGGCTGCGGCTGATGGCCCGGCGGAAACCAGGAGTGAGTTTGGAGCAGGCGCGCGCCGAGATGGACACGATCTTTCAACCGCTGCTCGCCGAAATGGCCGCCGCTCGCGCCGCCAAATGGACGCCGACCGTGCGGCGCAATTTTCTGGAGCGCCGAATCGAGCTGCAACCCGGCAGCGTGGGCTGGACCTGGTTGCGCAAAAGCTTCAGCCAGCCGCTGCAAATCCTGATGGCGGTGGTCGCGCTCGTGCTGCTGCTGGCCTGCGCCAATCTCGCCAATCTGCTGCTGGCGCGCGGCGCGGTGCGGCAGAAAGAGATCGCCGTGCGGCTGGCGCTGGGCGCGGGAAGAATGCGGCTCATCCGCCAGTTATTGATGGAGAGCGTGTTGCTGGCGCTGGCAGGCGGCGCCCTGGGCATTCTCTTCGCCTACTGGGGCGCGCGCGCGCTACTGACTTATCTGCCGCAGCAAGTCGTGGCCGGCCTCAATGTCAGTCCCGACTCGCAGGCGCTCGGTTTTACGATGGCAGTTTCGCTGCTGACCGGCGTGATGTTCGGCCTGGCGCCGGCCTGGCGCGCCACGCGGTTCGACTTGATTGCGGCCTTGAAAGAGCAGGCTGGCGGCGCGATAGCAGGCCGGTCGGGTCTGGCGTTGAACAAACTATTAGTCATCGCGCAGGTCGCGCTCTCGCTGTTTCTGCTCATCGGCGCGGGACTGTTTGTGCGCACGCTGCAAAATTTGAAGAGCCTAGACACGGGGTTCGACCGCGAGAACACGCTGCTCTTCGATCTCGATCCCGGCAAGGAATACAATCGGGCGCAGCGCATTCAACTCTACAAGCGATTGGTGGAACGGCTGGAAGCCTTACCCGGAGCGCGCTCGGCCAGCCTGTCGAGTCGGAGTCTGCTCGGCGGCGGCCACTACGAACAGGGAGTCGCGGTTGAAGGATACGCTCCGCAGCCCGATGAAAATATGTTCTGCTACGGGCTGTACGTGGGCCCGAAGTTTTTCGCCACCATGGGCATTTCGCTGCTGGCGGGACGCGACTTCGGTTCGCAGGACGAGCAGCCGTTCGAAGCGCCGGCCAGTCAGAGCGAAGAGGCCGCCGCGCCGCGCGTCGCTGTGATCAATCAGACGATGGCGCAATACTTCTTCCCCAATCAGAATCCGGTGGGCCGCCGCTTCTACCTCGGCAAAGAAGCGAAGGGGCGGCCCGTTGAAATAATCGGCGTGGTCGAGGACGCCAAGTACGAGACCCTGCGGGAAAAGACGCCGCGCACTTTCTACCTGCCCTATTTTCAGCAATCTGATGTCGGAAGCATGACTTTCGCGCTACGCGCTGGCGGCAATCCGGCCAGCTTCGCCACGTCCATTCAGGGATTGACTCAAGAGCTTGCGCCGAGCTTGCAAGCGCTCAATCCGCGGACGATGAATGATGTGGTGGACGCCTCGCTGGCGCGGGAACGTTTTCTCGCACAGCTTGCCGGGTTCTTCAGTCTGCTCGCGCTGCTGTTGGCTTGCCTCGGTCTGTACGGCGTGACGTCGTATACGGTGACGCGGCGGACGAATGAAATCGGCATTCGCATGGCGCTTGGCGCAACGGTGCGCGCTATCGTGCAGTTGGTGATGCGCGAAGTCATGCTGTTGGTCGTGCTGGGCGTTGGCATCGGCTTGACGGCGGCGTTGGCGACCACGCGCTACGTTTCCAGCCTGCTTTTTGGGTTGACGCCGACTGACCCGCTCACCATCACGCTAGCGATATTGCTGCTGATTGGGGTGGCAGCGTTGGCGGGTTTTTTGCCCGTGAGAAGAGCATCACGGGTTGATCCGATGGCGGCATTGCGAACCGAATAAGCCACAGCAAGCAATCTGACCATGCCTGACTGGAAACCAGAGATCAGACGGCGACTCGGAGGCTTGCATCTTGCGCCCACGCGCGAAGCGGCCATCGTCGAGGAACTCGCACAGCACCTGGATGACTGCTACGCGGAGTCGCTCAGCGGCGGCGCGACGGAAAAGGAAGCTACCCGCGCGGCGCTGGCGGAATTGAGCGAGAGTGAATTGCTGGCGCGGGAACTGCGGCTCGTGGAGCGGCAGGTCGCGCCGGAACCAATCATGCTCGGAACCAGTCGGAGGACAAAGATGATCGCGGACTTGTGGCAAGACTTGCGCTTCGGCGCGCGAATTTTACTCAAGAACCCCGGCTTCACCTTGATTGCCGTCATCACGCTGGCGTTGGGCATCGGCGCGAACACGGCGATCTTCAGCGTGGTCAATGCCGTGCTGCTGCGGCCTTTGCCCTTTAACGAGCCGGCGCGACTCGTGACGGTCTGGGAAGAGGCGGCGCGCGATGGCGTAGTGAAACAGCGCGTGGCGCCCGGCAACTATTCCGATTGGAAGGCGCAGCAATCGAGCTTTGCGCAAATGGCCGCGATTGCCGACAGCGAACTGAACCTGACCGGCGAAGGCGAACCGGAAAAGCTCGAAGGCTATGCGGTGATGACGGAGTTTCTTGCGCTCCTCGGTGTGCGGCCTGCGCTCGGACGCGACTTCACGCCGGAAGAAGGCCGGCATGGAGCGCCGAAGGTCGCGCTCATCAGCCATCACTTTTGGCAGCGGCGGTTCCACGGCGAACGGAGCGTGATCGGCAAAGAATTGCTGCTCAATGATGAGAAATACACCGTCGTCGGCGTGTTGCCGGCGGGTTTCCAGTTTCTCAACCCGGAGGCCAGCTTCTGGGTTCCGGCGGCGTGGCGGCCACAGATGCTGGCCTATCGCAGAGGCCATTACCTGACCGTCATCGCGCGGCTGAAAACCGGCGTCACGCTCGCGCAAGCGCAAGCCGACCTCGGCGCGATTATGGAGCGGATTCGGCGCGAACATCCCGACGAGACCGGCAGGCTGGGCGCGTTGGTCGAGCCATTGCGTGAGCATCTGGTTGGCAATGTGCGGCGGCCATTGCTGATTCTGCTTGCCAGCATTGGCTGTGTACTGTTGATCGCCTGCACGAACATTGCCAGCCTGTTGTTGGCGCGCGCGGCAGGACGGCGCAGGGAGATGGCGGTTCGCACGGCGCTCGGCGCGCCCTCGTGGCGCATCGTACGGCAACTGCTGACCGAAAGCCTGCTGCTGGCGATGGCGGGCGGGTTGAGCGGATTACTGGTGGCGCAGTGGGGTTTCGCCGTCCTGCAACAATTGATCCCGGCAAACCTGAATTTGACTGCCGTGCCGCTGCTGGACTGGCAGGTCTTAGGCTACGCGCTGGGGCTGTCGCTCGTGACCGGCTTGCTCTGCGGGCTGGCACCCGCGTTGCAAGCGGCGAAAGTGAATGTCAACGAGGTTTTGAAACAAAGCGGCGGACGCGCGAGCGTGGGCCATCATCGTTTGCAGAACGCCATGGTGGTGGCGGAGACCGCTCTGACGCTGGTGTTGCTGATCGGCGCTGGGTTGTTGATTCAGACATTTTATCGGTTGCGCACACTGGATGTCGGGTTCCGTGCGGAGAACGTGCTGACGATGCAAATCCGGCTGCCGCGCAACAAATACCTTGATCATCCAAAACGCGAGGCGTTTTACCAGCAAACGCTGGAGCGGGTGAAAGCGCTGCCTGGCGTCGTTTCCGCCGGGTACACGAGCAACTTGCCGCTGGTTTGGATGAGTGGGATTTATCAGCTTGAGATCGAAGGCCGCCTGCCGGAACCCGGCATCGTCCGCGACGCCGTGCATCGTCAGATCAGCGCCGATTACCTGAAAACCATCGGCATACCATTGCGACAGGGACGATACTTCGACGAACGCGACACCTTGGCGACACAGCCCGTCGTGATCATCAACGAAACGATGGCGCGCCGTTACTGGCCGCATGAGAATCCGGTCGGACGGCGGATCAGGCTCAGTGATGGTGATGCCTACCGCGCCGAGCATTGGCTGACGATAGTCGGCGTCGTGGGCGACGCCAAACAAAATGGGCTTGAGGCCGCTGTCAAACCTGAAATGTACTTGCCTTCCAGCCAGGTCACGTACAACTACTTTTCCATTCCAAGTTGGTTGACCGTGCGCACCACGGGCGCTCCGCTGAAGCTGGTTGAGGCTGTGCAGCGCGCGGTCTTTGCCGTCGCGCCTGACCTGCCGGTGTCGGAACTCAGCACGCTGGAAGCGCGGCTCGCCGAGCAGACGGTGCAACGGAGATTCGGGATGACGCTGCTGACGGCCTTTGCCGCGCTGTCACTGCTGCTGGCCGCGCTGGGGATTTACGGCGTGCTGTCGTACTTCGTCGCGCAACAGACACGGGAGATCGGTGTGCGGCTGGCGTTGGGCGCGCACATGAGCGATGTACGGAAGCTGGTTTTGAAAAGAGGGATGACGCCGGTGCTGATTGGCGTCGCGCTTGGTTTGTCGGCGGCGTTGGCGCTCACGCGCTTGATGAAGAAGTTGCTGTTTGGCGTGAGCGCAACTGATCCGCTGACCTTTGCCGTAATTGTTTCGTTGCTGATGATCGTCGCGCTGTTGGCCTGCTGGCTGCCGGCGCAGCGGGCGACGAAGGTTGATCCGATAGTGGCGTTGCGAGTCGAATAAGCCACAGTGGGTAATCCAACGATGCCTGAGTGGAAACAAGAGATTCGACAGCGGCTGGCGACCTTGCATCTTTCGCCGACACGCGAGGCCGCCATCGTTGAGGAACTCGCGCAGCACCTGGATGACTGCTATGCGGAGTCGCTCAATGGCGGCGCGTCGGAAGAGGAAGCTACCCGCGCGGCGCTGGCGGAGTTGAGCGGGGGCGAAATCCTGGCGCGGGAACTGCGGCGCGTGGAGCGGCAGGTCGCTCCGGATCCCATCATTCTCGGAACGAATCGGAGGACAAAGATGATCGCAGACTTGTGGCAAGACCTGCGCTACGGCGCGCGGATGTTGCGGAAGCGGCCCGGCTTCACGCTCGGCGTCGTGCTTTCCCTGATGCTCGGCATCGGCCTCAACACGACGATCTTCAGCGTGGTGAACGCCTTGTTGCTCGCACCCTTGCCGGGCGTGGCACAGCCGCGGAATCTGGTCGGGATTTACAGCACACGGCAGGGCAGCGGGTATTTCAACCTGGCCTATCCGGACTTCGCCTATTTTCAGGAAAACAACCAGTCCTTCTCCGGCATGGCCGCGCACTGGCACACGCCCTTTGCGCTGGGCAGCGGCGGCGACCCGATCAAGGTGGACGGCGCAATCGTCACCGGCAACTATTTTGCGACGCTCGGTCTCAACCCCGCGCTAGGACGCTTTTTCCTGCTGGAGGAAGATCGCACGCCGGGGGCGCATCCGGTCACCGTTGTCAGTCATAGGCTGTGGCAACGCCATTTCAACGCGGACCCGGAAGTAATCGGCAAGACCATCGCGCTGAACGGCCAAGGCTTCACTGTGGTGGGCGTTGCGCCTGCGGGTTTCAGCGGGATGTTGACGGGACTGGCGGCCGAACTCTGGGTTCCGCTGATGATGCACAAGGTGGCCCTGCCCGGCGAAGGCGCGCTCGCGCGCGGCCCGAATATGCTTTATTTGATGGCCTTCGGACGGTTGAAACCAGGCGTCGGCGAGGCGCGGGCGCAAGCTGAATTGAACAGCTACGCCCGCCAACTCGAACAGCAATTCCCCGACACGAATAAGGGGCGTGGCGTGAGCCTGGCGTCCGCTTCGGGCGCGCATCCGGCGCTACGCGGCGTGCTCACGGCGTTCCTGGCGATTCTGATGGCGGTGGTGGTGATTGTGCTGCTGATCGCGTGCGCCAACGTCGCCAATCTGCTGCTGGTCAGCGCCCCCGCCCGGCGCAAGGAGATTGCCGTCCGCCTTTCGCTCGGCGCAACCCGTTGGCGTCTCGTGCGGCAATTGCTGGCCGAGAGCATGTTGCTTTCGCTCGGCGGCGGCCTGCTGGGGATTTTCCTCGCCATCCGGGCGACTACTTTCTTCCTGTCGTTGTTGCCGCCGATGGGCTTGCCATTCGCGCTCGACCTGAGTCCGGACTGGCGCGTCCTCGGCTTTACGTTGTTGCTTTCGCTGCTGACCGGGATCGCCTTCGGGCTGGCGCCCGCGTTGCAGGCGACGAAGCCTGATCTGGCGCAGGCGCTCAAGGATGAAACGGCCGCGAGCGGCTACCGGCGCGGTCGTTTGCGCAGCGTGCTCATCGTCGCGCAGGTCGCGCTCTCGGTGCTATTGCTCCTTGGCGCGGGGTTATTGATTCGCAGCTTGCGGCGCTCGCAAACGCTCGATCCCGGCTTCGATCCGGAGCGGGTGCTGACGCTCTCCTTCGACACGCAGTTGCTCGGCTATGACGCGACGAAGAGCGAGACGTTCCAGCAGGAATTACTGAGACGCGTCACCGCCTTCCCCGGTGTGCAACGGGCGAGCCTCGCGCGCTTCATCCCGCTGGGGCCGGCGGGCGACAGCTTGCCGGCCGCGCTCGAAGGACAGCCGCCGGAGCAGGCGATCACCATCGGCTATAACCTCGTCGGCCAGGATTATTTTCAAACGCTAGGCATCTCCTTGCTGCGCGGACGCGGTTTTTCGGCGCAGGATCGGCGGGGCAACACAAACGTGCTGGTCGTCAATGAGGCTATGGCGCAACGTCTTTGGCCGAATGCCGAGCCGGTGGGGCAACGCTTACGGATCAGGAATGAAAGCTTCGAGGTGGTCGGCGTGGCGGGCGCGTTGGCGCTGGTGCTGGCGACCGTGGGGATCTATGGCGTCGTCGCCTACACCGTAGAACAGCGCACGCGAGAAATCGGCATTCGTATGGCGCTCGGCGCGCGGGGCCAGGATGTTCTCAGGCTGGTCATCCGCCAAGGCTTACTGTTGACCTCGATCGGAATTGCGCTGGGGCTGGCCGCGGGGTTGGCGCTGACGCGCGTGCTGTCGAGTTTCCTGCTGGGCGTGAGCGCGGGCGATCCGCTGACGTTTGCCATGATTGCGTCGTTGCTGGCACTCGTTGCATTGCTGGCCTGCTGGATTCCAGCGCGCCGGGCGACGAAGGTTGATCCCGTGGTCGTGCTGCGCCGCGAGTGAGCGGCGGTTACACGCTGCTGCAACTTCTGATCGAAGAGGTCAGCGGCGAGCCATTTGCTGAGTACGTGCGGCGTGTGATCTTCAACCCGCTCGGCATGGCGAGCGCAGGATATGAGTGGACAACCGAACTGCAAGCCGCAGTCGCCACGCCTTACAAACCTGACAGCAGCGCCTGGCCGCATTACCAGTTCATTGAACGCGGATCAGGCGGCGCTTACCTGACGGCCGCTGACCTGGCACGGCTCGTAGCGGCCTCTGTTGGCAGGCGAAAAGAACCGGCGGGGTGAGGTGTGCTGAAGCCGGAAACGGCGCAAACGATGATCGCGTCTGCCGCCGGAACAGAAGGAAAGTACGGCCTCGGATACAAATTGATGCCGCTGGCGAACGAGACGCTGCTCTCGCACGACGGCGCGAACGAAGGCTGGCGAGCACTGTTCCTGCTCCATCCGCACACTGGCGATGGCGCGACCATACTGACCAACAGCGACCTGGGCGGCAAAGTGATGGGACAGATTGCTTGTATTTGCTTCACGCGCACGAAGGTAAATATCGCGTCGCTCTGCGCGGGTGCGATGTAGCGGCCTGGGCGGGCAATCTCTATTGAACCGCCCTTGAAATTAGCGATGAGGTACAGAAGGGATAGAAAACGTGCCTGACTGGAAATCAGAAATCAGACGGCGGCTGGTGGGCTTGCAACTTTCGCCGACGCGCGAAGCCGCCATCGTCGAGGAACTCGCGCAAGATTTGGATGACTGCTACGCGGAGTCGCTCAGCGGCGGCGCGGCGGAAGAGGAAGCTACCCGCGCGGCGCTAGCGGAACTGAGCGAGAGCGAATTGCTGGCGTGGGAACTGCGACGCGTGGAGCGGCAGGTTGCGCCCGAACCCATCGTGCTTGGAACAAACAGGAGGACAAAGATGATCGCGGACCTGTGGCAAGACATGCGCTTCGGCGCGCGAATGTTGATGAAGAATCCTGGTTTCACATTGATTATCGTCCTTACGCTGGCGCTCGGCATCGGCGCGAACACGGCGATCTTCAGCGTAGTGAATGCGGTGTTGCTTCGGCCGTTGCCCTACCTCGATGCCGAGCGGTTCGTTGTTATCGAATCGGGCGATCGCACGAAGGGCGCAGAGCAGATGGGCGGCATCGCGCCAGGCAACTACTGGGACATGCGCAAATCGATCCAGAGCTTTGAAGAATTTGTTGGTTTCATGGGTTCAGGCTACAGCTTTAAGGATAAAGAAAATCCGGAGACCGTGCCTGGCTTCATGGTGACGCCGAGTTTCTTTCAAGCATTACGCGCGCGGCCTTTGCTGGGACGGACGATAGAGGAGCGCGACACGTGCAACGGCTGCCCGGGAGTGATGGTGTTGAGCCATCGCCTGTGGATGCGGCGGTTCGGCGGCGATCCGAA
>WNGF01006262.1_pt1 | contig 14808 bp, 10 predicted proteins | sample 5400641 | NCBI WGS metagenome assembly WNGF01 (sample SAMN13153371, study PRJNA577476) | soil metagenome | isolation source: 80 cm soil or saprolite under grassland replicate 2 | place: USA:California | collected 2016-06-15
TTGACCGGCCCGGCGTGAAAGAACTTCTCGGGAGTCATGACGCCGTCGGTCTTGAAGACGAGCCCGTCTTTCATCACGAAACGCACGTCGCGCAGGGTGTCGATGTCCTCGAGCGGGTTTCCCCGCACCGCGATCATGTCGGCGGCCAGACCCGGCTTGATCGGCCCGCGTTCCTTCTCGACCTGGGCACACCGGTACCCGGTGACGGTCATCGCCTTCAGGATATCGGCGTTGGGAATCCCGGCCGCCTTCCAGGTCAGCAGGAAGTTGATGCTGAGCTCGCCTCGGCTCATCGTGTTGCCGGTCTTGTAGTAGTCCATGTCGGTCGAAAACGTGATCTTCACGCCGTGCTGCCAGGCGCTCTTCAACTGCGCCGCGGTCTTCTCCATGCCCTCCTTCGTCCCGTGGTATGGCGTGAAGGGCGTGTCGGTCGAAGCGAGATAGATCCCCTTCTGAGCCATCAGCTTGTGATGCTCCTCGGTGAGCGCCATGCCGTGCTCGATCGACCAGATCCCGGCTTCGATTGCCCGGCTCGCCCCTTCCGGCGTCTGGACGTGGCCCGCCACTTTCAGCCCGCCCTTGGCCGCCTCGGCGATGAAGAGCTTCATCTCGTCCACGGTGTAACCCCAGGGCTTGCAGTCCACGCAGATCTTGATGACCTTCGCGCCGAACAGCATGTTCTCGCGAACGGCCTTGATGATCTCGTCTCGTGTGTCGGCGTCGAGGTACTCGGGATAGACGATGCCGTGGTACTTCGCCATTTCGGGCGTTGGCCAGAACTGCCCGCCCTTGCCGCCGATGATGATCCCGGAGTTGATAATGGTGGGACCGGGGATCCAGCCCTGCTCGATCGCGACGCGGTGAGCGGTGTCTGTGTAGAGGGCGTTGTTGCCGAGGTCGCGCACGACCGTGAAGCCCGAGCTCAAGAGCTGGATACCGTTGGATGCCGCCTGGATCGCCCGCAACGGCGTCGAGTCCATGACGTAGGTCAGGTAGTAGTAATCGTGCTCGGGAATGTCTTTGTACGTGATGCCCAGATGCGTGTGAGCGTCCACGAGCCCCGGCAGCACTGTCAGACTCGAAAGATCGATGACCGCGGCTCCGGCGGGTATCGTGACGTTGGCTCCGACCGCGGTGATCTTCTCGCCGTCCACCAGGATCACCTGGTTGGCGGCCACGCGACCCGTCTCGGGATCAACGAGCCGGCCGGCTTTGATGGCCGTGATCTCCGCGAGAACAGCCGCGGAGAGAAGCCAGGACACGCAGACGATCGCCAGACGCTTGCGCATGATTGCCTCCTGTCGCGGAGAATCTACTCTCGTTCGCTCATGGCATGGAATCTGCAGCCTTCCGGGTGTGTCCCGGAGAGGTCGAGCCGGCCTGGCCCCTGAGGCTGCGAGGCGACCGGAACAGAGGCTCGGAAGACCGAGTCTCACTGATCAAAAAGGAGCGTGCATCATGCGGATTCCTTGTCGTCTGGTTCTCGCGTTGGTTGTTTCCCTCGGGGCGGTCTGCGTTGCCTCTGCGCAGGACGTCAAGCCCCCGCCGCCTCTTCCCGAGCAGGCCGCGACGCCGCTGCCCACGGTTCCCGGGGAGCAAAGCCCCGCGGCCACGAGCGCTCCCGCAGCTTCTGCAACGGTGGCGCCCACCGCGACCCCGACGAGAGTCATCGCCTCTTCTGCTTCCGCCGCGGCGCGTCCTCCCGCGAGAAAGATCGCGGCCAGCAAGCCGAACAAGAAGTCCGCGGAGACGACTTCGAGCCTGGAAAAGGAATCGGGCAGCAAGGCCGCGGAAGCCGCGGCGAGCACCGCGGCGGCCGAACCGGCAACCAATATCCCGACTCCTCTTGCTGCCGGAGCCACTGCATCGTCGGAAACCGCGACGAACCCGGTGCTCCCGGAGAACACGACAGCCACGGCAACCGCAGAAAAAGAGAAGGACTCTGAGCGAAACCCGGAGGCCGCGCGCGCCGGCAACTGGCTTCTGGCCGGCGTCGCCATTGTCGGTCTGGCGATCGTGCTTGCCCTGGTTCTGGCCGGACGCCGGGAGAAGGCGAACAAGCAGCTTTCGATCATCGACCACACACCGCGGATGCGACACCGTTCGCCCCTGACTCACGGCCGCCATTGAGCTGAACGAATCCCGGCTCAGAGGCCCTCGTCCATCAGCCGCCGGTCGCGCACCGAGACTCGAAGAGCGCGACAAGCGGCGGGTTCGCCGCCGCTAACCGCCGCCGCGGCTGAAAGCCCTAAAACGCCGGCGCGAAAGAGCGCAGGATCTCGGCGGTGCTCGAGACCACTCCGGACGCCTGCGCCTTGCGGCGAACTTCCGCCGTGCGATCGAGAAGCGAAGGCTCCTGGACCTCGTAGAGAACACCGGTCGTGAGCTTGTCCGTTTCGCGCGTGTACTTAAGCGCCGCTGCCCGGTCGCTCTTGTCGTGATCGGGCGGGAGAAACGCGAGCTTCGCCTTCAAGACCTTGAACTGGTCGTCTCCCCGCCAGGTCACGCAGGGCGACATGACGTTCAAGAAAGCGAACCCGTGGTGCTCGATGGCCTGCGTCATCAACTCCGCCAGCGTTTTCGGGTCTCCCGAGAAGCCGCGCCCGACCCAGGTCGCCCCGAAGCTGATCGCCAGCTCACACGGATCGACCGAGGGCTCGGGGTTGCCCCAGTAGGTCGACTTGGTCTTGTCGCCGGCGGGCGTCGTTGGCGCCACCTGCCCCTTGGTCAGGCCATAGATCTCGTTGTCCATGAGCAGGTACGCGACGTCGAGGTTGCGCCGCGCCGCGTGGAGAAAGTGATTGCCGCCGATCGCGATCCCGTCGCCGTCGCCGCCGACCGCGACGACGTGAAGCTCCGGCCTCGAGACCTTGATCCCGGTCGCGAGCGTCAGGGCACGGCCGTGCACGCCGTTGAAACCGAAGGTCGAGACGTAACCGGGCAGTCGCGAAGAGCAGCCGATGCCGGAAACCACCACCGTGTTCCATGGCTCGAGTTGCAGCTTCGCCATGGCGCGATGAAGGGAAGCGAGCGCTCCGAAATCGCCGCAGCCCGCGCACCAGACCGGCTTCAAGTCCGACTTGTAGTCGGTGGGCTGAAAGGCCGGCAGCTCCGTGCTCATGCGACCACCTCCGCTTCGTTCCGAGAGGGAGCCGCGAGCACGTTGCGGATCTCGCGTGTCACCTCGGCGACGGCCAGGTCCTTCCCGCCGGATCGTTTGAAGACGTGCGTGCGCCCCTCCGGCAGCGTCAGGAACGTGCGCAGGTACTTGTAGAACTGAGCCGTGTAGGAGAGCTCGACGACCAGCAGCTCCGAGACGTGCCCGAGGAATTCCTCGAAGTCGTGCTTGGGGAACGGATAGATCATCTGCGGCACGAACGCCGCGACCTTTTCTCCCCGCGCGTTGGCGGCGGCGACCGCCTCCTGAACCGCGCCTTTCGAGGATCCCCAACACAGGATGCCGACATCCGCGTCCTCGGATCCGTAACGGCGGAAGGAGTGGTACTGATCCCGGATCGGCCAGAGCTTGCGGTACCGTTTGGCGTTCATCGTCTCGTGGGCCAGGTAGAGAGAGGTCGGACGGCCCGCTTCGTCGTGCTCGAGGCCGTTGGTCTGGTACATGCCCCGCTTCGTGCCCGGCACGCTCATCGGCGACACTCCCGTGGGCGTCTCACGGTAGCGCTCGTAGTTTTCGAGCTCCGCCTCCGTGGGCTTGACGCGGTCGCGAACCGCGTGCTCGAGGGCCGAGGCCGAGAGCGTCTCCTTGCGCTGGCCCACGGCCTGGTCGGAGAGCACCAAAACAGGGAGCTGGAACTCCTCGGCGATGTTGAACGCCTCGACCGTCGCGTGGAAGCAGTCCTCGACGTCGGAGCAAGCCAGCACGACTCGCGGTGCGTCCCCGTGCGTGCCGTACAGACATTGCAGCAGATCGGACTGCTCGCTCTTGGTCGGGTTGCCCGTCGAAGGCCCACCGCGCTGCACGTCGACGATGACAATGGGGATTTCGGCCATGGCGGAAAGGCCCAGCATCTCGGTCATGAGCGAGAGGCCCGGGCCCGAGGTGGCCGTCATCGATTTGACGCCGGCGAACGAGGCGCCGATGATGGCCCCGATCGCCGCGAGCTCGTCCTCCGTCTGGACGACCGATCCGCCCGCCTTCGGCATCCACTCCGCCAGGAAGTGGAGGATTTCCGAGGAGGGCGTGATCGGATATCCGGCGAAGAAGCGACATCCGGCATGGAGCGCTCCGACCGCGGAGGCCTCGTTGCCGGACATCAGAAGCAGCGGCTTTCCGGCGACGGTGTCGAGCCGCTTGTCACCGAGGTCTTCCGCGAGCGAGCGAGCGAAGGCGAGGCCGGCCTCGAAGGCCTTCGTGTTCGCTTCCTGCACCGACTCTTTCTTGCGGCCGAACTTGTGCCGGACCGCGCGGCGCAGACCTTCCTCCGGCAGCCCAAAAAGCCCCGCGAGGACCCCCAGGGCGACGACGTTCTTCGAGGATGCCGCCCCGGCCGTTTCGCGGGCAAGCTTTGTAAAAGGAACGGCGATCGAACGGGTGCGCAACCCTGGGCCGAAATCGAGCTCCGCGGAAGACGAGTCGTCGTCGGCCTCGGCGAGGATGACCGCATCCTCGGAGACGGAGATCTCGCCGCGGAAACGGAGAACGTCGGCCCGGCGAAAGACCACCAAAACGTCGATCGTGTCTCCCTGTGCGAAGAGCTGGCTCTCGGCGACCCGGACGGTGCACGAGGCCTCCCCTCCCCGGATCTGCGGACCGTAGGCCTCGGTCTTGATCGCGTGAAGGCCTTCGCGGGCGGCGGCCTGCGCGACGAGATCCCCCATCGTCACCACGCCGTCTCCTCCGGATCCAACCATGGCGACCGTCAGGTCTTTCGTCGGCATCGGAATCGAACCTTCCCTCCCGGCGACACGCGCGCCCGCGCGGCCAGCCGCCAGTCTTCGGGACGAGCCGAGCAACAGCATGATGCAAACGAATCAGCCATCGCTCCGAGAGATAATCGGACCCCGGGCGGCGTGCAGGGCAGTAACTTGAGGAAAGACACTCAACCGCTCGACTTGCGGCTTCTCGCGTTGCTGGTCGGAGCGAAGCTGCTCGTCCATCTCGTGAGCGCCAACAGGTACGGCTACTTCCGCGACGAGCTCTATTTTCTCGATCTGGCTCGCCACCTCGACTGGGGCTACGTGGACTGCGCTCCTCTGATCGCCGTGTACACGAAAATCGCGCTCCTGCTGGGCGGCTCTCTGCCTGTCCTTCGGTCTCTCGCAGCGGTTGCCGGGGCGGCGCGGGTGGCGCTCACGATTCTCCTCGCGCGCGAGATCGGAGGGGGCCGCTTCGCCCAGGGACTCGCGGGCCTCTGCGCGCTCGCGGCGCCCATTTACCTCGGCGTGGACAGCATCCTGACGATGAACGGCTTCGAATCACTTTTCTGGATGGGATGCGTCCTTCTTGTGATCCGCATCGTGCGCACGGGCGACTCCCGGCTCTGGATCTGGTTCGGCATGCTGGCCGGCCTCGGTCTGGAGAACAAGCACTCGACGCTGCTCTTCGGCGGCGCCGTCGCCGTCGCCCTGCTCTTGAGTCCGGAGCGCCGCGAGCTCCTGAAGCCGTGGATCTGGCTGGCCGGAGGGATCGCGCTCCTCCTCTTCCTGCCCAACATCCTCTGGCAGATCCGCCACGGCTTCCCCACTCTGGAGGATCTCGAGAACGTGCGAAGGACGGGCAAGAACGTCGTCTTGAGTCCGCTGGAGTTCGTGGGCCAGCAGATCCTCCTTCTCCACCCGCTTCTTTTTCCCATCTGGCTCGTCGGGCTCGTTTCCTTCCTGTTCGGGCGTCTGTCGCGGCTCCGGGTGCTCGGCTGGATCTATGTGGTGCTCCTCGCCGTGATGATCGCCGCCAAAGCGAAGAACTACTACCTCGCCCCCATCTACCCGATGCTCTTCGCCTCCGGGGCTGTCGCGGTGGAGAGCTGGCTCGCGCGCCGCCCGTGGAGCCGAGGCCGGCTCTGGCCCCAGATCGCCCTCGGGATGTTTGTCGCCGCCGCTGGCGCGATTCTGGCCCCCGCGATCCTGCCGATTCTTCCGCCGGACAAGCTGCTCGCTTACCAGAGATCGCTCGGCATCGCGCCGCCCAAGACCGAGGTCCGCCATGAAGGCCCCTTGGACCAGCGCCTCGGCGACCAGTTCGGCTGGGAAGAGCTCGTGGCCGACGTGGCGAAGGTCTATCACGCGCTGCCGCCCGAGGAGCGGGCGCGGACCGGCATCTTCGCGAGCAACTACGGCGAGGCCGGAGCGCTCCACCTCTTCGGTCCCGCCTACGGCTTGCCGCCCGCGATCTGCGCCCATCAAAACCACTTCCTTTGGGGGCCGCAAGGATTCCAGGGCGACGCCCTCATCTGGCTCCAATGGGGTCGAAGAGGCATCGAGCAGCGGTGCCGCTCGGTCGAGCAAGTCGGCGAGCACTTTCATCCCTGGGGCATGGCCGAAGAAAACCGCCCCATCTATCTCTGCCGTGGCCTGCGCGCCCCCTTGCAGGAGCTCTGGCCCGGACTCAAGCTCTTTAACTAGGGCACTGCCAGGTCACGCTGATCGAGATCCGCATCGACAAGAACGATAAAGGCGAGGGCAAGCTCGTGCCCGCTGCCAAGGTGAGCTGGGACAGGCAAGCCAAGAGGATCGAGATCGAGAACTACAGCGCTCTGCCGGTCGAGCTTCTCCAGGTCAAAGCGACGAAACCCTGACGGTCAGCTGACGGCGGTCTTCTCGGCGGCCTCGCGGCGCAGGTACGCGTCGATGGCGGCGGCCGCCCTGCGGCCGTGGCCCATCGCCAGGATGACCGTGGAGGCGCCGGCCACGATGTCGCCGCCGGCAAAGACACCCTTGCGGGTGGTCATCATCGTCGCCTCGTCGACGACGAGGGTGCCGTGGCGCGTCGTCGTCAGACCTGCCGTGGTCTTCGGAATCAGGGGGTTCGGACCGTTGCCGATGGCCTCGATGACGATTTCGACGGGCAGCTCCTCGTACGCGCCCTCGATGGGAACGGGTCGGCGCCGCCCCTTTTCGTCCGGCTCACCGAGCTCGCACCTCTGCACCTTCAACGCGCGAACCCACCCGTCGCTCGTGGCCAGAATCTCCACCGGCGCGTACAGCATGCGAAACTGGACGCCTTCCTCCTCGGCGTGGTGGATCTCTTCGAACCGGGCGGGCATCTCCGCGCGCGAGCGGCGGTAGACGAGATAGACGTTCTTCGCGCCCAGCCGCAGCGCCGTGCGCGCGGCGTCCATCGCCACGTTGCCGCCGCCTAAGACCGCGACGTTGTCGCGGCGCAGGACCGGCGTGTCCTCCTCCGGGAATCGGAACGCGCCCATCAGGTTGGCCCTGGTCAAATACTCGTTGGCCGACAAGACGCCGTTTAGATCTTCGCCGGGAACGTTCACGAAGTACGGAAGGCCCGCGCCCGTCGCCACGTAAACGGCGTCGAACCCCTCGTCGAAGAGGTCATCCACGGAGAGCGTCTGACCGACGACGGTGTCGAACTCGAAGACGACGCCCATCTTCGCGAGGTTGTCCACCTCGGCCTGAACGATGTCCTTCGGAAGGCGGAACTCCGGAATGCCGTACACGAGCACGCCGCCTGCCTTGTGAAAGGCCTCGAAGACGACGGCTTCGTGACCGTAGCGCCGCAGGTCCCCCGCGCAGGTCAGACCCGACGGACCCGCGCCGATGATGGCCACGCGCAAGCCGCTCGTGGGGCCGACGGGCGGCAGCTCCACGCCCCCCTCCTCGCGCTCCCAGTCGGCCAGGAACGCTTCGATCTTTCCCACGGAGACGGCGAAGCCCAGGTCCTTGTGAACCTTGGCCACCATGCAGTTTTCCTGACACTGGCTCTCCTGCGGGCAAACGCGGCCGCAGATGGCCGGCAGGAGGTTGGTCTCCTTGATGGTCCGGATGGCTCCGCGGAAATCCCCCTCCGCGACGAGCCTCAAGAACTCGGGCACGTCTACGCCCACCGGACAGCCCGAGACGCACGGCTCGTTCTTGCAGGCGAGGCAGCGCACGGCCTCCGCGCGCGCCTGCTCGGGCGTGTAGGCGAACGGCACCTCCCGGATGTTTTTCACCCGGTCGGCCGGGTTCTGCTCCGCCCAGAAGACCTTCGGGAGCTGGCCGCGCTGCTTGTTCGTCAAGCTCTTCCGGCTCTCGATCCGAGCTGCCAGCTCACCGGGGGAGGGGCTCGTCTTCGGCTGGTCCGACATTTCTCAGGCTCTCGTGCGGGCGTCCGGCCGCTCCGCCGTTTCGGTCTCGGCCTCCGAGACGGCGGCGGCCACGGATGCCTGAAGCTGGCAGGCGGGATCGTTCTCCCGGTAACGTTCGAGGCTCGCGGCTTCCTCGGGCTTGTACATGGCCTGCCGGCGCATCATCCCGTCGAAGTCGACGTGGTGGCCGTCGAACTCGGGTCCGTCCACGCAGACGTACTTCGCCACACCGTCCACCATCACGCGGCAGCCGCCGCACATCCCGGTGCCATCGACCATGATGGTGTTCAAGCTGACAAGCGTCGGGACCCCATACGGCTCGGTCGCTTTCGAGCAGAACTTCATCATCAGCGGCGGACCGATGGCGACGGCCAGGTGGACGTCGCCACCCTGCGCGTGCCGGCTCTCGATCAAATCCTTCAGCACGTCGGTCACAAAGCCCTTCCGGCCGCGGGAGCCGTCGTCGGTGCAGAGCAGGACCTCGCTCGCGACGGCGCCGAGCCGGTCCTGGAAAACCAGCAGATCGCTGCGTCGCGCCCCGAGGATCGTGAGCACCTCGTGGCCGGCGTCCCGAAAGGCGCGAGCGATGGGGAGCATCGGAGCGGCGCCGATGCCGCCCGCCACACAAACGACCGTTCCCTTGAAATCGGTCGGCTTGCCGGGTATGGCGATGTGCGTCGGGTTTCCCAGGGGTCCGGCCACGTTGGCGAAGGCGTCGCCTTCGTCGAAGGCCTCGTTCATCTCGATGGTGGTCTTTCCGACCGCCTGGACGACGAGAGTGATGGTTCCCTTCTGCCTGTCGACGTCTGCGATCGTCAGGGGAATCCGTTCGGAGTGCGCATGCGGGCGCAGCATCACGAACTGGCCGGGCCGGTGGCGCCTCGCCACGCGTGGCGCCTCGACCTCGTAGAGGGTGACACCCTCTCCGAGGGGCTTCTTGACCAGGATCTTGAACATGGGGTTCCGATGGTCCAATTAGGCGAGCTCCGCGGTCAGATGCAATTGCATCAGTCCCGTCGGCCGGGGCGATCCAGAAACGGGCGTCGTCGAGCGCGGTCTCGATGCGCGGCGGGGTCTCGGCAGCCCGACCCGAGCCCGGTTTATTTCGAATCGAGCTCGATCGTCTCCTTCTTTCCGCTGTTGGCCACGGCAATCATGATTCCCAGGCCGATCGCGACGAGCAGTCCGACTCCCACCCAGAATCCCCCGATCGAGGCGAGGACGCCGGTCTTCCAGAGAGCTAACAGTCCGGCCACGATGAGCAAGACGTAACCCAGCAAATACATGCCCATCCACTTCATAGGACTTCCCTCCGCGGGCGGCATGCCCTCCCCTGAGAGGAGCAAGTTTTGCGCCAGCCGTCAGTAGCGCCAGCTCTTCAGGTCGGCGCCCAAGGGCGCGCTCTTCATGATCCGGTCGACGATCTTGGGCGCGAACATCTGGTGATAGCGCAGGCGCGAATAGGCGTTGGCGCGCGTGTGGTCGCCGTTCCAGCAGTGTTCGGCGCGGGCGCCGTAGTCCACTTCGCCTCCGTAGAAGGGGTCCTTGGTGCTCTTCAAGAACTCCTCGGCGAGATAGACGGCGTTGTTCAAGTAATAGTTGTCTGCTTCGCCGACGTAGAGGTGGATCTTGCCCTCGAGCTTCTTGCCGAGTCCCTTGTTCCAATCGCGCCGCAAGATGTGAGTCAGGTCGTAGTTCTCTTTCCAGTGGGCGGCCACGGCCTTGTCGATGACTCCCGTGCGCCTGTCCCAGATGCGCTTGGGATATCCATCGGGTCCGACCGGCGAGTAGACCGCCTCCCAGATATCCCATTGGCCGCCGGATCGGCTCTTCGTCCCCAGGACGAGCTCGAGGCGGTTGATCTGCTCGAGCGTGGAGGAGATATGGCCGAGATAGTCCCGATGGCCGGGCTTCGGCACCGTCTTCCAAGGGCCCTTCCAGAAGTACGCGTTCTCGTCCTCGTAGATGTTGACGACGGTGTAGGCGTGGAAATCGATCGGGTCGGGGCAGGCCGCCCAGCAGCCGTTGTACTCGTCGGGATAGAGGATTTGCGCGCCGAGCGCCTCCCATCCGCCGGTCGAACCCCCGTACATGAACCGTGCCCAGCCCGCGCCGAGGGCGCGGTACTTCTTCTCGAGATAGGGGATGAGGTCGTAGGTGATGGCGTCGCCGTAGGGGCCCAGGTTCTGCGAGTTCACCGCGTAGGAATCGTCGTAGTAGGGGTTCGCGTGCTGGATCTCGACGAGCAGGTAACGCGGGTAGCCCGGCGCCGTCCAGTCCTTGTAGAGCTGAAACGCGTACTCCTGCTGGACCCGGTTGTAGCCCGCGAGGTGAAAGCGGTCCGAGTAGTCGGGCTTCAGGTCGGGGTCGGGAGGCTCCTCGCGAAATCCCCCGATCGTGTCCGGAAAATGCCCATGATTGATGACGAGCGGATAACGGGCCGCGGGATGCGCGTCGTAGCCCTCGGGCAGAAGAACGTGCGCGCCGAGGTAGGTTGGGCGGCCCCAGAACTTCGAGAGGCGCTCGGAGAGAACCTTCTCGTGCTTGACGTACTTCGTCGCGGGCGGCTCGGGGATCGCGGCAATGACCTTGTCGAGCTCGAGGCGGATGGTCTCGGACCGGCCGGGGTCCAACGAGATCTCGCGGGGGGTCGAGTACAGGTTGCCGGGAGCTTTGCTCCACTGCTGTCCTTCACCGCGGTCCATCGGGAGCTTCACGACGTGGCCGTCCGATCGCCGGAAGGTCTCATAGCGGTGAAGGAGCGCCTGAACCTGATATTTTCCCGGAGGCACTTCGGCCAGGCTCGCGACCGGATAGCCCAGAGCGTCGCTTGAGAAGAGGGCTGGCTGCCCCGCCTTCCATCCCTCCATGTCGATGCCGAAGACCTGCTGGCTCTTCAAGCTCGTGTCGCTGATCTGGAAGCGGGGCTCGGCGCTCTTGTCGGTCGAGAGGAGCAACAGCAGGCGGCCGTCGAGCGGCGACGGGCTCTTCTCGGCGCCATAGGTCACGACGAACCTCGGCCGCGCGCCGTCAGAAGGCCGCGCCGCTCCCGCGACGGCCAGAGCCACGACGAGGGCGGCCAGAAGAGAACCTCCGGAACGAAGGAACGACATCGCGATCTCCTCCTCTTGTCGCAAGCATATCGAGCCCTCTCGCGGGGATGCTCCGGCGGCCCTCGTTCGGTAAGATCCGTGTTTCATGGCCGTATCCCGTATCGCGCTCGTGACCGGAGGCACCCGGGGCATCGGCGCGGCGATCGCGCGGCGCCTCGCCGCCGACGGCTTCTCCGCCTTTGTCTCCGGCCGCACGGAGGAGTCGACGCGGGCCGCTCTGGCGCGCTTCGCCAAGGAGGGCCTGAGCATCCGCGGCTTTGCGGCCGACGCCCGGAGCGAGCAGGACCAGAAGGGCCTCGTGGAGTCGGTCGCGCGAGAGGCGGGCCGCCTCGACGTCCTGGTCAACAACGCCGGGATCGGCCATTTCGAGGCGGTCGACCGCCTCGCCCCGGAACGCTTCCGCGAGGTCCTCGAGACGAACCTCTTCGGCGCCTACTACGCCGTCCACTACGCCGTGCCCCTGATGAAGAAAAACGGCGGCGGTTTCATCGTCAACATCGCGTCGCTCGCCGCGGTCAACGCTTTCGCCGGCGGAGCGGCCTACAACGCGTCGAAGTTCGGGCTGCTCGGCTTCTCGGAAGCGGCGATGCTCGATCTGCGCCACGACGGAATCCGGATCGCGGCCGTCCTGCCGGGCTCCGTGGCAACCACGTTCGGCCACTCCCACGGCAGCCGCGATCTGACGTGGATGCTCACAGCCGAAGACGTCGCCGAGGCCGTTGCGGACCTCGTCCGGTTCCCCGACCGAGCCATCCCTTCCCGCATCGACCTGCGGCCATCGAGGCCTCCGAAAAAGTAAAGTCGAAGGTTACAGAAGGTCGGCCGGCTCGACCGTAGGTTCTTGAACGAGATTCTACGCTCGGACGAAGCGCCAAGCGGCCAGGCACATTTCGGTAGCCTTGTCCTACGGGCCGAGCGAGTTAAGGATAGGGAAAAAGGGGAGGTATATGCGAACTGCCATCGGAATGAACGGTCTCGAAAGGAGGCCACAATCATGGGTCATGGTGACAACTTTCCTTTTCAGTTGGACAGCGGGGACGAAGCACCGGCAGAACAGGGGAACTACCCGACGGTCGCAACGCGCGTCGAGGCCCCATGCCCCGGCCAACTGGCCAACACGGTCGTTCTGCTTCGAGGCCGTTCGGTCTTAGATGGGCTGAAGCAACCGCACAACGTCGGGTCCTGCCGCATTCACATCGCCTGCTATGACAAGGGGGGGACATTTATCGGGACGTATCACTTAGAGCCGGGTGAAGAGTTCAGCTTTCTGGACTTTCCGAGCAACACGGACGTGGTCAGGTTCGGATGCGATCAGGGCTGTTCGGGGACCGCTATTCTCGAATATCAAACACCCTACATTGTCTGACTTATCGGTGTCACGTCAGCAGTCCGACACGATACTTTGGTTCGCCGAGTCCCCCGCCATCGGCAGCCCAGATCGGGGTCAGTCTTGGCTTGTTGTATTGTTGGGGAGCCGCCTTCGACGCTGCCTACCAAAGAATAAGCCATGTTTTCAGGACTGACCCCTAAACCCCCGGGGGTTGGGGCTCGCCCCGCGACTCGCGGCGCGACCGGGCCGGCCGCCAGGACGCGCGCCTCTCGGCGCGCTGCACGCCCCGCGCCAGGCGGGCCCCTTCCCGACCTTCCCGCCCGTCACGGGGCGTGCCACCCTGGCTGTCCGCTAATGCGCAATTAGCGGACCCGCCCCTGACCCGGGCCCAAAGCACGCGCCGGCTGCGCTTCGCTTCGCCGTCGTTTACGTAACCGTCATTACGTACAGGCCGTCGTCCGGCTCGACGCCGGCCGCCGGAACTCCGCGCGCCGCTCACTGCGACCGGCGAGATAGCGGTGCGATCCGCCACACTCGAGCGCGGCACGATCCCGTGCCTCACTGCACGGGGCGTGATCGCGCGGATTGGGCTGGGCTCCTTAGCTGGCCTTTCTCGGTGCCCGTGCTGGCTCGCCACAGGCCAATGCCGATGGCTAGCAGTGCGAACGCCGCGCCTACGGCCAGCCTCCACCGAACAGATGCCCATGGCAAGAGAGGCAGGATAACGATGAAGCCCGCCATCAGGTAGAGAGCGCTCAGGACGCAGTAGATCGCACCTTGAAGGTTCTCGCGGCTGGCGATCTGAGGCGCGCTTGCGTGCGACAGGTCGACCCCTGCGAACGCCAGGCGGTGAGCCGCATCGCTGACGACGGGAGTAGCCTTCCACGCGAGCAAGAAAAGCGCGATCTCGGCGGTGAGGGCAAGCAGTATTGCTAGAGAAAGCTTCTTTCGTAACTCTGGTGCCATGGTCACTGTTTGCAATTGGGAATGATCGGCGTCAGCGTGCCGCCGTAGCCAGGGAAGAACGTCCTGCTGCCGCAGCTGCGAAACTTGTCCTGATGATACTGGGTGATACACCCGGGCGTGATGCACTTCTCGCGGCCGGGGCAGTCGCACATGCAGCCCGGGGGAGGATTCCTCAGGATGTCCTGATCCGCCTGCTGTAGCGCGGCGCGGATACATTCAAGGATGCGCGGGTTGTCAAAGACTCGATTGTTGATCGGCGGATTCTGGCAGTAGATCGGGGCCTGCTGACAGTAGTATGGGCATCCGGTTTCGGCACACTTTCGGTCGTAGTATTCGCAGGGTGAGCCCTTCGGCGCGGCATCAAGGCCGGTGGCGTCCAGCCACTTGATCGGGTTGTTGACCGCATAGACATAGAGCTGGTCTTTCGGCCGTGCGATCGGCCGGGACCCTTGGTCAATGTAATGTGAATCGATTGGGTCTTCGCTGAGCAACCTGCCGAGGCCGGGGCTGTAGTACCTAGCGCGATAAAAGAGGCTTCCTGCTTCTGCCTTCTCCCTTGCTGTGTAGACGAATGGGTTTGCGATAGCCTCGGTTTGGCTCCTGGTGGCCCCCCAGGCGTCGAAGAGGTACTTGTCCTGAACGACACCGGAGGAGTTCGTGACGAGACCGACGCTCCCGAGGGCGTCGACGCCGTAGTAGTAGATCTGGCCTCCGCGGCTCATGGCGATGGGTTCGTCGATGCCGGGGCCGAAGAGGTAATCGGCCGGGGTCGCTCCGGTCTCTTGGACGAGATCGAGGTTTCGGTAGAGGTAGGTCGACGTGGCGCCGACCGTTTTGGACGACCGCCGTCCCTGGTAGTCGTATTTGTAGCTTGCCGTGACGCCACCGGAGATCGAAGCGATCCGGTTCTCGGCGTCCCAGCCGAACGTGTAGCCGGTCTTTGTCGCCGTGTTGCCGTTGCCGTCGTAGGTGTAGCTGTTGACGCTGTCGGATGTCAGCCGCTGCCAGTTGTTCGGGTTGCCCGTGATCTTCTGGTAGGTGTAGGTCTGCGTGACGGCGTTGACCGTGTTGGTCAGGCGATTGCCGATGGCGTCGTAGGTCCAGGAGTCGATCTCGCCGTTGAACGGCGTGA
>WNGF01007355.1_pt1 | contig 14807 bp, 19 predicted proteins | sample 5400641 | NCBI WGS metagenome assembly WNGF01 (sample SAMN13153371, study PRJNA577476) | soil metagenome | isolation source: 80 cm soil or saprolite under grassland replicate 2 | place: USA:California | collected 2016-06-15
GAGGTAAGTTCGACTGAAACTGCTCCGATGTTCTCCTCCAGGCGATTCAGCTTAGTGGTGCCTGGGATTGGAACAATCCATGGCTTCTGGGCCAGGAGCCACGCGAGCGCTAACTGGGCAGGTGTCGCATTCTTCCGTTCTGCGATTTCGCGCAGCAGATCAACCAAGGCCTGATTGGCTTTCCGAGCGTCTGGGGTAAAGCGAGGAACGATGTTGCGGAAATCGGAACTGTCGAACGTAGTGTTTTCGTTGATCTTTCCGGTGAGGAAGCCTTTACCCAGAGGGCTAAAAGGAACGAACCCGATTCCGAGTTCTTCAAGCGTCGGCAACACTTCCTCTTTAGGGCGTCTCCACCACAGCGAGTATTCGCTCTGGAGTGCCGTCACAGGCTGAACAGCGTGCGCCCGCCGGATCGTTTGCACGCCTGCTTCAGATAGGCCGAAGTGCTTCACCTTACCTTCCTGAATCAGGTCCTTCACCGCTCCCGCCACGTCTTCGATTGGCACGTCCGGATCAACGCGGTGTTGATAGAACAGATCGATGGCATCGACCTTGAGTCGTTTCAGCGAGGCTTCAGCAACTTGTTTGATGTATTCTGGCCGGCTCTCCAACTCAGTCCACTTCGACGGGTCGGTGGGAGAAGGTTTGAATCCAAACTTGGTGGCGATCACCACCTGCCCACGAAAGGGCGCAAGCGCTTCGCCGACGAGTTCTTCATTGGTGAACGGGCCATAAACCTCAGCGGTATCAAAGAACGTGACGCCACATTCGACGGCGGATCGGATCAGAGAGATCATCTCCTGCTTATCGGCAGCCGGACCGTAACCAAAGCTCATTCCCATGCACCCAAGCCCGAGAGCCGATACTTCCAAGTTGCTATTTCCAAGTTTGCGCTTCTCCATTGTTTCTCCTCAAAGTAACATCAGATCTTATTCTGTAATCGGCCCTGGTATTGTTCGTCGTTGACCTTTTCCAGCCAGTCGACGGTCTTGCTGTTAAGGTGTTCCAAGATGGCGATGTGCGTCATCGCCGTCCTTGAAGTGGCTCCGTGCCAATGCTTCTCACCCGGCGGGCACCAGACCACATCGCCCGGCCGAATTTCCTCTTTCGGGCCACCCTCGCTTTGCACCCACCCACATCCGGAGGTGACGATCAGGGTCTGCCCGAGCGGATGCGTGTGCCATGCTGTCCGAGCGCCGGGCTCGAACGTGACACTGACGCCGAGCACGCGTGCCGGCTCGGGTGCTTGGAACAGGGGGTCAATGCGTACGGCGCCGGTAAAATACTCGTCCGGTCCTTTGCCGGAAGGCTGTGAGCCACTTCTTTTGACGTCCATTTCTGAATTCCTCCACTTGATTGTCTTCTTATTTGGTCACGCTATTTCCTAAACCGCTCAAACCTGTAAGCCAGTTCCGGGTCTCCTTCTCCTTCGTACGCGAGTTCGGCGACGAGCAGTGCGAACGGCTCGGTATATCGGGCAATCCGTAGAGGGCCAGCGTCCACCGGATCGAAACCCACGTCGCGGATTAGTTCAGCGGCAATCCCTTTGCTGCTCGAATCGTCCCCGCAGTACACGAGGAAAAGCACTTCGCTGAGCACAGTGTTGAATGCGGAGACAACCCGGGCCTTCGGAATCGTCCTTGCAAGTTCCTCCGCGCCAGACGAGGTGTGCGCGACCACGAGTTCGGTGTTGTCCTCATTCATCGGGAGGGAGCAGGTTACGATCACCTTGCCCGACAAATCGAAGCTCATCGAAGTCAGCCGTATCAAGCACACTTAACACCGCATCGTTCCCGTCAACGTTGACTTCACGATCGCGAGCCGCCACCTTGCAGAGCGGCTCACCGCTTTCATCGGTAAGTGAAGCAAGATGATCACGCAACCATGAAAACCGATTGATGTTCCAATCGTCTGCGATCGCCGGAATGGTCGTCTGCAACAGAATGTTAATCGGACTTCTCATAGTCGTTGATGGGTGACTGGCCCATGATAGCGAAGAAATGAAGGGCAATACACTCTGAAGCGCGACTCATCCAACGGAAACGCCCGTCATGATTCCTCACCTACCGAACGTGAGGACGACGCGGAACCGCACCTTGCCACTGTGCATTTGCTCGTACGCTTCCGCGACGCGATCGAGCGGATACTTTTCGATCATCGGATGCACGCCGTTCAATGCACTGAATTCCATCGTGTCCTGCGAATCCATCGCTGTGCCGGAGTACCAGCCGGCGAACGATCGTCTCCCACTGATAAGAGACATCATGCTGATTGTTAGCGGCTCAGCCGGCGCCGCCGGCACCAACAGTTTGCCGCTGGGCGACAATCCGTCAACCAAGGCAGAAATGGCTTGCGCATTCGGCGCGGTCGCGAGGATCACGTGCGCGCCGCCAAGCTTTTGCAACTCCGCCACCGCATCTGTAGCGATCGAATCGATGTAATGATGTGCTCCTAATTTCCGCGCCAACGATTCCTTGTCGTTTCCTCGGTTGATCGCGACGGTCTCGAAGCCCATCTGCCGCGCGTACTGAACTCCAAGATGTCCCAGTCCGCCGATGCCGTGCACTGCAACCACCTCTCCAGCGCGCGCGCCGGAATTGCGCAGCGCGTTGTAAACCGTAACGCCCGCACACATGAAGGGTCCCGCTTCCTCTGCCGGCAGTTCATCTGGAATCGCAGCCAGCGCGGTCACCGGTGCAATGATGTACTCGGCATACCCGCCATCGAAGTCGATGCCGGTGACCTTTCGATTAACGCACATAGCGAAGTCCCCTCGCCGGCACTGTTCGCACACGAAACAATGTCCACCATGCCAGCCGACACCGACGCGTTGACCTGCGATCCATACTGTCACGTTGTCGCCGACTGTATCGATGCGTCCGGCGACTTCATGACCTGGCACACGGGGATACTGAAGCCCGGGCCACAGACCTTCTTTGACCAGAGAATCGCTGTGGCAAATGCCGCACGCCTCAACTTTCACTCGCACCTGCCCACAGTCCGGCTCAGCCATATCGCGCTCTATCAACTCCCAGTCTCCACCTGGTTTGCTTATCTGCGCCGTTTTCATTTTCGTACTCATAAGTGCTCCTTTCTCTTGCTGACCTCGTTCTGCAATCGCGAGACTGCGAACGCCATCATGTGCGGGTTAATCGTTCATCGTGACATCAAGAATTGCTGATGCCGAGCGCCTCCGTTTACGTATGCGTTAAGCCGATCAATAACCGTCCACATCAAGGACAGCTTCGGCAAAGTCCTTCGGAACTTCCTGAGGCAGATTGTGTCCGACGCCTCCCTTGATAATCCGGTGCGAATATTTGCCCGAGAATTTCTTTGCATAGGAACTGGCGTCCGGATGCGGCGCACCATTGGCGTCACCTTCAAGGGTAATGGTGGGGACGGTGATGACAGGACCTGCGGCAAGCCGCTTTTCCAGCTCGTCATATTTCGGCTCGCCTTCAACCAGGCCGAGCCGCCAGCGGTAGTTGTGGACCACAATGCTGACATGATCCGGGTTGTTGAAGGACACTGCGCTGCGATCGAACGTGGCATCATCGAAGTTCCACTTCGGCGAAGCAATCTGCCAAATGAGCTTCGCAAAGTCGTGCCGGTATTTGTCGTAGCCTGCTCGGCCGCGTTCGGTTGCAAAATAAAATTGGTACCACCATTCGAGCTCATTCTTTGGCGGCAACGGCATCTTGCCGGATTCCTGATTGCCGATCAGATAACCGCTCACGGAGACGAGCGACTTGGACCGTTCCGGCCAAAGCGCCGCGATGATGTTGGCCGTCCGTGCGCCCCAATCAAAACCGCCGATTGTCGCCTTCTCGATCTTGAGAGCATCCATCAAGGCCATGATATCGAGAGCCACCACCGATGGCTGGCCACTGCGAACCGTTTCACTGGAAAGAAAGCGCGTCGAGCCATAGCCGCGCAGATACGGAATGATCACACGATAGCCCTTCGAGGCCAACAGTGGCGCAACATCGACATAGCTGTGAATGTCGTAGGGCCAGCCATGGAGAAGGATCACAGGTGGACCATCGGGTGGGCCGGCTTCAGCGTACCCAACATTCAGAAGGCCGGCATCGATCTGCTTCAGCGGGCCAAACGAGGTGTTCGCGCCCGGCTTAATCGTGGTCGCACCTCCCGCTTTTGTGTTGCTGGATTGTGCGTGCGCAGAATCGATCATGACGAGTTTGGCGGCAGCAATGGTCATCGCGGCAGAGCCCAAAAAACGGCGGCGATCATATTTGATTTCTTCAGACATTTTATTTCCTCTAATTGGATTCAGAGCGCCGCTACTTCATGAAGCCCCGAACGAGCTGCGCAATCTGATCCGCTCCGGTATCGAGCGCGAAATGACCCGCATCCAGAACATGAACGTCGGCCTTCGGCACATCGCGGCGATAGGCCTCCGGTTCCGAAAGCTCGAAAGACAGGTCGTATTTGCCCCAGAGGACGAGAAGGCGAGGCTGCTTCTCGCGCATCCAAGCCTGCCACTTGGGGTAGGCGTCGACGTTCGTTCGGTAGTCGTAGAAGAGGTCGCTTTGAATGTCTGCCTGGCCGGGCTGGTTGAGAAAGGCAAATTCATCTGTCCAGAGATCCGGGTCATAGCGGTCTACGTTCGGATCGTTACCGACGTGCCGCGTTCGCGTCGTCTGCAGCGACAGGAGATTTGTGCGAAGCGCGCTTTCGTTGGTAGCGCGATCGGCCCAAAAGGCTCGCCGCGTCTTCCAATTCGCTCCCAATCCTTCGTTGTGCGCCACAGCGTCCTGGACGATGAGCGCATCGATCCGATCCGGATAGGCCAAGGCCATGCGAAAACCCACGGGTCCGCCGTAATCCTGCATGTAAAGCGTGTAGCGCGAGAGCCCGAGCGCTTCGGTGAAGTGATTCATGATCTCAGCGTAGTGATCGAACGTGTACGCGAATTTTTTCGGGTCCGGCCAGTCGCTGTGTCCGAAGCCCGGGTAATCGGGCGCGACCAGGTGATACCGATCGGAAAGCCGGGCGAAGAGAGGTTCAAACATCCGCGATGAAGACGGAAGTCCGTGCAACAGCAGAAGCGTCGGCGCGTCTTTTGGACCAGCCTCTCGGTAAAAGATAGAGAGCCCATCTACTTGTGTCGTGCGATAAAAAGTAGGGCGTTCCATGGGACGTTCCTTTCCTTGGGCTGGGGCCAAAAATTGAACTGATGCGAGCATCACAGAAACCACCAACGCCATGCACGAGACCTGCAAGCATCGGGTCCAACGGGGCGAGCTGAAAAGACGCACTATGATCACTACTTTCTCTTGGATGTTCGACGCCATCATCCCTCCTTCTGCGAAAGGCCGCCATCTGCCACACAAAGTTCGAGTCTCTCCTTATCCCGCCACCTCGAAGATGATTTCCAACTCGACCGGAGTGCCGAGCGGAAGACTTGCGACGCCATACACCAAACGACAAGGGCTCTTGTCTTTTCCGAAGACCTCTTGCAGCAACTCCGAAGCGGCGTCAGCGACTTTCGGCTGATCGCGGACATCTCCCGAAGTGGCCACCGACACGCCGAGCCGAACGATCCGCGTCACTTTGTCGAGCGAGCCCAAATGCTGCCTCGCGACAGCGAGGACGTTGAGCGCCGCGAGATGGGCCGCCTTGCGCCCCGCTTCGACATCGAGCTCCGCGCCGAGGCGCCCAATGAATTTTGCCCCGTGGCCTTCCGTGGGGAGCATTCCGCTCAGAAAAAGCAGATTGCCCGTCTGCACCGCTTCCACATAGGTGCCGAACGGCTCAGGCGGCGCCGGGAGCTTGATGCTAAGTTCTTTCAACCGCTGCTCGGCGCCGGACGGTCGAGAGCGTTCGCCGCTTACCATTTGCTCTTTCGAATTGATGTGTGTGCACTTGCTTTTAATATAGCCGCTCGGGTTGGGTTTCTAAGTATTCTGGCTCGCGGCGGTGGTAATGACTGGTAGCCGCTAGAACGAATAACCCTGAGCACGCTTCCTTTCCGGCAATTCGGTTATCCAACACTTGACGGTCTTCGCCAGCTACCTGGGACAATGGGAAACGCCCTGGTGGGGGGATGGAGTCGATAAGGGACCGAAGACACGAGCGGGTCTTCTAACCACCACTCAGATCAAGGTCAGGACTTTGGAGTCAGTTGGCAAGATACAATGGACCGAGGCGGGATTGTCGTCGATAATGAAATCGATATCAGCGCGTTGAAGATCGAGCGTTGAACTCGATCCCATGGAGGAGAAAAGATGAAGCGATCACAAATCAATCCCATGCCGCAGTATTACGACCATTACATCAATCTGGTCGCCGATATCGAGTTGCCGGACGCGTTCGATCGAAGCATAAGGCAGTTGAATCAACTGGACAGGGATCGCTTGACCAGACTTGATGGCCAGAGATACGCGCCCGATAAATGGACGGTGAAAGAGATTCTTCAGCATGTGATTGACTTCGAACGAATTCTCTCTTATCGCAGTTTGTTATTTGCCAGGGGCGAGGGCTCGATTCCGGAAGACATCGATCAGCATTTATTGGCGAGAAACTCGCTGGCGAACGCGAGGACAATCGATTCGCTGATCGAGGAGCTGAAGGTACTGAGGCTGGCGACCAAGGCGCTTTACGAAAGTTTTGACGATCGCACCTTGCTCAACACCGGCATCAGTTGGAAGTACGAGACCTCGGTACTGGCGATGGGGTTCATGATGATCGGCCATCAAATTCATCATCTCAAAGTGATCGAAGAAAAATATTTTCCGTTGCTTGACCAGCACCTATCGAACGCGACCACAGGTCAATAGCTCCGTTCACCCGGCGAGGGAATCTGCGCGAACAAACCGACCAACAGGAGCAATACAGTGACAATTAATCATAAGGTCATGGTATTAGCGGACATCAATTAGATAAGGAGTTCTTCATGAATCAAGGTATCAGAACGGTCATCTATCCCGTCAAAGATCTAGCTCAAGCAAAGACGGTCTTCAGCAGGCTTTTGGGTGTAGAGCCGTATGCGGATCAGGCGTATTACGTTGGCTTTAGGATTGGTGACCAAGAAATAGGTTTGGATCCCAATGGCCACAAACAAGGCATGACTGCCTACTTTCACGTTAGCGACATTAAGAAAAGTCTGCAATTGCTCCTTGACGCTGGTGCACAAGTGCAGCAAGAGGTCAAAGATGTCGGTGGCGGTAAGTTGATTGCATCTGTAAAGGACGCAGACGGTAACGTCATCGGGCTGGTTCAAGAAGCCTCATAGCGAGAAATGCGGACAACTCCTAATAGGGCACGACGCATTACTGAAGCTAGGGTTGGTTAACGCGACTTGATTATAGCAGCCTACAAATAAAAGAAAATCTCGATCGTCCTCAATGACCGCAGGAGGGACTATTTTGGTTATTTAGAGTCTCTGGCGAACTTATCCAGAAAGACTCTTAAACCATTGAGCAACGTTTCTGTAGAGATAGATCCCATGTAGTTGTCCGGTCTTAACAGCACGCCAAAAGCCTTGTCGGTGCCAAAGGCTTCTGCTATTTGCGGATGGAGCGAGATGAACTTGAGATCAACCAGTTCGGCGTAATGGTTTTCGAGTTCCGTTTGCAGGGTTTGAAAACTGTGCGCTGCGTCCGAAAAGACAAGCCAATGAAATTTCGGTTGATGCAGCTTGTTAAAGATGCTTTCGCCGTCAACGACAAAATACGGCATTCGATCTCCGGCTTTAACTTTGAAATCTTCGTCTCCGGTGTGTTGGCTGAGTGAGCTGTGCCGATAATTTATGCCGATTTGCGAAATTAGCGGGAAGAGGAATTTCTTAACAGGATCGAAACTGAAGATATATTTTGCCAAAGGCGGTAGAACATCAGTGCGAAGAAATGCGAGAAACCATTCCGAGCCGGCGGCGAGCTGGAACATTCGGTCGGTCGTTTGCAAAAGATGTTTGGCGTTTTCGAGTCGCTCTTCGTTGTAAGTCTCAAGCAGTTTTTCGTCGGCGTTGCCTTGAACAACCAAAGCCATTTTCCAGGCTAGATTGTAACCGTCCTGGATTCCGGTGTTCATTCCCTGTGCTCCGGCTGGTGAGTGAATGTGGGCGGCATCTCCCGCCAGAAAACACCTGCCTTGCGAGAACTTACTGACGTGGCGCGTATGAACCTTGTAGGTTGAAAACCATTCGACATCATGAATATCGAGTTCGAGTTCCGCTAGCTCCTTGATTCGCGACTCTATCCTTCATACAAAACCTCGCCCTCGTCCTTTGAGAATTCTTCCGGGAAAACGCCGACGATGCGGTAACGCTTCTCACCTTTGAGTGGAAAGAAAACGACGAACGACTCTTTCGCAAGGCAGACGTGTAAAGCGTCGTGGGTAAACTCCCAGTCAATCTGCGCGTCGGCAACATAAAAGATGCGCTCGAATGTGCTGCCTTCAAACTTGAGTCCGAGCGTGTGTCTGACGAGACTCTTCGGACCGTCGCAGCCTACCAGATACTTAGCTTCAATAATTTGAGAAGATCCGTCGGTAGTTTTCACTTGCGCCATTACGCCCGAATCGTTTTGCGAAAAGCTTTCCAACTCTGTTTGCCACAGGACTTCCTTTCGGTGGCTTTGCAAATATTCGTAAAGCAGCCTCTCGTTCTTGCTTTGTTCCAACATGAGCACGTATGGATAAGGGCTCAACCCCTCTCCGATGTTAGAGAAATCAAGTTCGCCGCGAACCTCACCGCCTACGAGCAGACGCCCCTTTCCGGCAACCGTGCCCCGTTCGACCGCTTTTCGCGCCAAACCAATTTGCTCGTAGATCTCCAGCGTTCGTGCCTGCACGCCGATAGCTTTCGAATATGGCGTGACGCTCTCCTTCTTCTCAAGAATGACGAAATCAATGCCATATCTTACTAGCTGACAAGCCAGGGAAAGCCCAGTCGGACCTGCGCCGATGATTAGTACATCTGTGTTTTGATTCATAAGCTGAAACTCGACCGCTCGCTATTGCCGCGCCCGTTTATAACCAATCCCCAAATCAGGAAAGCAACAATGACGACGTGGTAAGTGATATCGGGAATTGTTCGAGGGCCGATGCCAACTGCGATTGTGAAGATACCCACTAGCGTTCCGACAAGCGCGAATCCCTGAACTGCCAGGCCGATTCCGTGCGTCGATTGAGGGCGAATCAAACTCAGAATAAACCCACCGAGGAGTACGAGAGCGATCACGCTTTCGGCAGTGCCGGCTTTCTGGTGCTCGTATCCGCGGAACAGAACGCCGAAGTGTGTCAAGGCAGCGGCCATGAAGGCGACGCCCTCAAAGAGTACGAAGCCTCGAATCGTTTTCGTCATGATCGAGCGACCGTTTTCGGCATGGCAAACCCGGCGGCGATCAACCAGACGAATCCCGGAAAGCGCGTCAGCGGCACGAGAAAAAGCGCCTTGGGAACGATCAGGTTAATCCAACTCAATTCGCCACAGATCGCGATTAAGAGTCCCGGAATGACAATCCACTTCGGCAGTAACTTCGTGAGTCCAGCAGAGATTGATATGCCCGCCAGTAGCAAGCCGAACGGCACCGAAAATCCGGTTCCGCCCAGAGCCTGGTCCAGCCAATAGAGTGCCTGCACGAGTGTCCGGTCCTGCGCGATTCCGGGCTGCGTGAGTGTCCACAACACTGAAGAAGAAACAATCATCGTGAATGCGGTTGCGAATCCGCCAAAGAGCGCGATGAAAGCTCCTGCCGCGCGCACTCCAAGAAATTGCAAGCGACTCACGACAGTTGCCGTAAAGATGCCCAGCGGGATCGCTGCGCCAAAATGGAGGAAAGCAGTCGCGAGAACAGCAGACGACCGCGTTTGGAAGAATGTCACGATCGTATCACCCGACTCCCACGGCCCAGGGAAGTACGGCTGTCCACCGAACTGAGTTACCGGATAAAGACCAGCAAGGAACAGCACAACAAAAACTGTCGCCACAATCCCCAACGGAGGGCCGGCGTGTCGGCTGCCATTCGAAACTGACGGTTCTGATGATGACATAGTTAACCTCCTTATTTACTTCATTGGGCAGCAGCAGCGCCTTGATGCGACATTTGGTCGCAGTTAACTGACCGACGTGCGTGTCCCGCAATTGCACCAGATGACGCAACTCGCGATACTTCGGCGTCGGCACATGGATGCTTTTCAGTTCGCCGCCGCGCAACGCAGTCGAAAGTTTTATGCTGTCGAGTTGATTGGTCTTCACTCGTTTTCCCGGCGCCGTCGGCACCATCGGCGGCGCCACTACTAAGCAAGTATAGTGGTTGGCCACCAGCTCATCGTAGAGGCCAAACCCGGTTGGCCCGGCTTGTAAACAAACGCCAGTCGCTGCTCCGGATAATGCTTCCGCACGTAGTTCAGCAACTGCCACGCACTATAGAGTAGCCGCAGCGATTGCATCAATCCATCGTGATCGGTAAAAGTGGCTGCGATGCTATGATGGTCCACATCGAGCCCTCCGAATACGTTGTAGTCGCGGGGTCTAAAGGTGTTGGCTTGAACTGAGACTTGAGTCTGATTCGTCATCGTCGATTTCCTCCTGAGCCGCTGGCTCATTGTAGACACTCGACCTGACATTCAACATACATGTCTCAACCGTTATGCGTAAAATAAATTATAAAGCCGTCGCCGTGGCAACGCTCGCGGCGTTTGTGTTCAGCTCGCTATACTACAGCCCGCTCCTGCTGGGCAATGAATGGAATGAGTTGCGCGGTATCCACCCCGGCGCCGTTGCGGCAACGCCTATCTGGAAGCCAATCCTTGAGTTCGTGCGGACGCTGATCATCGCCTACGTGTTCGCTCGATTTATCGCGCTTCTAGGCATAAACGACTGGAAGACCGCGATATGTTTTGCTCTCGGGATTTGGATCTGCTTTCCGGTCATGATCCTAACTGGCTCAGTCATGTGGGAGAATGTGCCATTGGGCGTTGCCGCCATTCATGCCGGTGACTGGCTGGTGAAGGCACTCTTTTTCAGCGTCGTGTTCAGCATGTGGCATCGTGGACAAGAAAAGGAGAAGCAGGCATGAGCGAAGAAAAAATACTCACCAAACACCCGTTGGGTAAGAGCGGAAAAATATAAGCAAGCAAAACTACGAGACGCTGAAGGAAGCCATCTTGTTTGCGTTGCGAAGTAAAGAACTTACGCACACTGAATTGCTCAACAAGGTCAACAAGAGCCTGACGGGTAAATTTTCAGGGAACGTAAATTGGTATGCAGAAACCGTCAAACTCGATTTGGAAGCCAGGAAAATCATTGAAAGAACTTCCTCGAAACCTCAAAAATATCGACTCAAATAGAGCTAAACGGGTCAGCGAAGTTGCCCTACGTGCTTCGAAAAGCGTCATCCGTATAACAAATCGTCAGATTGTCTGAAAAGTGAACGTGGTTTGATCTGATCGTCGGGCAATCTTGCGATTGAGAGTGTCAGGGGGCTGATGGTTTTGGTAATGGGTAGAGGTTGTAATGAGGAGGAAGTTGTTTAAGAGTGCCGTGGGCGTTTCACCTGCGCGCTATCAGATTAATTTGCGAATCAACCTCGCACAACAACTGCTTCGCGAAACGAAGAAGAGCGTGGTGGACGTTGCGCTCGATGTTGGTTACACAAACCCGAGTCATTTCGTACAACTCTTCCGCAGAGAGACCGGCTTGACCCCTAGCGAGTACCGCCGGCAGCGTTGACCTCCGCTCCGCTGCGGATTTCAGAAAAACCCCATCCATTCACTAGGAATCGCGCAGCTTTCTGCGACGACTTACGAGCATCTTTCTCCTGCGCTTCGATCCACCATTTCGAGCAATATCGCGACAGGTCGAGCAAGAACCCCAGCGACGGCCACACTGAACTGAAGTAGGATCGCAATCAAGTGGAGGATTCAGAAATGGAACTCAAAAGAAATGGAACACAGCCTTCGGGCAGAGGGCCGGACGAGTATTTCACCGGCAACGTACGGATTGACCCTGTTCGAGGCACCCGATCCCGCGCGCGCGCGTGGGGCGAGTGTCACGTTTGAGCCCGGCGCTCGGACGGCGTGGCATACCCATCCGCTCGGGCAGACCCTGATCGTCACGTCCGGTGTGGTTGGACGCAGAGCGAGGGCGGCCCCAAAGTGGAAATTCGACCGGGCGACGTGGTCTGGTGCCCGCCGAATGAGAGGCATTGGCATGGCGCGACGCCGACAACCGCCATGACGCACATCGCCATTCAGGAGCATCTCGACGGCAAGGTCGTCGAATGGATGGGAAAAGGTAAGCGACGAGCAATACCAAGCCTGATTGTGGAGGGAGAAAATGAAAACGAAGAATCGACACAAAGAACAGAGCAAGCCTGCGGCGAAGCAGTCGGCAGATGATTTGAGCACGATCGCGCCAGAGTTCACGAAGCTCACTCAAGATGTTCTCTTCGGAGATATTTGGAAGCGCCCAGGACTTTCTCAACGCGACAAAAGTCTGATCACAGTTACGGTGCTAGCCACTCTCAATCGAACCGAGCAAATTGACTATCACTTAAATAGAGCGTTCGAGAACGGTCTCACTCAAGAGGAACTCATTGCGGCCATGACGCACATTGCTTTTTATGCCGGTTGGCCATCGGCTCATTCCGGTCTAACTCACCTGAAGAAAGTCATAGAGAAACGAGAAGTGAACTGAAAGAGAGAAAAACAATGCCGCATGTCATCGTAAAGCTCTGGCCCGGAAAATCCGAACAGCAGAAGATGCGACTCGCCGAAGAAATAGTCAAAGACGTAATGAACGTCTTGAACCACGGAGAAGAGTCAGTTTCGGTAGCGATCGAAGAAGTCCCAGCACAGGATTGGGAAGAGAAGGTCTATAAACCGGACATCCTGAACAACTCAGAGAAGCTATACAAGAAACCAGGATACACGATGTGAAAGAGTAATCGGCTCATCACGAGTTGGTGGCGAGCACTAAGAAAGAGAGGGAGATTAAATCATGCGAGGAGCTGTGCTCTACAGTCCGCGCGATCTGCGTTTCGAGGAGCGCGACACGCCGACGATCATAAAGCCGACCGATGCCATCATCAGGATCTCGGCCACCTGCGTGTGCGGGTCTGACCTGTGGCCATACCGAGGCATCAATCCGGTCCTTGAGCCGACCCCGATGGGGCACGAGTACTGCGGCATTGTTGAGGAGGTCGGCAGCGCAGTCGCCTCCATCAAACCTGGCCAGTTCGTCATCGGTTCATTCTTCGCTTCCGACAACAGCTGTCCCAACTGCCAGGCCGGTTATCAGACTTCCTGCGAACACAAGGAGATCATCGGCACTGCGCAGGCGCCGCTGCTGCGCGTTCCACTTGCCGATGGCACCCTGGTGCTTACCCCGGAGGTTCCCTCGAACGATATGATCCCCAGCCTGCTGGCGCTCTCCGACGTCATGGGCACCGGCTGGTTCGCCGCTGACGCGGCCAATGTTAAGCCGGGCAAGACGGTCGCGGTCGTAGGCGATGGCGCCGTTGGGCTGCTTGGTGTGCTCTCCGCCAAGCAGATGGGTGCTGAGCGGACCATCGCGATGAGCCGTCACGAGGCGCGGCAGAAGCTTGCCCGCGAGTTCGGCGCGACCGACGTCGTCACAGAGCGCGGCGACGATGGAGTGGCCCGCATCAAGGAGCTGACCGACGGAATCGGTGCCGACTCGGTGCTGGAGTGCGTCGGCACTCAGGAATCGATGATGCAGGCGATCGGTGCTACCCGCAAGGGCGGGTACGTGGGCTACGTCGGCGTGCCGCACGGAGTCGAGCTCAACGGTGAGGAGTTGTTCTATGCACACATCCATCTCCATGGTGGACCCGCGCCGGTGCGCCGCTTCCTTCCCGAGCTAATCGAGCTGGTGTGGAATGGGAAGATCAACCCCGGCAAGGTCTTCGATCTGACCCTGCCCCTCGATCAGGTGGCGGAGGGCTACCGCGCGATGGACGAGCGCCGCGCGATCAAGACGCTGCTGCGCCCGTAAATCAATGAGGACTCACAAATGAGCACATGGTCGAAAGATGATTTGGCAATGTCTGACTCGTCGTTCGTGATATTAACGGTAAAGTCTGTAAACTTGCCGTTCACTTTGGATAAACCGCCCATAATGGAAACAGTAAATCCAACGGTTGAATGGTTAGTGTCAATCGGGTATTGCCTCCCAGTATCAGCGCGCTGGACAGTGATGGTACTGAATAACAAAACAGTCGCGAGAATGGTTTTTAGCATAACTTCCCCTTTATGCTTTCTCCTTAACCCCGGCTCAGCAGGCAGCGCCGAACGTCAAAGTCGAGCCGGCGCGGGCGGGCCTCGGTGCGATTCCGGGCGCGCGCGGTTGGCAAAGTTCAGGTAGACGCGGCACGACGCGGATACGTCATCCGAGGCCCGCTGCTCGCGCTATCAAAAACAACTCTACCCCGACGACGACGGCCCCGACGGCTCGAGCGACGCGCTCTCCAGCCGGTGCGAGACGCTCGACGGTGATGGCTGCCGCCACGACAGGCATCGCGCGAAGGTCTATGACCCCGATGACCAGGAGGATCGCGATCAGACCGTCACAGCATTGGCTGCAGTGAAGCCCGAGGCGCAGGCCGTGTCGCCAGGCCGTGCCGGCGTCGGCCGGAAGCGTACAGCCGCGCCCGGGCGCCTCCCGGCAGCAGGCAAGGTGACGCGCCTTCCAGGCACTGAATTGGAGCACGCCGGCGATGAGAACGACCACACCGACCGCCATCGGAACGGCGCGCGCCAACGCCGGCCGCTGCATCTCCACCGCCGCCAACGCAACGCCCAGCGGAAAGGCGGCCATGCCG
>WNGF01017061.1_pt1 | contig 14800 bp, 15 predicted proteins | sample 5400641 | NCBI WGS metagenome assembly WNGF01 (sample SAMN13153371, study PRJNA577476) | soil metagenome | isolation source: 80 cm soil or saprolite under grassland replicate 2 | place: USA:California | collected 2016-06-15
GGCGCCCAGCTCGAGCACTGGGACGCCACCGCCCACGTCACCTTCGATCGCGCCCTCCTCGCCGAGCTCGTCACCCTCCGCTTCTTGGCGACGCATCACCACGTCGCCCTCGTCGGCCCCGTCGGCGTCGGCAAAACCTTTCTCGCCCACGCCCTGGGCCACATCGCCTGTCGCCGCGGCCACTCCGTCCTCGCCCTCCGCACGGACGCGCTGCTCAAGACCCTCAAGCACGCCCGCCTCACCCAGAGTCACGAGGCTGAACTCCGCAAGCTCCTCGCTGTCGACCTCCTGATCCTCGACTAATGGTGAGCGCTCAGTAATGTGGAGCGCCTCGTCGAGACCGAAGGAGTCATCAGGCTTCCCCCACTCGTAGCTGCACATTACTGCAAGCATCGGACCCACAGCCGAATCACTCCTCTAGGAGGGTCCGATGCTCAGCGAGATTGTCCCCAAGAAGTTCCCGCGGATTGTTGCGCTCCCCGTGCTCGGTCAGGTCGCGGATGACTACGACACGTGGTTAGCGCAGCAGGGGTATGGCCGAGACGCCCGATGCGAACACGCGCGGGCGCTGGTCCGAATCGATCGTGATCTCCAGCGCCGCGGGCATCGACAGTGGCAGAGCGTTCGGCAGGCCGATCTCGAAGCGTGCTTGAGGCGGTATCCGCCTCGAGATGCCTACCCGACCGCCGCCGTGCGCGGGCTACTCCGCTTCGCCGAGCAGCGCTCCCTGCTGCCGGCACGGCCGCCCGCCGTAACGCGTGTCGCCATGCTGTCCAAGATCTATGGCGCCGCGCTTGACGATCTCCGTGGCCTGGCCCCCCTGACCATCCGGGAGCACGTCACCACGGCTGCGCAGTTCCTCTCCCATCTCGACTACCAGATCAGGCCTGAGCGACTCGCCGCGCTCACGGCATCGGACGTGGAGGCCTTCGTCCGCACGGCCGGCCAGCGCCTCAGCCGCGCGACGTTGCAGCATCGGGTCGCGCAGCTCCGGGGCTTTCTGCGCTTCCTGGCGTCCAACGGCCGCATTCCTCCGGGCCTGGATCGCGAGATCGATACCCCGCGCGTCTATCGTCAGGAGCAACTCCCGCGCAGTCTGCCGTGGTCGACCGTCCGGAGTCTGTTGCACTCGATTGATCGCCGCACCCCGCAGGGCCTCCGGGACTACACCATGCTGTTCCTCATCGCCACCTACGGCCTGCGGGCGTGCCAGGTCGTGGCCCTCACGCTGGACGCGGTCGACTGGCGAGGCCGCCGGCTCCACGTACCCCAGCGTAAAGCCGGGGCCCCGCTCGTCCTTCCCCTCACGGATGCGGCCGGGACGGTCCTGCTTCGTTACCTGCGTCGGGGACGCCCGTCGTCCCCATATCGCGAGCTGTTTCTGCGCCAGCGGGCCCCGGCCGGGATCCTCAAGCCCACCGCCGTGAGCGACGTCTTCCAGAAATGGGTCCGGCGCAGCGGCCTGCCGATCCCGTTCCATGGCGCCCACTGCCTCCGTCACTCGTACGCCGTGGCCTTGTTGCGCCGCGGGGTCGGGCTCAAGACGCTTGGCGATCTGCTCGGCCATCGCACGGCGGAGAGCACGTGCGCCTACCTCCGGCTCGCCACGGACGACCTCCGCGAGGTCGCCCTGTCGGTGCCCCGTGTCGCCGCATCCCGAGGCCGTCGATGAGCGCCCCGGCGTGCCCCTCCCCGATTCGCGCCGTGATCACGGACTACCTGGCGCTGAAGACCGCCTTGGGTCGCCACTATGCGAACGAGCGCCACGTGCTCGAGTCGCTCGCCACGTTCCTGCCGACGAGCACCGGGTCCGCACCGGATCTGACGCCGGACACGTTCCGCGCCTGGGCCCAGACACTCCACCACCTGATGCCCACGGTTCGGCGGAAGCGCCTCCGCATCGTCCGCAATCTCTGTCTGTATCGCCGCCGGACCGAGCCGGCCTGTTTCGTCCCTGACCTTGCCCTCTTTCCCACTCCTCACCAACCCCGGGCCCCCTACATCTTCAAGGTGAAAGAGATCGCCCAGTTGTTGCGGGCCGCCTCGACGCTGTCACCGACCCCTCGGTCTCCGCTCCGGCCTCACGTCTTCCGCCTGGCGATTGTCCTCCTGTACACGACGGGGCTCCGCCGGGGCGAGCTCCTCCAGTTGACCCCCGCGGACTATGCGCGCGACGAGCACGTGCTGCTCATCCGGGAGAGCAAGTTCCACAAGTCGCGCGGGGTCCCTCTGTCGCCGGCCACGGCCCGCGAGGTCGACCGGTACCTCGAGGCGCGGCAGCGCCGGCCGCTGTCCCTGGCCGCCACCACGCCCTTGCTCGCCCATGGCGTGACCGGCCTGCGCGGCTACACGGGCGTTGGCCTTGGCACGGGCTTCCGCCAGCTCCTGACCACTACGAAGATTCAGATGCCGGATGGCTACTGGCCACGGATTCACGACCTGCGGCATACGTTCGCCGTGCATGCGCTCCTGCGCTGGTACCGGGCAGGGGTCGACGTCCAGACCAAACTGCCCCTGCTCGCGACCTACATGGGGCACGTCTCGATCGCCTCCACCGCCTACTACCTGCCCTTCATCGAGCCCGTGCGCGCCCTGGCGAGCGCACGCTTTTCGCGACACTGTGGCGCGCTCCTCGAGGCTGGCGTTGGCCCGCAGGAGACGCCACAATGACCTCGTCACCGAACGCCTTGGCCTCGACGCTGCGGGCCTTCTTCGGTGAGCACCTGCCCACGATCCGTGGCGTCAGTCCCCACACCATCCGCAGCTATCGCGACAGTGCGGTCCTGCTCCTCCGCTTCCTCGCCCGCACCACGGGCCGGCCGGTGGCCGCGCTCGACGTCCCCGATCTCACGGTGGAGCACATCGTGGCGTTCCTCCACCACCTCGAACAGGAGCGCCATGTGACGGCGACCACCCGCAATGTCCGGCTGGCCGCGATCCACGCCTTCGCCCGCTTCCTGGCCGCCCAGGAGCCGACGCATCTCGACCCGGCGCAGCGCATCCTCGGGATCCCCTTCAAACGCGCCCGGTCGCGGCCCATCACCTACCTCGAGCACGAGGAGCTGGCCGCCGTGCTGGACAGCGTGGATCGCTCCACCCGGGCTGGGCGTCGCGATTACACCTTGCTGGCCACGATGTTCAACACCGGGGCCCGGGTCCAGGAGATCCTCGATCTGCGGGCCAGTGACCTCCAGCTCACCAAGCCCTATCAACTCCGGCTCGTCGGGAAGGGGCGGAAGGTGCGGTGGTGCCCCTTGTGGCCGCAGACCGCCAAGCTCGTGCGCGCCTGGTGTCTCGAGCGGCAGCTCGATGTACGCTCCGAGGCTCTCGTGTTCATCAACCAGCGCGGCGGGCCGCTGACACGGTTCGGCGTGCGCTTCATCCTGGCCAAACACGTGCGCCGAACGGCGCAACACGTGCCCCGCTTGAAAACGAAACGGCTCCATCCTCACAGCTTGAGGCACAGTACCGCCGTGCATCTCCTGAAGTCCGGGGTCGATCTGACCACGATCGCGCACTGGCTGGGTCACGCCAGCGTCAACACGACCAATCGATACGTGACCGTCGATCTCGACCTGAAGCGAAAGGCGCTCGACCGGGCCGCGCCGCTCGGCCCCTCGCGCTCATCGCGGGCCCCGTGGCGCCACGACACGAGCGTCCTCGAGTGGCTCGAGGCCCTGTAGCCGCTCCCAGTAATGTGGAGTCGCCAACCCCGAGCCACGACGTGGTGGCCCGCTGGCGCTCCACATTACTGAGCGCTCACCATTACTCGACGATTTTGGGCTGAAGCCCCTCCGCGCGCCCGGTCCCGAGGATCTCTACGACGTCATCAACGAAAGATATGAAAGGGCTTCAATTCTTCTCACGAGCAATCGAGATCGGTCGGAGTGGGCCGAGCTCTTCGGTGAGCCGCTGCTGGCCTCGGCCGCCCTTGATCGGCTGACCCACGGGGCCCACTTCGTCGAGATCACTGGCCAGAGCTTCCGCGCCGAACACACCAAAAAGCAGCTCACCGCCCGCCGCACCCGCGGCGCCAACTGACCACTGGAGGAACAGAGCTAACCAACATGGTAGGAATCCGGTCACGTCACCACACTGGCTCTATATGGGCGACCCTGAGTGGCTCTCCTTGGGCGACCGTTGACACCCTCACCTTCGCCCCCTCGAAACGGCCGTTTCGGGTCCGCCGCCGGGTTCACGGGGGAGCCCAGACCTGGTCGGACGCCCGCTGCCCAGCGGAGGTGGCGTTAGTCGTTCCTATGCGCCTGAACGGCGTGCAAAGACGGCACCTGGAGACAAAGTACTCCACCGAGATGTGATTTACGAATTCCTTTCGCGGGGTGAGATGTTTACCGAAAGAGCCAGCCGAGAAAACGACCTGTAATCTTCCCGGCGAATCGGCGAGCAATTCTGCGAGGGACTCGACCTTTCTCAGCGGCATTGATATCGCCAAGAATTTTGGCCACCGAATACAGAACGTGGCGGACTCGATTGATCGTCATGGGGCCAACCAGAATTTGAATAGGATGAATCCGAACGCGCCTAGACTCAATATCGCGCTTCCGATGCTTGTCAACACCATATCGTGTGTCCGCCGATTCAGTTCGGCGTATTGGCCTTGGAGCATCACGATGGCATCCTTTATTTTCTGCTCGCGAGCTTCAGACTCCTCCATTCTTTTGCTTATTTCTTTTTCCACTAACGTGATCGCGTTCAATTGAGGAGTTAGGGCTTTGTCGAGGCTCTCCGCAATGAGTGTCCGCAATTCCTCGATATATGCCTCAGCATCAGCATCAGTGCTCTCAACCTCGGTATCCTCAACGAATGAGGCGGCGGAACCGTTCCCATGCTGCCGCCGACGGCGCCAGTTATTAATGTCCTTAATGATATCCCTCAGAAACTGTGCACCAAGAATGGTTGTATATGGGTCTAGCATATTGATCCTCCGGTAACGCCGAGTGCAGCCCTGCACGTTCGTTACGGGAGCATCGTGACAGCTATCACGAAAATATGCATGAGCAAAATGTACTCCAATAGCTAGGATAAACTACCTACTAGTACTCAGTCAGAACTAGATCGCTCAGTGATCCAGGATTCTTTAGTCCGAACCGATACCGACGTGATAGACCTTCACCTCTCAGCCAAATAGTGACCGAATACTCGCCCCGATTAATAGCGTAAACAGGATGAGTACCCTTTACTTGTTCGTGGAAATGTTCCTGAGCATAGGCAAATGCAGACTCAGCATCCGGGCACTTCAGAAATATGCTTAGCTTCGCCGGTATGTCGTTGGGAGGAATATCGATGGTGGTTGAATGCTGGTCAGGCTGATACCCTGGACCACCTGTCCCCGTATGAGCTACAGCCGTCGTTCTTGTCCAAAGAGCAGCGAATTTTGGTATCCCCGAACCATGGACTGTAACTTCAGCCGACACCGCTCATGCCCATGATTTAGCGGTTGAGCGAAGCGGGGTATTCCTGAACCAAATCTGGACAATCTGAATCGTGCCGCCGTCCATTCGATCTTGATGAATCCCCACAACGCGAACGCCTGCCAGTCCGATGGATCTCTGGCGATCCCCTTGGGGCAATCGCTTCTCGATCTTCCAGACTGAGACGGGCCGCCAAGTCGTCTCCGATGATGCGGGCCACAGCCACGATGACCGTATTCAACACGTGGTGCTGCTCACCGGCGATTCCGAGGCTCAAGCACAGTGATGCAACGTGAGCCGACGCCTACCTCTGCTTGCCTTGCAGTCGGATGAACCGTCGTGCGGATCGTACGCGGGCGGATGGCGACGGTGGGGTAGCGGACGCGACGGCCCCCCTGCGGGGTGGCCAGCTCTTCGCCTGTCGAGGCATTGACGTTGGGTGCAGACCCGAGAGACTGCCCTTCCGCTCAAGCTCACGATATTCCCTGTGCCGCATGCGAAGGGCCCGACGCAGTGCCCTCAGCGTCGGCCAGGGGCATTGTTTCGGCCACTCGCCTCCGCCGTGGAGGGCAGCGTGGAGCCGTGCGCTCTCGTATGCGCGCCTAATCTGCACGCTGGCGGTCCTGATGAGGCTCGGGCTGTCGATGATAGTCCACGTAAGGATGCTCCACTCGCTCCAAAGATCCGTGTAGTCTCCATAGACGTACTCCCGCTTCATCAGGATCTGGATGATGCGCTCCGCGTGATCCCTAACCTCACGGCGGTAGCGTCCTACGACCGACTCCAATTCATCCACGAGGGTCTCGACGTCGAGTTTGCCGAACTGATGAGCCCGGAAAGCGTTCAAGTGCCGCTGAAGGTACTTCACGAAATCGGCAGGTTTCGACCCGTTCGGAAGCCGGTAGCCCTCGTATTGGTCCTCGTTCAGCCACGCCACGTCGGACCTCTTCGTCGCCGCCAGCGATCCCCTATTTGCCTTCGCCACGCGGCCGCGGCCGGCCCCTGGTGCTTCTCCGTGATGGCTCGGTATCGCACGGCCTCGCAGCATTAGTGCTCCCTCCCCTCGACAGCGAATATCTTATCTCTGGACTTGCCCCGGTTTGGTAGACACCTGGGTTAACTTGTCAGTGCTTCCTGTAGATGCCGCTGCTCGAACCCCCGGGGACTGAGATACCCGAGAGCCGAATGCCGTCGCTGCCCGTTATAGAACCGCTCGATGTAGTCGAAGAGCTCGGTGCGCGCCGTCGCCCGCGTCTCCCACGTCGCGTCGTGGACGAGCTCGACCTTCAGCGTGGCGAAGAAGCTCTCGGCGACCGCGTTGTCCCAGCAATCGCCCCGGCGGCTCATGCTGCACACGATCCCATGCTGGGCCAGCGCCTGCTGGTAGTCACCGCTGGCGTACTGACTGCCGCGATCCGAATGATGCAGCAGCCCCTGGGGTGGGCGCCGACGGGCCAACGCCATCCCGAGCGCGTTGAGGGTGAGCTCGTCGGTAATGCGGGCACTCATCGCCCAGCCGACGGCGAAGCGCGAGCAGAGGTCCAGGATCACCGCCAAGTAGAGCCAGCCCTCGCCCGTCGGGATGTACGTGATGTCGGTGACCCACGCCTGGTCGGGGGCGCCGCACCGACGAGCTCCTAGTGGAGCCAAGCCATGTCGGGCAGCGGCCGGGGCAGCTGTGCGCTTGAGAGCCAGCACGCCGGCCAGATCCGCTAAGCGAAAGCCGCGCTGCCAGAATCCGGTCACACGCTCGGGGAACAGGGGCAGGACCAGGTGGTTGAACACAACACAGCCCAAGGGGCGCCCCAGCCGACGGCGCCGCCCCAGTCGCGACCACGCCGGACACCGTTTGTGCCGGCTACGCTCCGGATTCACTTTGGCGACAGGTCCCCCTGGGCCGCCAGCGCTAGGGAAAGAGGTCTTCTGCCTCATTGCGCACGACATCTACGACCCCTCACGATGACCACATTGTTGGTTCGATACTCGACGTTCCGGTCCTCCGAGGGAAAAGAAGGGAGCCCCGCAGCGCGATCCTTCCCATGTGGAAGAGGTGGAAGTACGGTGGGGCGCCACGAGGTGCTGGGGTTGTTCCACGACTACCGCGTGCAATACGGGGCCGGCATCTGAACGCGCTCCCGAGCTGATAGGACGCATAACCCTTGGCGTGAAGCGGACAGGGAAGCGGCGTACGGGAAATCCGTTCGCGCCGTTTGATGTGGCGGGGGCTGGAGACGGGCTCACGGCCAACCTACACGGGCACGAAGCTGGAAACGGCGGATACAGCCAAGGGGCGCCTACGGGGCACCGCGCCAGTCCTCGACCCTACTACGCTCCGGGCCCCTCAACCTCGCTGGCGTGCTCAACGCCCAGCTCCGCGAGCTGCTGAGGCAGGCCGCTCGCCGACTCTGAAGGTAGGTCCGTACAGAATCGCTCAGCCGCTAGCCGCCTACTTCTTTCCGAACGGCTCGAAGCTGAACTTCTGGCCGCCAACACTCGCCTCGAACATGAGGCCCCCCTTACCAGTGGTGAAGACCGCCACGCCGCTCTGGTATTTGGCGTTCGCCGACGCGCCCTTGTTCGCAGCCACCGCGCTTGCCTGGGCCGCCAGCGCTAACGTCCCCTTCTTGAAGTCCGTGAATGCCGGCGCTGTCTCAAAGAAGATGATCTCCGAGTAGGTCTGGCCACCGAGCTGGGCGCCGACGGTCACCTGGGTGAGCTGCGTCTTGCCGATAGCCTTGCCTTTCTCGAAGACGACACCCGAGCCGGCCGCACCGCCGATGCCAACCGCTCCTTTTCCAACCGTTGGTAAGACCGCGTACCCGGCCGAGCTTTCGAAGAAGCGGGAGAGGCCAGGGTCCGCCTTCTTGAAGACAGCGATGGTGTCTTGCGCCTCCTTTACATCCTTGGTCACATCCATAGTCTGGGCAGCCACGGGGTTGAGGAGGCCGAAAACCAGCAGGAGTCCTACGCCAACCGTTTTCGCTACCATATGACTCTCCCTTCCAGCCGGATGCTTGAACTGCTTGGCCCGCGATTCAAATATCGATCATACTCCTTAGCCCGGAAAATTCATGAACGTACACTCATCAATGCGACGAGCGCCCCAATGGATCGTAGGCGCGAGTTCTTGGGGTCCAACAGGTAGACTGGGCGGCCATTGACCCACGTTCACCGCGTAGTGGCAGAGCGGCGCGCTGCACGCCAACGGCGAACGGGGTCTCGACGACGACACTGCGCCTTCGCGAGAGCCGCCCCGGCGGCACCAACCGCAACCCCCCGCGCAACCACGAGCTGCGGAGGCCACTCAGGAGTTGGCCGTAACTACCTGAGAAGACAGAAGCCTTGGGCCTCCACGCCCAGAGGCACGTTGAACTTGCTGCGGAAGTTCTCGAGCGCCACCGCCGCCGTCAGCTCCACCATCTGCGCCTCGCGGAAGTGAGTCCGGAGCCGCACCCACAGCTCGTCCGACACCTTCTCGCCGGTGATGGTGATGCGCTCGGCGTACTCGAGCGCCGCGCGCTCCATGTCGGAGAAGAGGCGGCTCTCGCGCCAGGTCGGCACCTGACGGATCTTCTCCTCGCCGGCCCCCGCCTGCATCCCACGGGATGCGTTGATGTCGATTCAGAAGGGACAGCCGTTGATCAGCGCGACACGGAGGTAGACGAGCGCCACCAGGGAGGCCGGGAGCAGCCCCGACTTCTCGACGGACGCGGAGAGTCGCTTGGCCGCCTTGAGGATGGGCGGGCAGTGGGCATAGACCTTGGTGGTGTTGAGCAGGCCGCCGAACAGCTCCCGCTCCTTGGCGAAGATCTCCTGGAGGGTCGGATCGCCGCCGTCGTCCTCGATCTCTCTCACCCTCGGCATGGCGCGTTCTCCGATCGGATGCGGCCTGGAGCCGAGTCACCCAGCTCTTTGGCGCGCGCGTAGTTGGCCTTGGCGTTGACCGGGTTCCGGATGACCTGCTTCACCGGGAGCCTCCGGAAGAAGCCGGCTTGATGCCGGTCGCTCCGTAGAAATTGAGCGTGAAGACGAAGCGCCGCTCCGCGGCGAGCCGCTCGATGGCCTCGAGCCAGCGCGCGGCGCCGCGCGCGCTCGTGAGCCCGAAGCGCACGGCGTTCTCCGCCCGGCGCTCGAGCATGGAGCGCGTAAAGGGCGTGAGCGTGGTGTCCTGGAAGACATCGGTGATGAGCCGGACCCGCGCGAGCCCGGCCTCGATGAGCTGGCCCACGAGGGTGCGGCCGGACCAGGGCTCGACGACGGTACGCGCCGCCACGCCATCCAGGATCCGGCGCGTCAAGGCGCGATCCGGATGATCGAGGACGAGCGAGCCCAGGTCCTGATCCTGCACTCCCACGACACCCCCCGGCTTCGTCACCCGCGCCAGCTCCCTGACGATCGCGCCGGCGTTGGGGACATGCAGGAGCACCGTCACCGCCAGGGCGCAGTCGAAGCGGTTCGCGGGAACGCGCAGGCGAGCGCCGTCTCCCACGCGGAAGTGGACGCGACCGTCCAGTCCGTGCTCCCGAGCCAGACGCCGGGCCGCCGAGACGAACACCCGGCTCGGATCCACGCCCACGACGCGGCCGCGGCGCCTCACCATGGCGGCCACGTCACGGCTCAGGACGCCCGTGCCCGATCCCACCTCGAGCACTCGCCAGCCCGGCCGGATCCCGCAGAAGCGCAGGAAGCGGCGCCTCAGCCGGACCTGGCTGGGCGTGCTCCCGCGCGCCTCGAGAAAGGTCGCGTACTGCTCGGGGTCGGGCTGCCGGTCGATGGCGCGATACGGATCGGCGTGAGCGGGCACGAGGATCCCCTTCTAGGCCGTCACCGAGTGATCGATCAGCGTGCCGTCGGGATCGCGCACGAGGCGACGCGCGCCGGCTCGCAGGCGGCGCTCTCGACGATCCTCACCGGCGCCGCTCCCCTCGCACGAAGCGCTCTGCGCACTCGCGACTGCAAAAACGGGTGACCACGCCGTCCACCTCCGCCGTCACCGCTCGCGAGAGCACGACGTAAGTCTGGCAGACGGGGTCCTTGACCAGCTCGTCCCGCTGAGTCCGGCGGGCCGGCGCGGCACCCCGGCGCCACGCTCTGAGGATCGGCGCGACCATGATCATGACCAGCACCAGGGCGGCGGCGTACAGGAGTCCGCGCATGGGGTCAGGGGTGGGCGTCGGGACGGATGGACAGGGACCGCAGGAAATCGCGGTCCTGGTCGGTCAGCTCGAACCCTTCGGGTTGCTTGGAGGGCTGCTTGGCGTCGCGGCCGCCGGTGAAGAAGATCCCCGTCTCCGCGCCGCGCTTCAAGATCTCCTGGACCGCATCCCGCGAGGCCTCGGTGGCCTTCAGCGACACCTCGATGGCCCGCAGGAGCTTCTCCATGAGCCGGTCCGCGTGGCGGTCGGGAGCCATGCGCCTACGATACCACACCGAGGACACCCCGCATTTCGCGTCGGGTCCCGAATCCAAAGCCCTTTCATCCTCACACGACGCCCTTCTGGCGGCAGTAGAGGGCCAGCTCCACACGACTGGTGACGTGAACCTTATCGTAGATGTTGTGCAAGTGGGTCTTGACCGTGCCCTCGCTGACCGCCAAGGCGTCGCCGATCGCCTTGTTGTCCAGGCCGTTCGCCACCAGACGGGCGATCTGGATCTCGCGGGGTGTCAGGATGCCCGCCAGCTCGCGCATCCCCGTCTCGCGGCGCAGCAAGGTCTCGAACGCGCGCGCGGCGGTGCGTCGTTCCAGCCATGGCTCGCCGGCATGCACCTTTCGGACGCATGTCAGCAGGAGCTCGGGCGCCATTTCCTTCAGCACCACGCCGCCCACCCCGAGGCGGGTCGCTTCGAGCCACTGTTCGACCTCCAGCTCCGCGGCCAGCAGCACAGCCCGCGTGGGCAAACCTTCCGTCTTCAGCTCTCGCAGGACCGCGAGGCCGTCCTTCCCGGGCATGCGCATATCGAGGATCAGCACGTCGGGCCGGTGGTGGCGCACCGCGCGCAGAGTCTCCTCGCCGTCCTTGCACGCTGCCAGAACCGTGAAGTCCCGCTCCTGGCTGAACAGATGTTCCAGGCCCTTCAGGATGAGCGGGTGATCGTCGGCCAGGACGAGAGTGATGCTCATGCGCCCGGCTCCACAGGAACGGTGACCTCGACCCGAGCCCCACTCTCGGTCGAGTCTATCGTGAGGGTCCCGCCGAGGAGCGCCACCCGCTCCTTCAGCGTTCCCGGGCCCAGACGCAGCGCGGCCAGGGTTGGGTGGTCGTACCGGCCCTTGAAGGCGAAGCCGCGCCCGTTATCGGCGACGACGAGCCTCACCCGTCCCTCCCGAACCGACACCTCCAGACGAGCCAACGACGCGTCGGCGTGCCGCGCGACATTGAACAGCGCCTCGTGGACGAGCAGATAGACGTCGTTCACTCGCTTCGTCGGCAGCGCGTCGACGCCCTCTAACCTGCATTCGACACGCAGGCCCCACTGGCGCTCGAGCCGCCGAGCCAATTCCTCGAGACGCACGGAGAGGCCGGCATCCGGCCCTAGGCCCGCAGGAGGCGAGGCGCGGAGATCGCCGATCAGGAGCCGCAGCGTGCGCTGCTCCTCCACGAGGCTCCGCTGGGTTTCCAGCAGCCGCTCCCGGACCCTCTCGAGCCCCGGTTCGGGCGCGCGCAGCAGACTCTCCAGCTCGAGCGCCATCCCGGCCAGAGAATGGAGAGCGCCGTCGTGCAGGTCGCGGGCCAGGCGCACGCGCTCCTCGAGCACCGCCTGCTCCCCGAGGCGCTTGAGGAGGTAGACTTCGTTGACACGGTTCCCGATGTAACGCGCCACGATCCCGCCCAGGATGAGATCATCCGAGGTCATGTTCTTCTTGTCGAAGAAGAACAGCCGGCCCGTCAGCCTCTTGCCGACGAGGCTGAAAGAAAGCACGGCACTCACCGAGAAGCGGGTCCGCAGAGCCGGGTGGAGCGGAGCGCCATCCCAGCGCTTGAAGCCATCGCCGTTCACGTAAAGTACCGCGGGGCGGGACGCGCCCGCCGCCCCGCACAGGAAGTTCTGGCCCATGAGCTGTTCCGCCACGAGCGGCTCCAGGACGCCGGGCGGCTCCTGGGCGAGGCGGAAGTCACCGTCCTCCCACGAGGCCAGATTCAGCCATGGTTCGTCCGGGTCCTCCCACGCGACCAGCGCGCGGCGGGTCCCCATAAGGCCTGCCGCCCACTCGGACAGTCGGCGGAACAGCGTCTCCATCTCCAGCGGGGACACCTCCGGGGGCTTGGCGAGGTTGACCATGTCGCGGCGCACGCGCTGCTCATAGAGGCCGACCTGGCCAAGGAGGGCCGCGACCACCTATCAGTGAGGTGGAATAGAGGACGTAGCGGTTGAGCGCAAACGCCGGGTCAGCCGTGACGGCGGCATAGCTCCCCATACCGCCGAACACCGCCAACACTCCCACCGCCGTCCAGAAGGAGCCACGCCACTGCCAGCGCAGGCCCCCGGCGAGCAGGGCGAACACGAATAAGGGAACGAAGGGGCTCGCCGTCCCTTGGCTGAGGTAGAGAGACAAGGAGACGATGACCAGATCAGTCAGGTGACGGACCCTCGCATAGCCCAAAGGCTTCCCGGATCGCCACGTGAGGCCTACCACCACGGCCGCGTAGAGCGCATAAGCCGCGAACAGGGCGAGCAGCACGCGACCGTGGCGATCAGGGTCGGTGGGATCCAGCCGGACTGCCAGAAGCGAGAAGCAGGCCAGGGCGAATCGCGCGCCGGCGATGAGGCGGTCACGCCGCGTCTGCGGCGAGTAATCCTGCGCCGCCCGGTAATCCGACCTCAGCCACGCGCTCGCGAGGTCGGTTTCAGCGCGGACTTTGGCCATGACCGCTACCTGCGAAGACACGATGTGCCGGCGATGCCGGCGTCGCTGGGTGCGCAACTCGAGGGTAGCCCCGCCTTCCCTCCGGCCTCGCGCCTGGAAGGCCTCGACTACAAAGCGGCGTCTTGACCCGACAAGAGGGAGAGAACAAAAGGAGGGCGGAGGGGATCGCTGCGCGCGGCGACTGAGGACATGATTCACCGCTTTCAAGAGCTTGCCACCCGCCTGACCCTTGTGGGTCGCCCAAAGAGCATGCAAAGGTTTGCAGCCCAGCCAACCTACTGGATCATGGCGCAACTTCGGTGCCACACGGCCAAGAATCAGCAAGTCACCGGGAACACGAGCTATTTCAAGAGTAAGCAAAACTGGTCACTCCGCTAATCTTTTCACAATCTGTGAAAGGCGGTGCCGATTTCTGCCGTCGCTGCATTTATGACCTGTTTCATCACTACCACTCGCGGCCGGCGATGGCGTTCGCGAAGGATTCGATGCCGGCTAGGCCCTCCCGCGGGGGTCGTGGGTCCTCGCGTCATCCACGTCCCAGCACACATTGACGAGCCGCGGAAGCCTCGCCCTTCCTCCGCGAGGCGGCGCACCGCGCCGAGCGCGTCAGCCTCCCCCAGTTCATCGCGCGGGGGTTCACGAATTCTCGATGGCCTCTCGGTCAGCGCCGTCGGCGCTCTCCCTTCCGGGTGTGCACAGGCGCGCCCCGATTCACCTGCACCCTCCGCGAACGCGGTAAGGGCACGAACGCAGTAAGCGCACTGAAGAGTCTGCATCACCTCGGCTGGCGACCTACGTGTCTCCCAAGCTTTCCGATGAAGTGGCGGCTGACTGGGCACAGACACCGAGAAGCGATCGCCGCCCGCCGCCTGAGGGCGAGCAGCTGACAATCCGCGAGAACCAGGTCCTGAGGTTCACCGCGGAGGGGAAATCGAGCAAAGAGATCGCCGACCTTCTCGGCATCAGCTCCCGTACCGTGGAGCACCACCGCGCCAGTATCATGGCAGAGCTGAACCTGAAGCGGACCGCCGAGCTCGTGAGATACGCCGTCTCCAGGGGATATCTCTAGGCCGTGTCTCGATCCGCATCTCCCCAGTCCCCCGGACCGTAAGCCTCTTCCTCCGGGACACTCATGTCAGGGTTTCCCATAAGCCTGGTGTGCTCTTCCGAGCTTCGGATCATCCGCCCCAACTTCAATGCTAGGCCATCGCCATAGGCAGTTCTACCTATCCCCCAGAATAGGTGTTCCTTCGAATTGAATCCTTGGCGCCCGATACGACAGAATGCGTTCAGTTCTTGGAGCCCCCTCTTGGAGAGTTTGAATCACCTCGGCTGGAAAGTTTGCATCACCTCAAGCGACGCCTAGACCCGGGCGATATAGAAGAACCTATCCATCGCTGTATTGTCCCCTCGAGGCCCGGCCCCTAGAGTCGTCTCATGCGACCCACCGCATCGCCGCAGCAAGCCGAACAGCGACAAGCGCGCCGCTTCGCCGTCATGC
>WNGF01016906.1_pt1 | contig 14796 bp, 7 predicted proteins | sample 5400641 | NCBI WGS metagenome assembly WNGF01 (sample SAMN13153371, study PRJNA577476) | soil metagenome | isolation source: 80 cm soil or saprolite under grassland replicate 2 | place: USA:California | collected 2016-06-15
GCGATCACCCGGCTGCGGTTCGTCGAATCGTGCAAGATATGCGCGCGCACGCTCGGGATATTTCGGACCTGCTTCCGCCGCCAGCTCGCTCAGCGCGGCCTTGGCCTCCGCGACACGACCGATGCCCTCGAGCGCGAGCACGCGATAGAATCGCGCGCGCTGATTGTTGGGCTCGCGCGCAAGCGCGCGGTCGAGGCGCGCCAACGCCTCGGCAGCCTTGCCGTCCGGCAGCGCGAGCACGGCGAGGTCCAGCTCCGCCGCGACATGCCCCGGCTCCTGCGCCAAGAGCGTTTCCAGCTCGGTGCGAGCCGCGTCACGATCGCCCCGGGCGAGCCGCACCAGGGCGAGGTGGTAGCGCGCCGTGCTGTCTTGCGCGTTGAGCTGCAACGCGCGCTCGAGCACGTCGGTGGCCGAGCCGAGGTCCTGACGCAAGAACAGAATCACACCGAGCTGGGTCCAGCCCGCGGCGTAGCCGGGATCTGTGGCGATGGCGCGGCGCAGGAGATCCACCGCTTCGGCGAGGTTGCCGCGCAACGCGATGAGGGTGGCCAATGCGGTCATTGCGCTCGGGCGCTCGGGAGCCAGCGCGAGCACTCGCCGCCACGCTGTCTCCGCTTCCGCGGCCTGACCCGCGCCCATGAGCAACTTGGCCAGGTTCTCCCAGGCGATGGTGTTGCTCGCATCGGAGTCGACCGCTTGCCGGAGCAACGCGATTCCCTGATCGATCTGGCCCTGAGCGGCCCGCGCGATGCCCAGGTTGGCGAGCGCCATGCTGCGCGTGGGATCGATCGTGAGTGCGATCTCGTAGTGCTCGATCGCACCGTCCAGATCGCCTTGTTGCGCGAGCAGAAAGCCCAGGTTGTTGTGCGCCGTCGCGTTGTTCGGATTGTCCGCGAGGGCGGCGAGATACTCGGCGCGCGCAGCCGCCAGGTCACCTTCGAGGTGGCGCAGCGCGCCGCGATCACTGGCCTTCCGGGAGCGATCTTGTGGGTCCGGCTCCTCGTGAGCCGAGTTTCCCGTGAGCGAAAAAGCGGTTGAGCGTGTCATACAACCCTCCTGCCGTGCGCGATCACGCGATCTTCTTGATCAGGCCGGTCAGAATGTCCATCGCGTTGAGATCCGGTTTGATGATCTCGATGTCGCTCCACGAAATGTCGAACGGCCTGCCTTCTTGATAGTGGACCGGCAGCCGCAGGCCAAAGCGCAGGCCGGACCCATATTCCAGCGACGCGAGTTGCCAGCGTTTGCTGTACAACTCTATGGTCTTGACCCAGAGATCCGCTTCCACGAGCACGAATCCCGTGATGTCGAACTTGAGTTTGGGCTCGACGAAGATCTCGGCACTGGCCGTGATATCGAGCCCCGTGGTCGGCGTCCAATCGACATTGACCGCCGCGTCGAGCGCGCCTTCGAGTCCGAGGCCGCCCCCGATCTCCAGTCCGGCCGAGGCGCTGACGACCGGGATGCCGACGCCGAGCGAGCCACGCACGAAGAGCCGGAGGCCCGCGTGCGCCGGGATGTGGAGTTTCGCCGCGCCCGCGACATGTGTTTGCTCTTCGTGCGCGGGATTGTATGTGACTTCGAGGTGCAGATCCTGCAGTTGACCCGGGCCGATGCCGGCACTGAGATCGAGCCCTCCACTGATGTTTGCAAAGATCCCGATGCGCTGGCCCAGCACCGAGACGCCCACGATCGGGATGTCGATCCCGACGGTGAAGATGTTCTTGTCGAGCGCCTTCTCTTTGAAGATCTCGAGGACCGCGGGCAGTCCGATGCGGCCTGTGACTTCGATTTCACCGTTGGGCTTGAGCTTGACCGCCGCCGTCGCCTCGAGCCACGGCGCGATGCGCAGACTGAGTGAGCCGCCTCCATACAGGATGATCCGACGTCCCTCGCCGGCGGGGGGACCGGCTGCCGGCTGACCGTCCTCGCCGACTGGCCGGTTCGTGGCTCCGATTGTTAGCGAGCCCTTGAGGAGTCCCTTCTCGTAGGCCGCTGTGCCTGCGATGTCGAACGCGCCATCGTCGTACGTGACGCTGATCGAGCTCGTGATGCCCGGAATTCTCGGACTCGCCGTGCCGTGCGCGTACACGATCCAGCGGTTCTCGCCCGGCTTCTTTTGGAGCCTGACCTCGACGGAGCCGCCGGCGATGCCGGGGATGTTGTCCGCGAGCGCCAGGGTGCCACCGATGGTGAGCCCTTCAGCCTCCGAATACGCCACGGTGAGACCCGCCTCGCGGACGCCCGGGATCGATGGCTCGACGGAGCCTGCAGCGGCGAAGCGCCCCTCCCCGAACGACGCGGTGATCCGCGCCGAGCGAACGCCCTTGATCTTTCCCGGCCTGCGGATCTCCAACACGCCTTCGCCGCCGAAGGCGCGGTTGCGATACCAGATGGAGATTTCGGCGCGATCGAAGAGATCGGAATCGAAGTTGAATCGACCTGAGGCCTCGAACCCACGACTCGTGGAGATCGAGGCGGCAAGTGAGCCGCGACCCAGATTGTTAATGCTGAGATCAACGCCCCCCTCGACTCCCAGACCCTCCGTACCAAGGAAAATTCCCAGCGACACGTTGTCGATCGACAGTCCGGGAAGAGACAGGGTCAGGTCGTCCGGCCGGTAGTAGTAGACCAGTTCCAGCGCGCGACCTCTGAGCCGGACTTCGAGCGGAACTTTCGCCAGTAACGGGATCGTCGGTGCTAGGCGCCCCGTGGCGGAAATCATGCCGCCTTCGAACCCGACCCGATCGAACCGCACCGGACTGGCGCCCTCGGCGTCCGCTTCGAGGGACGGCAGGGGGCCAAGTACGCCTGCGTACTTTCCCGGCCCTTTCATCACCTGAATCGTGCTGGGGCTGTCGGGCGGGTTCATACCTCTCGGAAGATCCCATTTGGCCGTGATACTGCCGATGGGTGTGCCCTGGGAGGCTGTGACATAATCTTCGTTTAGCGTAATCGCGGTGACGCGAAGCCCGGCTACTCTGGTTTGATCGAGACCTCTGACTTCGATCGTTGTCGGATTGCGGCGATGGGGATACTCGGCCAGGACGCTCGTCAAGCTGGGTGACAACAGCGCGAACGACGTCGCGCTCCCCGCCTCGCCGATCGCGCGCACAGGTTTCGCGTCCTTGAGCTGCTCGCCGGCAATGATCTCGTCGCGGGTCCACCACTTGGACGACGACTCGTCGCGGCCTCCACCCAGCTCGACTCGATCGAAGTCGATCGTATTCTTCTCGAGGAAGTCGTCGATCTTCGCCTTGCCCGCGGGCTCCCCCTTGGCGGCGAGGTAATCGCCGACCTTGGTGCGAATGCCACCTTTGGTCGATGCTCCGGCACTTGCGTTGCTCGACTTGTCAAGCAACTCCATGTTCGGGAGGGTGTTGGCTTCGGTGGACGTCGGCCAGCCAGCCACCTGAAGCTCGATGATATGGTCCACTTCGAAGGGGCTTGCATACATCTTCCCTTGTTTATCCCAATTGGGCACGGTGACCTGGCGCACCAACTCGTCATACGGGCCGGTAATTCGCCCACCCTTCGACAATTCAATTTCTTGCTCACCGGTCTTGCTGGGGTCGAGATGGACTTTTCGTAATGCCGCATCGTTGACTCGTATTCCGGGCAGCCACACGTTTTCTTTTTGCTGCGGATTGCCTCGGTCGTAGTTGGCTATACGCTTGAGTTTGTGGCCAGCGGCCCAACCTTCGTAAACGGGACGATGCCGAGCCTTGATTGCGGGGAGCGAAAATGTCTTGAGCTCTTGCTCGGGGTCGGCCGCGGCCGCTCTAGGGGAAGCGCCCCTTCGGGGCGCAGCCCGCTGCACGAGCATCCGCTGCACGCTCCCGGTCTGCTGTGCCACGTGCGTCGCCTCGTGGGCCATCAGACCCACGTTGTGTGGCGACTCACCCGCGCCAAGCCAGATATCACGACCTTGAGTAAATGCGCGCGCGTCGAGATCGTCCGCCGCGTCCCGCGCTCCACCGCCGTGGTGCACACGCACGTCGCTGAAGTCGAGACCCATCCCGTGCTCGAGCGCCTGCCGCGTCGGCTCGTGCATCGGTTCGCCGGCACCTTTGGTCTGAATCGCGCGCTCGGCCGCGCGCTCCATCGTGGAGGGTGACGTGCTCCCCTCCGCACCAACCTCTCGCTGAATCGGCCCGCTCCGCTCCGCAGCCGCCCTGTCTTTGTCCTTGGCCGGCTGGGTGCTCTTTTGCGCAGCCTTCGGTGCTTCTTTTTTCGGCTCCGGCTTCTTTGCGTCCGGTTGCGCGGCCAACTGCATCGTGTCTTCGGCCGGCTCCGGCTCCTTCTTGTCCTCCACCACGGCTTTCTGGACGGGTGTTTCCTTTAGTTTCTCCTCCGCCGGTTTCTGTCGTTCCTCGCCTTTTCGTTCCTTTTCGGCGCGTTGGGCCGCCGCCGGTTTCGTTTCCTTCTTCTTGTCGGGTGGAGCGGCCGCCTTCTGGACCGGCTTCTTCTCGTCCGGCTTCGCGGCCTTCTGCACTGCCGGTTTGGGCTTGTCCCCTTCCTTCTTCTTGTCGCCGCTGGCCGGTGCCGCTGCCTTCTGGACGGGCCCCTTCCCTCCCTTCTCTTCCTTCTTCTTGCCGGCGTTAGGCGTCGCCGCACGCTGGACCGGCGGTTTCTCGTCCTTCTTGGGCGACGGTACCGCAGCCCGCTGGCCTACGGGCGGCCCCCCCGACCCGATCTGGCTGATGCTCTCGGGAGAGATCGATCCCCCCGACGCAATCGTCTGGGCTACTCGCTCTGCTTCCTGCTCGTAGGGATCGTTGGCCTGGCCGATCGCGACTTTGCGCTGCACGCCACCCAGAGCGAACGGCGCTCCGCCGTAACCCGCGGTCCACGCCGGCGTCGCGGCCAACCGTTGGACCGGAGCCCGAGCTACCGGCGCCGGCGACTTGCTGGACTCGGGCTTGGTCCGATCCTTGGCGGCACGGGCGACACGGTTCATCTGATCGCGTCCAGGAACGGCGTGAGCCCGTGATCGACCGGCTGCGGCACGCGGGCGGCCGCCTCGGGAAACGCGACACCTGCCTTGCGATATTCGATCTGGAGCCCCGCGGCGAGCGCGTCTGCGCCTACGACACCGCCGTCATCGAGCGCCAACAGATTCGCGTACACCGCCGCATTGCGGATCTGGCCGCCGGAGAGCTGATGGCGCGACGCGATGGCCTCGAGCGTCTCCTCGTCGACCGCGTGACCAGGCGGAAGATGGAGCTGCCACAGCAGCCAGCGCGCTTCGGCATCGGGAACCGGAAACTTGACGACCACGTCCATGCGACGGCGGAACGCCGGATCGATCTGTCCCCCGAAGTTCGTCGTCATTACGACGATTCCCTGATAGGTCTCGAGCCGCTGCAGCAAGTAGTTCGTTTCGAGATTCGCATAGCGATCGTTCGACGTGCGCACATCCGTTCTGCGGCTGAGCAACGCATCGCCCTCGTCCAACAACAGAATCACGTCGAGGTCCTCGGCGCGGCTCAGGACGCGGCTCAGGTTCTTCTCCGTTTCGCCGATGTACTTGTTCACAACGGCCGCGAGGTCCACGCGGTAGAGATCGATGCCCACGGCGCTCGCGAGGATGCGCGCGGCGAGAGTCTTGCCCGTGCCACTCGGTCCTTCGAACAGCGCGCGGACGCCCCGGTTCAGGCCGCCGGGGAAACCGGTGCCGACGGCGCCCGCGAGCCGCTCGCGATGCCGGCAGCGCCGCTCGAGATCGCGCAGCTCGCGCTCCGTGGCTGCCGCAACGATCAGTTGTCCCCATCCGCCCTCACTCTCGAGTCGCTGAGCGAGAGCATCGAGCTGTTGCCGATTTACCGCGCGCGCGCCTTCCTGCACGTCTGCGATCGTCACCGTCGAGCGACGCTCAAGGTCGGCATGCGCGCAGGCGAGGCGAGCGCACTGCCGGATGTAACCGCCGGGGAACGCGAACCGGTCGGCGATGTGTGCCAGCTCCGGCCCAGCTCGCTCCCCGAGCTCCCGCTGCCAGATGCGAAGTCGTTCGGCTGGAGCATCGGGCGGCACCTCGACGGCCAGCACCGATCGGCCGGGGGCGGGGGCGATTCCTCCGTCGCGACCGAGGAGAACCAGCACGGGCCCGGAGTATCCTGCGAGGTCCGGGAGGACAAAACTCTCGCTGGGTCCGAGGTCCGGCTCGAACACCGGCACGGCGCGCAGCAGGGTGGCGAGGGGGCCGACGATGCGAAGGCGCTCGGCAACCGCACTACGTGTGACCTGCAGCAGACCGCTCGAGCCGGCGCGCGCGAGTGCTCCGGCCAGGGTCATCCGATCGGTCCCGGGCATGCCGCGCAGGACCACACAAGACGACGCGCGTGTGTCGAGTAGGCCCCGGATCTCGTGCAGCCGTCCGAGTAACGGGGCCGAAACGATCAGATCGTCGAGCGGTGAGAGAGCTTCCGGCCCGACGTAAAGCACTCCGGGAGCCGGTTCGGCGCTGCGTTCACCGTGGATCGCGCTCCAGATGGCACGGGGAACTCCCAACACCCAGTCGGCGCGCGGTTCGATCGGATTGAGGACCTCCGCGACGCCGCACTGTACGAGCGGCGCGCAGTGTTTCCACGCGTCCGCCGCTGGGTCGCCCGTTGCAGAAGCCAGGACCTGCCGCAACAGATCCAACGTGGGACGTCGCTGCGAAAGCGAGGGCTGCAGCGAGGCGAAGACCGTGGCGAACCCGGCGTCCTCTTCCACCAGACCGATCACAGCCAGGGCCAGCAGGGCGGAGTGATCGATGTTCTGCGCCGCCAGCGCGCGCAGCGACAGCCAGCTTTCGGTGTCTTGCTCCCACTCGGCGATGGCATCTCGCAGCCATGCGATGTTGCCGTCCCAAGCCCTTATATGAGGAAAGCGACGCGTCAGCTCGGCGACGTATTCGGCCAGGAACGGAAAACCCTGCAACACCGCGTCGGTGTCTCGTCCGGCAGCATTTGCTCGGGCGCGCAAATGCAGCGCGACGCTGTAGGCGGCCTCATAAAAGAATAGGCCGAGGTGTCCCCGCGGAGTGCGGGGCACATCGCCAAATGGCGACCCCATCGCGGTCACGCGGTCCTCACACGAACTCGAACGACACGATACGACCGAGGGGCGGTACCCATCCCGGGTTCGCATCGAGGCCAGCCAAGCGCACGGCGGGTCGCGCGGCTTCGAGCGGGAATCGCACATCCACATGGGTCGCAGACACGGAGACACGCGCCGCGCTCTCGAGCAGCGTGCCGGAGATCGCGCTGTCGCGCTCGAGTCTCATGGCCCGGGCGATCCTCCACCGGAGGAAGGGCACGAGGAATTCGAGGAAGCGGCGGAGCTCTGGAGCCAGCACGAGACCGACCGGACCGAGATCGCGGCGGAGCGCAACGCCCTGCGGATGCCAGAGTTGGACACGGCCACGGCTGAGCCAGCGCGCCGTCGCGAGTTCCGCCGGGGTGAAGAGGTGCGGCGCCCATGCGCTCGGCAGCAGATACACGTCGGCGCCGAGAAATGAGCGGCCGATCTCGATACCAGGTTTGCGGCCATCCAGCGCCGCCAGGCAGCGCCAGACAGGATCAGCGAGGTGATTCTCTACCCGCTCACGAAGCAGCACACGGGCAAAGAGCTCGATCCAGCTCCAGCCGCCGAGCGGGGTCGTCAGACCGAAATGGCGCTCGAGGCTGTCGAAGAAATCAAGTCGCGTGAGCAGCGTCACGAGATAGAACGTCCCGCCGAGCTCCGTGCCGATCCAAGAGGGTTCCCGCCCGTGCGCCTGATCGGTTCGCTCGGTCGCTGGGGGTTCGATCGCGGCGGTCCCGACGGCGCGTGGCTTCCCCTCCACATCCGGGACCGCACGCTGCGGCGAGGTCGTGACCCTGTCGAAGTCGCCTGGTTGGAAGGGTGTGACGCTTGTCGGCGGGCTCTCTGAGGAAGCGGGCGACGAAGGTCCAGATGGGCTCTTGGTCTCCTTGCGTCCTGGTCGTTGTGTCGGTGCAACCGCGCTTACGTTCCCGGCTGGCTTGATCGGCGACTCGGGCAGGATCTCGGCTGCGTGCTCAGGGATCGCGTTGTTCGCCAGACCGGCCCGGGGGGGCGACTCGTGGATCTCTGCGGCGACTGTTCGTCCAGGGGTCGCCGTTGTCTGCAGTTCCGAAGCCGCCGTGGCTGCGCGTTGTGGTTCGGCAACGTCGCCTGCGGGCCGGGCGCGCGCGTCGATCCACCAAGTGGCGACGCATTCCACAAATCCTCTCGAGCGGGCGATGGTTGGGGCCCGTGCGAGCGTGAGGCCAACACCCAGGAGCAGTTGACGCTCGACGCCGAGTGCAGGTGGCAGACGCGAATCGTGGATGAGCGGCACCCATGGTGGGGAGACCGCAGCCGGGGCGACTCGTGGTGACGATGCAGGGGACGATCCGACCTTGGCGGTCTGCGAAGCGCCAGTCGATTCAGGCTCAGCACGATGGTCTCGCGCGAGCAATGTGAGAAGCGCGGGGATCTCGAATGCCGCCGCGACAGCCCGTACAACCGTAAGTGCTTGCGGCGGAGTGAGCCCGGCGAGGACGCGTTCGACGGTGCCGGTACGAGTCAGAATGTCGAGCGCAGCCGGCACTGCGGCTGCATGACGGCACCAGACCGCGACGAGCGCGTCGAACGCGCCGGGGGGCAACGAACGCCGCATGGCAACCCACCACCAGCGCAGCGCTGCCTCACCCGTGAGGAGGTCACGTGCCAGGCACGCGAGCAGCTCGCCCTGATCGGCGAACAGCACGGCGTTCGCATTGCCAGGGACCGGCTCCAGGGCAGGCCGCGCCGCCTCGCGCGCGCAGCGGTCCAGTGCGCCACGCATCGCAACTTCCCATTCCGCTGAGGGGGCAACGCCCCGCTGTGAAGACAGGAGCCGGCGGGGAAGCGGATCTCGCAACCGGCGTACGAAGAGCACCGCGGACGGCGGCAGGTGGGAGGATTCGAAGGCCGCGAGTCCCAGCGCTTGTGAGACGCCGCGCCCGATGCTGGTGCTCATCGCGACTGGGGACCGGAGACCGACTGGGACGCGATGTTCAGCGTAACTGCACGGCGGACCGGAAAAAGTGCTCGCGCCAGAACCGCGAGACCGACGAGCGCGAGTACGACGCTCAAGACCTGTGGTAGCGAGAGACCAACGAGCCACGGGCGAAAGTCGTCGCGCAGCCATTCGAGCACAAAACGGCCGGCCCCGTAGCCCACGGCCGCGAGCACAACCGGTACGCCTGGTCGACGCTTAACCGTGAGAATCAACAGAAACAGGACGACGCCGAGCGCGGCGGCGTAGAGTTGCACCGGCTCGACGGGCAAGGACGCGGCGGCGGACGCGCTCACCCACCCACGACTGACGTGAGCGGCGAACGCGTCCGTGCCGGGCGGAAATGTCACCGCCCAAGGCGCGGTGCTCAGCCGACCGAAGTCATCGCCGTTGACGAAGCACCCGATGCGGGCAACGGCGTACGCCAGCGCGATGGCGGGCGCAGCTGCGTCAGCATAGGCGAGGACGGACAGGCGCCGCAGATGGAGGTACAGTCCGCCCCCGACGGCGGCGCCGATGAGGAATCCGTACGCGCTGATGCCCGCTTCCCAAAAACTGGCGGACCGAGTAGCTGCCGCGAGCGCTGCGCCAGCCGCCAGGCCTCCAACAATGCCTGCAACACCGGCCCAGTAGGCAGCGCGTGCGTTCAAGGCGCTGCGGCTGGCGAACGTCACTGCTCCGACCAACGCGACCAGGAGCGCTATGGCCCCAAGCACGGTCGAACCTCAGTTCCGTCGCTTGGGTTTACGGTAGCTTACCCACGCCATCGCGAGCATCCCCAAACTCAGCACGATGCCGCCCAGTAGCTTCGAACCGGGGCACTTGATTCCCCCGCCGCCGCCTTCCGGCTTGATAGGTGGTTCGCCGGGCGCACGCGCCTGAATCCTGGTGCGGATCTTGGCTACGCCAACGACATTTCTGATTCTGAACCAGTTAGGCCCCATCGGTTGGGCGCCCTCGAGTATCGATCCCCAACCCTCTAAGGGCCCGCGATGGATGACAAAGAAACCGAAGGAACTCTGTTGTTCGAGTAACGGATACTTCACTCCATCGATCCAGATGTTGGCGCCGGTCGAGTGATACACATGCACGCGATAAGATGGAATCCACGCGGTGATTTGCCTGATGGTTGGTTGGGGAGGCATTCGCACAGCCGCCAGTCCCATCCTGGGGTTGAACAATTGCGTGGTATCGCGCAGCGTGTCGCCTGGTCCGGCCGTTTCAGGCATTAGGTACTTCTGTACCTGCAGATACACATCGCGTCCGCCCGAAATTGGGGCCAGGCCCTCCACGCTGATGTCCGCGCCTTGATCGACAACAGAGCCGCCCACAAACTGCAGATTCCGTCGTACGCTACTGTTGATGAAGGTGATGCCTGGGCCCGAAAGCTCGACAAGTAAGCACTGATCCCGACTCTTGGTCCCGTTCAGAATGCCCACCACCAACGGTTCTGAAGGATCAAACGCGTGATTGAACTGAATCGGATAGAACGTTGCAGGCTGCGGCCCAACCGGGATCGGTACGCTGTTCTTAACCGCGCCACCACCGATAATGTCTTCCCATGTTGCATTCACCCCGATCGAACCCCAGTTCGCGATGCGGAACCGCGCCGTGATCCCGTTGACGGCAATGGGGGCTCCGGTGTTGTTCAGGGGTCGCGCGAAGAACGTGTTTACCGGGTACGGTGCCGTTGAACTGATGTTCACGCGATTCGAGGGGACGTTCGTCGTTCCGATATCGGAGACCGAAATCGAGACGCCACTGGTGCAGGTCACGTCCGTGGAACCAGTGCTGAGATGCGCGTTCCCATATGTCGTGGGAGATGGGTAGCTCTCCAACGAGGTCGTCAACCCAGTTACCCATGTCACGCCCACCGGCCACTGGAACTTGTTGGCGACCCCGCCCGGTGTCCCGACTTTCGCTTCGTACCACAGCTTGAACTCAGTTCCCAGGTCCAGCCCGGAGGTGAGGCCTGCGGCCGAGATCGGGACGTGGACCTGGATTGCCCAAACCACGCCCCCGCTCCCGGGATCGGTAAACACCCAGCCTCGCACCGCTTCCGTGAACCAAGTCGGAAGATCGGCATCGGCCACTTCAGTCCAAGATGTCCCATTGTTGGTCGTGGTTTTGATGGTTCTACCCACGACCACTGCGGACCCCGGATTGACCGAGTTCAGATTCACCCTCAGGATCGTCGCTGACATGCTTCCCGTCTTTTGGAATCCCACGTAAACACGGTTTTGTTGGGCAGCAGTCGCCTGACTCGGGTCGTAAGCGACCAGCCACGAGAGATAGAGACCCGACCCGTCATGAAGGGCACGAAACCGTCCCATCTCGCCAGTCCCGTCTTCGGCGGGTTGGTTCCATGCACCGACCCAAAGTGGGTCGTCGAAAGCGGTGTTCGCCGTAGCTCCCCACCACACAGGCGGCTGTCCGTATTGCCCCGGCAAGCCGACCGCTCGTTGGACGCAAGCCGTTTGCGCAGGTGCCTCCGTCGCGGGGCTCACGAGCAAGAGCCCACATACAAGTGCGATCAAGCTCGGCCACGCTCGCGGATAGCTCGCTACAATCTGTGGATTAGCGTGATGCTGACTCATGTTCTTGTCCTCACTTTCCTTGTCTAGACCGGGGGGCCGGCACGTCAACCAAAGTGGTCGTGAGGCTCGGTGCTCATCCTAGCGCGAGCAACATCCGGCGACTGCGTGGATTGTGGCCCGTGCGCTGGACGCTGAACTCGATTTCACCGCTGGCACTCGCGCTCAGTCCCGGCTGGATGATGAAGTCCGGGTTTCTCTGAGTCTTCAACTGGGGGTTCGCAAGGTCGGCACTTGTCACGTGATACGTGGATTGGCCAGTTATCGTCGCGCTCCAGTTCGTTCCGGAAATGGTGGAGACGGACGCGTCATAGTCGCCGATCTCGTTGAACTCGAGGAGCAAGGTCACCACCGACATGGCGCCCGCTTGCACATGCAGCGTGTCTTTGGGAGGCGTCCGATCGAGTGAGCCACCAGTCGAAGGATCGAACTGGGCCAGCGCGACGCTTAGGGTAACGATTGCGGGGTCCGGCACCACGACGGGTTGCCCAACCGTGTAGGGCGACGGCCCGGCGCTTCCAGGAGTTACGCCCGGTGAGCTGGCCCCGACGGTGAGTGCGAACGACGCATTCACTGGGCTGGCTGGTATCAATGGAATTCTGATGTAAAAGATCTTCTCTTCTCCAGCGAGTAAGGAGATCGTCTTCGCAGAATTGACAGTCTTGTTGGCGTTGAGGACTTGCAACGCCGCCTGCCACACCGCCTGATTGCTGGGCACAGTCACTTGCGGATCGATTGTGAATGTGGCCGGAAGGTTCGTGCGCGACTTCAGCGTGTACTGGAAGTCCACTTGATCGCCAGCGATGAACGACGCTGGAGTTACGTCTCCGGCGGTCACATCCACCGCCCCTGAAACCGACGTCTGCGAGGGCAAAACTGTCAACGAAGTCTGGGCACTCGTCGTCTGATTCCGTACAGTCAACGTTGCCGCGACCCCCGCCAGTGGAACGTTCGCGAACGATGGGATTTGAATGATGAGCTCTTGATCATTAGAGCCAGCACGGAATACGGTCACGTCGTGGCTTTCGCTCCCGACGGCGATCGAGGCGCGGGCGGAGCCGATTGTGTACTGGAAGTTGCGTCCCAGGATATGCAAGTCTGCCCCGATCCGTACCGTTGCCGATGGAGACAGCGAGGTGATCATGACGGCTGTATCGGGGGGAGTCGCCGTCTCAAGGGTCGTTACACGGTCCTCGAGAGCCTGCACCTCGTGCATGATTCTGTTCATCAGGTCCGCGGTGATCAGATCGCCCGGCTGCACGTCACTAAAGAGCGGCGGCATGATTGCATTCCTCCCAGCGGCGGCTACGCATAGTTGGCATAGTCCCAGTAACTGAGGTCATACTGAGCGGCGCCTTCATATCGAACGTGCCCGTTGACGAACAGGAGACTCGGACGGGGTGCGGTGCTCGGCGCGTCGGCGATTGTCTCCATGTTCTCACGCACGCGGTACAGCCAATTCATTTCAGCGTTGCTGAGATCGATGGGCGGGAACACGAGGGCGGACTGCAGGAGCCAGTTGAGCTTGGCGCCCTCGATGTATACCGGTGGTCGAATCGTGCGTGAATCAAAAAACTGCAAATAATCGAAACCGACTCGGGGTGGAGCGTTGAGTGAGAGTAGGCCGATGGGCGGCAGATACCAGAAGCAATCCCTCGCTTTGATGGAATACGGGGGGGTCACTGTCGAGCCGCCGAGGTCGGCGACGTGTCCTTGGAACTGCAGGAGCATCGCGAGTCGATCGAGCAGCAACGGGTGACGCGCCATGCCTGACCAGCTGGCTGAGTCTGTCCACAGGATAGCAAGCCGACGAACTGCCCACTCGTCGACGAACCTTACTCCCTGGCTCGTCCACCACACCAACCCGAGCGGCACTTCGGCGTCGTCTAGGAAATCATCGTCCCGCAACTCGTCGAGGAACGTCCGCGGCGCAGCGGTGCCGGTGCTCATTCCGAAGAACCCGAGCGGATCCGTCGGAAACTCCTGCCACCGATCCGACCCGAAACACAGATGCGCGAGACCGTTGCGCACTTGCGAGGTCTTGCGCATCACATCCCGCTGGAGCGAAAGGGGCGGATTCGGAGCCGCAAGCTGCGGCATCAGCGTGTTCAGCTCGCCAGCCACCTGCGCCACGTTCTGCCGCAGCTGCGTGCTCGTCCCATCCGCCGTGATTGGCACGCGCACCAGCCGGAATCGCACACCCGACACCGCATAACGGCTCCCACACGTGCCGCCGACGCCTTCCTGATCGAGACCCGTCATCGGGGCGCGGCCCTCATAGCCGGAGGCCGGCAACACGGTGAGGATGTAAAAACCGACGTTGTTCAACGCGCTCTGCGGCGGCTGTGGCTGCGGCCCCGGCGGCGGGCACGCGTTGAACTCGGCATCGCCGAGCGGCGCGACCGCGACCTCGCGCGTCAACGCGACCGTGGTATCCGCGGGAAGCGCAAGCACGGTGCCCTCGCGGTTGATTGCCAAACCACTCGTCACGTTCACGATCGGGCGCACCGTCGTGCTCGCCCCACTGTTGAGCGCCACCTCGAGTCCCGTCACGACGCCGTCGCCGATCGCGCGGCCGATCCGTCGCTCGCGCTCCACCACGGCCCGCTGCAACGTCTGGAAATCGTCCGCCGTGAGCAGGCGCCCGTTGAAGAAATTCGTCGTGCGGATCCCATCCCGCAGAATGGGCTCGAGGAGTTCGACGGTCATGGGATCAGGTCCATGTCGGGCCACCGCCACTCAACCACTCCTGCTCCACGCGCGTCGAGAGCAGGATGGGACGTCCCGATTCATCCACCGTTACACCACTCGCCACCGTCCCGTCCCACTGCAGATCGAGCCAGCCCAGCAACACGCTGCGCGCGCTCTCGTCGGGCCCGCACGGGCAGTCGGGTGTCGTGGCCTGCAACAGCGGCAGCACCTCGAGCGCCCAGGTGCGCAGGACGAGCTCGACTTGCGCGGGCGTGATCTGCATCGCCGAACCCAGGTTGCCGGGCCAGCCGGAGTCGAGCGAGGTGGGATCGGCGAGCCGCAGCACCTCGTCGTGCAGATCCTGATCCGACATGCCCCCACCGCCAACCTTCACGTGCTGCCAGAACACGCCGAACGCCTCTTCGGCACGCCGCGTGAGGGATGGCGGCTGGCAGGAGATCA
>WNGF01020405.1_pt1 | contig 14795 bp, 12 predicted proteins | sample 5400641 | NCBI WGS metagenome assembly WNGF01 (sample SAMN13153371, study PRJNA577476) | soil metagenome | isolation source: 80 cm soil or saprolite under grassland replicate 2 | place: USA:California | collected 2016-06-15
ATGGACTCATTAGAGACGCGCTGGATATGGATGATGCTGATGCCATCGCGATCAGCGTGATCGATCCCGTTGGTCAGAAGCAGGTGATTAACGACGCCGTGAAGAGGGCTTTGGTCATCACTCAGGACAGCGACGCACCGGATAGTGACCGCGCGCTCTACCTCGGCGCCGACAATCGTGCCGCTGGACACCAGGCCGGAGAACTCATCAAGAAAGCTCTACCGCAAGGTGGAAAGATCATGGTCTTCGTCGGCAAGCGCGATGTACAAAATGCGCGTGAACGATTCGATGGACTGAAGGAATCGCTACAAGGATCGAAGGTGGAGATTATTGACCTTCTAACCGACGATGCCGACCCAGGTCGCGCCAGGGAAAATGCTTATGAAACGCTGAAGAAGTATCCCGACATAGCTGGCATGGTCGGTTTGTGGTCCTACAATGGTCCCTCGATTTTGCAAGCGCTAAGACCCGAGGGTAAGGTCGGACAAATCAAGATCGTGTGCTTCGACGATGAACGAGCGACACTAGCGGCGATCAAAGAAGGGGCAATCTTCGGCACTGTGGCGCAGCAGCCGTTCGAATACGGTTACCAGGCAGTTCAGATGGCAGCCAAGATCCTAAAAGGTGACCGTTCGGCGGTTCCAGAGAGCAAAACGATTCTCATTCCGACAGTCCTCATCCAGAAGAATAATGTTGATGAATACAGCAAGAAATTGAACCAGTTGCTCGGTATCACCGCAGGTTAACGATGCGCTTCAGCCATTGATTCTGTTTCGTAGGCGCGTGCGGTTTAAATCACACCACCGCTAACAGCGAAACACGATCAGTGTGAAGTCGCCAGGCTCAAATTTCATCCGATAAGTATCGGGTTCGGTCCCTTGCGAGAATGTTCCGCTGCGATCCAAGCTCTCGCCGTATACAAGTCGCCACTCCATTTCCTCATAGTAATCCTCGTATCCGCGGGAGTTCTCAGGTCCGTTCGACATGACTTTGAAAAATGCAAGTAGCCACGTGAGGGGCTCGCGAACTTCGTCATTCCCTGCTGACCTCTGCCACACCCGCCAGGCGTTTTCCTCCATCAAACCGCACCTTAGCTTCCCACGGGGTATAAATCACCGGGCGGCGTCCCTTGTTCGCTATAAACTCGCGTGTGAACCCAATTCCGAGTTTTCCCCATAGCGGTCTGAGTGGTCTTTGGCTTGGCTTAGCCGTATCTCGGTAAGGCATATCCTCACAAGACGTTTCATCTTAAACTTGTTTACATGGCCAGGTTCAGGTAGACGGAATATCAATTCTGCATCAGCCATCTTTGCGAAGAGTCCATTTTAATACCAGTCCTTTAGTCGAGCGGCATACGCATCCCATTTAAGATTGTCCTCCCGCAGCTTTTCAAAATCTTTTTGACCAGTCCAGTGCACCAAGAACTTCGAACTAGGCATGCCACGAATCCTCCAGGCTGAGAATGGTCTTCCGACGAGTTACGTCACAATCCACGTCACAAACGGAAAAGGACCACCCGCTGAGTGGTCCTTTCTTTAACTTTGCTAACGATTTTGGTCGGGGCGAGAGGATTCGAACCTCCGAACTCTCGGTGCCGAATCTGGGTTTCGGCAAAAACGTAAGTTTTTGCCTTTTCAAAAGTTGCAGCCACCAAGGATTTACTGGGGTTGGCCAATCCTCCATACGAACCTCACTCGATTCAGCAAACTTGACAGCACCGCCGGATCGTTCGCAATTTCATCGTCTGTTTGTGCCATTGAAACCCAGCGCGAACCCCAAGTGCACTTCGATGCGGTTGTGGGAAAATGTATAGTGCGCCCTTGAGGTCAAGCCACCAATAGTTTTTTTCCTGGACCCGGCTGAAGAGGAGTATCGTCTTCATAGGGCGAGGCGGCTGGGCCGCTCGGCCTCCCGGTGACCTAGGCGCTCCTCGGCTGGCAGATTTTCCACTCGCTTGAGTCTATCGCGACGAGCCAGGCCCTTTCGATCTTTGCGGAGCAACCAAGAGATCCGCCGTCACACCCAGTGGGCCACTCTCACTCCAGTCTAGTTAACTTTATCCGTGGCTCAGTCGCGGCCAGATCCCCGGTTGGGATCAGCCAGAGCGTGTTGGGTCCTTCCAGTTTGAACTCCCAAATGTTCGGCGTAGCTTTGGTCATCACCTCGACGTTCTTTGCCACGTTCGCGCGTTTGATGAGGGTTGATCCCTTGATTTCATAGGAGCCCGAACTTGCAATAAACGGTCTCCACTGCCCATATCGGGCAATCTTCTCGGCGTCGGTCAGGTTCTGAGGATCTTTGGCTGGTGCAACCGCAGCTCGCGGCTTTTCTGCTGTCACGATCACCTGGCTGTAATAGCCTCTTGTGAAAATGATCAGATTCGACTGAGGGTCTGTTATCGTAGCGCCCTTCTCAGCGGGGTTTCTACTAGGGAATACCAATTCGGTGATCCCCCACACGCCCTCAACCGGGCTCTTCGTCTGAGCGAAGGCGGCACTTGTAAACAGCAGACAAAGGACGAGCGCCAAAGCAAATCGTTTCATAACAACCTCCCTCCCAGGAAACATTCTTTCAGTCGGACGGGTTGCGCTGTTGGGCTCGCCAAACTTTTCGACCGTCCAGCGAAAAACCGGCGATCCGAGCCACGCTTTCAGGAATCATTACAGCAATGCGACTCGATGTCGAAGGCTGATTAGTCTATCCGACTGTCACTCCAGTCTCGTCAGCTTGATGCGCAGCGGAACGTTCGTCGCCTTTGGAATCAACCAAAGCGTGTTGGGCCCTTCGAGTTTGAACTCGGGTTCCTGCGGGGTTTGTCTGTTCATATGCCAAGTGGCCTTTGCCACGATCGGGCGCATCACGACCGTCGACCCTTTGACTTCGTAGCTGCCGGAGATTCCAACGAACCACTTTCACTGCTCAAATAGTCCGATCTTCTCGGCATCGGTGGGCTCCCGCCCAGCGTCGGGTGGTATTGAGTCGGTTCTTGACGCCATCAGAATCGCCACGCTGTAATGGCCTCTGGTGAAAATGATCAGACCCGGTTGAGGATTGGTGTTTGTTTTCCCATTCTCTATCCACTCGGTTACCTTCCACACACCCTCAACCGGGGACTTCGTCTGAGCGAAGGCGGCGCTTGTAAACAGCAGACAAAGGACGAGCGCCAAAGGCTGCACAATCTGCGCTCCTTCGAAGCACACATCGCGGCATTCATTAATCAGGCCCGGATAGATAAGACCCCTCTGTCCTTATTGGTGCTTGATCTTGATCGGCTCAAATCTCTTAATGATAATTTTGGTCATCTTGCAGGAGCGGACGCCGTCCGCACCGTCGGTGAGCTGATCGCCAGGCATATCCCGTCAAATGCAGTGGCCTGCCGATACGGTGGGGACGAGTTCGTCATCGCACTCCCCAAACAAACAATCGAGCAGGCTATCAAGCTCGCCGAAGTGCTGCGGCAGGCTGTGTACGATGCTCAGCCGACGCTCCGTGGCCGCCCATTTCCCCCGGCACGCTTTCGATAAGTGTTGGCGTGACGGGCCGACGCGTTTGTGGAACTGGCGAAACTGCTCACGAGCGAAGCATTATTCCACGCAGCGGACCGAGCCTTGTATAGCGCTAAGGAACAAGGCCGAAATAGAGTTTGTGCTACCGGACAGAAATGAAACCAGACACCGTACAGGAATAGCAACTGCGTTCCTAACCAGTGACCGCAGCGTGAGCGAAATGCGATGCACTTCGGTCAACTCAGTTCCGTGATGTCCTGCTCTACATAGACATTTCGCGCCTCCGCCACGCTGTTCCCGCGCAGTCCTTGAATTCCGAATTACGGCGACGCAGATACCGCAAGAAACAGCACTTCGCCGCAACTTTCCGAAAGAAATCAAAACACCCATCTCCTAACATGCACATGACTTGAGACGACTGAATTTCAAACGACATTGAAGGAGAAAAGATGCTGAGATATTCACGACTGATGCTGATGGCGAAAAACAGTGTGAAGGGGTTTCTGATCCTGGTGAGTTTATCGCTGATGATTTCCATGCCTGCATTTGCGCAGCGTCGCGGTGGGGGTGGTGGCGGGCGCGGAAGCTTCGGCGGTGCGCCCCCCGGCGGGGGTACCAGGATGGGCGGCGACGGTTTGAAGGTCGGCGGTGGATTCATACCGCCTCGAGGACCTTCGGCTTCTCGCGCGGGGAACGGCCCGACATCGATATCGCCGAACCGAGGCAGGGAGCCGGCACGTCCAAACTTCAGTGACCGCGAGGGACATCCAAACGCACCTCACGTGCATTCGGACGGGCGCTGGATTGGGCACGACTCAGGTCGAAACGATGCGCGCCTCCACCTAGATCATCCCTGGCATTACGGGCGGCTCGGCGGCGGCTTCGGCCCACAGCACGTATTCCGCTTAGAAGGAGGAGGGCCCTCTCGTTTCTGGTTTGCCGGCAACTATTTCAGCGTGGCTCCTTTTGAAGTGGACTTATGCGCCGACTGGCTTTGGAATAGCGACGATATTGTGATTTACGACGATCCGGATCATGTTGGTTGGTATCTCGCGTACAACACCAGGCTTGGCACGTATGTGCACGTGATGTATCTGGGTTAACGAAGAATTCACGGAAAGCAAGGCAAACAAGATCGCTAAGAATAAGGTATTCGTTCTGGCTACTGGTCTGGCAGCCTGGTCGGCGTGACCGCGGTCTTCGCGGCTGGAGGAAACGTTGAGCACACTCTCGTCGGCAGTAGCGAGAAGGTTGATAAAGACGGAAAGACGCTCGTCGTCAAAACAGCCGCGGTTCTGGCTCAGATTGTGACCTCCGCACTGTGAGTCATGATGACATGTCGTAGGCCAATCCAGGCGCGCGGCGCCGCGCAACTCGCCGAAAACGAAAGCCGGCGGCGCGGCAGAGTTCGCAGCTTCTTTGCGAATCTTGGTCCGGGCCTCATTACAGGCGCGGCGGATGACGATCCGTCAGGCATCTCGACGTATTCAATCGCAGGCGCAGGTTATGGCTTCGGTCTGCTCTGGACAGCGGCCTTCAGTTTGCCGCTCATGGCAGCGGTGCAGTTGATGTGCGCGCGCATCGGGCTGGTATCGGGGCGCGGTCTTGCAAGCGTGCTGCGGCACTACTATTCGCGGCGTTTGCTCTGGTTCGCCTGCCTGCTGCTGGTGATTTCCAACACAGTAACCATTGCCGCCGACCTCGGAGGAATGGCGGAGGCCGCTGAACTGATGACCGGAGTGCCGTCATTGATTTTCACTCCTTTGTTTGCAGGAGTGATTCTGCTGCTGCTGTTTTTTCCTCTTACAGCTCGCTGGTGCGGATCTTCAAGTGGCTGACGCTAGTGCTGTTTGCCTACATGATAACTGCGTTCCTGGCCCACCCTGGTTGGACAGTCGTGGCGCGCGCGACATTCTGGCCGCGCATTTCATTCACCAGCGACTATCTGATGACATTCGTCGGCATCCTCGGCACAACTATCTCGCCGTATCTTTTCTTCTGGCAGGCTGCGGAGGAGGTCGAGGAGGAGAAGAAATCAGGCAACATGACGGTCGGGCGGCGCAAAGGCGCAACGCGCGAAGAACTGCGAGCCGTGTTTACGGACACCCTGATAGGAATGTCCTTCTCCAACGTCATCATGTACTTCATTATTCTGACGACCGGCGCAACGCTTTATGTTGCCGGGCAACGCGACATTCAAACCGCACAGCAGGCCGCGGAAGCCTTGCGTCCGCTAGCTGGAAATGCCGCCTACCTGCTTTTCTCGGTTGCGCTGATCGGAACAGGGTTTCTGGGCGTGCCGGTGCTGGCAGGCTCGGCCGCGTATGCCGTCGCGGAAGCGAGCGCCTGGCGTGGCGGAATGAACGAGCGACCGCGCCTGGCAAAAAAGTTCTACGGCGTGGTTGCCGTGGCGATGCTCACGGGGATGGCAATGGACTATGTCGGACTAAATGCGATCAAAATGCTCTTCTGGTCTGCAGTGCTTAACGGTGTACTGGCTCCGCCCTTGATTGTCATCATTCTGCTCGTTTGCAATAACCCCCGCGTAATGGGTGAGCATGTCAACGGAAAGCTCATAAATGCTCTAAGCATCATTGCTGCCATCGTGATGAGTGGAGCGGCGTTGGCAATGCTCATAGTCTGGACCAGTTCCTGGCTGAAATATTGAATTCAACGGGAAGCACAAACGTCTGCTGCAGGCGCCTTTCGGGATGTGCCCGTCTGCGGACTTGACTTCGTGATCTCCAAATTCTTGGCGGCCCATCAGCGTCATTATTGCGAGAACCTCCAACCTCTCGGTTATAGACCGAGTGACCGGTCCGCCACGCAAATATTTCAAGTTTCAAGGGTTACTGGTGTGGGGAAATACTTGAGATTTCACATTCCATCCCATGCGCTACGGTTCGCTACACGTTGCGTGCTGGATATTCTGGTCACAAATTGGCCACACGGAAAAACGGAACCGTTAGGCTAGATCTCTCTAAATTGTTGATGGGTTTGAAATTGTTGGTCGGGGCGAGAGGATTCGAACCTCCGACCTCTCGGTCCCGAACCGAGCGCTCTACCAGGCTGAGCCACGCCCCGACAAGTGAATGGATAATAGGGAAGGCGACACCTGGTGTCAAACCCCATAACAGAACCGAGCGATAATAGGGAAGGCGACACCTGGTGTCAAACCCCATAACAGAACCGAGCGCAGTAGCGCCGGATGTTGGAATCAACCCTCGTTATAAGCGTAGGCAATACGAGGGCTGGTTGAAGAGGGGAGCAGTCAGTTTATCAGGTTGATCGCAAGCATCCGCTAAAAACTCACGGCTCTGCAACCCCCTCTACTTCTTAGTCTGACTCCAGCATCCGGCGCTACCCGCGCTCGGTTCTGACAAGAGTGTGTCCCTTTTTGCCCTTGACCGGACAAATTTATGCGCTCGGGAGCGCAGCCGCCTTTATACGATCAACCCCGTGACGGGCGCAGCTCATCAGGTCGGAAGCGGCTCGTTCACACCAGCTCTGAACGGCGTCGACTTCGGCTTCGACTTTGACCCGACGACGGATCGCATTCGCGTCGTCAGCAACAACGGTCAGAACTTACGCCTCGACCCCGAACACGGGCGCAATCGTTGCCGACACGGCGCTCACGTTTGCTGCCGGCGAATCCGAAGCGGGAATGACACCTGACGTCACGGCCGCGGACTACAGCAATAATTTTCAGGGTGCCACCATAACGACGCTTTTCGCAATTGACTGGCGACGCGGCACGCTTCAACGCATCGGTTCTCCTAACGGCAGCCCTGTCTCTCCCAACTCCGGACAGGTCTTCACTGTAGGAACTCTGGGAACCGGATTTCAAATCACCGAGATGGTCGGTTCTGACATCGCACCCAACGCTGGCACGGCCTATGCCGCGTTGCGCTCCGCCGACTCTTTGAATGGAAGTTCTTTACACATTGAATCTTTCGACGGGCGCGGCAACGCAGCAAGCAGTGATCGGCGGCGGCAAATTTATCCGTGACTTGACCCTGATCGATCGTGCCATTGACCCTCTGGCGCTGACAGTGTCGAACAAGTTGCTGCGTTTCAAGAGCGGAACGCCGGGCACGATTATCAACTCAGTCAAGATCACCAATCTCCGGTCTACCAACGAGGAGATTATTGGTCTGGATTATCTTGACGGCAGTTTTTTGTATTTCATCACCGGCGCGAACCGTATCTACAGCCTCGACACCACGACCGGCAGCGCGACCTTTGTGGGTTAGTTCCCGGTGTCTCTGCTGAACGGTACCGACTTCGGTGTGTTTCGACGGAAGCGCGGACAACGTTTTGGCCCATAGTCACAACTAAACGGCTTTGTCTGGAGCCTTCAACACCTCACCCTTTGAACTCCAGATCCCCGGAAAAAGGGCAAAGTGGTATAGTCCCCTGAAGTAAGCGGGTCGGGTCCCCCGCTCTGTGTTCGACTATTCAAGGTTTTAGGAGTTTTAGATGGCCAGGCTATCCCACCTTCACGCGCGGCGGCCAGCCCGCCGCAAACGTCTGTTTAAGGACGCATCCAGGTTTTGGCTGTTGGGTCTCGTCCTTTTGGCGATCCTGGGCAGCAACCTCCTCGCCAACAGTAACGCTCAGGGAAATGATCCTCGCGAGGCAGCCTTCAATCAAAAAGCAGACAAGATACTCAGAAGCATTCGCCGGGCAGCAGATGAAGATCGCAAGGCCGTGCTGAAGGGAAAATTCAGAAACGAGACATCGCAAGTGAGGCGCCTTTCGCGCATAGCCGGCGTTAAGCTACGGTCTGACAACACTGTTCGGGTCAACGTCGCGGTTACTTTGACGGACGACTCAGATAGTGAGCTGAAGGCCGCGGGGTTTGCGATAGAGTCACGAGTCGGCGATATCGCTACGCTCGAGATGGACGTGGACCAACTACCCAACCTCGCCGAGCTCTCAACCGTCCGCAAGATCTTTGCATCAGTGATCCGTCATCCGCTGAACGACAGAGCCAGACAGTCGGCTGGGGTTGACAACAACTCTGGCCAGCGAGTGGTAACGCAAATGGGCCAGGGCGTGGCCGAATTAAAGCTCTGCTGGACATGACTGAGTATGGCACACAAACTCCCGACTCAAACTGGAACTATTCCCTGCCGGGTCAGGCGGCAGTCATAGGTCATCTCTACACTGAAGCAGATATCAATTCCGCGCTGCAGGTTTCGAAACCGGGAGACCAGAATTCGGATCTGGTTAAAGAACGCGACAAGAGTGGTCACGGTACTCATGTCGCCGGAACGGCCGCCGGGAACGGGCTCTCTTCGCCAACTGCGGGAACCTACGCGGGCATGGCGCCGGAGGCTGATCTGATAATTGTGAAGGCCAGTCGCCAGAATGATGGCCAGGACGACTTTCAGACTACCGACGTGATTAATGCACTCGAGTTTATCAAACAGAAGGCTGCCGAACTGGGAAAGCCGTTTGTAATAAACATGAGCCTTGGTGGACAGTTGGGGCCGCACGATGGAACAAACCCCGATGAACGGGCCATCGATAATCTCGTCAACGGTGGAAGTGGACGGGCTGTCTGCATCGCCGCCGGCAACGAGGGAGATTCCAGCATACACGCTCGCAGCACTGTACCAAGCGGAGGCAGTCAGACACTGGATTTCAATGTCAATGGGGCGGCATATGTTGTTGATCTTTATCAAAACAAGGCTGATCGGTTTACTGTCACGGTAACCAGTCCGGACGGAATCACTTTAGGCCCCGTCTCCTACGATGCAAACGGATTTAGTCTTCCTGACGGGCAGGCCTCCAATCAGTATCTGGAGACGTACAACGCGAACGACGATAAAGGCGATGCCGATAGCGCAAATGACCAGCCCGATATCGTTCTGTTGTTCAAACCCGCCGCTCCAAACGGCATGTGGAAGATCACGCTTCAGGACGCGGATGGCAACACCAACCAATCATACGATGCCTGGGCCGAGGGAGAAGGCGTTTACTTCAGCACCTTCGTGGATCACGACTCGCATCTTGTAGCATCACCGGGAACTGCGCGAGGCGCCATCACCGTGGGGGCGTTTGTTACTCGCTCAGCCACGCAGACAATCGGAGCGCCCGCTTCCTTCACCAGTCCCGGGCCAACTGCGGATGGCCGTCAAAAACCGGAGATCGGCGCGCCGGGGTATTATCTCTATTCTTCGCGTTCCTCCGACGTTATCGATCCAAATTTCGGCACGATTGGCACGGGCGCAAACGCTCCGACGGATAGCACTCACTACACCGGACTTGCGGGCACCAGCATGGCGACTCCCGTTACGACCGGTTCGGTGGCTTTGTTACTGCAGACGAATCCAACTCTCTCCGGGGATCAGATCAAGAGCCTCATAACAACCTATGCTGTCCTGGACATCTTCACGGGCTCAGCCGTCTGGGGTCCGCGCCTTGGTTTTGGCAAGCTCAATATAGCCAATTCTATTAATCGATCGGGCGGTGGCTTCAGGAAATACTCGATCTCGGGGCGACTGACTCATCAGGACGGCAGCGGTGTTGGTGGCGGCCTTCAAATATTTCTCTCGGGATTTGGAAGTGCCGTGGCGCTCACCGACTCAAGTGGCAACTATAGTTTTAGTAACTTAAGTCCGGGCGCGAACTACACTGTCGCGCCAGGCTTCCAAGGGGGCACAACCACCTTCACGCCGGCCTCATACACCTTTAATAGTTTAAGCGCGGATCAAACAGCTAACTTTGTGGTTTCTACTGTAGAGACTTTTAACATCAGCGGGCGGATAGCGGATTCGCTTGGGAACGGCATTGGGGATGTCCAGGTAGAAGTACCCGGATCGATCAGTCCGGTCGGTGGTCTTCCAATCTTACCTACGTTCACGGATAGTAATGGCAACTTTATTTATCAACTTCCGAAAGGGATGAATTATAACGTCACCCCGACCAGCCAGATTTACACCTTTACTCCGAACTCGATCAGTTTTACAAACCTCAGCTCGAATCAGACCGGGGTTAACTTCACCTCGTCCTCACTCAGTGTGCGCGGACGCGTCAGTGACGGCACCACTGGAATGGCTGGAGTCTTGTTGACTCTATCCAGACCAGGGAATTCTCAAGCCGGCACCGCTGTTACGGACGCAGAGGGTTACTATACGTTACCCGGCGCAATATCCGGACAACAGCACACCATCACGCCTTCGAAAACCGGGTATGTTTTTGAACCGCCCAGCCAAACTTTGTATACCTATGCGAATATGTTTGTTGCCTTCGTAGGTAGACCGGGAACTTACATAGACGATTCGCGTAACTTTGTCACGCAACATTACCGCGACTTTCTCAATCGCGAGCCTGACGCCAGCGGTCTCGCGTTTTGGACGAATGAAATTTCTTCGTGCAGCGCAAACCTGTCATGCATCGATAGGAAACGCGTAAATGTGTCAGCCGCTTTCTTCCTGTCCATTGAATTCCAGGAGACTGGCTACTTAGTAGAGCGCCTTTACAAATCGTCTTACGGTGATGCTGTAGGCACCTCAACTATCGGCGGCACTCATCCGCTTTCGGTGCCAATCGTTCGGTTCAGTGAACTTTTACCTGATACACAACAAATCGGACAGGGCGTAATAGTTGGACAAGCAGGCTGGGAACAAGTGCTGGAGAACAACAAGCAAGCATTTATCGCTGGGTTTGTGCAGCGCTCGCGGTTTACGACTGCCTATTCGTTAACAATGACACCGGCGCAGTTTGTTGACGCCCTCTTCACGAAGAATGGGGTAACACCATCAGCAGCGGAACGAACGTCAATCATTGCTGAATTTGGGGGCGCGAGTACGAGCGCCGACACTACGGCCCGGGCGCGCGCACTGCGTCGCGTGGCGGAGAACTCGGCTTTCACGCAGCAGGAATTCAACCGGGCCTTTGTGCTGATGCAGTACTTTGGTTACCTGCGACGGAATCCGAATGACCCGCAGGACACAGACTACTCGGGCTACGACTTCTGGCTCACGAAACTAAACGAATTCAACGGCAACTTCGTGAACGCCGACATGGTCAAGGCCTTCATCGTTTCGGCCGAGTATCGCCAAAGATTTGGACCGTAGTTTTATCAGAACCGCCAGCAGTTGCGACTGGGTTGTTGCTTAACACCCAGATACCGCTACCGAGACTCGGTCGCTACAGCTCCCGGTTCTGACAAAACAACCCGGTCGTTACAGCTCCCGCTTCTGATTAATCTCCTTAAGGACACTGTTTTCAGGATCGATATTGATCGTAACGGGAGCTTCGTTCAGTTTCACTTCTTCGATTGTCTGTTTACCGGTGGGTTTCAGAACGATGCGTCGCTTGCCGCTGCTCGTCATGATGTCGAGCGGTAGTGCGTTCGGAAATGCTGCTTCCATCTGAAGCTGTCTGAGCACGAGCCTCACCTTTTTCGTGTCAGCTTTCCACTGCCAGGAGAGTTCGTAGCGCGGGTGGCCCACACCGTAAATCCAGCGCGCGAAAAAATCTTTCAAGTCTCGTCCCGACGCCTTCTCAAACGCCGCCCGTAAATCCTCAGTGTTGGCGGTCGAACTCTTATGCGCATCGTAGTAAGTACGAATACCGCGAAAGAACTGCTCGTCTCCCAGTTCCCCACGAAGCATGTGCAAAACCCAGGCGCCCTTCTGATAGTTGTTAGCGTTTAGAAGTTTGAAGAGGTCTTCGGTCTCCGTGTCGTGTATTGGCGTTCGCGTCTTTTTCTCGTAGTTGAAATAGGACTCGGCTTCGTGACTCATGTATTGCCGAAAGGCCGGCTCGCCCTCATGGCGCTGAAGGAAGAGTCCAGCGAAATACTCGGCAAAGCCCTCGCTGAGCCAGAGGTCAGACCAGGTCGACTCGGTAACCGAATCGCCAAACCACTGGTGCGCTATTTCATGCGCGATCACATCCACGAGGCCCTGCCGAATTTTGAAAACACTGCTTAAGGACGCCTGCGGTCTTGGATCAAACAGCGAGCTCGGAAAGACAATGGCGCTGGAATTCTCCATGCCGCCAAAGCGAGTAGCGCCGACAATCAAAGCGAGTTTTTCGTAAGGGTAGGGGGCAATCGTTTGACTGAAAAACTTCAGTGAAGGATTCGCCGGAGCAAATCCCTGCATCGCGAAATCCTTATCAGATGTGGGTACGTAATAGGCAAGGGGCGTTACTTCCTGCGTCGGAGGTTGAATACTTGCAAAATCGCCAACGGCGATAATCATGCAATAGGGTGGAATAGGAACTGACTCCGTGTAGCTCCAGGTGCGCGCCCTGTTCGAACTATTCTCGACGCGATCGAGTTTGCCATTGGCAACGACCGTATCTTGCGCGGGCGCAGTTATCGAAAATGTCACTGTCGCCTTTGCCGCAGGATGATCGAGACAAGGAATCCAATGATGGACGCGGTTTGGCCAATTATCACCAACGGCCGAAGGCTTGCCCGTCTTGTCCGCTGTAAAAACCAGTCCGTCTTTAGGCGTGCCGTGATAGGCAATCGCCACAATGAAGCTCGTATCCTTTCGCGTCGCCTTGGGTAGTTTGATATTAAGCAGATCACGGGAACGTTCGTGCCGGACCGCCTGACCATTGATAGTAACTGAGTCCACTGGCATCTCACCAAAGTCAAGATCGATTTGCGATAACGCGTCCTTTAAAGAGAGGATTGTTATGTTAACCTTCGCGCTCGTGATCTCCGATAACTGATCATTGAAGGTAAGTGAGACGTTGTAGTTCAGGGGCTTCCAGGAATCTATAAGACGTTCATGCCGGATGGCGACAGCGTTTGTGAAGCACAACAGGATCAGGGCTGGAAGTAGTGCCGCGGCAAAAAAACCGGCTGAGAACGCAGCGCGAACGGCTGGATACGGGTAGGATGATCTCGTACGATCGGGTGTAGTCACGCTGTGATTTGTCTTCTCAAGCATAAGCCGGTCGTTATCGCTTTCGGTTCTGATTAACTATCGAATTCCGAGCAGCAACAGTGCGGAACGATCAGAAACCTTTCGCGTATCTGACTTCTTCCAGTCGCGATAGGCAGTTAGTTCTACTTCAGTCAGCGGCCGGTTGCGCAGTCGTGCCGCCGGCGTTCGCTCGAATGCGCGATCGGTTAGCGCCATGTGTGCGTTGCGTATATGAAGCGAATGCGGTTGGTCGAGGGCCGCTTCGGCAGCTTCGACGCTGGGAAAAAACTCCTCGTAAGCAAGGAGATGCCAAACTGTCTCCGGAGCCTCGCCCTCGATGGCCAGAATGCGGAGCAGCCCCAATCCACTCTCAAGTTGAAAAATGAGATCATCGCCTGGAGCAAATTGATGTGACATAGTTGCGATTGAAAGAGCCTCGATTTCATACCTCGCGTTGAATGTTACGAAACGTGGGTTTGAACCGCAAAGTTCGCAAAGGGGCATTCTCCCAATACTTTCTCCGCGTTCTTCGCGAATCACTTCGCATGCTCGCGCTTATATCCATTGCAAATCGGTAACTGCAAAACTAAAATCGCAAAATCCGCATGAGCCAGTTTGATTCGCACAAAGATTACTATGAAATCCTGGGCGCAAACGAGCGCACGAGCCCGCGAGATCTCGAGCGTCTCTACAAGCGCATGGCCGCGCGGCGCCATCCCGATAAGGGAGGCAGCGACGAAGAGATGAAGTCGCTCAATGAGGCTTACAGCGTCTTGAGAAATGAGGAGACCAGGCACGAGTATGACGCGCAACGCTCGAAACCCGCCGTTGGCTTTGTACCCGTTTCTTCGCTGGCGGCCCAGGACGTTGGGCTCCTCGGAGAAGGTTTGAGCGCATTTTTCTGTCTGCTGATTGGGTTGTTTCTTCTGTTCCTGGTCCGCATTCAATGGATTCGGTTCTTGTGGCCCCTGGCGATTCTTGCTGTTCTGGTGATTCTTTTTGGCATCATGATGGCGCGCAACGCGATGCGTGCGTTTAGCGCTTCGCTGCCGCTTTCAAATCGCTTTCGCCGTCACACGCACGTGCAGGAGGCAATGTTCTGGAGTGTTGTTATTGCAGGTAGCTACGGCGTCTATCTTCTGCTGACCGCGGTGTGAGAGACTGTCGACATGCGCGTGTCGGGACTGGATCTCTTGTTTCTCGAAGTAAATAGTATCGAGGAGTCACTCGCCTTCTACAACGGCTTGCTTGGCTTTGAAATCGAGAAGCATACTCCGGATTCCGAACCGCCCATGGCAACCCTGCAAGCCGGCGCCTTAAAGATCACGCTGGCCCAGCATCTTGAGACCATGTTAAAGCGCGGGCGAGGCGTCAATTTTTTCCTGGGCGT
>WNGF01032411.1_pt1 | contig 14793 bp, 15 predicted proteins | sample 5400641 | NCBI WGS metagenome assembly WNGF01 (sample SAMN13153371, study PRJNA577476) | soil metagenome | isolation source: 80 cm soil or saprolite under grassland replicate 2 | place: USA:California | collected 2016-06-15
GGCCGCGATGACCGACGATCCGCGAGTCCGGTTGGTCGCCGAGGGCTACGACCCTGAACGAAGCGACCTTCCTGTGGGTGCTCGCTCAGCGGCGCTGACCGCGTGACCGCAGCCACGTTCGAAGACCGCTCGGCGCGTCGCGGGGCCGCGCCTGCCGCATCGGCCGGTGCCCGGTTAGGTCGTCAAGAGGCGTACCGGTCACGGCGCAGCAAGCCGCGCTCCCGTTGCCAGGCCCAGGCAGCGCGCGCATTGGCATCGGCGGGAGGCAGGCCGAGCGCGAGAGGCGGGCAGTTGGGAACGCACGGGGCGCACACCCGCTGACAGCCGGCGTCGCTCTGACTCGCCCAGACAGCCTTGCCGGCCTGGTACAACACGACGTTGCCGTCGTCCTGGACGATGAGGGTCGCCCCCGGGAAGTTCTCGGTGTGGCTGGCCCAAATGGCCCCGCTCAAGACAGGCGGATCCGTGTCGTAGAGCACGAAGTTGCCGTCGCCCTGCATCGCGGCGACCTTGCCTGGGGCGTCCCGATCTTTGACCGGCACCCACATGACTTCGACCGATTTGTCGACGTGCACCATGTGCAGCACCAGGTTGCCAGCCCAGGCGAAGCCGTGGGCCGAGCTGTCGGCGACTGTGTGGGCGCCTGCGTGGGCGCCAACGTCGGCGTCAACGTGGCAGGCGGCGGAGCCGTCTGTTGGTCGGGCTGGACCGCAGCCGACTGGCCGGCGAGCCCCGGACTCGCGACATCGGGTGCGGCCGGCGTGCGGAGCAGGGCGCTGACGGCGATCCCGCCCATGACCAGGGCGGCCAGGGTGGCGCCGGCGACCGGAACGCCGGACGGGACGAGGGCCCGACGCTCGTATGTGCCCGACAGGCTCACCGGCGACGTGTCGTAGCTGCTGGACCGCACGTCGATCGTGAACGGTCGCGTGTCGGCCCCGCCGACGATCTTGACCTCGCCGCCGCTGATCCGGATCTTGACGTTGACCGACTCGCCCGGCCCGATGGTGAGCAATGGCCGGTCGATCTTGAAGTCCAGCCGCTCGGCCCGGTCCGTCCCGACGATGGTGACCGCCTCGGGTCGGTTGCCGCCGTTGACGAGGTGGACCGCCGTCGTCGCGCCGAAGCGGCCGCCCATGATCACGGGACGGAGGTCGGCGTCGAGCGCTCCGAAGGGCAGGATCGTGACGGTGGCCTCCTCGACGAGGCGGATCGTCGGGTCGTGCTCCGAGCTCACCTTGGCGCCGATCGGCCACGCACCGGCGGTCGCGGCGGCGTTGCGCGGTGGGTGGACGGAGACGGTGAACCGCCCAACCATCGGCGGGGCGTCCGAGCGGCCCCGCTCTTCGAGCTCGCGCTGCGGGAACAGCTCGAGCGAAGCCGGCGTGACGGTCGTCCACGCCGGGTCCATCCCGACGACGTCGCAGTGGTAGCGGTCGACGACGGTGCCCAGGTTGCGAACCTCGACCGTGAAGGTCGCCACCTGGCCGGGCATGACCTGGACGCCGGCCGCATCGACGGTGAGGGCGAGGCTGCTCATGAACGCACGCTCCTGTCGGCGTGGGCGGGGTCCACCGCGGCCCCCAACCACGCCCGCCGGACCGTACCACCGGCATGTCGAAAGGCCGTTGGCGACCAATGTCACGGTCCAGGACCGCTCCGGCTACCATCTGATTTCCCGCTCAGCCGTCTTCGGGAGCCTGCCCGGGTGAAGATCCAGGAAGCCGACGCCAAGTCCCTGCTCGTGGCCCAGGGACTGCCAGTGCCGCCGTGGGCCGTGGCTCGTTCGCCGGCCGAGGCGAGGGCGGCGGCCGAGCGCAGCTTCAACGCGGGAGCCGACAAGGTCGTGATCAAGGCGCAGGTCCTCGTCGGCGGGCGCGGCAAGGCCGGCGGCGTCAAGCTCGCGGGGAGCCCGGCCGAGGCGGAGGAGATCGCCGGAGGGATCCTCGGCATGGACATCAAGGGCATCACCGTCCGCAAGGTGCTCGTGGCGCCGGCCGCCGACATCCTCAGGGAGTTCTACCTGGGCGCCGTTCTGGACCGGGGCGCCCGGCGCATCCTGCTCATGGGCTCGGCGGAAGGAGGCGTGGAGATCGAGCAGGTCGCCGCCGAGCGGCCCGACGCGATCGTCCGCATCCACGCTCACCCGCTGCTGGGGCTCCTCGACTGGCAGGCACGTCAGATGGCGTTCGCGCTGGGCCTGAGTGCCCACCGCCAGGCCGCCGTGGCGATCGCGAAGGGCCTCGTCAGAACGATGGTCGCCAACGATGCCGACCTCGTCGAGATCAACCCACTGGCGATCGTCCGGTCACGTGCCGCTGACGGCGCCGAGCAGCTCGAGCTGCAGTGCCTCGACGCCAAGATCACCCTCGACGATTCCGCCCTCGCCCGCCATCCCGGCCTGGAGGCGTTCCGCGACCTCGACGAGGAGGACCCCACCGACGCTGCCGCCCGGGCCGAGGGGATCAGCTTCATCAAGCTTGACGGCACGATCGGCTGCATGGTCAACGGAGCCGGGCTGGCGATGACGACGATGGATCTCGTCAAGCGTGCCGGCGGGGAGCCGGCCAACTTCCTCGACATCGGCGGCGGCGCTCGCGCCGAGCGCGTGGCGGCGGCGATGCGGCTCATCCTCTCGGACCCCAAGGTCCGGGCGATCCTGGTGAACATCTTCGGCGGCATCACCCGCGGCGACGAGGTGGCACGCGGCCTCATCGAGGCGCGCGGCCTCCAGACGCGCGAGGTGCCGATGGTCGTCCGGATCGTCGGCACGAACGCCGAGGAGGCTGCCCGCCTCCTGACCGAGGCCCGCTTCGAGACCGCCGGCAGCCTCGACGAGGCGGCCGCCAAGGCCGTCGCCGCGGCCGGCGTCGCGAGGCCCGCGGCGTGAGGAGTCTGACCAGATGAGGAGCCCGTCCCGGTGAGCATCCTCGTCGGCCGCGACACGCGCCTCGTCGTCCAGGGCATCACCGGCCGCGAGGGCGAATTCCATTCCCGCGCGATGCTCGACTACGGGACCCCGCTCGTCGCCGGCGTGACACCGGGCAAGGGCGGCCAGGCGGCCCTGGACGGCCGGGTGCCCGTCTTCGACACCGTCGCCGAGGCGGTTCGCGAGACGGGCGCCAACACGTCATGCATCTACGTCCCCGCGGCGGGTGCGCCGGATGCGATCCTCGAGGCGGCCGGGGCCGGCATCGGCACCGTCATCTGCATCACCGAGGGTATTCCCGCCCTGGACATGTTGACCACGGTCGAGGTCGTGGCGCAGGCAGGCGTACGTCTCATCGGCCCCAACTGCCCCGGCGTCACGTCTCCCGGCCAGGCCAAGGTCGGGATCATCCCGGGATCGATCCATCGGGTCGGTCGCGTGGGCGTCGTCAGCCGCTCGGGGACGCTCACCTATGAGGCGGTCCAAGCGATGACGGACGCCGGGATCGGGCAGAGCAGCTGCGTCGGAATCGGCGGCGATCCCATCATCGGCACGACGTTCCTGGACATCCTCCAGCTGTTCGCCAAGGATCCGGACACGGACGCGATCGTCCTCATCGGAGAGATCGGCGGGGCGGCCGAGGAGGCCGCCGCAGCTTGGGCCGCCGAGCACCTCCGAGGCGTCCCGATGGCGGCCTTCATCGCCGGCCGGACGGCCCCGGAAGGCAAGCGAATGGGACACGCCGGGGCGATCATCAGCGGCGGTGCCGGCACGGCCGCGGGCAAGGTGGCAGCGCTCGAGGAAGCGGGCATCCGGGTCGCCTCATCGCCAACCGAGCTCCCGGCCCTCCTCCGAGCGGCCGGCGTCAACTGAATCGGTGCATGGAGCATTCCAGACACGAGGGCGAGCGGGAGAGCTGAGATGCGGGTCGACGATATTCGAATCCTGTACGACTACGATCGCTGGGCGACGATCAGGCTCCTTAATCGAACCGTCGCTGTGCCGCCGTTCGAGTGGTCTGACAGCAACCGCATCGACCGGCGTGGGCTGGGCGGAATCCTCGTTCACGCCCTGGGTGCACACGAGCGCTGGCGATGCGCCTGGCAGGGCATCCAAGAGGTGGTCCAGCGCGAGCTCGAGCCGCTCCTGACCCCGGAGGAGCTGCGGGCCGACTGGGACATCGAATGGGCCGCCATGGCGGCGTTTCTCGACGGCCTCACCGACGACGACCTGGACCGGCCGATCGACGGCCTGCCGCTGTGGCAGACGATGAGCCATGTCATCAATCACGGGACGCAGCACCGCAGCGAGGCGGCGGTCCTCCTGACCAGGCTCGGGCTGTCACCCGGCGATCTCGACCTGATGGAGTTCCTTGAGGAGCGGGCGCACTTGCGCGTGGGCTGAATCGTGGGCACGCTCATGGACCTGGTCGCGGGCGATCCCAGGGAGATCCTGCTGGCGATCGGCCTCGACGACCTCGACGGCCTGGATGATCGGTCCCGTTTCGCCGCCCACCTTGCCCTCGGCGCCGGGCTCGACCCGACGTGGCTCGACCTCTTCTCGGAGGCCTGCCGGTCCGTGACCGATGGGGCCGAGCCGCGCGACTTCCTGGACGCCCGCCGGGAGATGGACGTGCCGCAGATCGGCAGCTCCTCGGACGTCGGCGAGCGGACGGTCGAGCTGGTGGACGCGGGCTGGCTCGCCGCCGTCGCCGAGTTACCCGATGACGAGGTCGGCCCCGTGGCCGGCCGCTGGATCGACCTGCTCGACGAGGAGCTCGGGCCCCTCAGCCGTGAGGACAAGCCCTGGATCCGGACGCTCGCCGCGGACCTCGTGACGTTCGCGCGGGCGGCCAGGTCGGCGCCGGCCGTCGTCTTTGCCTGGTCGATCTGAGCGCGACCGGGGTTCGCGTCCGCGGCCTCGGGCCGTGGCGAACGGGACGTTGGATCGTCGCTGCCTCAGGCGGTTGACGTCGGACCCTGGCGGTAGCCGAGCGAGCTCCAGGCCGGACCGCCCGGCGCCTCGATCAGCTCGACGAGGACGCCGTGGCACGAGCGCGGGTGCAGGAACGCGACCGGTCCCTCGGCGCCGCGCCGCGGCGCGCTGTCGATCAGCTCCACGCCCTCGATGCCGAGCCGCGTCAGCGCCGCGGCGAGGTCGGGCACCTCGAAGCAGACGTGATGAAATCCCTCGCCCTTCGAGGCGAGGAAGCGGGCCACGCCGGTGGAGAGCTCGACCTTCGTCTCGCCGACGGGCAGGAACGCGATCCGGACCCGATCGCTCGGGATCTCCTGCACCGCCTCGAGCTCGAGGCCCAGCACGTCGCCGAAGAAGCCCAGCGCCGCCTCCAGGTCGGTGACGACGACGGCGACGTGGTGGACACGACCCATCCGACGGAGGTGCTCCGGAACCTCCGGCCGTGCGCTCCCGGGCGTCATGGAGGCCTCCTTCGTGCGTTCAGACGGTGATGAGCTCGCGATGCTCGCCCCAGGCGACCCGGAGCCGGTTGCTGATCTCGCCGACCGTTGCGTACGCTCGAACGGCATCCATGAGCGGCGGCAGGAGATTCTCGTCACCACCGGCCGAGTCGCCGAGCCGACGCAGCGCGGCCTCCCAGGCCGCCGGGTCGCGCTCGTCGCGAACGCGTCGGACCGCGGCCACCTGACGCGCCTCCGCCTCCGGATCGATCCGCTGCAAAGCCGGCGCGATGGCCGGCGCGGTCGACTCCCCTGCATCATCCACGAACCTGTTGACGCCGACCACGACCTGATCGCCACGCTCGACGGCCTGCTGCGTCCGGTAGGCGGATTCCTGGATCTGCCGCTGCTGGAAGCCGTGCTCGATCGCGGCCAGCGTGCCGCCGAGGCCCTCGATCTCGTCGAGGTAGCCCCACGCGGCGGCCTCCAGCTCATTCGTCAGCGTCTCGACGTAGTACGACCCCGCCAGCGGATCCGGCGTCTCCGTGACCCCGCTCTCGTGGGCAAGGATCTGCTGGGTGCGGAGGGCGAGCCGGGCCGACTCGGCGGTCGGCAGCGCGAGCGCCTCGTCGCGCGCGTTGGTGTGGAGGCTCTGGGTCCCGCCAAGCACCGCGGCCAGGGCCTGGATGGTGGTCCTGACGACGTTGTTGTCGATGGACTGGGCGGTCAGGCTGGAGCCGGCCGTCTGGACGTGGAAGCGGCACATCATCGAACGGATGTTCGATGAACCAAACCGGTCCCTGACGATCGTGGCCCACATCCGGCGGGCCGCCCGGAACTTGGCCACCTCCTCGAACAGCTCGCTCCAGGCAGCGAAGAAGAAGGACAGCCGGCCGGCGAACTCGTCGATGTCGAGGCCTCGGGCGACGGCGGCTTCGCAATAGGCGACGGCGTCGGCCAGGGTGAAGGCGAGCTCCTGGGCGGCTGTCGCCCCGGCCTCGCGCATGTGGTAGCCGGAGATGCTGATCGTGTTCCAGCGGGGCAGCTCGCGCGAGCAGTACTCGAAGATGTCCGTGACGAGCCGCATCGACGGCCGGGGCGGGTAGATATACGTCCCTCGGGCGATGTATTCCTTGAGGATGTCGTTCTGGGTCGTTCCGCTGACGGCCGAGGCCGGCACCCCCTGCTTCTCCGCCGCAACGACGTACAGCGAAAGGAGGATCGCCGCTGTCGAATTGATCGTCATCGACGTGCTGACCTCGCCGAGTGGGATCCCGGCCAGCAGCATCTCCATGTCGGCCAGCGAGCTGATCGGCACGCCGACCCGGCCAACCTCGCCGGCGGCCTGCGGCGCGTCGGCGTCGTAGCCCATCTGGGTGGGCAGGTCGAAGGCCACCGAGAGACCCGTCTGGCCCTGCTGGAGCAGGTAACGGAAGCGGGCGTTCGTCTCCGCGGCCGTCGCGAAGCCCGCGTACTGGCGCATGGTCCAGAAGCGCGACCGGTACATCGTGGCCTGGACGCCTCGAGTGAACGGGAACTCGCCGGGCCGGCCCAGGTCACGGACCTCGTCGAGGCCGGCCGCGTTCGCGGGTGTGTAAAGGTCCGCGATCTCGATCCCCGAGCTCGTCTCGAAGCGCTCGCGTCGTTCCGGTGCCTGGCCGAGGGCGCGGGCCCGGACGGTCGCCCGCCAGGCGTCGCGACCCGGATCGGCGGCGGGCGTGCCCCGCTCGCGGTCCGGATGCCGGCTCAGCCGATCGCGGCCCGGATCACGGCTCATCGGATCACCGCCCATGGCGGCTCATCGGATCAAGGCCCCATAGGCGGCTCATCGGATCACCGCCAGCACGTCACCGACCTCGACCCGGGAGCCGGCGCCGACCGCCAGCCGTTCCACCCTCCCGGCTCGCGGAGCGCGCAGCTCGTTCTGCATCTTCATCGCCTCGATGACGAGGATCTCCTGGCCGGCCTCGATCTCGTCTCCGGTGGCGACCGATACGCCGACAACGCGCCCGGGAATGATCGCCCGGATCTCCGTCGGCCCGCCACGTCGGGCGGACTCGGCCCCGCGTCGGGCACGCTCCAGCAGGGCCGCCCGCGCCTCCGCCTCGGTCGTGAGCTCGAAGCGCCAGCCGTCCACGATCACCTCGAGGGCCGGTCCGTTCCCCCCATCGATGGCCGGCCGCCGATCGAACAGCACGGCGACCTGGCCGCCCGAACGGTGTCCGGACGGCAGTGTGAGCCGTGCCCGGCCGTTCGAGAGGACCTCCAGGCTCGCGTCTCCGGCGGCGACGACGACCGGCTCGTCGCCCGGCTGACGGGTGGCCGGGCGCGGCGTCACCCTCACTCGCCGATCGAACGTCGACGGTGGCTTCATCCGATCCTCGAAGGCCGCTTCATCGCACCAGGCCCGACCATCAGCGTCCCGGCCATCGGTCGACCGAGGCGGCTCTCCCGGCGCTCCGCCAGCCGCCGGGTTGCCGCCGCCCACCGGGTCGAGACTGGCCATCGTCGGCCGCGATCGGCCCCGAGCCAGCCGTTCCCATCGCCGCGGCGACGGCGCCTGCGCCGGTGTGGCCGCCCGCGTCCATCGCCGCGAGACCGGCCGCGATCGCCGCGAGCCGGTAGGCTTCCGCCCGGACGGCGGGACCGTCCCAGCGGTCGCCGACCCAGCCCGTCGACAGGGAGCCTGCCGCAAAGGCCGGGTGGCCCGCCACCGCTCGGTGGAACGGCAACGTCGTCTGGATGCCGCCGATCTCCACCTCGTCGAGAGCCCGGCGAAGACGGTCGATCGCCTGCGGCCGGTTTGTCGCGTGGACCATGACCTTGGCGAGGAGGTTGTCGTATTCGGGCGGAATCCGCTCCCCCGCCTCGATCGCCGTATCGACCCGGACACCCGGTCCCGACGGCATCCGCCAGCGACCGACCCGACCGGCCGACGGCGTGAAGTCGCGGGCCGGATCCTCGGCGGCGATCCGGACCTCGATCGCATGCCCCGCGGGCTCCGCAGCCCGCTCGGCAACGGCCAGGACGTCGGACGAGAGCGCATTGCCTGCGGCCAGCAGGAACTGCTCGCGGACGATGTCGAGGCCGGTGACGAGCTCCGTGACGCCGTGCTCGACCTGCAGGCGCGTGTTGACCTCGAGGAACCAGAAGGCTCCATCCGCGTCGAGCAGGAATTCGGCCGTGGCGGCGTTGCGAAGGCTCGTGGCGCCGGCGACTCGGACCGCGAGCTCGTGGAGCGTGGCCCGGGCGGCCGGTGTGAGACCCGGCGCGGGCGCCTCCTCGATGAGCTTCTGGTGTCGGCGCTGGATCGAGCAGTCGCGTTCGCCGAGGGCGACCACCGCACCGGTGTCGTCTCCGAGCAGCTGGACCTCGACGTGGCGGGCCGGCGCGATCTCGCGCTCCAGGTAGACGGCGCCGTCCCCGAACGCCGCAGCCGATTCCCGGGCGGCGGCCGCCAGAGCGGCGGGCAGATCCCTGACCCGCTCGACCCGTCGCATGCCGCGCCCACCGCCGCCGGCGGCTGCCTTGACGAGCACTGGGAAGCCGATCGCCTCCGCCTCCCCGACCACGGCCGGGATCCGGTCGACGCGATCCACCATGGCCGACTCGAGGGTTCCCGGCACGACGGGCACCCCCGCCTCCGTCGCCGCTCGCCTGGCCGCCAGCTTGTCGCCAAGGCGGGCGATCGTCCGAGAACCGGGACCGACGAAGACAAGCCCGGCCCGCTCGACCGCCTCTGCGAACGACGCGCGTTCGGCGAGGAAGCCGTAGCCCGGATGGACGGCCTGGGCGCCGGCCGCGACGGCAGCCGCAACGACGGCGTCCGCCCGCAGGTAGCTCTCGCTTGCGGGAGATGGACCCAGCCGCACGGCGACGTCGGCCGCTCGGACGTGGGCGGCTCCGGCGTCCGCGTCGCTGTAAACCGCGACGGCCTCCATGCCCATCTCACGGCAGGCGCGGATGATGCGAAGAGCAATCTCGCCGCGATTGGCCACCAGGATCCGGCGGAACGGCGGGCTCACCGTCCAGCCCGTCTTTGCACAAAGACGGCGTGGCTGGGTTCCCGATCGACGGATCCCTCAGAGCGGGATGTTGTCATGCTTCTTTCGGGGATTCGTGTCCCGCTTGTTCTGGAGCATCCGGAGCGCCGCGATGAGGCGCGGCCTGGTCTCCGACGGTGCGATGACATCATCGACGTAGCCGCGTGCCGCCGCGATGTAGGGGTTGGCGAATTCGGCCTCGTATTCTGCGACGAGCCGCGCCCGCTCGGCGGCAGGGTTGGCCGCCGCGGCGATCTCGTCCTTGAAGATGATGTTGACCGCGCCCTCGGCCCCCATGACCGCGATCTCGGCGGTCGGCCACGCGAAATTCATGTCGCCCCTGACATGCTTGCTGCTCATGACGTCGTAGGCGCCGCCGTACGCCTTGCGGGTGATGACCGTCAGCTTTGGAACGGTTGCCTCGCAGTAGGCATACAGCAGCTTCGCGCCGTGCTTGATGATGCCGCCGTGCTCCTGGCCAACACCGGGCAGGAATCCGGGCACGTCGTCACCAGGGGGACGTTGAAGCAGTCGCAGGTTCGGACGAACCGGGCGGCCTTTAGCGATGCGTCGATGTCGAGCGCCCCGGCCAGCACCGCCGGTTGCTGCGCGACGATGCCGATGCTTCGCCCTGCGAGGCGGGCGAAGCCGACGATGACGTTCTGAGCGTAACCCGGCTGAATCTCGAGGAACTCGCCGTCGTCGACGATGCGGTCGATGACGTCGTGCATGTCGTACGGACGCTGCGGATCGTCCGGGATGATGGCATCAAGCTCAGCATCGCGGCGCTCCGCCGGGTCGACGGCCTCGATCGCGGGCGGATCCTCCAGGTTGTTCTGTGGCAGGTACGACAGCATCCGGCGAGCGGTGTCGAGCGCCTCTGCTTCATCGCGGGCGGCGAGGTGGGCGACTCCGCTGCGAGTCGTGTGCGTGGTGGCGCCGCCCAGCAGTTCCGAATCCACATCCTCATGGGTGACCGCCTTCACGACATTGGGCCCGGTGACAAACATGTAGCTCGTCCCCTGGACCATGATCGTGAAGTCGGTGATGGCCGGCGAGTAGACCGCGCCGCCGGCGCAGGGGCCCAGGATGACCGAGATCTGCGGGATCACGCCCGAGGCGAGCGTGTTGCGCAGGAAGATGTCGGCATAGCCGCCCAGTGACACCACGCCCTCCTGGATCCGCGCCCCGCCCGAGTCGTTGAGGCCGATGACCGGCGCCCCGACCTTCATGGCGAGGTCCATCACCTTGCAGATCTTCCCGGCGTACGCCTCCGACAGCGATCCGCCGAACACCGTGAAGTCCTGGCTGAAGACGAAGACCAGCCGGTCGTCGATCGTGCCGTGCCCGGTCACCACGCCATCGCCCAGGACGTGCTCGCCGTCGAGATCGGTGCCCATGTCGCGATGGGTGACGAACGCGTCGAGCTCGACGAACGAGTCCGGGTCGAGCAACAGGTCCAGGCGCTCCCGTGCGGTGAGCTTGCCCGCGGCGTGCTGGCGATCGATTCGCTCGGCTCCCCCGCCCATTCGAGCCTCGGCCCGCATCGCCTCGAGGCGATTGAGGCGCTCGCTGTTCGTCGGCACCGAATTCGTCCCTCGTTTCGTCGGTAGCTCGGTGGCGTCCGCACCGTCTTTGCGCACGGACAGTCGGCCTCGATTGCCAGCCATCATAGCCGTCGACATGCCCCGAACCGGGAAGGATCGTGCGGACCCGCAACCATCGGCGATCCGGGTCACATATCCACAGAATCGGTGAACAACTCGGTCCTTCTGTGGAAAACCTCGTGTCCCGGGTCCGGCAGGCTGGGGTAGCATGGGCTTCGGCCAAGCGGCCAAGCCCCGCCCGGCCACCACGCGGCCGAGCCCCGCCCGTCCCCCACGGACCCGCTGCAGCGTTTCGAGGTGTGCTTCCTGTGACCAACGTCATCGCTATCGCGAACCAGAAAGGGGGCGTCGGCAAGACGACGACGGCGATCAATCTCGGTGGAGCGCTCGCCGAGGAGGGCTTCCGGGTCCTCTGCGTGGACATGGACCCGCAGGCCAACCTGACGGCCGGCCTGGGAATCAACCTCAACACCGTCGATCGGTCGATGGCCGACGTGCTGGCCGACGGCCGTGCCACCATCGACCAGATCATCCTGCCCACCGAAACGCCCGGCATCGACGTCGCGCCGGCCAACATCGACCTTGCCGCGACGGAGGGCGAGCTGTTCACCGCCTTCGGCCGCGAGCAGACGTTGCGTGATGCGCTCGAGGGGCGCCTCGATGACCGCTACGACTTCGCGTTGATCGACTGCCCGCCAAACCTGGGCCTGCTCACCGTCAACGGGCTGGTCGCCGCCAACAGCGTCATCATCCCGGTCCAGACGCAGTACTACGCCATGAAAGGGCTCAGCAACCTGGTCAAGGTCATCAACACGATTCGAGCGCGGCTCAACCGCGATCTCCGGATCCTTGGCCTGCTGCCGACCTTTTACGACGGACGAACGCTCCTGGCTCGCGACATGCTCGACGAGCTGAGAGTGGTCGGCGATCACCACGTCTTCAACAGCATCGTCCGCAACACGGTCAAGCTCGGCGAGGCGCCGCTGGCCGGGCGGCCCATCACGGTCTACGCAGGCGCATCGGAGGCCGCCCGCACCTATCGCGAGCTCGCCCGGGAGGTGATCGACCTTGGCTAGGCCAGACTTCCGAGCGGCCGCGGCGCGCCGCCTGTCAGAGGAGCGCGAGCTCTCGCCGGCCATCGTCAGCCTGCTGTCGCCCGATTCGGCCGGCAGGCGGGGCACGGTCCAGAACATCCCGCTCGATCGAATCGAATCCAATCCCGACCAGCCGCGCGTCACCTTCGTCCAGGAGACGATCGACGAGCTGGCCGCCTCGATCCGCGAACACGGCGTCCTCCAGCCGATCCTGGTCCGGCCGCTGCGTCCGGGCACCTTCCAGCTGGTGGCCGGCGAGCGGCGCTGGCGCGCCTCGCGGCAGGCCGGTCTCGACACCATCCCGGCCCTCGTCGAGGAGCTCGACGATGAGACCGCGATGGAGATCGCGATCATCGAGAACCTCCAGCGTGAGGACCTGTCGCCCCTCGACGAGGCCGCGATGTACGACCGGATGATTCGCGAGCACGGCTACAGCATCCGCAAGCTCGCCGAGAAGCTCGGCAAGGACAAGGGCTACCTGGAAAACCGGCTCCGCCTGGCCGACGCGCCCGACGAGGTCCGGGAGCTGGTGTCTGTGCGCAAAGACACGCTGTCACATGCCTACGAGCTGCTCAAGGTCGGCGACCCCCGCAAGCGGCGCCGGCTGGCCGAGCAGGTCGCGCGCGGCGAGCTCTCGCTCGTCAGGCTCCGGGAGCGCATCGAGGGCCGGCCAACGCGGCCGCGTCCCACCGACGGGGACGCCAACGGACGTGTCACCGACCCGGACGGGCCCGACGACATGGTGTCCGATGCCGAGACCGCCTGGACCGGCACGCGACCGTTCCGGCCCCTGGTCGACGACTCGCTCGTTGCGGCCAAGCAGCAGCTGGCCTCGGCAGTGGAGGACTTCATCGACGTCCTTCGGGCGCCGACCGTGATGGAGGCCATCGGACCCGTGGACCGGGCCAACCTGGCGAAGTATCTGACGATCGCGAAGCTCAAGCTGGAGAACGCGATCGCCCTCGTGCGGAGCGGCGAGTCGCCCGAGAGCTAGACCGATCGGGCATCACCGATTGGCCAGGACCGATTGCGCGAGGCGTCAGCAAGCCCCAGCACGATGGAAGCCGGCGCCTCGTGGCGCCGGCTTCCGTTGCGTTCTGCCCGGAGCGTCAGTGGCCGGCCGGGTGTTGCGGGACCGTCGGCGTCTGGCTGTGCGCTTTCGCAGTCGCCTGCCCGGCGTTGTCGAGGGCGATCGACGAGACGTACGCGCCGTGATTGGCGAAACCCGCCGGTGTCGTCGCCCGCGCGGCTTCGGAGACGACTGCGCCGTGATTGTCGGGGTGGGTTGCCTGATCGCTCGCGCCGGTGTCCTCGTCGGCGCTCTCGTCGGCGTCCGCATCGGGCTCGGCCCGATCCTGGTTGCGGGTCGCCGGTACGGCATCCGGACGGGCCGGGACGGTCAGGCCGGCAGCCGCCCCGGCCGTCGTGAGGCCATCCGCGGCGGCCGACGGGAGGGATCGGAAGGCGGACACGGCACCGGCCGACAGGGCCAGCGCGACGAGCGCGATGAGCAGGCTGCGAATGCGACGCACGATCGGTGCACCTCCTGGTGTGCGCGGCGACTACGCCGGCGGGCGCCGGACAGAGCCCGCATGGCCGAGCCCCTCGAGCCCGCCCGGGGACGGCGCCTGTCTTCGGAAACGACCGCCGGCGCCGGTCGTTAGGCCGAACGGGTTGCAGGAGCATGACAAGCCAAGCCGGGCCTCGGACGGCCAGACACCGGGCGGCCGCTACAGCAGGCCGGCGCTCGCGAGCCCGCCCAGCCAGGCCGCGGCGAGGATGCCGAGGGCCACGGCCTGGACCTCCCAGCCGCGCTGGCGGCTGGTGACCGAGTCGCCCGATCCGAGGAAGACGCCGACGACCAGCAGGATGATGGCCCCGGCCAGCAACGGGCCGGCCGGCACGACCGGACCAACGGGCCGCGACCCTATGAGCACCAGGTACGACCCGATGGCTCCCCCGCCCACGACCAGCTGGAGCGCCGTCACGGCCCGGCCGGCGCGCCGCCGGCCCAGGATCGTCGCGACCGACCGAACGCCAGATCCCCCATCGCGCTCGAGATCCGGCAGCGCGTTGGCGATGGCCAGGGCCGCGCCAGCCGGGACGGCGAGGGCTGCGGCGACCAGGAGCGCCGGCGGCAACTCCTGCCGGACGCCCCACCAGGCGAACAGGGGCAGCAACGGGATGCCGACGGCGAACGGCAGCCAGGCGAGCACCGTGCCCTTCAACCGCAGGTCGTAGGCGACACCCGCCGACGCGCCCGCCGCCGCCAGGGCCACCGCTCCCGCTGAGACGGTGGCGGCCAGGGCGAGACCGATCGCCAGTCCGGAGACAGCGACGAAACGGGCCAGGCCGGACCCGACCAGGCCGGCCGGGATCGGCTTGCCGGGCTTGGCCGCGGCATCCCGATCCGCATCTGCCACGTCGTTCGTGGCCCCGATGGCGACCTGGATCGCGAGCATCGCGCCGCCCAGTCTTGCCGCGACCTCCGGGGCGCCGCCGGCCAGCAGTGCCAGGGTCGCCGTCACGAGTCCATTGAGGACGGACGGAAACGGATGGCCCAGGCGGACCAGGCCCCAGGCGCGGGCCGCCTGACTCGGCGAGCGAGGCTCCTGGCGGTCGCCCGCCGTGGAGGTCTCAGACGTAGACGAGATCCTCGAAGTTCGCGACGAGGTATTCGATCAGGCGGGCCCGCCCGTCGCG
>WNGF01006272.1_pt1 | contig 14789 bp, 12 predicted proteins | sample 5400641 | NCBI WGS metagenome assembly WNGF01 (sample SAMN13153371, study PRJNA577476) | soil metagenome | isolation source: 80 cm soil or saprolite under grassland replicate 2 | place: USA:California | collected 2016-06-15
TCGGGCAGCAGGGGCGTACTGCCGCCCGGCACGTCCGAGAACACGTAGCCGTCGGCGCGGAGGCTGGTGCGGGCGGCTGTCGCACGCTGCTGGCAGCGGTCGCGGTGCTCGGCCAGGATGGCCATGGTCGCCTCGTCCAGCGCGATGCGCCGGGCCTGGTGGGTCTTGGTGTCCTTCTCCTTGCGCTGCCGGCCGCGCTGCACGAGGTTGCGCTCGATCAGCAGCTCGCGCGCGGGGACGTCCACGTGGGGCCAGCGCAGCGCGCACAGCTCCCCGCGGCGGGCGCCGGTGGTCACGCCGACCCACAGCAGCGTGCCGAAGTCCGGGTCGCGCGCCCACGCGGCGTTGAGCAGCGCGGCGACCTCCTCGGGCCGCGGCGGGCGCACGTCGCGCGGGGTGAGCCGTGGGGGGCTGGCCAGGCTCGCCGGGTTCCGCGTGATCCAGCCCCACCGGACGGCCTGGTCGAGCGCGCGGCGCAGGATCGAATGGACCTGCCGCACCGTGGAGGCGGCCAGCGGCAGCCCGTGGGCGCAGTCCGGCTGGTGGACGGCGGTCGCCGCCGCGCCGGGCTTGGGCGCGTACCGCTCGCCGGCGCGCAGCGGCGGCAGCCCCTTGGCCGCGCGGGACATGCAGCGGGGGCAGCGGCCGCCGTGGCGGGCGAGTCGGAGGTAGAAGCGGTCGAGGGCATCGACGGTCAGCTTGCGCAGCGGCAGGTTGCCGAGCGCGGGGCGGACGTGCCGGCGGAGGTAGGCCTGGTAGGTGTCGCGGGTGGTCAGCTCGAGCTGGGCCAGCTCGAGCCAGCGGTCCAGCAGGTAGCCGACGGTCGCGCTGGTGTTGGGGGTGCGCTGCTCGTCCACCTGGCTGAGCAGCCGGGTGAGTGCCCGCTCCGCCTCCTTGTGGGTGCGGGCGGTCTCGCGCAGGTAGCGCTGGCGCTTGGTCACCGGGTCGATGCCGGCGTAGACGATCGCCTGGTAGCTGGAGTCCCCGCGCTTGCGGACGTGCCCTCGGGCCATGATCAGGAGCCTAGCTCATTGCCGAGCCCATTGCCAGAAGTCGACAGGTAGAGAAGGGCCTGAGGCGTTCTTGCTGCTAGCTGGTGGTGCGCCCGGAGGGACTCGAACCCCCGACCCGCGGATTAGAAGTCCGCCGCTCTATCCAAGACTGAGCTACGGGCGCTAGCTGCGGCTTTGCCGTCCTCGGGGTCCTGTTGACTACCAAGGAGCTTACCGAGTCCGTCGGCCGCCTCCTGCTGCATAGTAGCTGTCACGTGAGAGTACAGGTCCAGCGGGATGCCGATACGAGTGTCCGAGCACCTGCCGAGGGTCGTGGCGCATGCCGATTGGGGCGTCGGCGTGGCCAAGCGGTGGGTGGCGCTGGCGTTGCTCAGACCTGAGGGGCGCTACCGGGCGCTGGCGCCGCGGCCGGTCGGGCGTGACGGCCGGGTCCTCGAGCGGCTGGGCGTGCCTGACGGCGATCCGCGGGGTGGGGTGGTGCTGGGGTTCGACTTTCCGATCGGGCTGCCGCGGAGGTATGCGGAGCTGGTGGGCGTCGACGCCTTCCGGCCGGCCCTGGACGGGTTCGGGCAGGGCCGGTGGGCGGCGTTCTACGAGGTGGCGGCCGTCCGGGAGCAGATCGGCCTCTACCGGCCGTTCTACCCGCTGACGCCAGGCGTCAAGGGCGAGCGGGCCAGGTCGCACCTCTACGAGGCGCTCGGGCTCGGGGTGGGGGAGCTGCTGCGGCGTTGCGACCGGCAGGGGGCCGAGGCGCTGTTCTGGACGCTCGGCGGGCGGCAGGTGGGCAAGGCGGCGATCGACGGCTGGCGGACCGTGCTGACACCGGCGCTGCGTGACCCGGAGCTGGACGTCTCGCTGTGGCCGTTCGACGGGGAGCTTGGCGCGCTGGTGTCGCGCGGTGGCGTGGTGGTCGCGGAGACCTGGCCGCGCGAGTGCTACCGGCACCTGGGGATGTCGTTCGCGCCCATGCCGGACTCGCCCCGTCCCAGCAAGCGGCGGCAGGCCGACCGGCGGCGCAACGCGCCAGCACTCTTCGCCTGGGCGGCCGCGACCGGGACCGAGCTGGCGCCGGAGCTGGCCGCCGTGATCGCGGACGGGTTCGGCGCCGGGCCGGGGGGCGAGGACCCGTTCGACGCGGTGGCCGGCCTCTTCGGGATGGTGAACGTGCTGCTGGGACGGCGTTCGGCGGGGGTGCCGGCCGAGGACGAGGCTGTGCGCCGGGTGGAGGGCTGGATCCTCGGCATGGCGCCATCCGGCGGCTGAGGCGCTGCCGGCGCGGTCGGTGAGACCCTACGGGCCTGGGACCCGGCGGTGACCCGAGGGATGGCCGTCCGGCCTGGCCGCATCCGCCGGCTGAGGCCGCGCCACAGCCGCAGTGTGCTCGGCGTCTCGTGCGGCGCGACCGGGACGTTCCGGACCAGGTCACGGCGCTGGGCTGGCACACTGTGGGCGTGGCAGCGGCGGCGGACGGCGGAGCGGGCGCGCGGGGCGCCCGGCTCGGCAGCGTCTACGCGGCCCACGGGGCGAGTCACGGGTTCGTGCTCGTGCTGGCGGCGGTGCTGGTGCCGCTGCGGGAGGAGTTCCACGCCTCGTTCACCACGCTGGGGACGATCGCGACCATCTCCACCATGCTCTACGGGGTCGGCGCGCTTCCGGGTGGGTTGCTCGCCGACCGGTTCGGCGCGCCGCTGGTGCTGCGGGCGTTCGCCGGGGTCTCGATCGCCTGCTGCGTGCTGGCGGCGGTCGCGCCGGGCCTTGGCTGGCTGGCGCTGGCGCTGGCGCTGCTCGGCGCCGCCGGCGCGCTCTACCACCCGTCGGGGCTTGCCGAGCTGACCCTGAACGCGCCGCGCGGTGGGCGGGTGCTCGGCGTCCACGGGAGCTGGGGCAACGTCGGCACGGCGCTGTCGCCGCTGCTGGCCGGGGCGATCGCCAGTGCATGGACCTGGCGGGCGAGCTACGGGCTGGCCGCTGTCGCGGCCACGCTGCTCCTGCTGGCGATTCGCTGGGGCGTGCCGCTCGACCGGGAGCTGCCCGAGCAGGTTCCTCCCGCTCCTGGGGAGCGGAGCCGCGCGGCCTTGACTGTGGTGATGATGCTTGCCGTCGCCGAGGGGTTCGTCTTCCAGGGCTTCGTGGTGTTCCTGCCGGCGTTCATGGCCGAGGTCGGCGGCCTCGGGCCGGGCGCGGCGGCCAAGGGAGGCGCGCTGTCGGCCGCGGTCCTCATGGTGGGCGCGGGCGGCCAGCTCGTCGGCGGTCGCCTGGCCGAGGCCGAGGGCCGCACCGTGGCGCTGCGCTACTCCGGGCTGTACGGGGCCGCGGTGCTGGCCGGGCTGGCGGTGCGAGCCGCAGGCGCCACCCCATTGGCCGTTGTCCTCGCCGGGCTGATGAGCGCGCTCATCTTCGTCGGCCAGCCGCTCACCAACCAGCTCGTGGCCCGCGCGACCGAGGCCGGGCGGCGGGGCGTCGCCTACGGCACCTACTTCTCGCTCTCGTTCGGGGTAGGGTCGCTGGCCGGCACGGCCGGCGGGCTGGTGGCCGACCGCTCCGGCCTGGCCGCCGTCTTCGGGTTCCTCGGCGTGGTCGCCGTGGTCAACACCGTCGGCGGCCTGGTGGTGCGCACGCTATTGGTGCGACGGGCCACCTCGACAACCGAGGCGCCGCGCGCCTAACGTCCGCGTGAGCGCCGCACGACGCGAGAGGGGAGCAGCCATGTCGATGGCCGACCGCCGAGCCCACACCGTCTGGGAAGGGTCGCTGTTCGAAGGCAAGGGCGAGCTGGAGTTCGCCAGCAGCGGGATCGGGCGCTACCCGGTCACCTGGGCGTCGCGGGTCGAGTCACCCGACGGCCGCACCAGCCCGGAGGAGCTGCTCGCGGCCGCGCACGCCGCCTGCTACTCGATGGCGCTGTCGAACACCCTGGCGCAGGCAGGCAACGCGCCGGAGCGCCTGCACGTGGTCGCGACCGTGTCGCTCGACCCCAAGCAGGGCGGTGGCGTGGAGGTGACCAGGTCGGCGCTGGAGGTCACCGGGACCATCGCCGGCCTCGACCAGGCCGGCTTCCAGGCGGCGGCGGAAAAGGCCGAGCAGGGCTGCCCGATCTCCAACGCGATCCGCGGCAACGTCGCGATCAGCGTGGCGGCCACGCTCAAGGCCTGACCGGGGAGGCGTCCGGCCGGGACCCCGGCGAGTCGCGGCCGGGCGCGCCCCTACAGCAGAGCTCGTCGGGTCACCCGGCCCCGCCGGCTGACCGGGTCAGCTCCCGCCAGCGGGCGACCGGCAGTCGGTACAGGATGTGCCGCCGCAGCCGGTGCTCCGTTGGCAGCCTCGGATGGTCGAAGTCGTCCGCCGGGTCGTTGGTCATGCCGATCCGCCGCATGACCGCCTGGGAACGCAGGTTGCGCGGCGTGGTGAACGACACGATCTCGCGCAGGCCGGCCTGGTCGAAGCCGAACGCGAGCACCGCGCGGGCCGCCTCGGTCGCGTAGCCGTGGCCCCATGCCGGTCTGGCCAGCCGCCAGCCGATCTCGACCGCCGGGGTGAAGTGCGCCTCGAAGGTCGCAGGCGCCAGGCCGGTGTACCCGATGAACTCGCCGCTGTCCGCTGCCTCCAGCGCCCACAGCCCGTACCCGTGCTGCCGGAAGCCCGTTCGGATCCGCTCGACCATGACGGCGCTCTCCGCCGGCGTCAGCCTGGCGGGGTAGTGCTCCATCACCTCGGGATCGGCGTTCATCGCGGCGAACGGCTCATGGTCCGCGTCCAGCCACTGACGGAGCAGCAGCCGCGTGGTCCGCAGGCTCGGTGCGTCGCTCATCGGGCCCACCATACCGCCGGTCCGGGGACCGGTGAGGAGGCCAGGGAGCCACGGTCCATGAGGATCGGCCGCGGAATGCCCGCCACCTCGGGGACGCTGCGAGCTGCTAGCGTGTGCGCCATGAGCTTCGTCGACCTCGACCCTGGGGATCCCCGGCTGGACAGCGACGTGCTGCCGGTCCTGCGCGAGCTGCGCCCGCACCTGACCACCGAGTCGTTCGCCGCCATCTACGCCGAGGGCCACCCGCAGGGCCTGCGCTTCACGGCGCTGTACGAGCAGGACCGCTGCGTGGCGGTCGCGGGGTGGCGGCTGGTCGCGACCACCCTCGTTGGCCGCAAGCTGTACGTCGACGACCTGGTCACGGCGTCGCCGATGCGGTCGCGCGGTGCCGGCCGGGCGCTGCTCTCGGAGCTGACCGGCCGTGCCCGTGAGGCCGGCTGCGCGATGCTCGACCTGGACTCCAACGTGGAGCGTCACGACGCGCACCGCTTCTACTTCCGGGAGCGGATGCCGATCAGGGCGTACCACTTCGTGCGCCCGCTGTCGTAGCGGTCGGGGCGGCGGGGGGAGACTGGATCGGCCGCGCCCAGGGCCCGGAGGGACCAGGGCCACGACGCCGGGAGGTCGAGAATGCTTCGCTGGGTCGACTTCGAGCAGGCCTCGCCCGAGCTGGCGGAGCTCGGGCGGACGAGGTTCGAGCGGTTCGGGTTCCTCTTCGTCGCCACGGTCCGCTCGGACGGTGGCCCCCGCGTCAACCCGGTCGAGGCGTACGTGGTCGACGGGCACTTGGTCCTCAACATGATGTGGAGCTCGCTCAAGGCCAAGGACCTGCTCCGCGACCCGCGCGCCTACCTGCACACGCCGATCACGGACCGCCTCGGCGCTCCTGGCGAGTTCAAGCTGACCGGCCGGGCGCTGCCGATCGAGGACCCGGCCTTGCGCCAGGCCACCGCCGACGCGATCGAGGCGAAGATCGACTGGCGCCCGCCCGAGCGCTCCCACTTCTTCACCATCGACGTCGAGCGCGCGGCCTTCATCACCTATGACGACGATGGCACCAAGCACACCAAGCTCTGGCGGCGCGACCAGCCGTCGTCCTGACCCGTGCTCCCGGTCCAGGGCCCGCCATCGTGGCGGGCCTGGCGCTTGCGCTACGCTCCGGCGGGCCCGTCCGTCGGCGCCGGTCCTGCCGAGGCCGCTCGTCGGACCGCCGAGCTGGCATCGTAACGGGACACCGTCGTAGGCCATGAGGAGGCGTCATGCGGCTGACCAAGTTCGGGCACTCCTGCCTGCTGGTCGAGGAGGGACAGGCCAGGGTGCTGCTGGACCCGGGCGCGCTCTCCGGCGGGTTCGAGGAGCTGGAGGGGCTGACCGCGGTGCTGTTCACCCACCAGCACGCCGACCACCTCGACCAGCAGCGACTCCAGGGCCTGCTGGACCGTAGCCCGGCGGTTCGGGTCGTCAGCGACGAGGGCACCGCCGAGATCCTCGGCAAGGCTCAGGTGGAGGTCGAGGTCGTCCACGACGGGGACGAGTTCGAGATCGCCGGGGTGAGCGTGCGCGTCGCCGGGCGCGACCATGCCGTCATCCATCCCGACCTCCCGCAGGTCCCGAACGTCGGGTACCTGGTGGGCGGCCGGCTGTTCCACCCTGGTGACGCCTTCACCCTGCCGGGCCAGCCGGTCGAGGTGCTCGCCGTGCCGGCGGGGGCGCCGTGGCTGAGGCTGTCCGAGGCGGTCGAGTACCTGCGCGAGGTGCGGCCGCGGGTGGCCGTGCCGGTGCACGAGAAGGTGCTGTCGTCGGTGGGCATCTCGCTCCACTACCGGCACCTCGAGCACCTCGGCATGGGCGAGGGCGGCACGCTGCAGGTGATGGACGACGGCAAGCCGGTGGAGCTGTAGCGCGTCGAGCAGCGGTTCCAATGGTCAAAAGGGAGCTATTGACGCCGACCGCCCGTTGCGGTTGCCTTCCGTGGTTCGGGGCTTGTTCGACGGGTCTGGCGCGGGGGTGGGCCATGGGCATCGCGCGACGTTCAGTCTGGATATTGGCGGCGGTCCTCGCGCTGGCGGGTGCGATGCTGCCCCTGCGAGCCGTCGCCTCGGGGAGCCGGACGGTGACCATCGGCGTCGACCATCGCACCCCGCGAGGGCACAACTTCGAGTACGTCGACTTCTTCCCCAGGCACGACACCAGGGTGCACGCCGGCGACGTCCTCAACTTCCTCTGGGGGCTCACGCCTGACGGCCTGCACAACGTCCACCTGCTGCGGACCGGCGAGACGCCGGCGCAGGCGTACCACGAGCGCCCCTTCGTCGTCCCCGACGCGGACGACGGCCCCGCGCAGCTCCAGCTCAACCCGGCCGTCCTGAGCCCCGCTGACCCCTCCTGCGGCACGGCGGCCACCCCCTGCGCCTTCGACGGCAGCGACCTCAACTCCGGCGCCAAGCCGACCGACGGCAAGAACGCGTTCCTGGTCAAGCTCAACGTCCCGCCAGGCTCTACGGTGCGCTACGTCTGCGAGATCCACCACAACATGCAAGGCTCCGTCCGGGTGGTCCGCAACGACGTGCCGCGCACGCCCGTCAGCGTGGTCCGCCAGCGCGCCAACGCACAGGCGCGGGCGGACACCAAGGCGGCATTCAAGGCTGAGCGGGCGGCGAACCACGTCTCGGTCATCAGGCACAACCCTGACGGCACCCGGACGCTGAAGCTGATCGCGGGCACCGCGGCAGCGCACGTCGAGGTCGCCGAGATGCTGCCGCAGCGGGTGCACATCAAGGCCGGCGATCAGGTGCGCTTCAAGACCAGGACGCTGGTCGATCCCCACACGGTCACGTTCCCGAGTGGCAGCGAGGAGGCCGAGCCACTCCCTGAGTTCTGCGAGAGCCCCTCAGGTGACGTGTCGGCAGAGGGCCAGGATCCACCGTGCGGCGGCGACCTGAGCCTCTTCGAGGTCCACTTCGATCCCCGGCCGGTCGGCCCCACGGCCGTCACCGCTCCCGACACGGTGGCGTCCTCCGGGGTGATCGGGCCACCCGCCAGCCCGCTGCCGCTCAACTACACCTTCTCGTTCCCCAACCGCGGGACGTTCGGCTACTTCTGCCACATCCACCCGCGCCAGATGGTCGGCACGCTGGTCGTGAGGTAGGCAGGCGGGCGCGGGAGCCCGGCCGCCGGGCAACTCGAGACCGGCATCGAGCCGTTCGGTATCGCGAGCTAGCTCGGGCAATTTGGTCGATTCGAGTCCCGTCAAGGTCGGGAGTCGAAGCCTGTGAGGTCGAGGCGGGCGAGGCGGCGTTGGAACGGCTGAGCCGGATCCACGCCTCCTGGACGGCGTCGTCGGCCTCGTTCGTGGAGCCCAGCATCCGGTAGGCGACGGCCTGCAGCCGCGGCCGGTGCTCTTGGAATCGTTCTGCCAGCCAGTCGGGCTCGTCCATCGATCTGTAGACCCGTCCCGGTCGCTGGATGTGACGTCACGTCTCCGGGCCGCCGGGGGTCTTCCCCTTGAGAGCGTAAACGAAAGGAGACGGATCATGGCGACGTATCGCGCCCGATCTGCTCTGGAGGCGGAAGCCGTGACGCCTGAGACGCAGGCCGCAGCCGCCGCCCGCGACGGCTTCGTCACCTACGACGAGCTCAGGGGGCCGGACCTCGACGCTGCGCGCTGGAGCCCCGCGCGCCTGCCGCTCCCGATGGGCGGCGACCACATCCCGCTGGACCCCAACGCGGAGCTGGCCGTCGGCGAGGGCGAGGTGCGAGTGACGATCCCGCGCTTCTCGCTGTCGCACGACACGTTCCAGCCCGCCGACAGCGCCAAGTACCTCATCTTCTCGACGCGCCAGTTCGAGCTGCCGCCGGATCGGCCCGCGACGTTCGCCGTCGACCTCGCGGTCAAGAACGTCGGCGGGGAACCGGGGGACTTCCGTCGGGGAATGGCTGCCTTCCACGCTTTCGACTTCGAGGTGAGCAAGCGCGTGTTCGCCGTCTGCGGCACCTCAACCCGCGTGCTCGCGCTGCACGAGCAGCTGGGCGCGTGGGGAGCAGGCGAGCCGTTCTACCACGTCGTCGAGTCGCCGTACGAGGACTTCGACGACGACTTCACCCGGCTTCGCGCGTGCGAGATCACGCTCGACCGGAGCAGATCGACCGCGGCCTGGCGCGTCGACGGCCGCACGGTGTACGAGACCCACGGCACCCTCATCCCCGAACGCGTTCGCATCGGGTTCGGGATCTGGACGATGCTGCCGATCCGGGACGGTCGCGCTCGCTCGCTCGACGGGCAGGGCATGAACGCGCGGTGGCGCCGGTTCCGTGTACGCGGGGTCGACGCGTGAGCCGCGTGCCCTCGGCGCGGTTCATGGCGCGCAGGCGCCGCTCCAACGAGCGACCAGCGGGCTGATGTCGGCGCGGTCCATGCGTCACAGCATGGCCGAGTTATGGGTGTCCATCCGTCATGCGGTGAGTCGGACCGGCCCCGGACGCGAAGATGACCAGCATTTCCGCTGGTCATCGGCTTGGTGGAGCCCCGGCGGTCCGCCTGGCCGGTCGGTCCTCCGCAGCGGTCCCAAGAGTGGTGTGAGGCGATCATGCGCCCACGCCTCGTAGGGGTCGAGGTCGTCGTCCTGCAGCGGTAGCGTCACGGCACGGCATGGCAGGGCAGTTCGAGACCGGCGCGCGCGGAGGTCGCGCCCGACCCGCTGGCCGGCTGACTCCGAGGTCCTGGCCTACGGCCCCGAAGTGGAGTTGACGCGCCCGTCGGCGCCGGTGGCGAACAGGCACAGCTGGTCGGGGTTACGGGCCACCGCGCTGACCGGAGACCCCGGCGGCGCCTTGCCGTCGGAGACCTGGCGCCAGTCCGCCCACGGGTCTGCCGTGTCCCACCACGTCCCGTAGATGAGCCCGTCGCTGCCGGTGACGAACAGGTCCAGGTGCTTGGGCTTGCGGGCGACCACACTGATCGGCGAGCCGCGCTTGACGCGCCCGCCGGCGACGTTGTTCCACGTTCCCCAGCCGGTGGCCTGGTACCACCAGGTGGAGTAGATCCGCCCGTCGGCGGCGGTGACGAACAGGTTCAGGCGGTCAGGGTCGCGGGCGACCGCGCTGACCGGAGACCCCGGCTCCACGTCCGGGCTGGCAAGGTTGTACCAACCCTCCCAGTCGGTGGCCTGGTCCCACGACGTCCAATAGACGTACCCTTCGGGGAAGGTGGCGAACAGGTCGAGGCGGTTGGGGTTGCGGGCGACCGCGCTGACCAGGGAGCCCGGCAGGGCGGTCCCGCCCTCGACCCAGAACCAACGGCCCCAGCCGGTGGCCTGGTCCCACCAGGTGGAGTAGATCCGCCCGTCGACGTCGCTCACGAACAGGTTGAGGTGGTGGGGGTTGCGAGCGACCGCGCCAATCGCGGCGCCGGGCTCGACGGTGACGCCGTCGAGGGTCCACGCCTGATCCCAACCGTCGGTCGGGTTCCAGCTGGTGGCATAGACGAAGCCGTCGCCGCCGGTAGCGAACACGTCGAGGTGGTTGCGGTCGCGGGCGACCACGCTGACGGGGGAACCGGGCTTGGTGGTGGGGAAGCCGAGCCTCTCCCGGCGCGCCCAGTTGCCGGCCGAGTCCAACCAGGTGTGGTACGTCCACCCGTCGCCGCCGGTGGCGAACACGTTGAGGTGGTTGGGGTCGCGAGCTACCGCGCTGATCGGTGACCCAGGCTTGACCAGGCCGCCGGCGACGTTGCGCCAGGAGTGCCAACCCATCCGTGCCCCCTCCCAGATGGCTAGATATGGCCACTGGCAACCTTAGGCCAGAACGTTCTACTTGTGAACAATTGCCTGGCGTCAGCGGAAGCGGCGGAAGGAGCCGGCGAACGAGAATGGCGGGGTGTATACGTCAGTCACTGGGGGCGCGGGCGCCGCGCCCGGCGCTCAGGACGAGTCTGCGGGAGGTCGAGGTGGAGACGTGGGATGCGATCAGGTCCCGGCGCAACGTGCGGTCCTACGACGAGGGAGCGATCGCGCCCGAGGACCTGGACCGGATCCTGGAGGCCGCGCGGCGCGCACCGTCGGCCGGCAACGAGCAGGCGTGGGATTTCGTGGTCTGCACTGACCGGGAGCAGCTCGCTCAGCTGGCCAGGGTGTGGCGCGCCGCCCGGCACGTCGCCAGCTCGGCGGCGACGATCGCGCTGGTGGCCCCGAAGTCCGACGACGCCAGCCTGCGCGACCTGATCCAGTTCGACCTGGGCCAGGCGACGATGAGCGTCATGCTGGCCGCCGCCGATCTCGGCATCGGCAGCGCCCATGCGGGCGTGCATGACCAGGAGCTGGCGCGGCGCCTGCTGGGCTTTCCCGAGAACCGGTTCTGTCCGTTGCTGATCACGCTCGGCGTCCCCGCCGACCGCCCGCTCACGCCGATTGAGCGGCCCGACCGGCGCCCGTTCGAGGAGGTGGTGCATCGCGGCCACTGGTAGCGGGCCGCGCCCTCGTGGTAGGCGCCATCCGGGCCCGTGACGGTCTGCATCCACGCCGCGAGGGATTCGAAGCCCCAACCGCCAGATCCGTAGCCTGGTGCTCCACGTCGATGTGGTCGGCCCAGACGGATCTGCCCCGCTCAGGTTGGGTGCCTCGTCGATCCAGACGGATCCAGAAGGAACCCGTCGGATCGTCTGGATGACCAACGGGATGACCAAGGCCTGCGCGACGGCCGCAGCACTCCTTGGGATCGAGCGACCCAGTAGGCGGGTCGGGCACAAGAACTCGATCTGGTGCTCCATCCACGGCGGATCCGCTACCAGTCGGCCTTGTCTGCGTTCAGGCGCAGTAGATCGGGTCGGCCGGGCGTGGCCAGCGTTCCACGCCGTCGGGGCCTTGGACGTACACGTGGCGGTCGGCGTCCGACGGGCTGACCCACAGGGCGTAGGGCCGTGGTGGTAGCCGGTGGCACGCGCGTCCGAGGGCAGGGGCACGCCGCGGGCGAAGCTGCCGCGGAACCGCACCTGGCGGTAGGCCCCATCCGGGTCACGGACGTACTGGCGGACCGTGCCCGCGTCGATGGAGGAGGCGGCCTTCCCTGGCGGCCAGGCAACCGCCAGGAAGGTCACCGACTGGCCGGCGCAGTGCCGGCTGCCGCCGTAGGAGAACAGCACGAACCCCTCGCCTGGGGGTTTGCCGTCGGGGAGTTCGCGGCCGGCGCGGTCCTGCCAGGTGCCTGCGTAGGGGCTGGGGAGCTGTTCTGGTTCGGCGAACCGGATGCAGCCGGTCAGGGCGGCCGCGGCGGCGAGTAGCGCGGCGGCGCGCAGCGGTGACCAGCCGGCCCGCGGCATCGCGTCCTCTTCCCGTCGGTGTGGGGGCCTGCTCGGTATCGTGGACGTCCGGGCCGCCTGGAAGGTTCCGTCCGCCGGACCACCCTGTAGCAACGCTCGATGCGTGGATCAGCCTCTGACCTGCGCTTTCTTGGTGCCCGAGGTGGGAGTCGAACCTCGACCTTTCGATTACGAGGCAGGTGCTTCCAGTCGGACCGGACGGCGCCGGTCGGGTTCTCCCTGCTCAGGTTGGGTGCCTCGTCGGCCTGGTCGGGTCCTGACCGAACCACTCGGGTCGACTGGATGACCATCGGGATGACCAAGGCGCACTCGACTCTGCGTCGAATGCGCCCTCCGGAGGGACGCCAACGGCCAACAGTAGGCGTCTGGATCGGTGCTCGCCGACCTGTAACCCTCCGCCGCTTGCCAGCGCTGTACCTGTTGGCGAGGATCGCCGCTTGTGTCAGCACTCGGCGGTCTGTGAACCCGGCGACGACCGCGCGTTCCCGGCCCTCCCCTGGAAAGGACCTCGATGCGAGTTCGCAATCCCCTGCTCCTGCTGCTCGTCACGTTGGCGCTGGCCCTCGGGCTTGCCGTCCCGGCAGCGGCGGCGCCCGACGCCCCTGCTCCCTCAGGCCCGACCGAGGCGGTCGCCTACCAGATCGGTGTGAGCCACGACGGCTTCTCCGGCGACACCGCGGTCGTGCCGCCGCTCGCCCAGCGGTGGTCCCGCGACCTAGGCGGATCGGTCTCGTACCCGCTGATCGCCGGTGGCAGGGTGTTCGTGACCGCCGCGGTCACCGCCTCCGGCTTCTCCGGCACTACCCTGTTCGCCCTCGACCAGGCGACCGGCGCCACCCCGTGGTCCGTGGAGCTGCTCCACAGCACCCGCTGGTCCAACGCGGCCTACGACGCCGGCCGCGTCTTCGTGGTCGACTTCGACGGCCTGATGCAGGCGTTCGATGCGGCCACCGGCACGCGGCTGTGGTCCACGGACCTTCCCGGCCAGTACGCCTTCTCCAGCCCGCCGACCGCGCAGGGCGGCATCGTCTACACCGGCGGTGCGGGCACCGGCGGCACCGTGTACGCGGTCAGCCAGAGCGACGGCGCGGTGCTGTGGACCCGGCCTGTCTCAAACGGCGACAACAGCTCCCCAGCGCTCAGCCCCACCAGCATGTTCGTCTCGTACGCCTGCGGCCTGGTGTACTCGTTCGACCGCGTCACCGGCGACCTGCGGTGGTTCAACAACGGCCCGTGCTCCGGCGGCGGGGGCAAGACCTCCGTGTACCACGACGGCCTGGTGTACTCGCGCGACTTCTTCGGCAACGAGATCCTCGACGCCGACACCGGCGCGCTGCGCGGCACCTTCCAGGCGGGCCCCGCACCGGCGTTCGCGGGGAGGACCGGGCTGTTCCTGGCCGGCAGCACCCTGCGGGCGATGAGCGGCCGCCGGACGCTGTGGACGTTCAGCGGGGACGGCGGCCTGATCACCGCCCCGATCGTGGTCCAGAGCACGGTCTACGTCGGCTCGTCGAGCGGCATGCTCTACGGGCTTGACCGGCGCAGGGGCCAGGTGGTCTGGAGCACCAACGTGGGCGCCGGGATCTCCGGGCCGGACGAGCAGAACGTCTCGCAGCCGCTCGCCGGGCTCGGCGCCGGGCAGGGCCTGCTGGTCGTCCCGGCCGGGAACCTGCTTGCCGCCTACGGGAGCTGAGAAGCGGGATAACGGGCTGGCGCCGGTCGAGCGGCCGGCGCCGGCCCTCTGGCGCGGCACGGCCGCGCAGCCGCTCAGGTGCCGGCTACGCGCCAGAGGGTGAAGTCGACCGGCACCACGCCGGCGCTGGAGGCGGCTGGTGTCGCCCTCGGCCCAGAACGGCAGCGTGGCCCTAGTCAGCCGCGGTCCGACCGTAGCTGGCGACATCCTCATGCCGCTGCCTGAGGCTGATTGGTGCGTGCCGCGAGGGATCCGAACCCCAACCGCCAGATCCGTAGCCGGGAGGCAGACAGAAGCCTGGGGCATGGTGGTAAATGCAGCGCTGGTCAGGAAGGTCGACCGTCAAGGTAGAGAACGGCTCGCCCGCCTAGATCATCAGCCACCTCATCAGCCGGTGTGGTGACAGGCTGTCGGCCCGTTCGGCTGCACTCTTGGCCGTATGTGCGTCAGCCGTCAGGATGGCGCTGGGAGGAAGCTCAGCGCTAGAGGCGACGGGAGTTCGTCATGACCACGGCGACGGACGTTGGCTTCGTCGAGATGCGGATCGCCAAGGTCGTCGGGGTCCACGCGGCTGAAGACGAGGTGGTCCGCTGCGCCGTCGTGCTGGACGAGGTGGCAGGGGGGCCGACAGCTTCCTATCATGGTCGGCCAGGCGGAGGCGTTCAGCCTGGCCCTCGCCTCGGTGGGATCCAGTGGCGTCGTCCGATGACCTACCAGTTCACCGCTGCCCTGGTGCAGGCCCTCGGCGGGCGGGTCCGGCACGTGCAGATCGATCGGCTGGTGGAGGAGGCCTACGCGGCCACCGTCGCGGTGGAAGGCCCGCTTGGCGTGCAGTCGGTCGACGCGCGGCCCAGCGACGCGCTGAACCTGGCGGTGCTGGTGGCGGCGCCGATCTTCGCCGCTCCCGAGGTGCTGCAAGACGCGGAGGCGGCACGAGCGGGCGAGGCCGCCGGGGCAGCCCTG
>WNGF01006273.1_pt1 | contig 14788 bp, 15 predicted proteins | sample 5400641 | NCBI WGS metagenome assembly WNGF01 (sample SAMN13153371, study PRJNA577476) | soil metagenome | isolation source: 80 cm soil or saprolite under grassland replicate 2 | place: USA:California | collected 2016-06-15
CCCGAAGAGGACATCCCGAAGGCCCACCGTGAGAAGGCTAGCCCCGATCACGCGCCCTCGGACACCTCACGGTACGACGCGAGGGGCCGAACTCAGGCCGCGGAGCTACCCACCCAACGAGCAGCCAACAGATTCTTCGCGACCGTCGAAGACCGCGTCTTCGGCGGTCGCGCGTCCTGCTATAGATCCGCGGCGCAGCTGCGGATCTACGAGACCGGGCGCCCCATCTCCCGTGCGATCTCCGCCAGCGCGGCGAGGCGCTTCTCGAGCGGCGGATGCGTCAGGAAGAGCCCGCTCACGGAGCCCTTGACGCTCGTCGGGATGATGAAGAACGCATTCATGCTCTCGACCTCGCGCAGGTCCCGCTGCGGGATCCTGAACATGTCGCTCGAGATCTTCTGAAGCGCGCTCATCAGATGCTCAGGAGCGCCGGTGATCAGCGCCGAGCCACGATCGGCCGCGAACTCGCGGTAACGCGAGATCGCCAGGATCAGGATCTGGCTGAGGAAGTAGGTCACGACCGACACGAGCAACACGATCAGCCAGACCGGCACCGCGTTGTTGTCGCGGCCGCGGCCTCCGCCGAACATCCCGCCGTAGATGCCGAAGCGGGTCAGCACGCCCGCGAGCATGGCGAAGAAGCTGGCGACGGTCATGATCAGGACATCGCGGTTCGCAACGTGCGACAGCTCGTGGGCGAGCACGCCCTCGATCTCCGGCGGCTCGAGGCGCTGCCAGAGCCCGCGGGTGACGGCAACGGCCGCATGCGTCGGGCTGCGACCGGTGGCGAAAGCGTTCGGAACGTCGCTGTCGATGATCGCGACGCGCGGCTTCGGAAGGTCGGCCATCGCGCAGAGCCGCTCGATCATCGCGTGGAGCTCTGGAGCCTGGTCGCGCTCGACCACCTTTGCCCCAGATGCCGCAAGCGCCAGCTTGTCGGAGGTGAAGTACTGGAAGAACGCCAGGGCGACGACGATCAGGATCATCGGAATGAGCCCTACGCTCAAGACCTGGAAGAGGACGACTGCAAAAACGACGTAGAGAAGACCGAGCAGCGAGCCCGTCAACAGCATTCGCAGCGACAGACCGGCGTCGCGCCCGTAAGACCTACGTTTCATCGAGAATCCCGCTCCTTGAATACAACGTGGACGAGACGAATCGTAGCCGTCGGGATCCTGGCTGCGGGACTCCTTAACGCCACCTCAACAGCCCAGGCGGCGCGGCCGGTGATCCATGTCGTTTCGGCCGGGGAGCTGCCGGTAATTGCCTTCCCACAATCGGCAGCGCTCGGCCTCTATGTACCGGGCGCCGGTGGGACAGTCAGCCGCCAGAACACGATCGAGTCGCTGCGGCGAGGCACGGTGGAAAACGCCCTCCTGGGCGGGAGGCCGAGCGGCAAGATCCTCGCCGATCTTTCGTCCGAGATTCCGCCTTTCCTGGCGCAGCCGGCTATTTACGTGGAGCTGCCACCCCCGGGGGAGCACGCAAATTCGAAGCGCTACGGGATCGCGATCCAGGGCGGCGGCTACCGCGGGATCCTGACCTCGGATGCGACCCGAATCCGCGGGCTCGTCCCGATCGCCGACATCGCGCCCACGCTCGTTGCTCTGCGGGAGGGGCGCTCGCCGCCGATTCGCTGGGAAGCCGACGACGATCCCGCGTCCGATCTGCGCGCACTCGACCGCCGCCTGACGCGCATCCACCCGGACCGCGGCTGGACGCTCACCGCCGTCGTCCTCACCGTGCTCGCCCTCGCAATCGCCGTCCCTCGGGCGGGTGTGCTCGGCGCGACAGCGGCGATCGCCGCCTCGCTGCTGCTCTCGTGGGCCGGCGCCACGCGCCTGTGGCTGATCCTGCTCGGGATCGTCGGGCTCACGATCGGCCTCGCGCTGGCAGCCTCGACGCGGCGGCGAGTCCTCCCCGTCGCAGTCGGGCTCTTCCTTGCCGCCTATCTCGCGGTGCTGGCGCTGTCGCCGGAGACGAACTCGCTCGCGGTGCTCGGCGCCCGCCCGGACGGAGGCGGCCGGTTCTACGGCGTCACGAACCAGGTCGAGACGCTGCTGCTCACGCCGCTGATCGCAGCGGTCGCGCTCGCGGGGCTCCCCTGGCTCGTTCCCCTCGGCGCGCTCGCGCTCGTCACCGTCGGCTGGAGCAAGGCCGGCGCCGACGGTGGTGGCCTCGTCGTGTTCGCAGTCGCGCTCGCCGTCCTCGCGCTGCGCCTCAGAGCCGTCCCGCTCACGTGGCGGCGCGCGGCGCTTGCGGCCGCCGCAGTGATCGTCGTCGTGCTCGGACTCGTCGGCCTCGACGCCGCGCTCGGCGGATCGAGTCACGTCACGCACGCGGTCGGTACCGGGCCGGGCTCGCTTCTCGGCGACCTTGGACACCGCCTGCACCTCTCGTGGGCGCTGGCGACGAAGAGCGCCTACAACATCGTCCTCTTCCTCGGCTGCCTCGCGGTGCTCGTTTGGATCGCAACGATGCGTCCGCGCCGCGCCTCTGTGGACGCGATGCTCGTCGCGCTCGCAGCCTCGCTGCTCGTCAACGACACACCGGTGGACGTCATCGGCCTCGGTGCGCTCGGGTGCTTGGCTCTCGTTCGGTTCGAGTCAGTAGACTCGCGCCCCATGCGCCGCGGAGCCCTGACCGCCGCCTGTGTCTTCGCCGTGCTCGCGCTCGCCGGCTGCGGAAACAAGGGCGTGGTCTCGCCGGTCCCGAAGTCGGTCGTGGGAACGGTGGAGAAAGAGGCGCCGGGCAAAGCGATCTTCATCAACCAGGGCTGCGGGGCCTGCCACACGTACGGGCCGGCGGGGCCGGACGCGAAGGGAACGATCGGGCCCGACCTGGACAAGCTTCCGGACTATGCAAAGACGGCGAACCAGCCGCTCTCGACGTTCATCCACGACTCGATCATCGATCCAAACAAGTACATCCAGCCGGGCTATCCGAAGAACGTCATGCCGAAGTCGTACAACTCGCTTCCTCCCCCCGCTCTGAAGGACCTCGTCGACTTCCTCAGCAAGCCGCAGGGCTGAACCTCCCGCGTGACTTCCCGCGCGCCGTCGAGGCCGTCGCGTGCGACCTCGACCGAACGCTGATCGGCGAGGACACACTGTTGCATCCCCGGACGCGGGCTGCGATCTCCGCGACGCGGACGGCGGGGATTCACGTCGTCCTCGCCACCGGCCGCATGTTCCGGTCCGTGCGCCGATACGCGCTCGAAGCGGGCCTCGACGATCCGCTCGTCTGCTACCAGGGCGCGGTCGTCGCCGAGCCGGTGAGCGGGCGCTGGCTTCGGCACGAGCCGATCCCGCTCGAGCTCGCACGCGAGACGATCGCGGCGGTGTACGAGGAGGGCTTCGGGCTCAACTGCTACGTCGGCGACGAGCTGTACGTGGCGGAGATCACGCCGGAGGCCCGGCGCTACGCGGGCTTCCAGGAGCTCGAGCTGCGTCCGGTCGGCGATCTGCTGGTGTGGCTGCACGAGCCGCCGACGAAGCTCGTCGTGGTCGGCGATTCCGAAGTGCTGGATGGACTGAAGCAGCGCATGCTCTCGCGTTTCGACGAGCGGCTCTACATCTCGAAGTCGCTGCCGTACCTGCTGGAGTTCGCCTCGCCCGACGTCACGAAGGCTTCAGGGCTCGAGTTCGTCGCCGAGCACCTCGGCTTCGCGCGCGAACACACCATCGCGTTCGGCGACGGCGAGAACGACATCGAGCTCGTCGCCTGGGCGAGTTACGGAATCGCGGTCGAGAACGCGCACGACCGCGTCAAGGAGGTGGCCGATTTCGTCTGTCCCTCGGTCGACGACGAGGGCATCGCCCAGGTGTTGGAGGCCTACCTAGACTCCCGCGCATGATCGATCTCCGCGCAGCACGCAACGATCCGGACGGCTTTCGCGCCGCGCTCGCGCGCCGTGGAGCGGCCGAGGCGTTCGACGAGCTGCTTGCGGCCGACGAGCGCTGGCGCGCACTCGTCCCGCAGGTCGACGAGCTGCGCGCGAGACAGAAGATCGAGGGGAAGCCTTCGCCGGAGCAGCTCGAGGAGCTGAAACAGGTCAAGGAGCGGCTGCGCGCCCTGGAGCAGGAGCTCGCCGCGGCAGAGACCGAGCGTGAGCAAGCGTTGGCGAAGGTGCCGAATCCCCCGCACGAATCGGTCGCCGACGGCATGACGGAGGAAGACGCGGTCGAGATCAAACGCTGGGGCGACGCCTCACAGGTCGAGAGTCCGCGTGAGCACACGGAGATCGGCCGGTTCGAGATGGAGCGCGCCGCGAAGATCTCGGGCGCACGTTTCGGCTTCCTCGCGGGCGACACCGCGCTCCTCGCGTTCGCGCTCTACCGCATGGCGCTCGACCGCCTCGTCGCGGAGGGCTTCACCCCCATGATCCCTCCGGTCCTCGTCCGCGAAGAAGCCATGTACGGCACGGGCTTCTTCCCGTCGGACAAGAGCGACTACTACGCCGTCCCGGAGGACGGGCTCTATCTCGTCGGAACGTCGGAGGTGCCGCTGATCGGCATGCACATGGACGAGATCCTCGACTCTCTGCCCATTCAGTACTGCGCGTTCTCGTCGTGCTTCCGCCGCGAAGCCGGCGCCGCCGGCAGGGACACGCGCGGGATGTTCCGCGTCCACCAGTTCCAGAAGGTGGAGATGGTCGCCTACACGCGACCCGAGGAGTCCTGGAATGTGCACGAGCGGATGCTCGCGATCGAGGAATCGCTCGTGCAGGGGGTCGAGCTGCCGTACCGGGTCGTGAATACCGCCGCCGGCGATCTCTCGACGGCGGCGGCCAAGCGCTACGACATCGAAGCGTGGTTCCCGTGGCAGAGCCGCTACCGCGAGATCACGTCGTGCTCCAACACGACGGACTTCCAGGCGCGTCGCAGCGGCATCCGCTACCGGACGGAGGACGGGCGGCTCGAGACGCCGCACACGCTGAACGGCACCGCCGCGACCGATCGCTGGGTGCTCGCGATCCTGGAGAACTTCCAGGGGGACGTTCCGGCGGCGCTACAGGAATATGGCGCGCCGCGCCGGGTCGGCGTCTAGCGCGCTACTTCGTGTACGCGAACGGATGGTGAAAGACGTCGAGCGCCTGTTCGGGCTCGACTTCGATCGCGACCGTTTCATCCGTCTTGACGTCGTGCGCCACGACGGTCAGCGCGTGTGTGCGGCGATCCCAGAGGAGCTGGACGTCGATACCCGCCGAGTGCCGCCCGTCGAGTTCCACCTGAGTTCCCATGAACTCAAGATGGGGCCGTTCCGGACGAAGCGCCATCGGACAAATGGACAGTCGACCTAGCCCTTAGCCGTGGACGGCGGAGTGGTCTGGAAAGGCGGATACCCTGTGCCCACGGCGGGGTGCCGGAGCGGTCGAACGGGGCGGTCTTGAAAACCGCTGCGCCCTTCGCGGGGCGCCGTGGGTTCAAATCCCACCCCCGCCGCTTGGCCGGGAGGCTTCCCCGAGCGGGGTAGGCCGCCGGCATTTCCTCGAGTTCGCGTCGGAGGCGTCCGATTTCGGCCATCGGCACCGAGTCTTCGGGCGCACGTCGCTCGGGCTCCCCGTCCGGCAGCTTCGCGGCGGCGAGCTCTCGGCATTGCAGGCCACGTGACCTCCTACTTGATCGCATCTAAGGGGCGTCCGGCGACGGCGTCAAGAGCAGCGTCGTCCGCCCCGTCTGGGGGATCGACCGAAGAGACGGCCGCGCCTAGAACCCGTAGTGCGTCGACATTCCCCGGGCCTGCGGCCCTTGTCCTTGGAGGTCGAGATGACTGCGGAAGAGTTCGAGCTACTTACAGCGGAGGAAGCCGAGGCGATCCTGGCCGAGCGGTACAGACGTCTCAGCGCGGCCGGGTATGGGCCGACGAGTGCGCTGATAGCGGCGATGCACGTCGAAGTAGACATAGAGATGGCCGAGCGACTCATGCGCGACTCGCCGCCGGGTTTCTCCACTTGCGTGATGTTCTGAGCTTCAGTTAGCCAAAGGGCTAGCGGTCGCCACGGATGCGGACTTGGGGAATGCGCCCGCCGCGTGGCGCGGCGGGCGCTGCTCTACTCCTAGTGCTTCTTGACGCGGAACGGGTTAGAGCTTGCCCCGGTCCCGCTTGAGGTCGTCACGCTGATCGGGCCCGTCGTCGCTCCCGCAGGGACGGTCGCGGTGATCTGCGTGTCCGAGTCAACCGCGTAGGACGCCGCGATGCCGTCGAACTTCACCGACGTCGCGCCCGTGAAGGCGCTTCCGGTGATGGTCACGACGGTTCCGACCGGTCCCATCGCCGGCGAGAAGGACGAGATCGTCGGCGCCGGTTGCGTCACCGTGAAGCTCGACGCGCTCGTCGCGATCCCGCCGCCGGTGGTGACGTCGATCGGTCCGCTCGTCGCACCCGAGGGAACGGTCGCAGTGATCTGCGTATCCGAGTCGACCGTGTAGATCGCGCCCGTGCCGTTGAACGTCACGGAGCTCGCGCCTGTGAATGAGGTCCCGCTGATCACGACGGTCGTACCGACTGGGCCGCTCGTCGGCGTGAAGGACGAGATCGTCGGCGCACTCGGAGGTGTCACCTCGAAGCTCGTCGAGCTGGTCGCGGTGCCGCCGGCGGTGGTCACGGCGATCGGTCCGGACGTCGCGCTGCTCGGAACCGTCGCAGTGATCTCGGCGTCCGAGTTCACTGCGTAGGAAGCAGCCGTCCCGTTGAATGTCACCGACGTCGCACCGGTGAAAGCCAAGCCGCTGATCGACACCGATGTCCCGACCGGGCCGCTCGTCAGCGTGAAGGACGAGATCGCCGGCGCGGCCGGCGGCACGGTGCTGCAACCCGGTAGCTGGAAGGAGCCGATCCGCGTCTTCCAGTTGTCCTGGGCAAGCGTCGTCGGCAGCGTGTCGTAGTACTCGTTCGTGTACCAGAAGGTGCAGCCGTCGGGATCGATCGACATCGCGCTGTAGTCGCCCCAGCGCGTATTCGTGGAGCCGCTCGAGAACGTGCAGCACTGGAATCCGGTTCCTTCGATCAGCGACGTCTCTCCCTGGCCGAGCGTGCTCAGAGGATCGGCGGCAAGCCGACCGGCGTAGCGAATCGCCGGATACATCGTCGAATCGGAGACGCTGTAGCCGAGGGCCATGTCTCCATTCGCGTCGACCGCGAGACTCGGCATGAAGCGGTTCTTCGAGTCCGGCGCCCATGTCGACTGCTGCGTGGGAGAGCTCGCAACCACGCCGCCCGTGACCTTCAACTGGTACCAGCGTGGCTGGGCGCGGTTCGGCGAGCCCCCGCTCCCCACGGTGTGCGTGAGCCAGAGCGATTCGACACCGTTCAGCTTCGTGTACTGGTTCTGCATCATCAGCCGGTACGACAGGGTGTCGAGGTTGTTGCCGCTTTTCTCGGGCACGGTCGAGGGGCCGACGTTGAAGGTCGCGATCGGAACGTTCGTCGGGCCGGTGAACGTCGAGCTCGCCGGCGATGCGAAGTCGACGTGGAACTTCCAGACGCGGATGTCGTATGCGCCCCAAATCGAGGCGAAGTAATTCGGCGTACCGCTCGCCGGCAGGCCGGTCACCGAACGCGCGTTGCTCGGAAGAAGGCTGAAGACTGTCACACCGCCGACGGTCCTCGGGAGCGTGAAGGAGACACTCGTCGCCGATGCTCCGGCTTCCATCGCCGCGCGGTCGAAGGCCCACGCCTGGACGTTCTGGAACGAGCCCGAGCCGGTCGTGGCGAAATCGTTCGCGGACATGTAGATCGCGTCCGGCCAAACGCCGAGCTTCGGATAGTCGGGGAGCACGCCGCCCGTCTCGGTCTGAAAGGCATAGAACCACCAGCCGCCGTCGACAGGATCGGCGCTCTTCGAGACGGCGAAGCACTGGTACATCGCGCCGCTCGTGTAGTTCGACCAGGCGAAATCGCTGACGATCCAGCGATCGCCGATCGGGTCGTAGACGACGACTGGGTCGCCCTGGTTTGCGTCGTCGCACGGCGTGCCGGTGCCCGAGAAGAAGTCGTCGAAGGTGAATGCGGCGACGCGGGTGCCCGTGGCCTTGTCGAAGATCCCGATCGACGTGTTGACCGTCTGGATGTAGTGCGTCGGCCCGACGTCGCCGTTCGTGTCCGGCGGCCAGCCTGCGCCCCAGCCGGCGAAGTCGAGGCCGGCAAAGCTGTTGGTGGGCGCAGGAGCGGGCGCCCCGGCCGAGGAGCCCTGGACCGCGGGATCAGAGGTGGGTCCTCCCAGCGTCTCGTCTGGCGAGCGGGGTGCCGGTCGCTCATCGGGCTGGATGACGGCTCCACGGGGGATCCTCCGCACGTCGCCGCGAAATTCACCCGGCTTGACCGGCGGGCCGACGACCGGCTTCAACGACAGGCCCGGAGAGGACGGCGGCTCGCCCCCGCTTGCCCCCGCCGTGGCGACGGCTCCGACTACCAGCGCAGCGGTGAGAACCGCAAGCGCGAACTTGACGATCCGCATGAAAACCCCTCTCTTGACGACCGGACGGCGCACGGAGGGTAGCCCCAAATCCGCTGAACGTCGAGGGGGAAATGGGCCGGCACCCGCGTGCTCATGCCTTCTTTGGGGGATGACCGAGCCCGCGACTCGCCCTAGAACGCGTAGTGCGTTGTTGACGTTCCGGGCCTGCGGCCCTTGTCCTCGGAGGTCGAGATGACTGCGGAAGAGTTCGAATTGCTTTCAGCCGACGAGGCCGAAGCACTCCTCGCCGAGCGGTATGTGCGGCTCACTGCGGCGGGCTATGGGCCGACGAGTGCCCTGATGGCGGCGATGCACGTCGAAGTGGACATCGAGGAGGCGGAGAAGCTCGTGCGCGACTCACCGCCGGGTTTCTCCACCTGCGCGATCTTCTGAGTCGGGACTAGCCGATCGCCCAGTGGTCGTTCGACCACTGGGCGAACATGATTTGTGTCGCCGCCGACAACGCTGCGGCGCTGTCGGCGGCCGACTACTGCGGCTTATGCTGAGGACTGATTGCGCCGAAAGTCGGCTTGGTTAAGCCGCGGAGCAGATTGCGGAAACCGTCAGCGAACTCGCCGGCGTGGCGAAATCTCGTCGGGTTCTTGAGTCGCCTCATGCTCCGCCTCGTTGCGCGCGGACTCCGGCGGTTCGTCGGTCGCGCGGCTGGGCGGAGCTGCTGCCCAGACTTCGGATTCGAGGAGGGCCGTGACTTCGCGGCCAATCGATCCGAGGATTCTCGCTACCGAAAGTCCCACACCGATGGAGAAGACCAGGAAGGTCACTCCAACGGCTATCCAGCCCCACACCGGCATCTTTCTTTATTGACCTCGGCCGGAAGGATCCCTTGGCCCCTTGAACGAGGGATCGTCGGGGAAACGGCTGGACGGCCTGAGCCGTCTTTGAGGAACTCCGTCCAGAGCTCGTCGCTTCGCGTGGGACACGCTTACGCCGCCACGGCAGCGAGCCCGTTGTAAATGCGGCGGAGCTGTCGCTCTCGCACGCAGAACGCTCGCACCACCTTCGGGTCGAACTGCCCGCCGTCCTCGGACAGGATCTGATCGATTGCCTGCTCCCAGCTGAGCGCCGCACGATAGGGCCGATCGCTGGTCATGGCGTCGAGCGCATCTGCGAGCGCGAAGATGCGTGCTCCCTGTGGGATCGCTTCACCGGCCAACCCGGCTGGATAGCCGCAGCCGTCCCAGCGCTCGTGGTGGAAGTTCACGACCTTCAGACCTTCTCCGTGCAGCATGGCCACCCCCGCGAGGATCTCGGCCCCGATCGTGGGGTGGAGCTCGATGACCCGACGTTCGTCTGTCGTCAGCGGACCTCGTTTGTTGAGGAGCTGGTCGGCGATGCCGATCTTGCCGACGTCGTGCAGGAGAAACCCGTACTCCAGGCTCGGATCGTCGAGAAGCTCGGGATCTACGACCTCCGTGAGTGTGAGCGCGTAGTGCTGAACGCGCTGAGCATGGAGGCGCGTTGCGGGATCCTTTGCCTCGAGCGCGTCGGCCAGTGCCGCGACGGTTTGTCGGTACGCCTGCTGCAGAAGGCGCCGCTGTGCCCGCTCGACCTCGACGATGCGGCTGAGATCGCGCGCATAGATAAGCAGCTGCTCCGCATCGCCTTCGGTACGTCGCACCAACAGCTCGCTCGGCGTCTCGTCCAGCCGATCGACGAGCCCAATCAGCTCCAGGGGGCTGAAGGGTTTGCGCAAGATCGCCCGCGCCCCGGACTCGCGCGCCTCGGCGTCGGTCATCTCGGTTCCGGTGAGCAGGATCACGACCGGCTCGCCCTGAGCGGCGCCTTTCGTCAGCTGCTTGCAGAAGGAGAGGCCGTCGAGACCGGGCAAGCTCACATCGAGCAGCACGACCGAAGGCCGCCAGAAGCGGGCGACGTCCCGCGCCTCTTCAGCCGAGGCGACTTCCTCGAGCTCGAACTCGTCCGCGGGGAGAGTCTCGCGGAGGAGCAAGCGGAGCGAAGGATCGTCGTCGACGACGAGAATACGACGGCGTGAGCCTGACCCAGAATCCGGATATTGCTGCGGCGTTTCCATCGGCGTTGGGATCGGCGGCCGCAGCGATGCGCCGTCCACTCAGAGTTTACCGACGTCCCGTCAGAAAGGACCAGAATTCACTCGATCGAGGCGCTTCCGCCTTTCTAGGCGCCCCACCAGAAGCTGGCGGCGACGGCGACGTAGAGCCCGATCAGAATCGCTCCCTCTTCCCACGTACTCTCCCCGTCGTAGATCACGAGAGCGGCGATCCCTGCCGTCAAGAGCAGCGAGATCGCCAAGAGCGTCGGGAAGACGAGCGTCAGGTTGGTCGCGAAGAAGAGGCTTGCGAAGACGAGAACCGGCGTCAGTAGCAACGCGACCTGCGACGCGGAGTTCATGATCACCGAGATCGCGAAGTCGGGGCGGTTGCGCATTGCCAGCTGCACTCCGACGACGTTCTCGACCGCGTTTCCCGCGATCGCGACCACCACGAGCCCGGCGAATGCCTGACTCATCCCGAGCGTCTCCGTCGCCGGCCTGAGCGCCGTCACGAACCAATCGCTGACGAACGCCGCAGCGACGCCTGCCGATCCGAGCACGACGATCGTCGCTCTCAGGGTCCACCGGGCCGGCGAGGGCGCGGCCTCCTTCCCACCCGCGAGGAACCCGGGGAGCGTGAGGAAGAAGAGGCCCAACAACACGCCGGCGCAGATGAGGCTCAGCGACCTCGAGTGCGCAGCGGCGGGCGCGTGGAACGCATGCGCAAGTGTCGGCATCGCCAGGATCGCGGCGGCCACCGTCGTGAGGGTCGCGAACATCCGAGCACGCGGTGAGTCGAATCTCTGCGTGCCGTTCCGCAGGCCCCCGGCGAAGAACGCGATCCCGAGCACCAGCACGCCGTTCGCGATCACAGAGCCGACAAGCGCAGACTGCACGACTCGCGTCAAGCCTTCGTGCAGGGCGAAGAGCGCGATGAAGAGCTCCGGCAGGTTGCCGAGCGCGGATTGGATCACGCCCGCGATCGACGAGCCGAGGCGGACGCCGAGCTGCTCGGTCGCACTGCCGACGAGACGGGCCAGAATCGCGATGGCGATCGCCGCGAGCACGAAAGACAGCACGGGCTCGGCATCGGCGAAGTGAGACGCCGCGGCCGCCGCCACCAGCACAGCGGCCGCGCCGAGCTCGATGACGTCGCGTCGATGCACGTCCATATCATCGAGCGAATGACCGGCGACGAGCTGAGGGAGGTGATGCGGCGCTTTCCGACCCCGGTCGCCGTCGTCACGACCGAGGTCGACGGCGAGCGCTTCGGCCTCACCGTGGGCTCGCTCGTCTCGCTCTCGCTCGAGCCCCAGCTCGTCGGGATCTCGATCGGAAAGGATTCTTCGTCGCACGAGCCGATTCGTCGGGCGGGCGGATGGGCCGCCAGCCTTCTCTCAGGCTCGCAGGCAGGGATCGCTCAGCACTTCGCGCGCAGCGGAATTCCGCCCGTGGCCCTGTGGATCGGCGTCGACGTCCGGGAAGGTTCACACGGCCCGCTCGTCGTGGGAGCGCTGGGCTGGCTCGAGTGCCGGACCTTCTCCGAGCACGAAGCGGGCGACCACACGATCTTCGTGGGCGAGGTCGAGTCGATCGATTTGGGCGCCTCCGGCAACGGTCTGGTCTACCGCGGCGGCGAGTACCACCCCGCGTGATCGAGGCCGTCGTCTTCGATCTCGACGGAGTCATCCTCGACACGGAGGAGCTCTGGGACGAGGTGCGTGAGGGATTCGCGCGGGAGCACGGCGGGCGCTGGAGCGACCGGGCGCAGGCCGACATGATGGGCATGAGCTCTCCGGAGTGGTCGCGCTACATGCACGACGTCGTCGGACTCGCCGAGCCGCCCGAGGAGATCAACCGCGAGGTCGTCGGACGCATGCTCGACCGCTACGCGCGGCAGTTGCCGCTGATCGACGGCTCGGTGGCGGCGGTGGAGCGGATCGCCGCGCGCTGGCCGCTCGCCCTCGCGTCCTCTTCGAATCGCGGGCTGATCGACCAGGCGCTCGAGATGTCCGGGCTGGCGCCCCGCTTCCGCGCGACGGTGTCCTCGGAGGAGGTCGAGCGTGGGAAGCCTGCGCCGGACGTCTACCTCGAGGCCGCGCGGCGGCTGAACATCGACCCGACGCACTGCGCGGCGATCGAGGATTCGGGGAACGGGATCCGCTCGGCTGATGCTGCCGGGATGCTCGTGGTCGCGATTCCGAATCCGGCCTTCCGGCCGCCCGACGACGCCCTTGCGCTCGCCGAGGTCGTGCTGGACTCGATTGGGAACCTCGAGCCGGCTGTGCTTACGGCGGCGGAGCGCCCTTCGACTGCCAGTAGCGGTTGAGCGCGCCCTGCACCTTTACGAACCAGACGATGCTTCCGATCAGCGGGAGAATGAACCAAAGACCCGTAATCCCACGGACCGGACTCTTCTGCCCGTCGAGGTCCTCGTACATGTAACGGGTCTCGGACGCGACGACGAAGTACGTCACCGGCGAGATGAGGATGAAGATCACGAGCCCGATGACTCCGCCGACGCCGTTGCCGGAGTAGCGCTTGATCTCCTCGTGGGTCTTGTACGTCCAGATGAACGTGTAGATGCCGATCGTGAGCACGGCCCACAGGATCGACAGTCCAATGGACCGGGTATTCCCAATCGGCCCTCGCTCCTGCTCGGCGGCCATCGGCGCGGCCATCTCGCTCATGTGCGGATCATGTCATGCCCGCCAGACGAGATTCATCCCGTCGCGGACGGTCAAGAGGACGTTCTCGACACGGGGATCGTTGCGCACGCGGTCGTTCAGGGCTCGGATGGCGCGGGTGTTCTCGTCCTCTTCGCCCGGATCGGCCACGCGGCCCGACCACAGGGTGTTGTCCACGACGATCAGGCCCGAGTCCGCCAGGAGCGGCAGCGTGACCTCGTAGTAGTTGACGTAGTTCTCCTTGTCCGCGTCGATGAAGACGAGCTCGAACGGACCATCGAGTCCGGCAATCGTCTCGAGGGCGGGCCCCAGGCGGAAGTCGATGCGGTCGGCGACGCCCGCCTCCTCTGCATAGCGCCGCGCGATCGCCGTCGTCTCCTCGTTCACGTCGCAGGTGATTACGCGGCCGCCCGGTGGCAGCGCGAGGGCCATCGAGATCGAGGAGTAGCCGGTGAACGTCCCGAGCTCGAGGATCCGGCGGGCGCGAACCGTGCGGACGAGGACTCCGAGGAACCGGCCCTCGATCAGCCCGACCATCATCTGCGGCGCCGTCGTCTTCTCGCGCGTCTCTGCCGCGAGCCGTTCGAAAAGCTCGCCGTCGGGAGACGAGTGAGCCTCTGCGTACTCCTCTACCGGCGGGTCGACGATGAAACTCAGTCGAGCCTCCCGAACAGCACGCAGCCGTTGTGCCCGCCCAGGCCCATCGCGTTCGAGAGCGCGACGTCGATCTTCGCCTCGCGGGCCTCGTTCGGCACGTAGTCGAGGTCGCAGTCGGGATCCGGATGCCGGTAGTTGATCGTCGGCGGAAGCACGCCTTCGTGGAGCGCGAGCACGCACATCATCCCCTCGATCGCGCCGGCGGCCCCGAACGTGTGGCCCATCACGGACTTGGTCGACGAGACCGCGAGCTCGTACGCATGCGCGCCGAAGACCTCCTTGATCGCCTTCGTCTCGGCGAGATCACCGAGCGGCGTGGAGGTGCCGTGGGCGTTGATGTAACCGACCCGATCGGACTCGACGTTCGCCCGGCGCAGCGCAGCGCGCATCATCTCCGCCACGCCCGTCGCCTCCGGCTCGGGCTGCGCCATGTGGTGCGCGTCATTCGAGCCGCCGTACCCGAGCACCTCGGCGTAGACGGTCGCCCCGCGCGCGCGCGCCGCCTCGAGCTCCTCGAGCACGAGCACGCACGCACCCTCGCCCATCACGAACCCGGCGCGCGTCGCGTCGAAAGGACGTGACGCGCGCGGCGGATGCTCGTCCTCGACGGCGAGCCCGCGCATCGCGGTGAAGCCCGCGAGGATCAGCGGGTGCATGCACGCCTCCGCGCCCCCCGCCAGGATCGCGTCCGCATCGCCACGCTTGATCACCTCCGCGCCCTCGCCGATCGCGTGTGAGCCGGTCGCGCATGCAGACACGATCGCGTAGTTCAGGCCTTTGATTCCGAGCGAGATCGCCAGCTGGCCGCTGGCGGAGTCGACGAGGACGTTGGGGAGGAAGTTCGGCGAGACGCGGTCCGGCCCGCGGTCGCGCCGAATCTCTTCCTGCTCGAGGATCCCGTTGACGCCGCCGATCGCCGTCCCGAACACGACTCCCACCCGCATCGGATCGAAC
>WNGF01009586.1_pt1 | contig 14788 bp, 15 predicted proteins | sample 5400641 | NCBI WGS metagenome assembly WNGF01 (sample SAMN13153371, study PRJNA577476) | soil metagenome | isolation source: 80 cm soil or saprolite under grassland replicate 2 | place: USA:California | collected 2016-06-15
GACGGCCACGAGCGAGATCCTCCGCGTCATCTCCAGCTCCCCGAACGATCTCGGACCGGTTTTCGATGCCATGCTGGCCAACGCCACGCGTCTGTGCGAGGCACGGACGGGCCTTCTCGCCCTCTACACCGGGGAGATGTTCGAAGTCGTCGCCCACCGCGGCGCAAGCCCGGCATGGCTCGAGGTCGCCAGGAGCGGCATCCGGCCGTCACCGCAGACCGGGCTGGGGCGCATGCTGGCCGAGCGACGGCCGGTTCACGTCCCCGATATCACGGCGGACCTGGCGTACCACGAGCGAGATCCGCAGCGGATGGCGACCGTCGACCTTCTGCAGGCCCGGAGCTGTGTCTGGGTCCCGATGCTCAAGGAGAATACCCTCGTTGGGGCCATGGTCATTTACCGGCACGAGGTGCGGCCATTCACCGACAAGCAGATCGAGCTGGTCAAGACCTTCGCCGACCAGGCGGTGATCGCCATCGAGAACGTGCGCCTGTTCCAGGAGCTGCAAGCGCGGACGCGGGCGCTGGCGCGGTCGGTGGAGGAGCTGCAGGTGCTCGGCGAGGTCGGACGCGCCGTCAGCTCGACGCTCGATCTGGAGACGGTGCTCGCGACGATCATCCGCCGAGCCAACCAGCTCTCCGGCACCGACTTCGGGGTCATCTACGAGTACGACGAGGCGACGGAGCGGTTCCGGCTGCGCGCGACGGAGAACCTCGATGACGACCTGGTCGGGTTGCTGCGGAGCACCCCGTTGGCCAGATGGGAAGGCGCCATGGGGCGCGCGGCGGAGGCGCGGGAGCCCGTGCAGATCCCGGACATCCTCGACGAAGGGGCGTATCAGAGCAGCGTGCGGGAGGCGCTCGTGCGCACGGGACACCGCGCGCTCCTCGCCGTCCCGCTCCTCCGCGAGGACACCATCATCGGCGCGCTGGTCGTGGCCCGGAAGGCGCCGGGTGCGTTCGCCCCGGAGGTCGTCGAGCTGCTCAAGACGTTCGCCACGCAATCCGTGCTCGCCATCCAGAACGCGAGGCTCTTCCGCGAGATCGCCGACAAGAGCGCCCAGCTCGAGGTGGCCGACCGCCACAAGTCCGAGTTCCTCGCCAACATGTCGCACGAGCTGCGCACGCCGCTCAACGCGGTCATCGGCTTCTCCGAGGTGCTGCTGGAGCGGATGTTCGGCGAGGTGAACGACAAGCAGGCCGAGTACCTCCAGGACATCCTGTCCTCCGGGCGGCACCTGCTGTCGCTGATCAACGACATCCTCGACCTCTCCAAGATCGAGGCCGGGCGGATGGAGCTGGAGCTGGCCTCCTTCGACCTGCCCACCGCGGTGGACAACGCCCTGACGCTGGTGCGGGAGCGCGCGAGTCGCCACGGCATCATCCTCGGCCTCGGCGTGGACGCGCAGGTCGGCCAGATCGTGGCCGACGAACGCAAGGTCAAGCAGGTCCTGGTGAACCTCCTCTCCAATGCCGTGAAGTTCACGCCCGAGGGCGGTCGCGTCGAGGTCGCCGTGGCGCGGGCCAACGGCTCGGTGGAGGTCTCCGTCAGCGACACCGGGATCGGGATCGCGGCGGAGGACCAGGAGGCGATCTTCGAGGAGTTCCGCCAGGTCGGGAGCGACTACGCGCGCAAGCGCGAAGGCACCGGCCTCGGGCTCCCGCTCGCCAAGCGGTTCGTGGAGTTGCACGGGGGCCGGCTCTGGGTTAAGAGCGAGGTGGGCAGGGGCTCGACCTTCACCTTTTCCCTGCCGGAGCGACCATGGCCGGCGAGCTGATCCTGATCGTCGAGGACAACGACAAGAACCGCAAGCTGGAGCGCGACGTGCTCCAGTTCCACGGCTACCAGACCGCCGAGGCCGAGAGCGCGGAGGACGGGATCCAACTCGCGCGCGCGTCCACGCCGGCGCTGATCCTGATGGACATCCAGCTCCCCGGCATGAACGGGATCGAGGCCCTGGGCCAGCTCCGGGCCGATCCCCTGACGCGGGCGATCCCGGTCATCGCGGTGACCGCATCGGCCATGACCCACGATCGGCAGAAGATCATGGCCGCGGGCTTCGACGGGTACCAGTCCAAGCCCATCAACGTGAAGGAGTTCGTCGCGGCGGTGCGCCAGATGCTGGACCGCCGGCCGGCCGCGGGAGACCGGGCGTGAGCGCTCCCGCCCGGATCCTGGTCGTCGACGATCTGCCCCAGAACGTCAAGCTGCTGGCCCACCTGCTCGAGGCGAAGGGCTATGCCGTGGCGACGGCCGCCTCGGGGCCCGAGGCGCTCCTCAAGGTGGAGAAGGAACCGCCCGACCTGGTGCTCCTGGACGTGATGATGCCGGAGATGAGCGGGTACGAGGTGTGCCGCAAGATCCGCGACAACCCCGCCGCGGGGATCCTGCCCGTGGTGATGGTGACCTCCCTCGACCCCGCCCAGGAGCGGATCCGCGGGCTCGAGGCCGGGGCCGACGACTTCCTGACCAAGCCCGTGAATCAGGCGGAGCTCCTGGCGCGCGTCCGCTCGCTGATCCGGGTCAAGCACCTCTACGACACCGTCCAGCTGCAGGCGGCCCAGCTCGCGGAGTGGAACAAGACGCTGGAAGAGCGCGTGCGGGAGCAGGTGTCTCAGCTCGACCGCCTGGGACGGCTCAAGCGCTTCTTCTCTCCGCAGCTCGCGGAGCTGATCGTGGCCGGCGACGCGGAGGACCCGCTCAAGAGCCATCGGCGGGAGGTGACCGTGGTCTTCCTGGACCTGCGGGGCTTCACCGCCTTCGCGGAGACCGCCGAGCCCGAGGAGGTCATGAGCGTCCTCCGCGAGTACCATGCCGAGATGGGCAAGCTCATCCTGGAGCACGAGGGGACGCTCGAGCGCTTCACCGGCGACGGGATGATGGTCTTCTTCAACGATCCGGTCCCGGTGCCGAATCCGGCCGAGCGGGCCACGCGGATGGCGCTGGCCATGCGGGAGCGCGTCCGGGATCTGCGGGTCAAGTGGCGCAAGCGCGGCGTGGATCTCGACCTCGGGATCGGCATCGCCCAGGGCTACGCCACGATCGGCGCCATCGGCTTCGAGGGGCGGCTGGACTACGGCGCCATCGGCACCGTGACCAATCTCGCCGCGCGGCTCTGCGGGGAGGCCAGGCCGGGGCAGCTGCTCGTCCCGCAGCGGATGCTGGGAATGGTGGAGGAGCTCGTGGAGGCCGAGGCGGTCGGGGAGCTCGGCCTCAAGGGCTTCTCGAAGCCCGTGTCCGCGTTCAACGTGATCGGGTTGAGAGAAGGCCCCGATCGGGTGTAAACGTTACATGTTGCGCGTGTAAATGCTGCCGTCGTGCCTCGCCGTGAGGGGACACGACGCCCGGCATCAGGACCGTCCAGCGCGCACAAGGAGCCGCCAGATCGGAGGTTCCCTCGGGTGGGGTCGGGGCTCGGGTCATTGGCATGCCAGTTGCCTCTTCCCGGGCGCAGTCTCCCCGGCGCTCAGCGATGAGAGGAGAGCCGGGCGGGAAGCAAGCGAAGTCAGGGAGGGGTGAGCGATGAGGATCCTCGCAACGACGGCTGTCGTCCTCTTGTCGCTCGCGCTCTCGTGGCTGCCGTCCGCGTCGCGCGCAGACGACTCCAAGCTGAAGGACGCGACCCGGCAGGTCGAGAGCGGGGCGAAGACGATCGGGAGTGGGATCGAGGACACCGCGAAGGGCATCGGCAAGACCGTGGTGGAAGGGGCCAAGACGGCGGGCGAGAAGCTCAAGGAGGCCGGCAAGGCCGCCGAGCCCCAGGCGAAGACCGCCTGGGAGCAGGTCCGCGACGGCGCCGTCTCGTTCGGTCACGGCGTGAAGAAACTTCTTCACCAGGCTGGCCGGTAAGTAACGGTGACGAACGAAAGGGAGGGATCGATCATGAAGACGATGAGGGTGCGCATCGCGACGCTGGGGGTGGGCCTGTCGATGCTCGGCCTGATGACCGCCTCCTGCGGGACCATGACCGGAAGCGCCGTCGGGGCCGGGACCGGCGCCGCCATCGGCGCCGGGACGGGTTACGGCGCGGGCAAGGGCGCGCTCATCGGAGTGGGGGTCGGCGCGGCGGCGGGCGCCATCTATGACATCACCAAGCACAACCAGTAACGGAGACCTTCGATGAGGAACTGGGTTAGCGTGCCGGCCGTGCTGGTCGCCGCAAGCCTGATGTGGAGCGGCATCGCCCTCGGGCAGACCAAGCCGGCGGACTGCCCCAAGGCGGAGAAGGTGGAGGGCCAGATCGTCAAGGTAGACCTGGACCAGGGCAAGCTGACGCTGCGCGGGCCCGACGGCAAGACGTTCGAGTTCACCGCCTCGAAGGAGACCCTTCAGGACAAGAAGGTCGGCGACCGCATCGAGGTGACGCGACGGATGCCCGAGGGCTGCAAGTAGCGCGGGCCGCCAGCACTGGGCCCACTCGACAATCGGACGAGGAGGACGCTCATGCGGAGGCCATTGCGGCCTGCAGTGCTCCTGTTGTCGTGCGTGGCCCTGGCGCTGTTCCTCGCGGGCTGCCCGAAGCGGCCCATGACGACGGCGGTCTCGGCTCCGCCCCCGGCTCCCGCCCCGACACCCCCGCCCCCGCCGGCGCCGGTGGTGCCTCCACCACCCCCTCCCGTAGCCCCGGCGCCTACTCCCCCGCAGCCGGCTGCCCCTGCCCCGGCACCCGGGCCAGCACCTGCGAGAGAGTACACGGCGAACGCGGCGCTCGCGGACGTGCACTTCGACTTCGACAAGGCGGTCATCCGGTCGGGGGATGCCAAGATCCTGGACGCGAGCGCGGGCTGGCTCAAGGCGAATCGTGAGCAGCTCCTCTTGATCGAGGGTCATTGCGACGAGCGGGGAACGAACGAGTACAACCTGGCGCTGGGCGAGCGCCGGGCCAAGGCGGCCATGAGCTATCTCGTGTCTCGCGGGGTGGAGGCGAGCCGCATCACCCTCATCTCCTACGGCAAGGAGCGCCCGCTCTGCACCGAGAAGGCGGAGCGCTGCTGGGCGCAGAATCGCCGGGACCATTTCCTGGTGAAGCAGAGGTAGAATGACGAGGATGCGCGGTATGTTCATCAGCGTGGAGGGTGTCGAGGGCTCCGGCAAGTCGACCCAGTGCCGGAGGCTCGCCGAGTCGCTGCGGGCGCGGGGGCTCGACGTCGTCCTCACGCGGGAGCCCGACGGGACGCCGATCGGCGCGGCGATCCGGAGCCTCTTCACGGCTGATGCCCCGACGCCGACTCCGCTGACCCAGGTCCTTCTGTTCATGGCCGCGCGCCAGCAGCATGTCGCCGAGGTGATCCGCCCGGCGCTCTCCCGCGGGGCGGTGGTGCTCTCGGACCGTTATGCGGACGCGACCATGGCCTACCAGGGCTTCGGGCAAGGAGTGGACCTCGAGACGATCCGTGATCTCAACGCGCTCGCCACCGGCGGGCTGCTTCCCGACCTCACGCTGGTGCTGGACCTCGAGCCCGCCGTCGGCATGGGGCGCATCCGCGACCGGGCGCACGACGCGTTCGAGAAGATGGACCTTGCCTTCCATCGCCGCGTGCGCGAGGGCTACCTCGAGATCGCGCGGGCCGAGAAGCGCCGGGCGGTCGTGCTCAACGCGGACCAGGACGCGGATGCGCTCCTCGCCGCCATCGAGGCGGCGGTGGCCGATCGGCTCCTGCGCCGGGAGAGTCTCCGTGCCGGGTGACGACGCCTTCGCGGCGCTCCGCGGACAGGACGAGGTCGTGGCGCTGCTGCGCCGGGCGCTGGCAGCCGATCGCGTGGCCCACGCCTACGCCTTCGTGGGACCGCCGGGCGCCGGCCGCAAGCTCACCGCGCTCGCCTTCGCCAAGGCGCTCGTCGCGCCGGCGGGCGGGGCGCCGGCCGCGCGCGTCGAGCGCGGCGCGCATCCCGACGTCAGGCTGATCCAACCCACGCCACCCGAGGGCAACCCGAAGGGGCCGCTGCTGCTCAGGATCGAGAACGTCCGCGCCCTCGGGCGGCTCGCCGCGCTCTGCCCGGCGGAGGCCGCCCGGAAGGTTTTCATCGTGGACGAGGCCGACCGGATGACGGCGGCGACGCCGCAGGCCTTCCTGAAGACGCTCGAGGAGCCGCCCGATCGGACCGTCATCATCTTGATCCTCTCCCAGCTTCGCGCGCTCCCCGCCACCCTGCTCTCCCGCTGTCAGATCGTCCGCTTCCGGCCCCGGCAGGCGGAGGGCACGGTGGCGCTCCTGCCGGATGGACGAGACGAGGCGCGGTGCCGGGCGCTGAGCGTGCTGACCGAGGCCCTGCGCAAGGGAGCCGACGCCATCCTCGAGGCCGGCGACGACGTGGGGCGCGACCGGCAGGCGGCCGAGACCCTGGTCGAAGCGTGCTGGCTCCGGTACCGCGACCTCCTCTGCGCTCAGGCCGGCGCCGACGCCCGGCTGGCCGTGTTCGCCGAGGCGGGAGACCGGGCCCCCGACCACCCGTCCCTTCACGAGTTGCTCGCGCGTCTGACGGCGTGCCGCGAAGCGTGGCACGCGCTCCAGGGCAATGTCTCGCCCCGGCTCACCGTCGAGGTTCTGCTGAGCCGGCTCGCGCTCAGGGCGGCATGAGGATGGATCATGAGTGAGCTGACCGAAGTCGTCGAGCCGACCGTCCCCGAGATACCGCAATACCTCGTCGGTATCCGGATGCGTGAGCCCCTGATGGCCGAGGACTACCTGACGACGGAGGCCGAGCTGCACGTCGGGGACTTCGTCATCGTGGACGCCGGGGGCGGCACCGCCGTGGGCGAGGTGCGGCGTCCCCAGCGGCCGCTGCCCGAGTTCAAGCGCGGCCGTCTCTACCGCCGCGTGCTCCGCCGCGCCAGCGACGCCGAGCGGTCGGAGTGGCGCGAGCGCCGCGCCCGCGAGGTGCAGGGGGTCGCGACGTGCCAGCGCCTGGCGCGCGCCCGGAGCCTGCCCATGAAGATCGTCGACGTGGAGATGGAGCCCTCCCGCCGGCGGGTCACCGTGTTCTTCAACTCCGAGGAGCGCGTGGACTTCCGGGAGCTCGTGCGTGATCTCGCCCACGAGTTCCACGCCCGCATCGAGATGCGGCAGATCGGGGCGCGCGACACGACCAAGCTGATGGACGGCATCGGCCCCTGCGGGCGGCAGCTCTGCTGCTCCTCGCACCTGCGGGCGTTCGAGCCCATCTCGGTGAAGATGGCCAAGACCCAGGACATGCCGCTGACCGACAGCCGGCTCCTGGGCAACTGCGGCCGGCTCAAGTGCTGCCTGCTCTACGAGTTCTCCACCTACGAGGAGCTGCGCTCGCGCCTGCCCAAGGTGGGCGCCCCGTGCTCGCAGAGCTGCGGCGGGGGCGGGTGCATGACGGGCAAGGTCCGGGCCCTGCGGGTCCTCAAGCAGAGCGTGGTGGTGCGATTCCAGGACGGGACCGAGGCCGAGGTGCCGCTCGACCAGCTCACCTGGGAGGGGCGGGATCACATCAAGCGGTCCTGAGTCCCGCCCCCTCTCGACATGACGCCACGCACGTTCTACCTGACGACGCCCATCTACTATGTCAACGCGCGCCCGCACGCCGGGCACGCGGGCACGACCATCATGGCCGACGCCATGTGCCGGTACCGGCGCCTGGCCGGCGACCGTGTCTACTTTCTCACGGGTACCGACGAACACGGGGACAAGATCGCCCAGGCCGCGGCCAAGGCGGGCGTGACGCCCCAGGCCTACGCCGACGAGATCGCCGCGGCGTTCCGGGAGGCCTGGCGGCGGCTCGGCATCACCAACGACGACTTCATCCGCACCACCGAGCCGCGGCACAAGAAGGTCGTCCAGCAGATCCTCCAGCGGCTCTACGACGCCGGCGAGATCTACTTCGGCGAGTACGGCGGCAACTACTGCTTCGGCTGTGAGCGGTTCTACACCGACAAGGAAGTGGTGGACGGCAAGTGTCCCGACCACCAGACGCCGCTCACCTTCATCAAGGAGAAGAACTACTTCTTCCGCATGTCGAAGTACCAGGACTGGCTCGTCAAGCACATCGAGGAGCACCCGGGCTTCATCCAGCCCGAGCGTTACCGGAACGAGGTGCTGGGCTTCCTGCGGGAGCCGCTCCAGGATCTCTCCATCAGCCGGCCGAAGTCGCGGCTCGAGTGGGGCATCCCGCTCCCCTTCGACGACCAGTACGTCACCTACGTCTGGTTCGACGCCCTGATCAACTACCTGTCGGCGCTCGGCTACCCCGACGGCGCCCTGTACGAGGAGTTCTGGCCCCACGCCGAGCACCTGATCGGCAAGGACATCCTCAAACCCCACGCGGTCTACTGGCCCACCATGCTCAAGGCGGCCGGCATCCCGCTCTACCGGCGGCTCAACGTCCACGGCTACTGGTCCTATGGCGGCGGGAAGATGTCCAAGTCCGTCGGCAACGTGGTGGAGGCCTTCCAGCTCACGGACAAGTACGGCCACGACGCCTTCCGCTACTTCCTGCTGCGGGAGATGACCTTCGGCCTGGACGCCAACTTCACCGAAGAGGCGCTCGTGGGGCGCCTCAACGCCGACCTCGCCAACGACCTCGGGAACCTCGCGAGCCGCGCCACAACGCTGATCGTGAACTCGGCCGGGGGCGCGGTACCCGCGCCCGGACCGCCGGGTGCGGCCGAGACGGGGGTGCGCGAGGGGCTCGAGCGCGCGCGCCACGACGCCGCGGCCGCCATGGAGGAGTTCGCCTTCCAGCGCGCGCTGGCTGCCATCTGGGAGTTCATCGGCAGCGTGAACCGCTACGTGGACGGTCAGGCGCCCTGGGCGCTCGCCAAGGACCCCGCGCAGCGTGAGCGTCTCGCCACCGTGCTCTATACGCTCGCGGAATCGCTGCGCTGCCTCGGCATCCTGCTGGATCCTTTCCTGCCCGAGGCGGCCGCCAAGCTCCGGGCTGCGGTCGGAGCGGGAGCGCCGGCGCTTGCCGATCTCACCTGGGGCCGGCTCGCTCCGGGGACCCGCGTGGACAAGATGGCCGCGCTCTTCCCGCGGATCGACTCCAGGCCATCGAGGGCTGCTCTCTCCCCTGAGGGGGGAGGAATGGCCGAGCCGGCGCGGATCAGCATCGACGAGTTCGCGAAGCTCGAGCTGCGCGTGGCCGAGGTGGTGGCCGCCGAGAAGGTGGCCAAGTCCAGGAAGCTCCTCAAGCTCACCGTGCGGGTGGGCGAGGAGACGCGGACGCTGGTGGCCGGCGTGGCCGAGCATTACGCGCCCTCCGACCTCGTGGGGCGCACGGTGGTCATCGTCGCCAACCTGGAGCCCGCCACGCTCATGGGCATCGAGTCCAACGGGATGGTGCTGGCCGCCTCCCACGAGGGCAAGCTGTCGTTGCTCACTCTGGACAAGGAGTTGCCGTCGGGTTCCAAGGTCAGCTAGCGGTCTGTCGGAGAAAACCCCCTGGACGAGGAGTCACCGTCGGGTTCCAAGGGCAAGTAACATGGCGCTGGGAGAGACGGTCCGGCTCCTCGCGGCCAATCTGTACCTGTTCACCCTGATCTCGCTCACCGTGTGGCTGCCCGGCCACATCTTGCGCAACTACCTGGAGTTCTTCGGCCTGCCCGAGGTATCGGCCGCGCAGTCCTTGAGCCTCGCGCTCGCGATCCAGGTGATGTTCGATCCGCTGGTGGTGAGCGCGACGCTGGCCGCGCTCGCCCGCATCAAGCAGGGGCTGCCGGTCGGCTACCTCATCGCCATGTCGGAGGGGATGGCCGCCTGGTGGCGACTCTTCCTCGTGCGCTTGATCGTCAACTGCGCGGTGGCCGTGCCCGCCCTCGGGGGCCTCGGGATCCAGCCCTCGGGCCCGTCGGGGCTCGTCGCGGCCAGCCTGCTCGTGGCTCTGGCCGTGCTCGTCTTGGTGCTGCTGGTGCGCTACGCGGTGGTGGACTCCGTGGTCGTGCTGGAAGGCGGCAACGCGGTGACGGCGTGGCGGCGGGCGGCCCGGCTCACGGCCGGCCGGCGGTGGCCGATCCTGGGGACCGCGGCCGTCCTGTTCGTCGTGATCCTCTCCTGCGCGATGCTGCTCGGCCAGGCCTTCAAGGCGGCGCCGGAACTGAACAATTTCGTCGTGCGCGTCCTGGTGGACTGCGTCCTGGCGGTGGGCCAGTCCTCGTTCACCGTCGCCTTCTTCCTCCTCTACTGGCGAGCGCGCGCCGCCGTTCCCCCCGTGCCGGCGCCAGCCTGATCATGGCCGCCATCGTCTGGGCGGGGCTCGACGACCGCTACCCGTGGGTCGGCCGGCTCTGGCGCTGGGGCATCTCCGTTTGCTCGCTCGCGCTCGGGCTCGCCACCCTGTTCGTCTTCCGCCGCGGGCTGCCCCATGTGGGCTGGATCGTCGGCTACCTCCTCCTGCTCTGGGTCATCTTCGCGATGGTCACCGAGCTTCGGGCGGCGCTCGAGCAGCGCGGGCGACGGCTCGTCGTCGATGCCAGCGAGTACGTGATCGTGAGCCTCTGTCATAGCCTGCTCCTCTTCGTCCTCCCGGCGTACTACGCGAGCGCGACGGTCACCTCGGCGAATGTCGTCGTCCTGGCCGGCGTGGCGGCCGCCGCCCTGGTGACGTCGGTGGATCCCGCGTACCGGTGGCTGATCCATCCGCGCCCGTGGCTCCAGCATGTGCTCCTCGGGTTCTCCGTCTTCGCCGCGCTCAACGTGGCGCTGCCGCTGGTCGGCGTGCGGCCCATCCTGGCCGTCGAGGGCAGCGCGGCCCTGGCCGTGCTGGCGCTCACCCCGGCCTTGAGGCGGGGCGGGACTGTGAGCTGGCCGGGGGTTCAGGTCCGGGCCGTGGTCCTGGCCGGTCTGGCCGTGATGCTGGTCTGGTACGGGCGCGCGCTCGTGCCACCCGCCCCGCTCTTCCTCGCGCGCACCGTGGCCGCTCGCACGGTGACCGAGCTCACGCCGGTGGACGTGATCCAGGGCTCGGTTCCCGCCGCGACCGTGGCGGAATGGGGCGAGCTGGCCGCCTACACGGCCGTCCACGCCCCGGGCGGGCTCCAGCAGGCCATCCAGCACGTCTGGTCGCGGAACGGTACGCTGCTCGCGCGCATCCCGCTCTCGCCGGTCCGCGGGGGGCGCGCCGAGGGCTTCCGCACCTACTCGATCACCCGCAACCTGACCCCGCCGCTCACCGGGCGCTACACCGTGGACGTGGTGACGGCCTCCGGGCAGCTCATCGGCCGCTTGCGATTCACGGTGACGCCCTGACGAACTCGGAGGGGAGTTCGCCCCCGTTCCCCCAAGACTCGATCGCGGCGGGGGTATGATTGAGGCCTGATGCCGCTCTTCGACACGCACGCCCATCTGCACTTTCCCGAGTTCGCCGGCGACCTGGACGCGGTGCTCGAGCGCGCCCGCGCGGCCGGGATCGTGGGCATGGTGACCATCGGGACGGACCACGAGACGAATCCCGCCGCCGTCGCGCTGGCGGAGCGGCTGCCCGACGTCTACGCCACGGTGGGGATCCATCCCCACGACGCGGCGCAGGCGACCGAGGCCGACTTCGAGGCGCTGGAGTCGCTCGCCCGGTCCTCCGCGAAGGTGGTGGCCATCGGCGAGATGGGGCTCGACTTCTTCCGGGATCTGTCGCCGCGCGATATCCAGGAGCGCGTGTTCCGCCGCCAGCTCGGGCTGGCGCGCCGTCTCGGGAGGCCGGTGGTGGTCCACTGCCGCGACGCCCACGCGGAGGCCCTCGCCGTCCTCGCGGAGGAAAAGGTGGGGGAGATGGGCGGCGTCATGCATTGCTTCTCGGCCGACGTCGAGGTCGCCAAGCGGTGCCTCGACCTCGGGCTCCTGATCTCCATCGCGGGGCCGGTCACCTACAAGAACGCCCGGTCGCTCCCCGACGTCGCGCGCTTCGTCCCCGAGGACCGGCTCGTGGTGGAGACCGATTGCCCGTTTTTGCCGCCGCACCCCCATCGAGGGCAGCGCAACGAGCCGGCGTACATCGCGCTCACCGCTGCCCGAGTGGCGGAGCTGCGTGGGGCCGACCTCGACTCGCTCGGGGCGACGACGACGCGGAACGCCGCGCGCCTGTTCAAGCTCTCTCATGGGTGAGCGGAGGGTGATCCGGACCATGTGCCCGATGAGCTGTCACCCGACCCTGTGCGGCATGCTCGTCGAGGTCGAGGACGGTCGTCTCGTCAAGATCAGCGGGGACCCCGACAACCCGGACAGCCGCGGCTTTCTCTGCGTCCGGGGTCAGGCCTCGCGAGAGATCATCGGCAACCCGCGGCGCCTCCTGAAGCCGCTGGTCCGCGCGCGCCGGGCGGAGCATGAGTGGCGCGAGGCCGGCTGGGACGAGGCGCTCGACCTGATCGCCGGGCGAATGACCGCGGCGGGACGCGAGGCGGTCGGACTCTGGGCGGGCCACGGTCTCTTCGCCAACAACTACGGGACGCGGGTCGGCTCGCATCTGCTGCGCCGCTTCGCCAACTTCTACGGCTGCCAGTGGTGGAACCCGACCATCATCTGCTGGGGGCTCGGCGCCTTCGGGCTCGGGCTCACCGGCGTGCTCGAGGCCAACACGAAGGAGGACATGGGCGAGCACGCCGGGCTGATCCTCCTCTGGGGCGCCAATCTCGCCAGCCAGCCCAATACCGGCCGCCACCTTGCGGCGGCCCGGCGTCGTGGCGCCCACGTCGTCACCATCGACGTGAGGGCTACCGAGGCCGCGGCCCAGTCGGATGAGGTCCTGCGGCTCCGGCCAGGAACCGATGCCGCCCTCGCGCTGGCCCTGATGCACGTGATCATCGGCGAGGGCCGTCACGACCGCGACTTCGTGGCGCGCCACACCGTCGGCTTCGAGGCGCTGGCGGAGCACGTGCGACGGTACTCGCCGGCATGGGCGGCGGGCGTCACGGGCCTCGCCCCGGAGCGCATCATCGCGCTCGCGCGCCGCTACGCCGCGACTCGTCCCGCCATGATCGTCCTGGGCGGCAGCTCGATGCACAAGGGTGAGAACGGATGGCAGGGCGGGCGCGCCATCGCCTGCCTGCCCGCGCTCACCGGGAATCTCGGGATCCCCGGCGGCGGGCTCGGGCCGCGCCACGGCGCCAGGAGCCACGGCCAGGAGCTGACCGACATCGTGGCGCGCGAGCGGCGCCCACCCGGGCGCTATATCCCGAACCAGATGTCCCGCATCACCGACGCGCTGCTCACGGGCGAGGTGCGCGTGCTCCTCCTGTTCGGGACCGATATGCTCTCGTCCTTCGCCGAGGCCGGGCAGGTGGCCGAGGGACTCGCGCGCTCGGAGCTGATCGTCTGTCATGACCTCTTCATGAACGACACGGCGCGCCGGTTCGCCGACGTGGTCCTGCCGAGCACGGCTTGGCTCGAGGAGCTGGGCTGCAAGAGCACCAATACGCATCTCTACCTCATGGACAGGGTCCTCGAGCCGCCGGGCGAGACCCGCGCCCTGCCGTTCATCCTCAAGGGACTGGCCGGCCGCCTGGGGCTTCCGCCCGAGTTCTATCCCTGGGAGCGCGACGAGGGGCCCATCGACGCGATCCTCGATCACCCCTCGACGGGGCATGCCACGGTCGCCGCGCTGCGGGCCGAGGGCGGGATCCGCCCACTGGCCATCTCGCATGTGGCGTATCCGGATCTCGCCTTCGACACGCCGTCGGGCAAGGTCGAGTTCTATTCCGAGCGGGCGGCGGCCGTCGGGCTTCCCCCGCTCCCCGCCTTCGACGGGCTGCCGGACTCACCGTACCCGCTGGCGTTCAGGCAGGGGCGTACGCTCACCCAGTTCCACGGCTTCTACGACCACGGCCGCGCGCTGCCGACTCTCGCCCGTCTCGACCCCGAGCCCCGCCTCTGGATCTCCCCGACGGACGCGGCGGCGCGCGGCCTCGCCGACGGCGGCGAGATCCGCGTCTACAACGAGCGCGGGGAGTTTCGGGCCCGCGCCCTGGTCACCGATCGAATTCCTGCCGGGGCCGTGTGGATGCGTGACGGATGGGAAGGGCTGAACCGGCTCACCGCGGGAGGCCCGTGCATTCCCGACGCGGCGGTGGACATGTTCGCCTTCGGCGCTGGCCAGGCGTCCTTCGACGCGATGGTCGACGTCGCTCTCGCGGAGAAGTGATTCCCGACGAAACGTCCGCCCCAGAGGAGAATGCCAATTCCCTCTACCCCCGCCCAGGGGGAGGGGCAGGGTGAGGGGGCGACTGAGACCTACTGAATCAAATTAGCGGATCAGAATGGTGCGCGCCCGGGGCGCGTCCTGCTCGGGCGTGAGGACGACGACCTCGCCCTGGTCGCCGACGCTGAAGGGGTACACGGACTGGGCCAGGTTGCTGCGAAGGACCACCCGGATCCCCTCGCTCTCGAGGACCGAGCGGACGACGAGCGCCTCGGCCTGGTCGCGGCAGCGGCGCACCTCCACGAAGCCGGGAGTGGGCTCCGGCCGTCGAGCCGGCCGCTTGGGGAATGGAATCACGCGAGCGCGGCGTGCCATGGCGATCATGCTAGCATAACTCCCTCATCCTCGCCGCGAAGACAGGAGGCGCCAGGGGCGTCGTGGCACCCAGATCTACGCACACGTCCTCAACCGCGGACGGGTTGGTAGCGAGACGGGCAGCGCGGCTATGCCCGGTCTGGATGATGCGGCGGACCACGAGGCGATGATCGTCACGTGCTGATTGGCGTTCCATGATCATCGGCGTTCCCACGGAGACCTTTCCCGGAGAGCGGCGGGTGGCGCTCGTTCCCGCCGTCGTCCCCAACCTCGTCAAGGCCGGCTGCGAGGTGCTGGTCCAGCAAGGCGCCGGAGACGCCGCCGGATT
>WNGF01016384.1_pt1 | contig 14786 bp, 16 predicted proteins | sample 5400641 | NCBI WGS metagenome assembly WNGF01 (sample SAMN13153371, study PRJNA577476) | soil metagenome | isolation source: 80 cm soil or saprolite under grassland replicate 2 | place: USA:California | collected 2016-06-15
TACGCAGCATCGTCGGCAAGATGCATCGCGTCGAGCGCGCCGGTCACGCAGTGGATGTCGTCGTGCTGCCGCATCCGTCGGGCCGTTCGACATGGCTCAACAAACAGGAGAACCGGGCGCTGCTCGATCGCTCGCTAGAGTTGATCACGGCGCATCCGGGCTGGCGGGCTACGTTTCCGAGGCGCCTCTCACGCGAGGTCCTTCTCCCCGCATGCGGGGAGAAGGTGCCGCGCAGCGGCGGATGAGGGGTTCTACTATTCGCCGAATCAGAGCTTATCCTGGCGAGGGCGGGGGAGCGGCAGGAGCGAAGGATCTGCGGTGGCGCAACGACGCTGGAAATGACTTCGATTGCCAATTTCCCGCGCCTGCGTGTCGCAAGAGTGGTATCGCTGGCGGACCGGAGATCCCTCGCCTTCGCTATGCTCCGGCTCGGGATAAACTCGAAAACGCGGCGCGCGTGAGATTCTCGTGGCCCTCTGCGGTCACGACGACATCATCCTCGATGCGCATGCCGCCGTACTTGCGGAACGCGTCGACCTTCGGCCAGTTCACATACTTCGCGTTTTCGCTTTTCTTCAAATCTGCTAGCAGCGTCTCGATGAAATAGAGGCCCGGCTCGACGGTGAAGACCATCGCCGGATCGACGATGCGCGTGAGCCGCAAATACGGATGGCCCTCCGGCTTCTGAATCGTATTGCCCTTCGCGTCGGCCATGAAGCCGCCGACGTCGTGGACCTGCAGACCGATGTAGTGGCCGACGCCGTGCGGGAAAAAGGTGGCGCTGATCCGTTTCTCGACGATGCCGTCCACATCGATGTCCCGCGTGAACTGAAACTGCTCGAGCACGCGGGCGACCATTCGATGCGCCTGCATGTGCAGATCGGGATAGCTGATCTTCGGCTTCACCGCCGCGCAGAGCTGCTGCTGACCAGCATCAAACGCCTTGATCACCTGCGCGAATTCATCATCGCGCTGTGAATACGTGCGGGTGATGTCGGACGCGTATCCGTTGACGTTCGCGCCCGCGTCGATGAGAAAGGAGAATCTGCGCGACGGGTCCAGCTTGCGCCGATCGTGCTGGATGTAATGGAGCACGGCGGCGTTCTCGTTCAATCCGATGATGTTCGCGTATGGCAGCTCTTCTTCGGTCGAGTTCGCGGTTCGCAAAAACTCGAGGTGGATCTCGTACTCCGACGCGCCGGAGCGAAAGGCACTTTCAGCGGCACGATGCGCGCGCGCGCCGATGCGATTGGCGATGCGCATGCATTCGATCTCGTAATCCGTCTTCCATGCGCGATCGAAATGCAGACGGTTCAGAAGCGGCGCCGGATTCAGATCGCCCGGATGTTGCTCTTCGGTCTCGCCGATGAAGGCGATGCGGCCGCTGGTCGGGAAATGCTTCGACGCCTCTTCCGGAGTGGCGATGATGCGGATGTCGAAGTGCTCGACCCAATACCCCGATGGATCGCCCGCCGGTTTGTACCAGTAGTCGACCGGCTGAAAATAAATCAGCCGCGGCTTCTGCGACGTAGTGTAGATGACGTAGCAATTCGGATTGTCGAGCACCGGCACCCATGCCTTGAAATGCGGATTGGCCTTGAACGGGTACGGCATGTCATCCAGAAAGACCATGCGCGTGGTGCCGCCGAAGATGATCTCGTGGTCGTAGTTGTTCTCCGCGAGAGCTCGGTCGTGCCGCTGTTTCAGCGTCTGGAGGTGCGCCGGGTACAAATTTGCGAGGCGGTCAATCATCGCGGCGGAGGATACCGCAGGTCGTTCTTCGTGGTTCGTTCTCCGTTGTTCGAAAGTGGCTCTATTGGCATTCGAAGAACGAAGAACGAAAAGCGAGGAACAACAAAAAGAAAGCGCGCCGACCCACTGGGGATTATCGGCGCGCTCGAAAGTCGCTAGCGGCTGCGATTTGCGTTTTGCGCAATTCGTGCCAATTTTCTTTTCAGATCCAACTGCCCATGTATTTGAGCAACTGGTCGATCGACAGCATGCGCTCCTCGCCGGCCGGCGTACGGAAAATCGAGTGATACCACCCTTTCACTTTCACCGGCGTGAGGATCTCGTTTCCGATTTTGAGCTGCCGGCCGGTCCCAAGCTTGAGGAAAACGCGCTCATATGCGGAGCGCGTGAGGCGCCGCGAAGGCGAAGGGCCCTTCGCCCGCCGCTCCCGCTCCAGTCTCGGTGTCCGGCGGCGATCGGTCCGCTCGCCTCTCCACGGCGGCGCGAGCTTCTCATCGAGATCGACCCGGCGGCGCCGCGGCGCGGCATCGGCTCCCGCCGCATCTCGCATCAACGACGCGAAATTCTGCAGCTCCGGTAGAACCGAGCCCCATCGCGTCGAGCGTCCGACATCGTCGTACGCGGCGGGTCGATCCAGGAGATTGAGCAACACCGGCGTTTCGCCGCGCAGCAGTGAAAACAGCAGCCGGTAACTAAATGGATCGGAGTAGCGCCGAATGGAATCGCGAAAGTGCATCGCCGTCGCGTGCGCCGCTTCTCGCAGCGACATCTTGCCGCGGGTGGTCTGCCAAACTCGCGCTTTCAGATCGGTTTTGAATGGATTTCGCGGGAAGTGAGAATCCTTTGTCAGCCAACCTTTACGCGTGGCGTGCTTTCCCGGCGAGACTCCGGCGATCAACGGAATCGCGCGCGCCTGCAGCTCATCAAGGCGATAACTCGGCCAGGAGATGACGTCGCGAACGATCCCGACGATCAGCGCCACCGAAGCGGCCATCAGTCCAGGATCGGGGGTGAAATCGAGAGTGATCTCGATCCGCTCGCGGCGAGGACGGACTCCGATGCCGGTCGATCGCCGGTTTGCGCCGGCGACGATCAGCGGAACCGGCAACAAATATGCGAGCAGCAGGGCGAGCTTCTGAATCGTGCGATCGCGTCCACGCTCCTCGCGCGGCAGCTCGAACGAGATGTTCATGTGGCAACTGAAGGCTTGCAGACGCGCGTGCTGCTCGCTCCGCTTTTCCCAGGAGTCGAGCTGATCGCGGACAAATCCAATCTGCTCCCACAGACTTCGAACGACCCGCGCTGTGCATTGCGGCGCGAGCTCGATGACCGGAGTGACCACCTCCAGGACGCCGCCATCGAAATAGAGCGCGCCGCCGGTCGGAAGCTGCATCGATTTGTTGGTGCGCTTGAGCAGCGGGCGATCGATGAATCCCGCCGGCGTGCGCCAGACCTTTTCAGGGATCGCTTCTTCATCGTCGATGAAGACTTTGAATTCCGCCTCCAGTCCGACGACCGGCATCTCCAGCTCCGTTGTGTAGGGGAACCGCTCATCGTAGATCGGCATGGGACTATCGGCATCAACCGAGCAAGGGGTATACCGAAGAATAGGACTGAGGACTGAGGACTGAGGACTGAGTGACGGGCGGGTGCTCACTGGCGAGGGGAACGTGCGCGGCTGCGCGGCCTCGTCGCTCAGCGATAGGTGAGCTGAAAAATGACCGTCAGCTCGTGCACGACTTCGATTGGCTTGCCGTCCTGCATCAGGGGCAGGAATCGCCACTGCCGCAGCGCCTCGAGCGTGGCCTCATCGAATGCCGCTTGTTTCGCATGTTCGAGGATTTGAAGATCCTTGATCCAGCCGTCTTTTCCGATGATGTAGCGGACGACGACCACAGCCTGTTTTCCGGCCAGCCGCTCGCCTTCCGGATAATCGGGATATTCGCGGTGAACTGCGATCAGAGGCAGCGGCTTATCGCGGTCAAAATGCACTCTTCCATCATTGGGCACCGGCATGCCGCCGGCGACGCCCTCCAGAGCGCCGCCGATGATTCCGTCGGGACTTCCCCCGGCTGAGTCGCCGGCGCCGCGGCCCAGCTGCGAACCAGGTTCGAAAATCGATGGCCAGCGCGTTTCGCTCACCCTGGGGATGAGGTCGGGGATCACAGCCGGCGCGACGATCGTCTGCAGATCGCGCGGAGCGGCCGAAGGGAGTGGCGCAATTTTCCGTATCGATGAGGAGAGTTTGATGGCGGCGGGAAGTGGAGGGGTGGGCGTATTCACCAGCGCATACGGTCGCATGAGACGCGGCGAATGCGTTGGAAAGACGACGTTCCACACCGCGACGAGAACCGCGGCTGCGACCGCTGCTCCGTGCAGCGCGATCGAAACCGGCAGTGTCTCGTATGCGACGCGTCGGTCTCGACGACGTTCCGTGGCGACAGTTTCGAACATCAGTGACGGATCAATTGGAAGTTCACCGCAAGGTCGTGGACCACTTCCACCGGCTTGCCATCCTTGATCATCGGGCGGAAGCGCCACTGTTTGATCGCCTCGACGGTGGCTTTGTCGAACATTGGCTCATGGGCATGATCGATGATTTCCACACTGATCACACGGCCGTTCTTGCCGATTACATACCGAACAATGACCTGATCTTCGAGCTGCTTTTTCTTCGCCTCGTCCGGATATGCGGGATAGTCCTGTGAGATCGGCAGTAAGGGAAGCGACTCGTTCATTGAGATATGCACGCGGCCGTCGTCAGGAAAGGCGACGCCGCCAGCGACGCCGTGAATCGATCCGGCCAGATCGCCACCGAGCTTCCCATCCGCATTGCCGCCTGGTACTCCGACGGCAGGGGGCCCGGGCGCAGGAGCGAGCATGAGAGCAGAGGGCGGCGGAGGGTCCGGGATCGCCGGAATGATGTCGGGAATGACCGTTGGCGCTACGATCTTGTCCGGCAACGGAATCGGTTTCGGCATCGCCACCTGCTTGGGCGCGGGCGCGCCGGCGGGCGGGAGGGGCGGCGGCGGGGGCGGTTCTGGAATCGTCGCCAGGCTGTAAGCCCGCACGAGGCGCGGCGACTGCACCGGGAAAACGACATTCCACACCGCGATCACCGCCGCTGCAGCGATTGCCATCGCGTGCAGGGCAAGCGAGAGCGGCAGCGTCTCGTAGAGGACGCGTCTGCTGCGTGCTTCGAACGTCTCGGGCGCGACACTTTCGAACATGAACCTGAATTACTGCTTCGTCGGAACATTGCATCGTAGCAAATAACGGCCGCGCCGCCTGGTTACACAGCGGATACAGCGTCAGCGCAGGCTCTCGGCGACAGCGGCCAACTGACTGGCGACCTCTTGCGTCGACGCTCGCGGCACGGTGATCGTGTCGAAGCGCGCGAGCACGGGATCGAAGATGCCGCGCTCAAAGAGCTCCGATCGGACGGCGATGAATCGATTGCGCAGCTCAGTGGACATCGTTTCGTTTTCGCGCAGCGCGCGCGCGACATCGGCGGCGGCAGTTCTCAATTCTTCCGTTGTCACTGTCGGCCTAGGATATCGCAGTGCCCGAACTCATCATCTTCGTCGGTCTCCCCGCAGCGGGCAAGTCGACGTATTACTTCGCCAATCTGGCGGCGACGCATGTCCACATCAGCAAAGATCTGATGCCGAACGCGCGCCGGCGCGACGATAGGCAGACGCTCGCCGTTGAGCAGGCGCTTTCCGCAGGAAAGTCCGTCGTCGTCGACAATACCAACCCCTCGTGCGCGATTCGCTCGCCGCTGATCGCCTTGGGCAAGCGGCACGGCGCCCGCATCATCGCCTACTATTTCGAGTGCAGTGTGCGCACCGCATTGATGCGCAACCGGCAGCGGGAAGGGCGGGGGCATGTTCCCGACGTGGCCATTTTCGTAGCGCAGAAGAAGCTGCAGCCGCCGGCTCTCGACGAAGGATTTGACGAAGTGCACGTGATCAAATGCGAGTGACACGAGAACTGAGGACTACTGAGGACTCAGGACTCAGGACTTAGGACTCAGGACTTAGGACTGAGATCCCCTTCACTCAGTCCTGAGTCCTGAGTCCTGACTATGACGCCCGAGCAACTCCTGCGTAAAGTCTTCCCGCCGATGCTGGCCACGCTCGCCGATGCTGCGCCGTCGGACGACGCGAACTGGTCTTACGAAATGAAGTACGACGGCTTTCGCGCCCTCGTCGCGATCGTGAACGGCCGCATCGCGATGTGGAGCCGCAACGAGCTCGATCTCGCTCCGCGATTTCCCGTGATTGCCGATGCGGTGGCGAAGATCAAGGTGAAAGAGGCGGTGCTCGACGGCGAAATCGTGGCCCTCGACGAAAGAGGTGCACCGCGATTTCAACTGCTGCAACAAGGAGAGCAACGCGAACTGATTTTCCTGTTCGACCTCATCTGGCTCGACAGTCGCGATCTGCGACAGCAAAGATACGAGCAACGCCGCGCCGCGCTGGAGAAGCTCCTCCGCCGCCCGCCTGCCCGCGTGCGCGTCTCCGAGCAGCTCGCCCCTCCCGGCAGCGAAGCGTTGAAGCGAGCTGCGGACGCGGGCTATGAGGGCATCATCGCCAAGAAGAAGACCTCATGCTATGAAGGGCGGCGCTCGAAAGAGTGGCTGAAGGTCAAGGCGCTCAACGAGCAGGAGTTCATCATCGTCGGGTGGAATCCGAGCACGCACTCGTCGAAGGAAATCGGATCTCTTCATCTCGCGGTGAAAGGCGACGACGGCGAGCTGCACTACGCGGGAAAAGTCGGCACCGGTTTCTCAGCGAAGCAGCGTGTCTGGTTCAAGGACGAGCTGTCGAAGGACGTCGTGCCGAAGTCACTGGTCAAGGATGCGCCGCGCGTGCGCGACGCGACCTGGGTGAAGCCGCGATTCGTCGGACAGGTTGCCTTCACCGAGTGGACCGAGGACAACAAACTTCGCCACCCTTCTTTCCTCGGCCTGAGAGAAGATAAGTCGCCGGAGGAAGTCGTGCGGGAAAAACCAATGAAAACGGGCGGGAAGCGGGTGGCGGGTAGCGGGTGGGCCGGGCCCACCCGCCACAAGCCACCCGCCACCCGCTCGGTCAAGCTCTCCCATCCCGAGCGCATCCTCTATCCACGCGACAAGATCACGAAACAGGACGTCGCTGATTACTATGACGCGGTGGCGGCGCCGATGATCCGCGCGCTGCGCGATCGGCCGCTTGCGCTGGAGCACTGGAACGATGGCATCGACAAGCCATCGTGGTTTCATCAGAACATCGGGCGGGAGGGGCCGGCGTGGCTGACGACCATCGACACGCCGACGCGCGCGAGCAGCCGCAAAACCGTGCGGCACCTCGTCGTCGACAAGCCCGAGACGCTGCGCTGGCTTGCGCAGATGTCGGTGCTCACGATTCACATGTGGTCCTCGCGCGGCGCGAGCCTCAACGAGCCGGATTGGTTTGTATTCGATCTCGATCCTGCCAAAGGGAAGGGGATCGAGCAGGCCATCGAAGCGGCGACCGTGATTCGAGGCCTGCTGGAGAACCTGCAACTGCCGGGCGTGCCGAAAACGTCCGGCAAGCGCGGCATTCATGTCTTCATCCCGCTCGCGCCCGGATACACGCATGAACAGGCAGTTGACTTCGCGTGCTCGATCAGCGCTGCGGTGGCGTCGAAAGTCCCGTCGATGACGGTCGAACGGTCGATCGCCAACCGCCGCGGACGCCTCTATCTCGACTGCATGCAGAACGGCTACGGGAAAACGATGGTCGCACCATACTCGCTGCGCGCGATCGACGGCGCGCCGGTGTCGGCCCCGTTGCGTTGGGAGGAGATCAACAAGAAGCTCGATCCGAAGAAGTTCAATCTTCGAACGATGCCCGACCGCCTGGCGAAAATTGGCGATCTCTTCGAAGGCGTGTTCAAGAAACGCGCGAAGCTGCCGGCGAACGCCGGTGTCGGCACGACCGGATGGGCGGCGAAATCCGTCTCCGATGCCGAGTTGATGATGCGCGTCAACTACTTCGGCATGCTGTATCTGTTCGACGCTGTCGTGCCGCAGATGATGGAGCGGCGATCCGGACGTTTTGCCGGCATGGCATCGCTCGCCGGCTTGCGCGGAGTTCCGACCGCCGCCGGCTACTCGGCCAGCAAAGCGGCGATGCAAACGTTTCTCGAATCAGCTCGTGTGGAGGTCGCAAAGTTCGGCGTTCGCGTCATCACCGTCAATCCCGGATTCATCGCCACAGCGATGACGGAGAAGAATGAGTTCAAGATGCCGTTCCTGATGACCGCGGAGCGCGCGGCAAAGATCATCATCGACGGCATCGAGCGCGGCGCTCGCGTCGTCGAATTTCCGTTGCCGATGTCCGCGTTGACACGATTCTCGCGCGTTCTCCCGGCGTGGGTGGCCGATCGGATCATGGGGCGGGCTGTTCGATGAAGCGGCGATGGCGTGAGACGCTCTGGGTCCGCGGCTGGGCACTTCGCAACGTGTACCTGCTTTGGTTCGTGCGGCCATCGATCCTGGAGTTGAACGACGAACGTTGCGAGATCGTCATCCCGCTCAACTGGCGCACCCGCCGTCGCGACATTCACGCCATGTACCTCGGCGTCCTGGTCATGGGGGCCGACGTCGCCGGCGGTTTGATCGCATTCAATCTCATTACGCGTACGAAACGCTCCGTCTCATTTCTCTTCAAAGACGTCAAAGGCGAATTCTTCAAGCGCGCCGAGGATGATGTGCACTTCGTGTGTGAAGAGGGAAGCGCCATTCGCGATCTCGTCGGCCGCGCAATGGCTACCGGCGAGCGTCAGGAAACGACGGTTCACGTCACAGCCACCGTGCCGGCGAAACTCGGCAGCGAGCCGGTGGCGAGATTCGAGCTGACGCTATCGGTGAAGCGGCGTCAGTGATGCTGTGTTGACGTCGCCGCAGGCGCGGGAATCGTTCCGCCCAGTTCGCGATACAGCGTCTCCGTCCATCGGTCGAGATTGATGAAGCCTGCCGCCCACTTCTCCCATGGCCCGAGCACTTTTTCCGATTTGATCTGATCGAGCGTCTTGCCCGACTTCATCGCTGCGTCGACGGCTGCCAGCGAGCCTCGCAGCATTTCTCCAAAGGCGCGCAACGAGGCGCGGTCACCGAGTGGGCCGTGACCGGCGATGACTTTGGTGTCGTCCCGAATCTGCGTGACGACTGTATCGACGTTCGCCGCCATCCCGCGAACGCTGCCGCCGTTGTCGATGTCGACGAACGGAAATGTGCCGTTGAAGAAGTCGTCACCCATGTGCACCACGTTCGACTGCGTGAACCAGATGACCGCATCGCCGTCGGTGTGCCCGTGCGGCATGTGGATGGCGCGAATGTCTTCTCCGTTGACGTGCACGGTCGCCCGGTCGTTGAACGTGATCACCGGCAGGGCCTCTTTCGGAGCGGGCGGAGTCGACCGGCCGAGCGTCGTCGTTCCGCTTTGCAGACGCTTGCGGACATTTTCGTGTGCGATGATCGGACCGTCTTTGCTCAACTCGGCGTTGCCGCCGGTGTGATCGCCGTGATAATGCGTATTCAAAATGAACTTGATGGGTTTGCTGGAGATTGTCGCCAGGGCGGCGCGAATTTTCGGCACGAGCGGTGCGAATTCGTCGTCGACGACGACAATCCCGTCATCGCCGATGGAAACGCCGATGTTGCCACCGGAGCCCTGCAGCATGTAAACCGTTCCTGAGACTTTGCTGATCTTGATCTCCACTTTGCTGAAGTCCTGCTGTTGAGCGACCGCTGGCAGTGCGGTCAGGGCGATTGCAACGCAGATTGCTTTTTGCATGACTCGGGATTCTAACGGAAGGGTCTCGAGGTCGCGCGGTTGCGCGGTCGCGTGGTTCAGACGAACCGCGAGACCTCGGAACCTCGAGACCTCGCAACCTATGGAGTGGCCAAAAGACATTCAGCACGCAATTGCGGAGAACGGCGCGAACGTCAGGACCCGTTTTCCGTGGTGGCTGCGGCCGTTCCTGCTCCGCGGCGTCGCCGGAATCACGCTCGGTCGACGGATCTACATCGAGGGAAATGATCCGCTGGCCATCCTTCGCCACGAGCTCACTCACCTTCGCCAGATCCAGCGCCTCGGCATCTGCCGCTTCTACTGGAGCTACATTCGCGAGTACGTCGCCAACCGCCGGCGTGGGCTGCCATCGGCAGAGGCCTATCGTCGGATTTCGCTCGAAGAGGAAGCATTCGCGGCGGAGGGGGAGGAAAACCTATAATTTGGCTGTCGGCCGATGATTCAATTTCATTCGCTCGAAACTACGCAGCTCGAGCGATTTCTCGAGCGGCACAAGAGTGGTCTGCCGTTCGCGAGCGACATTGACCTCGATCTGGTGCTGCGCCAAATCCTCCAGAAAGCAAATGAGTTTGTGCCGTCGGAGTCAGGTTCGATTCTGCTCGATGATCCGTTTCGCAAAGTCGCCTCACGTCACGAGAACGAACTGGTGTTCATTGCCACGTTCGGGGAGGCTGGCCGCGATCTCGTCGGCCAGAGACTCTCCGCGAAAAACGGCATCGCCGGACAGGTCTATCAAAGCGGAGCGCCGCATCTTTCGGCCGACGTGAAGGGCGACCACTTCTTCTATCCCGAATTCGACGAGCGCCTCGGCCACCAAACGCATTCCGTCGTCTGCGTGCCGATCTACATCGGGAAGCATGTCTGCGGCGTGCTGGAGCTGATCAATCGGCTCGACGGGCGGCCGTTCACGGAGCGCGACAAGACGCTGCTGGAGATCTTCGCCGGCTACACCTCGTTCACGATCCAGAACGCGCTCGACGGCAAGCGCGCGCACGAGCTCGCGCGCAAAGACGATTTGACGGGGCTGTTCAACGACCGCTGGTTTCACATCTGTCTGACCGAGGTGGTCGCCGCGGCGCGGGAGACGCGAAAGGCCGCGGTGCTGATGTTCATGGATCTCGATCAATTCAAGGTGGTCAACGACTGCCACGGGCATCTCGCGGGAAGCCAGGTCCTGCGCGAAGTCGGATTCTTGTTGAAACGGATCGTGCAGTCGGAGACAGCGACGGTCGCCCGCTACGGTGGCGACGAGTTCGTGATCATTCTTCCGGAGACGACGATCGAACGCGGTATGGAGATTGCCGAGGAGATCCGGCAGACGATTGCTGAGACGACGTTTCTCGCGCGAGAGTGGGCGCTGAACAATCCGCCGCTGAATCTTCACGGAATCGTCTCGGCATCGATCGGAATCGCCGAACACATTCCGACCACGGACATCGCAATGCTCATCGAGCAGGAAAAAAGTGAACTGTTGCGTCGAGCCGATTCGGCGATGTACCAGGCGAAGTCGAAAGGGAAGAACCAAGTGGTGGTCTCGAGGTCTCGCGGGCCCGAGGTCTCGCAGTGAAAACGGATTCACCACGAGACTTCGAGACCTCGCAACTACGAGACCTCATGCTATCCTCCCGCATTCTGTTCTGAAGGAGGTCCGAGCTTTGGCAAAGATCACCGCGGAGTACATCTGGATCGACGGGCAGAAGCCGACTGCGAAGCTGCGATCCAAAACAAAAATCATTGATGAAGTGAAATCGCTCAAAGACGTGCCGGAGTGGGCGTTCGACGGCTCGAGCACAGAGCAGGCGAGCGGCCATTTCAGCGATCTTGCGTTGACGCCGGTCAAGTATGTTCCCGACCCGCTGCACGACGGCGGCAACATTTTGGTTCTCTGCGAAATCCACAATCCCGATGGCAGTGTGCACTGGAGCAACACGCGCGCGCATCTGCGCGAAGTCGCGGAAAAATACAAAGCGCAAGACGCGTGGTTCGGCATCGAGCAGGAATACACCTTCTTCCAGGGAGCGCGCCCCCTCGGTTGGCCCGACAACGGGTTTCCTGCGCCGCAGGGCGGCTACTACTGCGGCGTCGGGAGCGACGAAGTGTTCGGCCGCGATGTCGTCGAAGCGCACACCGCAGCGTGCATGCGCGCCGGAATTCACATCGTCGGCACGAACGCCGAAGTCATGCCGGCGCAGTGGGAGTTTCAGGTTGGTGCGATTGGCGCTCCCGAAATTGCGGATGAGCTGTGGATGGCTCGCTGGCTGCTCTATCGCGTCGGAGAGGAATTCGGTGTGAGCGCCACCCTCTATCCGAAACCTGTCAAGGGCGATTGGAACGGGGCGGGCGCGCACACGAATTTCTCCACAAAGGCGACGCGCGAGGCCGGCGGACTCAAAGTGATCGAAGAGGCGATGAAGAAGCTCGAGAAGCATCACGACGAGCACATCAAGGTCTACGGCGCGCACAACGAGGAGCGGCTCACCGGACTCCACGAGACTTCGCCGATTCACGCTTTCCGCTACGGACAATTCGATCGCGGCGCGTCGGTGCGCATTCCGATCTCCACGGTGAACGCTGGCCGCGGCTATTTCGAAGATCGTCGTCCGGCAGCGAACATGGATCCGTATCAGGTTTGTGCAATTTTGATCGAAACGGTCTGCGGCACGTAGTCGTATACTGTGCAAGCGATGGAACTGGCGTTAAACATCATCTGGTTTGCGGTTGCTGCAACGAGCTTCGTGCTCATGCCGAAGCGCTCGCGACTGGTGTGGTTTGCCCTGCTTGCAACGTTCGCGTTGCTTTTTCCAGTCATTTCGGTCTCTGATGACTTGAATGCCGATTGGGCGGTCAACGCTGCCGCGGCGCTCGTCGCCATTGCCGTGCTGTCGGTGGCATTCGTCGCAATCGCCCGGCTTCGGACCTTTCCCGCGGCGGTCTACGCCTTCCATCTCTCCAGTCCTTCCGATCCCCGCTCGCCGCCCGCCCGCTGACGCCAGTCTGCGATTGGCATTGTCGCAGGCGTGAAGCGGCGGCGTTCTCGCGCGCTGGCTACCCCCTGAAGCCGGCGTCCGGGCTGCGGGATGCCGCCACTTGACGGCTGCGACGACATGGAACTCTTCCTCAACCTTCTTTGGCTTGCAATCGGCGTCGCGGCGCTGCTCACCGCTCCGAGACGGTCGATGCATGTGTCGATGGCGATCGCCTGCGCGCTGACTTTGCTCTTTCCGATCGTCTCAGTCTCCGACGATCTGGCCGATCACGATTCGCTCGAGGAAGCGCTGGCCATCGTTGTCAAAGCCGTCATTCTGGCCGTCATGTTCGTGACGATCGCGCGCGTGGAAACCACGAGCCGGCGTCGCGCCGCGCTGCTCCTCGTTCCCACCACAGATCCGCGTTCACCACCGCTCGGCTGACCCTCACATTCTCGGACTCCGCTCGGAACTCTCGAGGAGGTTGTCTTATGCGACCCGCTCGCTGGTCGCTGGTGTTCTTGATTGCCGCCATCGCGTGTAGGGACGCGCTGGTTCAGGGTCTTCCATTGGTTGAAATGCCACCGCTGCGCCCTGGCGAACCGCTCGCGGTTTTCGTCAGCGGCGACGGCGGATGGCGCGCGATCGACCGGCGCATCGCGCAAGGCCTCCATCTCGCCGCGTTTCTTCGCCGGCGCACACTGCAAGAAGCGGCAGCCGCGCTGCAGGAAATCGTGGAGCGCTACAGCGCCGCCTGGCACGCACCGAAAGTCATCGTCGTCGGCTATTCGCGCGGCGCAGGCGTCCTGCCGTTCATGATCAACCGTCTCGAGCCGCGATGGCGAAGCAGGATCGCCCTTGTTGCCCTCCTCGGTCTGGAGCCGACGATCGATTTTCAGATGACGCCGCTGCCAACGCGGGAGATCCCGGTGCGCGGCGAAATCGAACGGCTTCGCGGCAAACGCGTCCTCTGCTTTTACGGCTTGAACGAGCGTGACTCGTTGTGCCGCGAACTTTCACCGGGATTGGCGATCGCAATCGCCGAACCGGGCGCGCATCACTTCAACGGCAATTACGACGACCTGGCGCGGACGATCTGGAGGTGGACGAGAACTTGACGGCAATGCAACGGGGGCCGAGCGGCGGCATTCTCGCGTGTTGGCATCCCCTGGCCAACACCCGGGCTGCGAGGGTGCCGCCACTCGACCTCTGCTGCGCGCCGTCACCCCGTCGCAGAATCCATAACACGGCGAGGGAGGGTGGGCGATTCGGCGAGGAACAGCGATGATACGATCGCTGTCTATTTCGAGTTAGACGGACGCAAACTCCACTCTGCGTGGAGTCATTTCTCGTCGGTGCTACGATCGACGAATGAGTCCAACGGTGTTCCGTGAGGGACCCTTCCGGTTCTACTTCAATTCCCGCGAGGAAGAGCGTCTGCACGCGCACATCGAGTCGCCGGACGGCGAGCTCAAGGTCTGGCTTGAGCCTCGCATCGAAGTGGCGCAGAATCACGGCATTCCAGAACGCGAAGTTACCAAGATTCTCCGCATTCTGGAGAAACGACATGGCGAAATCGAAAAACGCTGGCGCGAGCACCGCAGACGTTGAAGTGACTAGCATCTCTCGCCACGGCTTTTGGCTGTATATCGGTGGCAGAGAACTCTTCGTAGATTTCCGTGAGTTTCCGTGGTTCGCTGACGCTCCCGTCAAACAACTCACCAACGTTCGGTGGCCGACCCCTGATCATCTGCATTGGCCCGATCTGGACATTGATCTATCGATCGAGTCGATCGAGCATCCGGAGAAGTTTCCCCTCCACTTTGATCCGGCGCCGTCCAACTCGCGGTAGCAGCCGACGCCGCCCGCGCGTGGCCCGGCGCTTACGCGCCTTGAGATTCGTAAAGTCAGGTATCGTACTGCTGGCAAGAGGAACCGGCGGCGCGGCTGAACCGCCGCTCCGTTAGCCGGACGCGAAGTTCGGGAATCACCGAGCGCGCTTCTTCGCATTCCCGCGTTTGGGTGCTCTCGCTCTCTTCGCTGATAGTCCGCGTCGACGATCGACCTCGGCGGGGAGGCCCAGTTGTTCGCGCACTTCTTCTATCGAGATGCCTCGCCCGGCTTCGAGACTCCGCCGTGCTGCTTCCATGCGGGCGACGAATCGAGGATCGTGCTCTAGCTGATAGTCAAACCAATCATCCTCGTCTTCAAAACCGATCAAAACTGC
>WNGF01007182.1_pt1 | contig 14785 bp, 16 predicted proteins | sample 5400641 | NCBI WGS metagenome assembly WNGF01 (sample SAMN13153371, study PRJNA577476) | soil metagenome | isolation source: 80 cm soil or saprolite under grassland replicate 2 | place: USA:California | collected 2016-06-15
GGAGGAGGTCATCGATTACACGCGGGAGGACTTCACGGACGGCTCGCGGAGCTGGGACGTGATCGTCGACACCGCGGGGCGTCGTCCACTGCGGCATCTGCGCCGCGCCCTCACCGCGAAGGGGACGCTCGTGGTCGTCGGCGGAGACGGTGGCGGGCGCTGGACGGGCGGCTTCTTCCGCGGGATGCTCCGTGGCCCGCTCGTGTCCTTGTTCGTCGGTCAGAAGCTCGGCTGGCTGAACTCGAAGACGACACTGAAGGATCTGCAGGCGGTGGCGGACCTGATCGAGGCCGGCACGGTCACGCCGGTCATCGATCGGACGTACCAGCTGGTCGAGGCTCCCGACGCCATCCGGTACCTGGAGGAAGGGCATCCTCGGGGCAAGATCGTCATCGACGTCCTGAGCTAACGGGTGCACAGCTGCCATGACGAGGTACGTCGCCCTCCTGCGCGGGATCAACGTCGGAGGCAAGAACCTGATCAAGATGCCCGCGCTGAAGGCGTGCTTCGAGGCGGACGGCTTTCCGAACGTCTCCTACGTACATCCAGAGCGGCAATGTCCTCTTTGAGTCTGCGGACAGCTCGTCAAGCAAGCTCACGCGCCGGATCGAGGAGATGCTCGCGGAGGCGTTCGACTACGTGCCGACCGTCGTCGTCCGAAACCGGAAGCAGATGCGCGCCATCGTCGAGCGCGCGCCGAAGGGGTTCGGGACCGAGCCGAAGAAGTACCGGTACGACGTCTTCTTCTTGAGAGAGCCGCTCACCGGGACTGCGGCGATGAAGCACCTGCCCACGAATCCGGCCGTCGACCAGGCGCACGCCGGAACCGGCGTCCTCTACGTTTCGAGGCTCATCGCCAAGGCGACGCAGAGCCGACTCAACAAGATCATCTCGTCACCGATCTACCCGAGGGTCACGATCCGCAACTGGAACACGACGACCAAGCTGCTCGAGTTAATGGGATAGGCGACATCACCCGCTCGTCCGCGGAGCGCCACGAGTAGTACTCACTCCTCCCCTGCCCTCCATCTCCGCAGACCGCCGGCGTCGTAACTGCCGGCCGGTTGTCTTGCCGATGGCCGAGGGGGTGGACTCGTTGCCGATCCGTTTCGTAGCGCACTAGGAGGTTGACGGCCCAAACGGCGACGGGGTTCTGCAAGTGGCCGCCTGGGCCTCGTCCCGGCGAACTGGCCAATTCGAACTAATCCGACGGCCGGTCCTCCGCGAATCCACCTTGCCGTCGCCCGTCGGGAGGTGATGCGTCGATCCGTCCGGAACGACCGGTGGGGGAGGCGACGGAACCTAGCAGCCACGAAGGAGGAGGAACTCCCCATGTCATAGGAACTCCCCATGTCATTCCGCAAGCGATTGCGCTGGACGGCCGTCGCGGCCGGGACGGCGCTGGTTCTCGGAGGTGGCCTGCTCGGGGCACTGGGACCGAACGCCGTGCTCGCATCCTCGCATCGTGAGGCGCCGCTCACTGCGGCCGATCCGCAGATCGATGCGACGGACCTCTACGCGTTCCGGAGTCCGGACAAGCCCAACACGGTCACCATCATCAGCAACTGGATTCCCTTCGAGGAGCCTGCCGGCGGGCCGAACTTCTATCTATGGGGTCCCAAGGTCCAATACGACATCAACATCGACAACAACGGGGACGCGAGGCCGGATGTCATCTACCGGTGGGTCTTCAAGACCCACTATCGGACGCCGGGATCCTTCCTGTACAACACTGGGGTCGTCAACCACATCGACGACCCCACGCTGAACATCTTCCAGACCTACGACCTCTATCGGATAGCGGGAGACGGTACGCGGCAGCTCTTGAACGACGTGCCGGCGGCTCCGTCCGATGTCGGCAAGGCCTCCATGCCGGATTACGCGGCGCTCGAATCCGAGGCCATCCAGCACTTCGGGAAGAACGACGGCTCGACCACGCTTGCGGGGCAGGCCGATGACCCGTTCTTCCTGGACTTGCGGGTGTTCGATCTCGTGTACGGCTGCTCGCCCACCGGCAGCGGCTGCGCCGACAGCACAGCGTTCAGCGAAACCGGCCGTGACACGTTGAAGGGCTTCAACGTGAACACGTTGATTCTCCAGGTGCCCGAAGACGCAGTCAAGAGCTCCTCGAGCTCGATCATCGGCATCTGGACCACGGCCGAGCGGCAGAGCACCCGCGTGCAGGACAGCAAGGGCAATGTCAGTTCGAGCGGGGACTTCGTCCAGGTTTCCCGCCTCGGCATGCCGCTCGTGAACGAGGTCGTCGTCCCCGTCGGGCTCAAGGACTTCTTCAACGGTTCAAAGCCCAGGAAGGACGCCCAATTCCTTCCTGCCGTCCAGGACCCAGAGCTCCCGCACGACGTGAACGCCCTTTATGGGTTGTCGGTGCCGGATTCTGACCCGGGCACAGCGGGGATCCAGCGCAGCGACCTCATCTCGGTGTTCCTGACCGGGCTCTCCGGGTTGAACCAACCATCGAATGTTCGTCCGAGTGAGATGCTGCGGCTGAACCTCGACACGCCGCTCTGCGGGACGGGCGGGGCTCCTGCCTGCGATCCGATCGGTGTCATCGCCGGAGATCCACAGGGGTTCCCGAACGGGCGCCGCCTGTCGGACGACACGATCGATGTCGCGCTTCGGGTGACGGAGGGGTGCCTGCTGGGCCAGAACACCCCCACGTCGTGCGAGCTCAGCGATGGCGTTGGCTCGAACGACGTGGCGTTCCGGGGCCAGTTCCCGTACGTGGCGCTCCCACACTCGGGGTCGGACATCAGCCCGCACGCCTGAGGCAGCGCCATGCGAGGACGGACGTGGAGAGGAGAGGCCGCCGGCCTTCCTCTCCACGTCCTCCGACGGCCCAGGCCGGTCCGTCCCCGCCACCGGCTCGTCGCGACGCTCGGGGTGGTGATCCTCGCGATCGCGCTCTTCGTCGCTGGAGGGGTCGGTCGTTTCCGGACGGTGGGCAGGTCGCCGGCGCACGACGACGGCACCGGTGTGGCGCCATCCGATGGCCTCGGGGACAGCCCGCTCATCATGAACGGGACCGTGCAGCAGACCATCGCCTCGCTCCAGGGACGCCTGCGTGCCGCTCCCGAGGACTGGCGGTCCTGGGCCATCCTCGGGCTGGCCTACGTCCAGGAGGCGCGAGTCGTCGCCGACCCCCGGTACTACCCAAAGGCCCAGGGTGCACTGCACCGATCGCTCTCACTGCACCGCCGTGGAAACTTTGAGGCCTTCACCGGCCAGGGCGCCTTGGCTCTGGCCCGTCACAACTTCGCCGCAGCGCTCCGGTGGGGACGGAAAGCCAGGGCGGTCAACCCGTACAACGCGAACGTGTTCGGGGTGATCGGAGATGCCCAGATCGAGTTGGGACGGTACGAGGCAGCGTTCAGGACCTTGCAGCGGATGGTCGACCTTCGACCCGATCTGTCCTCGTACGCCCGCGCGTCCTACGCCCGCGAGCTCCAGGGAGACGTGCCCGGAGCCGTCCACGACATGAGGCTCGCTCTTCAGGCGGCGGGCACGCCGAACGACCAGGCGTTCACGTGTTACTACCTGGGAGAGCTGGCGTTCAACGGCGGACACGTCGATCGGGCGCTTCACTGGTACCGGCGAGGAGCCGCGCTGGCGCCCGAGTATTACCCGCCGCAGGCCGGCATCGCCAAGGCCGAATGGGCAGAAGGTCGCCTCACGTCGGCCATCCGCGACTACCGGTCCGTGGTGGCCCGCTATCCGCTGCCCGAGTACGCGATCGCTCTCGGCGACCTGTACACCGTCACGGGGCAAACGGCTGCCGCCCGGAGGCAATACGACCTGGTGCGCGTGGAAGAGCAGTTGTTTGAAGCGGCGCGGGTGAACGTGGACCTCGAGCTGGCCCTGTTCGACGCCGACCACGGAAGGCCAAGGAACGCCCTGGCCGCGGCCAGGGCCGAGTGGGCCCGTCGGCACAGCATCGTGGTCGCCGACGCCCTGGCATGGGCCCTCCATCAGAACGGGCTGGATCGGCAGGCCCTGCGGTACGTGCGGTTGTCCCATCGGGTGGGCTACCGCAGCGCGCTGTTCCGATTCCACCAGGGCATGATCGAGCTGTCGCTTGGCCTCACAGACCCCGCGCGACGTCATCTTCGGTCGGCGCTCTCGATCAACCCGCACTTCTCGATCCTGTACGCGCGTGTCGCCGAACGCGCCCTCAGTCGTCTCGGAGGGGCCCGATGAGGCGATGGATTCGCGTCCCCGCCGTGACGGGCCTGGTCATGGTGGCGCTCCTCGCCTCGGCGGAGAGAGCATCCGCGCATCCCCTCGGCAACTTCACCATCAACACCTACAGCGGCCTCGTGGTGGAGCCGAGCCAACTGGTCGTGAACTACGTCCTCGACATGGCGGAGATCCCGACGTACCAGGAGCGCACGGCGATCGACGCGAACGAGGACGGGCGGATCACCACAGCCGAGCGGGCGACCTACGCGGTCCGGAAGGCCGCCCGATTGCTCCACGGAGTGAACGCGAGCGTGAACGGCCGGGCGGTCACGCTCAACGTCGTCTCCAGCTCGATGCGATTCCGCTCCGGGCAGGCGGGCCTTCCCATCCTGCGGCTCGAAACGGTGTTCGCGGGACGGATTCCTCGGTCAGGAGCCTTGGAGTACCACGAGGGGAACTACGCCGGCCACATCGGCTGGAGGGAGATCACCGCAGTGGGCGCGAGCGGCGACGTGATCCTGCGTTCCTCGGTCCCACGCACGAGCCTGAGCGACGACCTCCTGCACTACCCGACCGCCCTGCTGTCCAACCCGCTCGATGCGACGGCTGCGACGGTGTCGTTCGGACCCGGGGTGAGCGGCGCAGGCGCAGCACCGGTCCGTTCGGACGCCTCCGTGGGTGGTGCCAGGCCGGGGATCAGCGGAGCAGCCTTCGCCCGCCTGGCCACGTGGAGCCACGTGTCATTCCCGGTCCTCCTGGTGGCCCTCGTTTTGGCCATGGGGTTCGGGGCCGCGCATGCGCTCCTGCCCGGCCACGGCAAGACCATCATGGCCGCGACGCTCCTGGGGGCAGGAGGTCGCACTCGCCAGGCCGTTCAGGTCGGTGTGGCCGTGGCCTTCATGCACACGGCCACGGTGCTGGTCTTGGGCGTGGTGGCCACGACGCTCCTGCGTTTCGCTCCCGAACAGGTGTATCCCTGGCTGACGCTCGGCACGGGAATCCTGGTGCTGGGACTCGGAGGGACGATGTTCCTCACTCGGTACCGGGCTTCGCGCGCACACCGTGACAACACGCATACACACGTCGACGGCCACACCCACGCCCTTCCTGTTTCCGACCGGCCCCTCTCACGGAAAGGCCTGGTGACCCTTGCTCTGGCCGGCGGGATATTGCCCTCTCCGACGGCGCTGGTGGTCCTGGTGTCGACGGTCGGCGTCCAGCACCGCGCGGCGTTCGGGCTGGCGCTCGTCGTCGCCTTCAGCGTGGGCCTGGCATCGGCCCTGGTGGGGGTGGGCCTCCTCGCGCTCCGGATCCGGGCGTTCACCTTCCGGCGACTCACCGGGCGGCTCGCGAGCCTCCTCCCGGTGGTGTCGGCCGCCATCGTGATCTGCGTCGGCCTGTTCCTCTCGGCGAAAGGAGCGATGACCGTATGAAGCGCGTCCCCAATGCTCTTGTCCTGCTGTGCGCGGCTGCCGTCTTGACGGCGTGCTCGCACGCCGATCGTCACCACGCGGCGGACGACGTGGTTCTCATCCAGCGGGGGAGCCGGGGCACGAACGCCTATGCGCTGGCGTACCAGACATGTGCCACCACCCGCCCGCAGCGGATCGTCGCGGACGTCATGGCGCCGTCGTTCGAACCGTCGACGGTGGCGAGTTCGCTCGCGCGGGCCTCGTTCGCTGCGCCGGCGCGTGCCGCAGCCGCCCGAGGGTGTCTGGACGCTCTCCAGGGCCGAGCGCCTCATCCGCCGAACTAGCTACGGCTAGACGCGGATCGGTGCGCCGAAGACCGGCTTCGTCGTCGGCGCCGCGCTCCCTGGCCTCGGCTCGATGGTGACGGCGATCTCCGTCGCACCCGACAGGTCGATCCGGACGGGCAGCACGACCTGCTCCTCTCCGGCGCCGAACGTCCCGGCCGGGACCGGTGTCTGGTTCCGGATCACCCACAGCTCGTACACATGGTCGGGTGGGAGCGCGGCGAGACCGGAACCGACGAGGTACGCGGACCGGCCTTCGGGCTGGTAGACGAACGCGAGCGATCCGGATCCGCCGGTCGAAGCCAGTCGCACTGCCTGGGGCCCGACGGCACCGCCGCGAACGACGTACCCGCCGACGCCGCCTGCGAGGACCAACGCGGCGGCCGCGGCGATGGCCGCAGCGGAACGCCGCCATCCGATGGCGCGCGGCGACTCTGGTAGCTGTCCCATCCGCTCTGAATCCCCCGGCTCCGCCACGATCTCGTCGACCATCCCCGCTCGCACCGGCTCGGGGTCCACGGCGAAGGCGAGCCGGCCGGCGACCTCCTGGTACGCGGTCTCGAGCTCTCGACATCCCGGGCAGTCGAGCTCGTGCGTCGCGCGCTCCTCCGCGAGATCGGCGAGCCCGTCGTGGTCGAGCCCGTTCAGCGCCTGAGCGGCGAAGAGCTCCTCGATCCGGGAGTGGTCGCGTTCTGTCATCGCTCCATCTCCAGCAGCGCCGACCGCAGGCGGCGCATCGCGAGCAACGTCCTCGACTTGACCGTCCCGAGCGGCAGCGACAGCTTCGCCGCGATCATGGTCTGCGAGAGCCCTCCGAAGTACATGAGCTCGATCACCTGGCGTTGATCCGCCGGGAGCTCATCGATGGCACGACGGACGGCGGCGCGTTCCTCCGGGAGGCCGATCTCCTCGACCACCTGCTCGGCGGGATCGGAGCCGACAGGATCCGGCTCTGCCACGGCGTCATCGGCCCTGCGACGATAGGCCTCTTCGCGCCGGATGAGGTCGACGGCCCGGTTGTGCACCGTCGAAAGGAGCCACGATCGGACCGATCCTCGCTCCGGGTCGTACCCGGCGGGATTGCGCCATACCGAGAGGAACGCCTCCTGCACGATCTCCTCTGCCAAGAACGCCTGTCCGACGATCCGCCTGGCCAGGGCCTGAGCGGTGGGAGCGTACCTGGCGAACAGCCGGCGGAACGCGTCCTGGTTCGCCATCGCGATCTGGCGCATCAGGTCGCGGTCGCGCGCGTCTCCAAGGTCCCCCCTCCTCATCGAGTGATCCTTGGGTGTGCGCTCGAGCAGTTCCAAGTGTGTGGCCACGGCGGTCCGGTCCGTCCAACTCCGCTCCGTGATTCGCACCCGGCCCGCGCCCGGATCAATAGGCCGCCCACGGTCGAAACCCTACGGCAGCACGAGCACCCGGTGGACGGGGGAGGCCTGACGTCCGAAACGTGGATGGCGGTGAACAGGCACCGTCAAGGATTCGGCACCACGCAGAACTCACCCTTCGGTGGTGGGCACATGGTGCACAGACCCACGGGATACACACCACGCATGGGGCTCAGATGAACGTGCGCGACAACGCTCGGACCTGCGGTTTCGGAGCAAATCGGCATCTCGCTGGTGGACCGAGCGGGCTCTCAGGGGCAGGTCAGGAGTAGTACTCGATGATCAAGCGCTCCTCGATTGGCACCGGGAGCGGGATCTCGCCGCGCTCGGGCAGGCGGGAGAGCGTGCCCTTCACCTCGTCCTTGTTCCGGTAGAGGTATACCGGGGGCTCGGGCGTGAGCTCCAGGGCCTCCCGGACAGAGACGAGGTTGCGGCCCTTCTGGCCGACCTCGACGGTCTGGCCCGGCTTCACCTGCGCGCTTGGCACGTCGATCCGCCGTCCATCCACGAGCACGTGGCCGTGGGACACGAGCTGGCGGGCCTGGCGCTGCGTCAGCGCGAACCCCAGGCGAAGGACGATAGCGTCCAGCCGCGTCTCGAGCTGGCGGATGAGCTCCTCGCCGGTCACTCCGGTCCGCCGGGAGGCCCGATCGTAGTAGACGCGCATCTGGCGCTCCCCGACACCGTAGATGGCACGGAGCTTCTGCTTCTCCAGGAGCCGGACCTGGTACTCAGACAGGCGCTTGCGGCCCCGGCCGTGCTGGCCCGGTGGATAGGGACGCTTGTTGGCCGGGCAGTTGGGGCGGCCGCAGAGCGGCACGCCGACCCGGCGGCAGGTTCGATGAGCGGGTCCGAACTTGTCCATGCGACCAGTCAGCGTACCAACCGAGAAGCGCGTTCGACCGCGGCCGATAGCATCGCGGGCCGTGGATCTCGCAGGCAGGATCGTGGGGAGCGTGCTTGGACTCGCGCTCGGTGATGCCCTGGGCGCTCCGTTCGAGGGCCGGCGGGCGGCGGAGATTCCCGACCCGTTGCCGGCGCTGGAGCTTCCGTGGATGGGCTTGCCACCTGGCTCGACCACCGACGACACGGCCATGGCCCGCAACCTGGTCCGGAGCCTGGCCGCTCGGGGCGAGCTCGACCCGGACGATCTGGTGGCCCGGCATCTGGAGTGGTTCCGGTCCGATCCGCCCGACGTCGGCGCCTTCACCCGGCGCGTGCTGTCACGAGTCGATCGAGGCGAGGATGCGTTCGAGGCCGCCAGGTCGGTGTGGGAGGAACGCGGGCCGGAGGTCTCCGCCGGCAACGGCTCGGTGATGTACTGCGCGCCCCTCGGCCTGGCGTACGCGGATCGCGCGGAGGAGTTGCTCGACGTGGCTCCGAGGCTGTCGGCGCTCACCCACTTCGACGAACGGTGCCGGACGGCGGTGCTGGCCGTGACCCTCGCCGTCGCGGCCCTGGCCCGCGGCCAGTCATCTGAGGGGGCGGTGACGGCCGCACTGGCCGCCGTCGTCGACCGGGATGGTGGGGAGGAGCTCGAGTACCTGGTCGAGATGGCAGGGGTGGGGCGGCGGATCGATGGCCCGGACCAGAGCTTCTGTTTGTTCACGGCCGGGGTCGGACTTCAGTCGCTCCTCGGTACCGGTGACTTCGAGGCCGAGGTGAGGCGTGTCGTCTCGCTCGGCGGGGATACCGACACGAACGCCGCCGTCGCAGGCGCGCTCCTCGGCGCGCTCGTGGGTGAGGGCGGCCTGCCTCACGCCTGGCTCGACCGCCTGGAGGACCGGAAAGCCATCCGGGCCGAGGCGCTGGCCCTGGTCACTCCGGGCCGAAGATCGAATCGATCTCCTGAAGCGTAGGGGCGTCGAGGGTCACGTCGCCCGCGGCCGCGTTCGACCTGACGTGTGCGGGATCCCTGCTGCCGGCGATGGCCGCCGTCACGCCCTCCTGATGGATCGCCCATGCCAGCGCCAGCGTGGACACCGGGATGCCGAGCCGCTCGGCGACCGAGCGGAGGCGCGCCACCCGCTCGAGGTTCCGCTCGAAGTTCTCCGGGGAGAACGGCCCGATCCCCTCCTTCTTGGATCCCGCGCGCTGCTGGCCCCGCCAGTCCCCCGGGTGGAACATCGTGTCCGGGCCGATGGCATCGGTCAGCAGCCCGAAGCCCAGTGGTCCATACGCGAGGTAGCCGATGCCCTGCTTGGCCAGCCACGGCAGGAACTCCGCGCGATCGTCCTGGTAGACCAGCGAGAACTGGTTCTGGACAGAGCTGACCGGATGGATCGGCAGGCACCGCTCGATCCGGGGCAGGTCGAAGTTCGAGACCCCGATGTGCAGCGACAACCCCTCCTTCACCACCTCGGCCATCGCTCCCCACGTGTCCTCGACCGGGATCCGGTCGTCCCGCCAGTGCACCTGATACAGGTCGACGTGGTCGGTCTGCAGCCGGGCGAGCGAGCCCCGGATGGCCTTTCGGATCCCCTCCGGGTGGATCCCCGAGCCTTCCTCGTCCGGCGCCACCTTGGTGAAGATCAGGACCTCGTCGCGCCGGCCGGCGACGGCCCGGGCCACGAGCTCCTCCGAACGGCCCTGCCCGTAGACCTCGGCCGTGTCGATCCAATTGATCCCGACGTCGAAGATCACTCGCATAGAGTCGACAACGGCGTCGTCCGAGGCGTTCGGTCCCCAGTCGGCGCCGCCCGCCTCCCACGCGCCGTAGCCGATCACCGAGATCTCCGGACCATCCGCACCGAGCGTTCGTGTCCTCACGTTGTGGCCTCCTTCATCTCTCGCTCATCTCGGGGAACCGGGCGGCCAGCGAGGGGAGCACGTGCCTCGCGCCGGCCGAACGCAATTCCTCGACCGAGAACTTCCCGCTGGCCACGGCCACCGACACGGCACCCACGGCTCGAGCGGCTTCCACGTCGAGCGGCGTGTCGCCCACCACGAATACCCGATCCGGCGTGACGTCGTGGCCGTGGAGCATCGCGGCCTTGTCGATCGCGCCCCGGGTGAGCTTCGCCCGATCGTCCGAGTCCGATCCGTACCCGCCGAACACGAAGAACCGGTTGAGGTCGGCTCGGGACAGCTTCACGCGAGCGGCGCCCTCCATCGCCCCCGACACCAACCCAAGCATCGTTCCCGCGTCGGACAGCATGAGCAGCAGGTCCTCGACCCCGTCGAGCACACGGTAGCCCCCGGAGGTCCGCACCTCCTCCGAGAGCCGTAAGAGGTACACGGCGAACAGGCGAGCCAGCTCGGCCTCGCTCGGTTCCCGTCCCACCGCGGCCTCGAAGGTCTTCCGGGCCACCACCGGGTCGGTCTCCCCGGCCGCGGTGTGCGAGCCGATGTCGGCGGAGATCCCGTACAGCTTGTCGAACGCGTGCGTCCAGCTTCTCGCGCCCGCTCCTCCGCTGTCGATCAGGGTGCCGTCGACGTCGAAGAGGACCACTGTCGGGAGGCTCACAGCCCGGGTCACGCCGTCTCGAACAACACCGCGCGGGCCGGGCCGCCATCCCCATCCACGATCTTGAGCGGCAGCACGGCCAGCGTGTACTCGCCCGGCTCGACGTCGCTGAGGTCCAGCCCCTCCACGATGACCACGCCGTTCGAGAGCAGCTCGACATGGGTGGGATGCCCGGGAGCTCCCTTCTGCTCGATCGACAGGAAGTCCACGCCGAACAGCTTGATCCCCGCGGCTACCACCCACCTCGCTCCCTCGGGCGACAGGCAGACGTACTCGTCGGGGAAGGCGGCCGGCAGGTGTCGCCAGATCTCCGAGTTGTCGCTCTTCAGCAGGACCCGCGTGGCCCCGGACGAGATCTTCAGCCCGTCGAGCTCGGCCGGGCGGAGCTGTCCGCGAAGGCCCCGGGCATCCGCGACCACGCAGTCCCCCACCAGCAGGTCGACCGGCACCCGATCCATCCCCGCAGCGCCGGGGACGAAATGGACCGGGGGGTCCACGTGCGTGCCGGTGTGGGTCCCGATCCGAAGCTCCGAGACGTTGGCGGGGTCGCCCTTCGAGATCTGGATGCGGGGAAGGATCTCCACCGGAGGGTCGCCCGGCCACACGAGCAGGTCGGGCCCGATGGGGAGCGAGACGTCGATGATCCGGTCCATCAGCTTCCTCCCTGGGATCGCAACCGCCGGTATCGCCGGATCAATGCGTTGGTGGAGGAGTCGTGCCCCAGCTTCGGCTCGGACTTCGGCTGGAGCTCCGGGACGATTCGGCCGGCCAGGACCTTACCCAGCTCTACCCCCCATTGGTCGAACGAGTCGACGTTCCAGATGGTCCCTTGGGTGAACACCTTGTGCTCGTACAGCGCCACCAGCTGGCCCAGGACCGACGGCGTGAGCTTGGTGGCAAGGATCGTGTTCGTGGGCTGGTTGCCTCGGAAGGTCCGGTGGGGAACCTGCGCCGGCGGAACGCCCTCGTCCTCCACCTCCTCCCGGGTCTTGCCGAACGCCAGGGCCTCTGTCTGAGCGAAGAGGTTCGCCATGAGCAGGTCGTGATGGTCGCCGACGGAATGGCTGGGATGCACGAACCCGAGGAAGTCGCACGGGATCACCTTGGTCCCCTGGTGGATCAGCTGGAAGTACGCGTGCTGCCCGTTGGTCCCGGGCGTTCCCCACACGATGGGGCCGGTCTGGTAGTCGACCGGGTTCCCGTCGAGGTCCACCGACTTGCCGTTGGACTCCATGTCGAGCTGCTGGAGATACGCCGGAAGCTTCTCCAGGTGCTGACTGTAGGGCAGGACGGCGTGGGTCTCCGAGCCGAAGAAGTTCCCATACCACGTCCACAGCAGTCCGAGCAGCACGGGCATGTTCCGCTCGAACGGGGTCGTCCTGAAGTGCTCGTCCATCTGCCGGAACCCGGCGAGCATGTCGCGGAAGCTCTCGGGCCCGATGGCGACCATCAGCGAGAGCCCGATGGCGGAGTCGACCGAGTATCGACCTCCCACCCAGTCCCAGAACTCGAACATGTTCTCGGTGTCGATGCCGAACTCCGCGACCTTCTCCGCGTTCGTGGAGACGGCCACGAAGTGCCTGGCGATCGCTTTCGGGGTGCCGAGCTTGGAGAGTAACCAGTCCCGGGCGGTCAGGGCGTTCGTCAGGGTCTCGAGCGTGGTGAACGTCTTCGAGGACACGATGAACAGGGTCTCTTGCGGATCGAGGTCTCGGGTGGCCTCGAAGACGTCGGTGCCGTCCACGTTGGACACGAACCGGAAGGTGAGGGACCGCTCCGAGAAGTCCTTGAGGGCCTCGTAGGCCATGGCCGGGCCCAGGTCCGAGCCACCGATGCCGATGTTCACGACGTTTCGCATGGGCTTGCCGGAGTGGCCGATCCAGTGGCCGGACCGGATGCGTTCGGCGAACCAGGCCATCCGATCGAGCACGGCATGGACCCCCGGGACCACGTTCTCCCCGTCCACCTCGATGACCTCGTCCCTCGGTGCCCGGAGCGCGACGTGGAGAGCAGGCCGGTCCTCCGTCACGTTGATGCGCTCACCGGCGAACATCGCGTCGATCCGGCGACGGAGCCCCGAGCGCTCGGCCAGGCCCACCAGGAGCTCGAGGGTCTCCCGGGTGGCCAGGTTCTTCGAGTAGTCAAGGTAGAGGTCCCCGGCCTGCAGCGTCAGGCGTTCGCCCCGATCGGGGTCCTCGGCGAACAGGTCGCGGAGGTGGACCCCTTCCATCTTGCCCCGGTGGGCCTCCAACGCTTCCCATTCGGCGGTCCGGGTGATCCTCCCGTTCGCGGCCATGGAGACCGATCCGGGCCTCAGCCCGGTTTCTCCGCGTGCCCGCCGAACTGCATGCGGAGCGCCGAGAGGACCCGGTCGGCGAACTCGGCCTCACCCTGGGACTCGAACCGGTCGAACAGGGCGGCTGAGAGGACGTGGAGGGGAACGCCCTCGTCCACGGCGGCGAGCACGGTCCACCGGCCCTCGCCGGAGTCCGACACCCGCCCCGAATACCCAATCAGGTCGGGGTCCTCGAACAGGACGGCGGCGGTCAGGTCGAGCAGCCAGGAGGCAACCACGCTCCCTCGCCGCCACACCTCCGCCACCTCGGCCGGGTCGATGTCGTACCGGTAATACTCGGGGTCGCGGAGGGGTGCCGTCTCGGCGTCGGCCTCCCGCTTCCTGGTTCCGGCGTTAGCGTTGCGGATCACGTTCAGGCCCTCGGCGTAGGCGGCCATGAGGCCGTACTCGATCCCGTTGTGGACCATCTTGACGAAGTGGCCAGCGCCGGACGGTCCGCAGTACAGGTAGCCGGCCTCGGCAGTGCTCGTCTTCGGCGAGCCGTCCCTGCCCGCCGTGCGCGGTGCCGCCTCCACGCCCGGCGCGAGGGCGGCGAAGATGGGGTCGAGGCGACGCACCACCGACCCGTCGCCCCCGATCATCAGGCAGAACCCCCGCTCCAATCCGAACACGCCGCCGGAGGTCCCGACGTCGATGAACGTGATGCCCCTCGCGTGGTACCGCTCGGCCCGCTCGATGTCGTCGCGGTAGTAGGAATTCCCACCGTCGATGATGACGTCGCCGCGGTCCATGCGCTCCGCCAGCTTGTCGGCGGTTGGGCCGGCGAAGGCGGCGGGCACCATGATCCATGCCGTTCGAGGCTTCGAGAGCTTGCTGATGAAATCATCGAGTGTGGCGGTGCCGATGGCCCCCTCCTCCTCCAGCTGGCGCACCGCGTCCTGGTTCACGTCGTAAGCCACGACCTCGTGGCCGCGTCGCATCAGCCGTCGCGAGAGGTTCGACCCCATCCGGCCAAGGCCCACCATCCCGAGCTGCACGATCCGGCTCCTTCCGCCGCGGCAAGGGTACCGCGGGGGAGATGAACGCTCTCGGGCGATCCCGGGAGTCAGCGTCTCCAGTCGCGGAACGCCGTCAGCAATGCATCCATGGCCTCGGCCGGCACCGATCCCTCGGTGAGGCGGCCGACCACACGGAGCGTCCGCCGCATCTGGTTCAGGTGGGCCGTGCAGTCCACGCACTCAGCGATGTGCTCATCGAACCGCGCTCGGTCCTCCGGCGAGAGTGCCCCCTCCAGGTACTCGGTCACGAGCTCCACGAGCTCACGGCACGTGAGGGCCTCGGCGCCCCGGTTCCGGTCGTCCACCGTGGAGTGTCCCCTGAAGGGCCCGAGACGCTACAGTCGACATCCGGCGCCTTGTAACGCCAGGAACCCTGGACGATACGGTCGATCGACCATCGTGTCTCCGGCGAATACACGGTGGCGCGAGGCCGAGCCGGGAAGGGGGACCTCCACGTGGCTGAGATCAAGGTGTACGGGGCAAGCTGGTGTCCGGACTGCCGGCGGGCCAAGCGCTTCCTGGGCGACCAGCGTGTCCCGTTCGAGTGGCACGACATCGAACAGGATCCCGACGGCGTCAACGTCGTCCAGGCCAGGAACAACGGGAACAACGTCATCCCCA
>WNGF01016699.1_pt1 | contig 14785 bp, 21 predicted proteins | sample 5400641 | NCBI WGS metagenome assembly WNGF01 (sample SAMN13153371, study PRJNA577476) | soil metagenome | isolation source: 80 cm soil or saprolite under grassland replicate 2 | place: USA:California | collected 2016-06-15
AAGTTGAAACCAGTCCGCAGCCGACTGGTTCCCCATCATCAAGAGATGTGCTTCTTAATCCACTCCCCCAAGATGAACCAGCCAACTGTTTTCCCCATCCGAATAAGAAGTGGGAATATAGACCAGATTACTTGGCCGTATATCCACCGATCAGCCTTGTCCTTTCCCAGTCGGTGATATTTCTTCCGATACTTTTCTACTAGGTCTCCAATAACGGCTTCACGCTCATCGCCACGTAAGAAGAGTGAAAGCAAGCGTACCGCATTCGTCGGTGGCTCTGTGGTTTCGTCCCTATTCTTCGAAAGTACGGTGACAAGTAAACCGATGAACAATAACCCTAAAATTGACCTGACCTTTTTGCTGGTCTCGTCGTCCACAGAAGAATTATTAGACTGGTTCTGACTTATCCTGACAGTCGGCGCCTTTGCCTCGACTCGGACAGTTCCACCTTTGACCTTCAACGTGCCTGTCTCGGCTTTGAGAACGTAGTTTTTCGGAACGAAATGCTGGATAGCATTACGCGCCCTTTGATTTTTCTTCTTGCGTTTTCGCGGCATCATCTTCCGACTCGACTCAGCTTCGGCTTGAAAATGGGCACCAATCGCCGCCGACCTGCTTCAGCTTGATTCAATGCAAGTTTCGCTGGGGCTTCGATTTTGAAAAACTTCTTGGCACGACCGCCGCGTTCTGCAGTCGCTTCTCCCATCCACGAGCTAATTAGACCTTTCTCTTCCAGTCTGGATAGCGTCGTATAAAGTGCACCAATTGAAACGGATCTTCCTGCAGCTTCCTCAATGGCCTCATTGATCTTTACGCCGTAAGCATCATCGCGCAGCGATAGAATCGCCAAAAGAACGAGTTCTTCAAATTCACCGATGTAGTATTTTGTTTTCTTCATGTCTATTCCTCTACATTGTAGAGGATAGTCTGGGCAACTGTCAATAGGTTGTTTTGCTTCCCTCGTAAACACTGGTGATCTCCCCCATTGCTATTTGCGACGCTAGGTTAACTCCCTTAGAGTCCAAAGAGGAGATGATGCACGTTGCCATCCGCGCAGTTTAACATGGTGTTTCTTAGGTGGGACAGCGTAATACGCACGCATTATTCGGTAAGTCCAGAAACCTAGTGTCGAGTTTTCGAGATCGTCAGTGTCAAAAGCCACCAGATCGATGATATAGGCCGGAACTAGCTAAGTTCAATGGGTGATGAAAAGAACTGCCTAAATGTGCCTAATCCGCGAGAGATCCGATAATGACCTACAACGAACTTGTCAGCTTCATAAGCGGTGAGATGAGAATGTCTATCAGCCAGTGATGTTAATGAGCCTCATCGAGAATGGCGGAGAAAGTTCTCAGGAGGATATTGCAAAGGCAATACTGCTCCATGATCAGAGTCAAACTGAGTACTACGCGAAGATCACCAGAGATATGGTCGGTAGGGTTTTGCAAAAGCGCGGCATTGTGGACAGAGAGGGAAGGAGGTACCTGCTTAGAGGATTCAAGAATCTGTCGCTCACTAAGAGAGCTAACCTGATGTCTTTGGCAGAGAGCAAGCTCGAAGAATATCAGGAGAAAAGGGGTACACGAATTTGGCGACATAGGAAACAGTCTGCAGGTTAGATTTCTGGAACCCTCAGATACGACGTTCTGAAAGCCGCAGGATTTCATTGTGAGCTGTAGGGCATCTCGGCGGACGAAAAGGCTCTCGAAGTTGACCACATCATTCCTAGAAACAAAGGCGGCTCCGACGATCCAAGTAATCTTCAAGCCCTCTGTTACAGCTGTAACGCAATGAAACGAGACCGCGATAAAACTGACTTTAGAGCAATCAGAGATTCTTACAAGACTCGAGATGTCGGATGTGTTTTCTGTGGCATTACAAAGAGCAGAATCACTGCTGAGAATGAACTGGCGTACGCAGTCTACGACGCTTTTCCAGTCACGAAATTTCACACTTTGGTGATTCCGAAAAGACACGCGAGTAGCTATTTTGACTTGCACACGCCTGAGACGGGCGCATGCAATCAGTTGCTGACTAAGATCAAATTAGTCATTCAGGAAAGAGATCTTGATGTAACTGGCTGGAATGTCGGTATCAACGATGGCGAAGCCGCTGGGCAGACTGTTTTCCATTGCCATATCCACTTGATACCCAGAAGAAAGGGAGACGTTGCGACCCCTAGCGGCGCGTGAGGCACATCATTCCTTCCAAAGGCAATTACTTGATTTGAAGAGTTCGGTTGAACTAGTGCTAAACCGAGAATCCATTGACATCACTGACCTTTAAGAGTACAAGCGGGATGCTTTCACACCTCATCGAGGAGTGCTCCCATGAAGCGTCTAGTCTCACTAGTTTTCCTGACTCTTTTCCTGTTCTCTCAAACAATCGTTTCGCAGACAGATAATGGCTGCAACCTGAAGTTCGGCAGTAAGCCTGTTGCAGGTAAGGCTGTGAAGATGCGCCATTAGTGTGAGCGAATTCTTAAACCTCATTGTTTAGAAACTAGGTGAATGGGTATTTCAGAAATCCTCAGAGTCGAACTTACTGGCTATCTGTTTCTTGATTCGCATCATGGACCGACATGTGCAGGAAGTGGAGGACGAGGAATTAAGAATGGTCTTGGCCAATTTCCGGTCAAGACAACTTGGGAAATCCATCCGGTGATCAGCTTGGAACGGGCTAATTAAGAATAAGGTCGACGACGAGTGCGTGAATGCCCCTCTTTCGTTTCCTTGCAAGGAGAACAAATGCTTTCGCCTTCTCGGCTCAGACGTAGGAATAAAACTATTGTGGCTATGTCAACGGCCTATCTGTTTTTAGGCTTGTTGATATTGTTTTTCGCCCCGCAAATCAATATTAGTTTCGGCTTTATTCCTCGATACACATACGTCGTAGGTGCGGCTGGTACTTTAGCGGGTTTGGGAGGATTGCTTCTGGCATACCTCAAAGGAGATCTCCTACGCGCCCAAGGAGCCAGCGAATACCAGTACTTAAGTGACCAAACGATGAGACGCATGAATGAGGAGCTTTCCATTTTAAGAAGACTGATGGAAGAAGTACAAGCTAAGTCTCAAACACTTCAACCCGAAGATAAGGTTGCAATACGTGCTGAGCTAAAGACGGAACTTAAAGAGGTTCTTGCTAGTGATGTGGTTTCTCAAATTGAAAAGAAGTATTCCGAACAATTTGCCGATGACGCGCAGGTTTCTCAAATAAGGAATGGTTTCGAGAAAACCCTTGGGAGGCTGTGGCAGGAGATCGGCGCCCTCAGCCGCAGAAGTAACGTAAACTTAGTCATCGGAGTCTTGACGACCGTCGTTGCAGTTGGCTTGCTGGCCTACTTGGTACTCAAATCACCCACCGTGGCCTTTACGGGCATTGCTGATATTTTGTCTCACTTCATACCAAGGATCTCTGTGGCGGTTTTCATTGAGGTCTTTTCCTTCTTCTTCCTGAAGCTCTACAAATCCAATCTGGAAGAAATTAAATATTTCCAAAACGAATTAACCAATGTTGAGATGAAGGTTGTTGCCTTAGAGTGCGCCTTGCTTGCCGATGAAAGCAAGTTATCGGATACCATAATTGAACAGCTTGTTCGTACGGACAGAAACTCATCACCATCGTCGGTGACTTCCTTCAACTCACTGGCGACTGTGGAACCCAAAGACATCGGTGACTTACTAGATAAGATCGGAAAGATACTAAGTCTGGGTACTCACAAGTAATCTACTAACGAGTAACATGGTCAAAAAAGCTAGCCAGAAGACATCAAACGAACACACAGGGACTGACGTCAAGGAAGTTGATCTCGCACTGGAGGAATATAAGCTAGCAATTCAGATCCAAGAGAATTATCACGATCTTGCATACAAGACTGTCACGGTCTACCTTGCCGTCACCGCCATATCGTTTGGGTTTGTTTTTCGAGAGAGCGTTTTCGTCCAATTGAAGCAGGCGTTTTGCTGGTTTAATCTTGCCATCTCATTCATCTTCGTTATCTGCATTCTCGGCTTCTACATAATTTCAAAACGCATTGCCCATCGCATGGATATATTGTCACGAAAGCTCTTATTCTCCTTGAAGACTCACCACGCATTGAGCTATGGCATTCTCTTGACCCTGTTAGCCGGAAGTGGAGTATTTTTGTTTTGGATAATCGCGATAGTTTTTAAGTTTTGGAACTTCGGTATTCCAAAGCAAACGAATTCATTGGCTGGACCGCACTCATCTTAGGTTTCTTTTTCTCCTTCACTGCCATCATCATTGGAATCTTCCGATTCTTCTATAAGGCCTCGGTTGAATTTCAGGTAGTGATTTCTCCTAGAGTTCTTGAGAAGTTCGAATATGAGTTCGACGATGAATGTTGTACGACCGACAAAATAAGAGAAGTAATGCATCTAGATGATGGCGTCTTGGAACGACTATCTCACATAGATGAGGACTTTTTACTTCAACGACATCGGATGAATGAAGGCATTATTCGCTGTATTAGAAAAACAAAATCTGCCTCAAATGAGTTGAGTGGCTTCTACATCATCTACCCCATTACCGAGGAGTGCGAAAAACTTATCGAGCAAGGTTATCTCGTCGGTAGCCGCATGATCCGCCCAGAACATATTTGTAAGAATTTTGAAGAAGCATCCGCAATCTATATATCGGCCGTTTACGGGAGGGATATGTCTACAAGAGGGTTTGTTGTCTACCTCCTAAAAAGGGACTTAAAAGACATATTGAGAAGGAACAAGAACATGAAACACATCTATTCGAGACCGGCCTCCTCGGAAGGTCACCTTCTGGTAAAGAAGTTTAAGTTCTTTAAGATGCCAACGAATCCGGAAATGTATCAGCACAAACTGGGATCTTTAAGTTAGGTTCAAGTATTCGTCATCTAATTGAGGGAAGGCGTCTAGTGATGCTTATGAAAATGCACCGCTCTTCCTTGCAAAATCCTCTAGCTAATCTTGCCCTGTGGCTACTCGCTATCATTGGCTGTACGTCGGGAACACCAACAAGTCAGCAAACCAATTCAACAAAAGATCCGCACATGGAGTTCAGGCATTTTTCCAAGATTACTGTTCACCACAGCCCTCAACAGACCAAGACGTTCTTTACTCAACGGGATATCAAGTTTAGCCCCCAAATCACGATCAAGTCGCAAAAGGTATCTGGTAAACACGCGTTCGAAATCGATGTGACCGCTGAGTCTAGTGGTGTTAATTCTCAGCCCGACAAAGTCACCCTGACTCTTCTGCACGACACTCCTACCAAGACGGGATGGCACTATCCTCCAAAGACCACTAAATTTGCGGCGGTAGCAGATGGTCAACGCTTCGAATTTCTTTGTGCTCCAAGTAGCTACGAAGTAGGAAAGGAATCAAGTACGAACAAGCAAAACTGCATTCAGAGTGATCCGTTGACCAAAGATGATCCAAGTGATGCTGACTACTATGAAGCGTTATTCATGGACATTCCCTTTCAAACTTTTGTCGCGATTGGCAATGCCAAGGCCGTACAAATAGAAACCGGCGAGGCTACGTTTGCCTTACCAGCAGAAACTATATTGGCCTTCCACGATTTTGCGGAGATCATGACCAACAAGTAGAAAGTCGTTGGGGATTAATTATGACGATCACATTCCTATTTTTTCTACAGAGCAACAGTGGCGACTCTTCGGACGTGATCTGCCCCATCGTCCTCTTTTTAGCCTTAGTTCTTATCGCAATTGGTGTGTATGGGGACGCTCAGAAAAAGGCTAAGGCTTTAGCTGCAGGTAGAACCGCGTATCACAACTCTCTCAAGAAGCTGAAGGCAAGTCCAACAAACGCAGACTTGAGGGAGGAAACTCTTCAACTTGGCAGAAAATACTCGAACCTAACGCGGAGAAAGAAAGGAGTGACAATCTTCGATGAGGTCGCATTGTCGAATGACATTAACGCCGCATGTGCCGGAGCTATGAATATCCATGAGAGCAAAGTGTCAAAGCCGGATCAGACAATAGAGCTACGGCTGCATAGACTTTCAGAGTTGAAAGCCAAAGGGCTTATTGATGACGACGAATACGCCGAAAGAAGGGAAAGAATTTTAGACGAGGTTTAGCTTGCTGCATTTTCGTCGCTCGACGCGACGAAATACGATTCGGCCTTCAGACATGTTGCTTCTCACTTTTGGAGACTCTTGAAGGAGGGGAACCCGATGGGATTCGAGACTTATCTGATCGAGAGCATTAATCAAATGAATTCTCTCGCTGTCAAATCTGAGGCACATCCTGAACAGAGACAAGATTGTCTCTTAGAGGCAGCAGTCATTGGATGTCGGATGTTGAAACAATTGTCTAGTGACCCTGACTTCGAATCGACTTTGAATGAATTTGCAGATGTAAGAATTATTAGAAGACTTCAGCAGAAAGCCTCCGATCTAGACCAACGGAGAGAAAGACAATTGGTTAATGAATTCTTGACAATAATTGACGACTCTACACATCTCGAAATGTTCTTGGAGCTAGAGCGCGAGATTATGATTCGAGGTGGGCTTACCTTAGACGTGGTGGATTCCTTAGTTGAGTCTATGCGCCAATCGGTTGGAAGCGTAAGAGAAAGGGCGAAACCCCCTGCGGAAATAATCGACACAACTAGGGTGTTGCGTGACCGAGCTTGCACTCTGGCGAATGATCTAGTGGATCAAGCACAGAAGGATGACTGGTGGGATAGAGCCAGTCAAAGAGTTAAGAGGATACTGCTTGGTCTTGGAGGCGGAGCACTGATCGGACTTAACTCTGGCGCATTAGCAACTTCGGTTGGACTTACAGCCGCTGGTTCAGCGGTCTCAATCGCTATTGGTGGAGCGATCATAAGCAGTGCCGCCGCTGATGTAGCTAAGGCGCGGTCGGCTAATAAGTAGCTTAGAGTGCTTATTGATTACGACGAACGAGCTGTAAGAAGGGAAAAATATTCGTGAGGTCTGACCGCGATTCATGAATGGTGAAAAGTTAAAACTGGAAGTGGAACTCGTCCCAAGAACAGCTTGGGGCAAAAACTTAAGGACGCAGCCTCCCCGAAGAGAATGGGGGAAAATTCGCACAGACGTCTGCGCTTATCAAGGGCATAAATGTGCAATTTGTAAAGCGGAAGGTAGATTGATTTGCCACGAACTTTGGGACTACGACGACCGGAATCACATTCAAAAATTAACTGGCTTCAAAGCAGTATGTTCCATGTGCAATAACGTAATACATCTCGGACATACAACTGTTTTGGCGGAGCAGGGAAAGGTGGGTATAAAGAAGGTTGAAGAACGCTTTATGAAAGTGAAGCAGTGCGATCTCCAAACCTTTCGACAACATGCGATTCAGGCTGGATTTCAACATCTGGAACGGTCGAGGCATCAGTGGGTTTGGACTTAGGCAAGTACAAATGGCGCGTTAGAGAAAAGCAATGAGAGGGAAGATAGCAGTTCTTCCAGCCGATAGACCGATACGTCTCACCTGCAAGTATGGTCTATTAGTTTGACAGTCCTGCAGGCTAAAGGAGTCCGATCATGCCGAAAAAAGTCTTTATCTCATTTCGCGGCGAAGATGAGTTCAAGGTTAACACCCTACGGGGCTTGGCAAAGTTTAAGAATGTCACTTTTGTAATGGACGATGTTTCCCTGCGGAAGGCTATCGAAAGTCGAGATGACGCGTACATCCGAAGCGTAATTCGTCCCAAGATTCAGGAGTGCAATATTTGCCTTTGCATGATTGGTGAGAACACGCACCGCAGCCGAAAGTGGGTTCCTTGGGAGATCGAATTCGCCGCCAATGAAAGGAAAGAGATCTACGCCATGAGATTTTGGGATTCCTCTAACGCCATTACTCCCGGCATTCTCGTTGATCAAGCTATCAGACCATTCGATTGGGATGTTGACAGGCTTTTTGAAAAGATCGGTCAGTAACTAAGTGACAAAAAGAATCTGAGCATGCTTTTTACGCCCAAACAGGTTCCACTGAACTGGTATAGGTACGATGTTGGCTTCTCAATTGACTTATTGCGCGAATATGTTCGCGGCGTCGAGAATCAGATTGCTGAAGGAATAGAAGCTTTTCATAAACACAAAGAAATTCGAATTGATGAAGCAACGCCCCACGAAAACGATGTGCAGACAGTCACAGTTCACAGAGGGTTAGATGACGAGACTTGGGATTTGAAAGGCGTCTTTGAAGATCACTTTCCCAATCTTCAACGCCGCGGTGCTTTGATTACTCTTTATTCCTTCCTAGAACATGAATTAAATGATCTTTGCGGGTTATTCATTCGAGATGAAAAGGTCAAAGTTTCATTAGATGACATACACGGCAAAGGAATTCAACGCGCTTTCCTGTTTCTGGAAAAAATTGCGGGGTTGCGTATTGATAAAAGCACGCCCGTCTGGCAAGAAGTCAAGAATATTCAAAAAGTAAGAAATCGCTTCGTACATAACAATGGAGAGTTACGGGTCGCAAGTGGAAACAAACAAGACGAACTAGCTAGTTACATAGAGAACTCAAAATATCTCATGGGTGAAACGGAAATTAGAATTTTGGATGGATACCTTACCCACGTGCTTGATACGTTTAACCTTCAGTTTCAACAGCTAGACAAACTCATCGCGGCAAGATTCAGTCTTCACTAATCGGGCAGCAGGAAGGTTAGAACAACGGGCGCGTATGTGGGCGAAAAGTAACGGATTGTAGTCACAAAATCAAATGGAAATCGGCGGGAATTTATTAACTCCCTTTCCCTTGTCTTGGGAGTTGACGAAGTAATACCGGACGACACTGGTTTGTGCCGATCAGTTTATGCTGGGGAATTAATAAGGTTGAAAACCCGCCTTAGGTGGCCTAACTCTCTTGGGGCAACCAAAAAGCTCAGGGAAAATAAAACGTGCGCGGCACAAGGCCATTGTGACGTAGTTTGTGACGTAACATCTTCAGTACCACTCAAGGCCACTCGGGATCATTCCATGCTAGGTACAGCGACGAAGAAAATCACTTAGGTTTTGCCAGTTCTTCCCACTGGTAAAATTCGGTGATACTTGGGTAAAAGTGAAAAGTTACTTCTGTTAACCGGAGGGTTGTAAGTTCGAGTCTTACCTGCGGAGCCAGATTGGACAAAGGTCGCCGGAAGTAGCTCCGGCGGCCTTTTCGTTTTGCCAGGCAGTGTTCGTAACGGCAAGAAGATCAAAGGGTTGGCGGAATGTAGCAGTCAGCGTTCCGTGCTTCCATGTTGAGTTCGAACACACGAAATCAAGCAGTCGACGTTTTTCGCTTGGATTCTGCTTTTTGAATAAGAAATAGGCCTTTCTAGCGAGTTCGAGTAGCCGCACGCCATCGTCCATGTAGTCGTGAGCACGTGGCGATGGTGAGCGGCGCCAACAAGGACTTGCCACGCGAGTTGGGCCCGCTGTGCTCGAGTCATCTCTCAACGGTTCAAGAAAAGTTGGGATGCGATCTAACGCCTTAAGCTAAGCTGCAAGCGAATACAATAAGAGCGAGCGAAGCGAGCACACAATAGATCGCTTGACAGCTTCAGCGCGTGTTAGGCGGCGTTCGTCGCTTACATGCAATCAGAGCACCGGAAACGTAGCGCGCACCTATCGCGTGAACGAAGTCGAAGCGACGTTCGATCTCGCTGGGCGAACGATCGCAAATGCTTCCATAGAGAGAAGCGCCGTCAGGTATAACTCTTCGTTAGGCGCCGGTTCCGTACAAGGCGAGTCATTAGTCTCAGTCGTCTGCCGGCTGTTCAAGGGCATTTACTTCTTCCCCTCAGCGGGACCTTGCCGCTTCATCAGTGAATCCGCTTGGCGATGAATGATGCGCCAGCCATTTCGCTCGCGTCGGAAGATCCACGTCGCACGGATCTCAAGTATCGACTCCTCAGAATGGCCTGGGACCTTGAAGCGCACTTTCTCACGCTGTACAACGTAGCCGAGCTTCCCATCTACGTACGACGCAATTCGCTCGATCGTCAGAGACCCCTCGGAGTACTGCATACTCGCCCAGTCGAGTCGTCGCCCGACCTGGTCCCAACCATGATCACCTCTCCCCCCGGAGACGCCGAAGAGCGTGACGTCGGACGCGCGGGACCAGAGGGCCTTGAGGGGCTCTGCACGCCCTCGAAACAACTCGGTTTCTGCCCGGGTGACCCTGTCGAAAAAAGCTTCGAACTCTGCACGCGCTTGAGCGCCAGCCTCAGGAGCGCCCAATAACAGGGCCAAAAGCGCTGCAACGCAAACCACAAAGACCGTCCTGGGCCCGGTGTGTGTCCCCTTCATCTCTCGCCTCCCTTCGCTAAAGAGCGCCCGTCGACCGCGCCGGAGTTAAGCTGGGAGCCAGCCGTGAACTACTCAGCCGAACTGCCTGATCGCGCTTCGTCTGCCTAACTTTCTATTCACCTGCACGGGATACTACCCGTGATTCTGCCGACGCGGCAATAAGCGAGCACGAATGCGAATACATTACGCATTTCCCCATTTCTCCTGAAGAGCGCGTTTGAAGATCGGCAGCGCGGAGATTATGCGGAACCTCGACCTCCGGTCTACAGTTGCGAGTCGAAGTTCGGCGCAGTCACCAACCTACGGGTCAAATCGTGGGCTGTCTAATGGATCGCGCTTAAGCTGCGGCGCACTGGTGAAAGAGTAGTCATTCCCTAATCTACGTGCGCCGACAGCTTCAAGCGCTTGTTAGACCGCCAGCGCGCGGGCCCCGCTCCACTGCGAGTTAGGCCGTTGATGAGCGCTATGGCGGACGCTCACTTCCGGGCGTAGGGGCTTGCGGAGGCGCTACCCGGACCCCGCGCCAACCAGAGCGCGCAATTGCTTGCTGCACGAACCCCGACGCCTTGATCTCCTCAATGAACTGGCTGATGTAGGCAAGGCGTGCGGCCTCGCCTTTCGCAACGACGACCGCGGGGCGGTTCACCCCGTAGCGGTCCTCGAGAACGCGCGAGCCGGGCAGCTGGGCCGAATAATCGACAAGCACATGGCGGGCTGATGCCCATGCGTCTACACGTCCCGTACGCAGCAGCTCGAAAGCGCTGTCCGGAGTGTCGACGCTCACCAGCTCGGCTTGTTTCCGCACGCGAGTCAGAGTCAAAGTCGAGGCGTGCGCCTGAACCACGGCGACGCGAAGTCCGGGCCGGTCCGCGTCGGCGGCGCTGCGGATCGATGAGCCGGCCGGCACCAGATAGGTGTAGTCGAATTCGATGAACGGCGGTGAAAACCCCTCTACATCGGCAGCCCGAGCCGGGTCGTATCCGAGAAATCCCAGATCGCAAGCGCTGGCTTTCAGGCACTCCACCATCTTGGGAGGAGTCGGATGCTCGACGAGCACGAGCTGGACCCCGACGCGGGCCGCAAGCGCGCGAGCCACGTCTGCCCACACGCCCTTCAGCTCACCGGTGACTGGATCTTTGGTGTACTGACCGGAGAACAGCGCAATCCGAACTTTGCCGGCGCGCACTAGGTCAGCGACCCGCGGGTCTGGCGCCTGTTGTGCATCCGCGATCCGCGGAACGGCGAGCAGAACGACTGTCATGATTGAAGCCCAAAGTCTCCTTCTCATAGCAAGCGCCTTCTTTCAAGCATCGCCGGACGAATCAAGTTGAGAAACACGCTCTGCCGCTCGCGTCCAACGATTTGTTCGACTTCGTATTCAAAGCATTACCGATTCGGAGGCTTTTGTTTATTGAGAAAGTTGATGACCGCCTGATTGAATTCTGTCGGCTTCTCCAAGTTGGGGAAATGACCGCATCCTTCGATCACGGTTAGTTGTGCTCCGGGAACGGCCGCCGCATAATCCTCGCCCCACTTCAGCGGCGTTACCTCATCTTCACGACACCAGACAAAAAGCGAAGGGACACTGATTACAGACAGTTCCTGAAGCGAGTAAGGAGCTCGATGATCACTCAAGTGGCGCTCAATCGTATAACCATCGTCCGCTCGCAGCCGATGCTCGAAATATGATCGAACGAGTTCATCAGTCACCAAGGACTTGTCGTAGAACCACGACATCATGCCGCGCTTTACGCCGGCGAGGCTCGGCCAATTCGCGGGTTGCCTGCCACCTTCGTGCCTACCCGGCCCACTGTTGGACGCAGCGCAGACCAACCCCTCCGACATCTCGGGGTGATCAAATGTGAATTGAACGGCAAGCGCGCCACCCATCACTGAGCCAATAATCGTGGCCTTCGGAATTCCCTTCAGCCGAAGAAACTCGGCGATAAAGTCGGTCCACGTATCCATCTTGTATTCGATGTGAGGCTTTGCTGATTCGCCCGTGCCGAGCAGATCGACGGCAATAACGTGGTAACTGCCAGCCAGCGCGGGCAGGTTCTGCGCCCACATGTGAGAATCCCAACCGAGCTGGGCCAGGAGCACAAGTGTCTTGCCTCGTCCCGCTTCGTAGTAAACAATCGGTTGGCCGAAAACTAAGATCGTCTTCTTCGGAACCGTAAGCTTGGCGAGAAGGTTTGGGCGTTGAGACCTATTTGAAGTTGGCCCACGCGGCTGATTATGCACGTCAGTGGCAAGTTGCGTCGCCAAAAGGCACAGTAGTAGTGCTTTCAAAAAATATCCTTTTTGCCACATACCTATCCTCCTCAAGTGATTCGAGGTACGCGAAGCAATCATTATAAGTCGAACATCCTAAATATCTATCAAAAGTGCTTCATAATACTAGGGATGGGCTCATCGCGACGCCGCAGCTAAAGGGCAAGGTTAAGCCTCATTTCTTTCGCACAGTGCAGTGCAGGTGAATCATGAAGACTCTTGAAGAATTGTTTAGTGAGTTAGCGCAGAACGTGGAAGTAGAAGCCGCGGCATACATATACCTGAGACCCCGAGTCGTACTTTAGAAGAAAGCATTAATCTGATATTTAGCGAGCAGCGTAAAGTGAAAGGCCTGGCGGTTGCCAAAACCCTTCCCGCGCTTCCTGAAATGGCAGTCCCTTCTATTCAATCACTCTACAATGAGATCAGAGAAGCCATAGTCTTAGGTGCGAGCGCTGCCGCCCAACAAACAACAGGAAGCGCTACGACTCCTTGATGCTCTTGCCGCTTCACTTTCGAGCAGCCTTTCCTTGGAGAGTTCTAAAATCCCATTAACCTGTTCGCGGGAGACGGTGGGAAACTGGTCGAGAAACTGATTGATCGTTTCACCCCTCTTCGATGCAGTCGAATAGATTCCGAATTGGGACCCGGGTGCCACGAAAGACTGGCGTGCCGCTCATCTTGTTCGGATTCACTTCGATTAAGTTTTGCTGAGTCATTTGTTATTCCTCGCAATGGAGTGAAAGTGGACGAATTCAGTTTCCATTTCAGTACATGGGATATCTATCGGCGCAATCAGATCGGCTCTCACCATGTTGCCTCGTGCTATGATCTGGCCGGAGGGGGACTCATGGAAATCAAGATGACCATAATCTATGAAAAAGCCGATGGGCTGATTCAGGCCTCGGTCGCTGAGCTTCCGGGCGCGATCTCGCTCGGCGCTGATATTGACGAGGCGCGGCGAAATCTGGATGAAGCAATCGAGATGGTCCTGGAAGGAAACCGCTTGCTAGCCGCGCGCGAAATTGAATAGGAGAGAATCGTTCAGTGGCTTTCAACGTTCAAACTGAAGCGCCGCCACTCAGTGACGATGCGACCGGTGCTCTGCGCGTCGGCAATTCGCGTGTTCTGCTGGAAATCGTCGTTCGCGTGAGGGCTGGATTGGGGCGTTAGCCAGCTAGTGAACCTTGTCTCAGAAGGTCAAAGGTTGTTTTCATCTCCACTGAAGGCGCGTAGAAAAGGTTGCGAAGAGTGTCCCCTGCGGGGAGCCAGATTGGACGAAGGTCGCTGGAAATAGCACCAGCGGCCTTTTCGTTTTGCCAGGCCGTGTTCGTAACGGCAAGAATATCAACGGTTGGCGGACCAGGGAGGAGAAAAACATGAGGAAATTAGTTGTCTTCAATCATGTGTCGCTGGATGGATATTTTGTAGACGTGAACGGCGACATGAGTTGGGCTAAAGCAGGTCAACAGGATGCGCAGTGGGATGCATTTGTCGCAGAGAACGCAAGTGGGGGAGGCGTGCTATTGTTCGGCAGGATTACTTACGAACTCATGGCAAGCTTCTGGCCGACACCGTCTGCGATCGAGAATATGCCTGTTGTAGCCGAAGGAATGAATAATATGCCGAAGGTCGTGTTTTCGAGGACGCTGGACCAAGCGTCGTGGAACAATACAAAACTGGTGAAGGGTGACCTGGCGGAGGAAATCCGCAAGATGAAGAAAGACCCCGGAGAGGGCATGACGATATTGGGAAGCGGCAGCATTGTTTCGCAACTGACGCAGGAGGGTTTGATCGATGAATACCAGGTCGTACTAAACCCCATCGTTCTAGGCAAGGGGCGGACGATGTTCGACGGCGTCAAAGATAAACTGAACCTGAAGCTTACGAAGACGCGAGCCTTCGGGAATGGGAAGGTCTTCCTCTGCTACGAGCGGATGACGTGAAGGACGAGCACAATGACCGCGCTACGTCGATCTCCATCATGGCGAAGCGATCGGTACACGTTCGGTTCGGGTGAATCAGAACGTTTATGTGGGTGGCCGTCCCCAGGGAAGATTCGCTTGGGCGGATCTATGCAACATGTTAATTTGAGAATACGTAGAGGAACTTCAACATGCTGGCTGGTATTCGGACACGAGATCTAGGCAAAGTCTACACATCACCGCCACCTCTTGGTGCGGGCGGGGGATTCGGTTTGGGTTCAGCGCGCGGCAAGGGC
>WNGF01011816.1_pt1 | contig 14782 bp, 11 predicted proteins | sample 5400641 | NCBI WGS metagenome assembly WNGF01 (sample SAMN13153371, study PRJNA577476) | soil metagenome | isolation source: 80 cm soil or saprolite under grassland replicate 2 | place: USA:California | collected 2016-06-15
CGTACGTCCAGTTCACGAGATCGGCCGACGAGAGCATCGGGATCAGGTGGAAGCGGAAGTCGCCGCTGGGCAGCTTGTCGTCGTCGTTCAGCGGATCGGTCGTGCAGTACAGGTACCAGCGGCCCTCGTTCTCCTGGCCGCGGATGACCGTGGGATCCGCGCAGCTCTCCACAATGCCGTCGCCCGGGACGACCGGCTCGAGGGGATTCCGGTAGGTCCGGTCGCCGGCCGCGGCGGCCCGCGGCAAGCCGACCAGCATGAGGGTCGCCGCGAGGACGGCGGCCAGCCGGCGACCGCCGCCCGCCGGACGGCCACTCCGAGAATGGAATGCGGAACTTCGCGAGCCGTTCGCCGGCCGGGCGATGGTCTGCATGTCGACGCTCCTCAGGCTCTGCCGTCGAGATGGGTGTCGGTTGACCGAAGGGTCCGCGCGTTCCGATCGTGTGGAATCGGGAGTTCGACAGGTATTCCTGCGTCTGTTTCCTGATAGCGTACGCCACCACGCAAGATCCCCCAGGCGCCTGGTCGCCGTTTGCTCGTGTGCTATGTTCGGCCGCATCGCTCCGGCGGAACGCGTCGGGATCGCCCCGAGATGGAGGCAGGCCAACAATGGGTCTGGCGTTCGGCGGCCGGCAGACGATCCCTCTGGACGGGCGCTGGCAGCTGATCCCGGACTCGGAAGGGCGCCTCCAAGAGGACCGCCTGCCGGACGGTGTCGCCATCGACGTACCCGGCTGCTGGGAGGCCCAGGTCGGCCGCGGCCTGATCATCGCATGGTACCGGCGCTACTTCGGCGTTCCCGCCGACTGGGAAGGGTCGCGCATCGTCCTCGTCTTTGGCGCGGTGATGTACCACGCCAAGGTGTTTCTCAACGGTCGGTCCCTGGGCGAACATGAAGGCGGATACACGCCGTTCGAGCTGGATGCCGGCGAGGCGGTCCGCTGGGGTGCGTCGAACGAGATCGTCGTGCGCGTGGTCAATCCGCTCGACGCGCTGGAGGAGTATCCAGCCACGCCGGCCGACATCGCGGCTGCCGATGCCGGAGTGCCCGAGTTCCCGATCTCCGAGATCCCGCATGGCAAGCAGACCTGGTACTCGAGCCAGAGCGGGATCTGGCAATCCGTGCGGGCCGAGCGCCGGTCACGGCCCTCCCTCGGCCCCCTCCGTGTCCGGGTCGACCTCGCGGAATCCGCGGTCTGCGTCGCCTGGCGGCTCGAGCCGGACGGCGGCCCAATGCAGGCGCGGGCCACTTCTCCCGAATCGCTCTCGGTCGAGCTCACGATCACCGGACCCTCGGGCGAGATCGCCGGCCGGGCCATGGCGAGGCCGGACGCGAAGGGGGTAGGGGAGGTGCGGTTCACGATCGCCGACCCGCGGCTCTGGGACATCGGCCGTCCGAACCTGTACGACGCCGACGCGCGGCTCGTCTCCGACGGCGTGGTCCTCGACGCAAAGAAGGCTCGGTTCGGGATGCGCGAGATCGCCACGCGCGACGGCCGGATCCTGCTCAACGGACGCCCTATCTATCTCATCGGGGCCCTGGACCAGGACCTCTACCCGGAGTCGATCTCCACGCCACCGTCGCGGGCGATGCTCGACGAGCAGCTCGCGCGCGCCCGCGAGCTCGGTCTCAACCTGCTGCGCTGCCACATCAAGGTGCCCGATCCGGCCTATTTCGACGCCGCCGACGAGGCCGGCATGCTGCTCTGGTGCGAGCTGCCCAACTGGCGCACGTTCACTCCGGCCGCCGCCAGACGAGGACGGGGAACGCTCCAGGCGATGGTCGAGGCGCACGGCAACCATCCGTCGATCGTCATCTGGACGATCGTCAACGAGGATTGGGGTACGCGCGTGCGGGAGGAGGCGCGCGATCGCGCCTGGCTGGCCGACACGTTCGACTGGCTAAAGGCGCTCGATCCCGGCCGCCTCGTCGTCGACAATTCGGCCTGCGACACCGCGAGCACCCCCAACTTCCATGTCCGCACGGACCTGGCCGATTTTCATATCTATCACGGAGCTCCTGACAACGCCGAGCCGTGGCGCAACCGGATCGACGACTTCGCACGGCGGCCGGCCTGGCTCTGGAGCCCGCACGGCGACGCCACCTCACGGGGCGACGAACCTCTCGTCCTGAGCGAGTTCGGAAGCTGGGGCCTGCCCCGGATCGACGGCCTCGGCGCGGGCGACGGCGAGTCGCCCTGGTGGTTCGAGACGGGGCGCGGTCATCTCCGTCCGGCGGGCATCCGCCAGCGCTTCTCGAGCTTCGGCCTCGACCGGATCTGGCCAACGCTCGACGACCTGGCGGAAGCCACTCAGTGGCACCAGTTCGAGACGCTCCAGTACGAGGTCGGCCAGCTTCGCAGGCACGACTCGATCCAGGGCTACGTGATCACCGAGTTGAGCGACGCGTACTGGGAGGCAAACGGGCTGCTGGACGTCGCCCGGGGTCGCAAGGCATTCCACGAACGGTCGGCCTCGATCAACGCCCAGGACGTCGTGGTCGTCGACCTCGAGCGTCGCGACGCCTGTCCGGGCGACACTCTGGCCGCGACCGTTTACGTGGCCTCGTACCGCGGGCCCTCGACGGGAGGCGAGATCCGCTGGGAGCTCCAGCAAGGGGACGCGACGTTGGTGTCCGGGCGAATGCCGCTGAGCGACTGGCCGAACGGCGGCGCCCGCACCGTGGGCCGCCTGGAGATCCCGGTCCCGGCTGGCGCGCGGCCCGGCGATGCGCAGCTGGTCGTCCGGGCCTTCGACGCGACCGGCACCGAGCGGCGGTGCTGACGTCCGGGGTCAGGCAGACTGCGTCTCCGCTTGCGATCGCCGTCGATGAGCCGCTCGGCCTGTGGGACCTCGAGGGCCGAATAGCCCCGCTGGGGCACCGGCTGACCGCACAAGCGGATGCCGACCTGGTGGTCTCGAGCGAGGTCGGTGACGATCTGCTCCGGCGGGTCGAGGCTGGCGGCCGTGCGCTCGTCCTGGTCCGGGCGCGATCGTCGATCCCGGCCGATCATCGCCTGTCGCGTCCCGTCTCCAGCCGCGCTCGCGGCCTCCCGGATCCCGCGGCTCCGGACCAGCGAAGTCCGTGGGATGGCGACTGGGTGACGAGCTGGAGCTGGATCCTTCCCGGGGTCCTGCCCAACCTGCCCGTTCGAAACCCGCTCGACTTCGCCTACGCAGAGGTGATCCCGGACCACGTCCTGGTGGGGTATGACCCCGAGCGGCATCGGGACGAGGTGATCGCGGGGATGTTCTCGGGTTGGGTCCATGCACCCGCCGCATTGATCTGGCGGTTCCGACAAGGTGCGGGCGCCATCACCCTGACCACCTTCCGCGTGGCACCCGGCCGGGGCCCACTGTCGAGCGCCCTCCTGGAGGGCCTCATTCAGTACGCTCGGGATCAGGACCCGGATGGTGGCGGATGAAGGACGCCGCGCTCGAGCATCGCGCGGACGAGCGCGATAGCGCGCGTGGCAAGGTCCGCTCGGTCGGCGCCCGTGCCGGCGGCGACCTCGTCGACGATTCCGTCCAGGACCTGGCTGCCGTCCAAACGGAGGACGACCGGGATGAGCTCGGGCGCAACGATCACCTTCGTCCCGAGCCCTTCGTCCAGGACGAGGGTGGCCGGCTCGACGACGTACTCGCCCTCCCGCGTCGCGAGCGTCTGCTCGAGCCGGTGGGCCGCCTCGAGCCGGAACGCGCCGCGGAGGATGTCGCTCGAGTCGGCGCCACGCAGGTAATCCACGGCCGCCAACAGGTCGACGAGCTGTTGCCCACCCGAGCCCCGCGGTTCGGCGTCGAGCTCGAATCCGTGGATCCAGTTCCGGCCGGTTCGCCGGCGGAGGACGACCGCGCCAGAGGCGATCGCCTCGATCGACTCCCGCCGGTCGTAGTCGAGCCAGCGGTCAAGGATTCGGGGGAACTCGACGGGAGCGACGTACTGCGCCCGGCCGTTCCAGCGAACCGCGTACGAGATGGGGTCCTCCACCCCGTGCAGCAAGACGATCGCGTCGCATCCGCTGGAGTCGAGCCACGGCCGAATGGCATCCAGCCACGACATTTCATGAGGCACGATCCAGTTGCACAGGATCGCCGCGATGCCGCCGTCCGCCAGGTGACCGGCAGCGCCTCCCACGACCCGGCGGGAGAGCTCGTCCCGAGCCAGGCCGCCGTGGCGGAAGAGCAGGGAGCTGTCGGGCGAGATGACGAAGGGCGGGTTGGACAGGATCCGATCGAACGTTGCACCGCCGACCGGCTCGAACAGACTGCCCTGACGCACCTCGACGTTGGGCAGGCCGTTCAGTCCCGCCCCCAGCTCCGTATACCGCAGCGCGACGGGGTTGACGTCCGTGGCCAGCACGGCCCGGGCGCGTGCCGCGAGGAGCAGCGCCAGCAGGCCGCTGCCGGTCCCCAGGTCGAGCGCCGTCTCCACGGCCCCGGGAACCAACAAGGCGGCGAGCGTCTCCGCGGCGGGCGTGGGTCCGCTGACGTGTTCCGGCCAGAGCTCGCCCTCTGGGTCCGGGTCGTGGACGACGATCAGGTCCCGCCACGGCGTCAGCTGGACCGTGGGTACGACGCGATCTCCCCGCTCGGCCACGAGGCCGGCCCGGGTGAGGTGCGCCAGGTCGCCACCCAGGCGCCGCGCGGTCTCGTGCCGGTCGACGTCCTGGCCGAGCAGGAACAGCTTGACGAGCGAGGCCAGCGGCTCATCGGCCGCGAGTGCCTGGAGCAGGACCGGGATGTCCGGCCGCCTGACGCCGAGGCCGGGATCGACGCCCGCCGCCCGAATGCCTGCCTCCGAGTAGCCGGCCCGCTCCAGCAGGTCGCGGACGTGACCGATGTCCGACGCCGTGCCCGCGACGGCCATGCCCGGCCTAGTTGTGATTCCCGGATACGTTGTTGACGGGCCGCGTCCTCGGCCCGGAAGGTGTCGCAGCTACCAACCCGGGTAGTGGTGCGTCCCGAATCGCGGCGCCGAGGCGAACCGGAGCCGATCCGCCATGCACGGATCTCCCTGTTCCGCCCGCGCTGACCCGTGCCTCGCGGCCGTACCACCACTCCGGTTGGTGGATGCGCAACCCCGCCGGACGGTGCGATCGCGTCACACCAATGTCCTCGGTCATCACACCGAGTCCGGGGCCGGCTCGGGAGGGGCCGCGGGATCCTCCACGCGCAGCGCGGTCCGGACGCCGATCCTGACCCGCACTGGCTGCCGTGGCTTGAACGCCAGCGCGCGGGCGGTGACGCCGGAAAGCGGCAGGCCATCGATCGCGGTGCCCTCGCCCGTGACGTGCCAGCGCTTGAGAACGCCGAATTGCGAGTTGTCGTCTTCCCACCAGCGCGGCGTGAGCCGTCCACGCGACCCGCCGTAATCGGCGGGGCACGTCCACTCCCCCAGATGGATCCCGTTGATCCAGACGCTGATGTCGCTCGGCCAGTCGAGGTCGTGGAGCGGGGCTTCGCTGGAGACCTCAGCCGTCAATTGGGCCGAGACCACCGTCGCGCCCGGGGGCACCCGATCCGGGAAGAGGTACTCCACGAAGCCCGACCTGAACCACAGGAGTTGAGCCCCGATCCGTTCCGGCTCATAGAAGGCGTTGGGGTCGTCCAGATAGCCGATCAGCCCGCTCGACGAGGCCAGGCCACAGGTCGGGGTCACCTCGAAGGCGGAGTAGGCCCCGATCGGCATGCTGATCTCGACTCGATCCAGACTGTGGTGCGCGCCACGCGGCAGGTCGATCACCAGCTCGTCGTATGTCCTGGCGCAGACCTTCTGGAGTCCGCGGCTCGCCGGCTGCAGCTCGGTATGCAGCAGCCCCGCTCGCTCGAGGATCCCGATGTGCATCGCGGTCGTGGAGGCCGGAAGGCCGAGATCCAGCGCGATCTGCGTCAGCGCCACGACGCGATCGCCCAGGTACTCGAGGATGGACATCCGCGTCTCGTTGGCGAGCGCCTTGAGCAGGGCGACCGTCGCGCCATCGGGGGATCGGGCATCCATCATCAATGCCTTGCCACTCGGCACGATGACCTGGAGGTTGGGCTTGCGCCCGGCACCGATCGGGAGGCTCACGTCGCGCATGGTACCCGGCCCCACCCTCCCTGAGAACATCGGCGCGCCGTAATCGAGAGGGCAGTCCGGGATCACGACAGAGCCTTGACGTTGCTGCTACCTTCTGCTGGAGCACTCTAGCAAACGCCGCAAGCGGTGCGCCGCGGATCACTGGACGATCCTTGGACATGTGAGGAGGAGCTTCCCGTGTCAAATGACGAGCGTCCGAGCGGTATCGAGGCCGCGGTGGCTCTTGCCGAGCGGTCGGTCACACGTCGAGACATCCTGAAATTGTTCGGCGCCGGCGTCGGCATGGCAGCGTTCGGCCCGATCATCGCCGCCTGCGGCGGACGGTCGACGCCATCTCCGGCGGGCGGGGCAAGCGCCGCCCCCGGCAGTGTCGCGCCCGGTGGCAGTGGCCTCGCCATCCAGCCACCGGCGACAGCCGTCAGCCTCGACTTCTGGAATCCGTTCACCGGCGGCGACGGACCATTCCTGCGCAAGATCGTGGATCAATTCAATACCGAGACCCCGAACGTCAAGATCAAGTTCTCGACCCAGAAGGATCTCTACGGGTCGCTCCACGCGGCGAAGGCGGCGAACAAGCTGCCGCAGGTCTCCATCGTCCACCTCGACGCCATACCCCAGAACGCCGCCGACGGCATCTTCCAGCCGATCGACGATCTGATCGCGACCCTGGGCCTGAGCGACAAGGACTTCACGGCCGACGTCTGGAAGAACGGCCTGTGGAAGGACCATCGATACGGCGTCCCGCTCGACACGCACACCCTGAGCTTCTACTGGAACAAGGCCCTCTTCACCAAGGCCGGCCTGGACCCGGCGAAGCCGCCGACCAACAAGGACGAGTTCGTTGCGGCGGCCCAGGCAATCACCCAGAAGGCGGGCGTCCCCGGTTTCATGGTCGTTCAGGGCGGTGGCGGCGCCAACTTCCTTCTCGGCATCGAATGGGCGACGACCTTCTACCAGTCGGGCGGCCAGTGGACGTCCGACGACTACAGCCAGTCGATGATCAACAGCCAGGCTGCCATCGACTCGGCCAACTTCTGGAAGAGCCTCGTGGACCAGGGGATCTCGCCGAAGGGCACGGAGAGCGATTCGGAGATTGCTGCGTTCAAGCAGGGCAAGAACGGCATGGTCATGTCGGGCATCTGGGAGACGAACGGCTACATCGACGCGCTCAAGGGGGATCTCGGTGCCGGGCCCGTGCCGCAGCTGTTTGGCAAGGGCGTCTGGTCCGGGTCGCACAACATGGGCATCACGACCCGCCAGATGTCGGCCGACGAGAAGCAGGGTGCCCAGTACTTCATTGCCTGGATCTCCGAGCACTCGCTCGAATGGGCCAAGGCCGGTCAGATCCCCGCTCGCCAGTCGGTCGTCAACTCGGCCGAGTTCAAGGCCATTCCCGTCATCCCGGACATCCAGAAGCAGCAGCCCGACGCGCGGTTCTTCCCGCCGATCCCGGCGGCTGCGGACATGCTGTTCGGGCCTCAGGGCGCCGGCCAGGCGGCGGTCGCGACGGTGACCGGCAAGAAGGAGGCCAAGGCGGCCTTCGATGAAGCGGCCGCGAACATCACGAAGCAGCTGGTCGCGAACAAGGCCAAGTACGGCTTCTGATCCGCGGCTGCCGACCTGACGGGCCGCGGCAGGAAGCGGCGATCGGCGCCGCCCTCCGCGTGGCATCTCCGGGAGGTTCGCGATGACGGTTGCGCCCGCCCCTCCGGTGACGGCTGCTGCCGCAGCCCCGTCGCGATCCCTGCGCCGGCTTGGCGAGAAGTGGTACGCGGGCTATCTCTTCATCCTGCCTCACTTCGCCCTGTTCCTCTTCATGATCGGCATCCCGTTCCTGTACAACATCTACCTGAGCCTGAGCGACTACACGTTCGGCGGGAGCGAGACCTTCGTCGGGCTCCAGAACTTCCAACGGCTGGCAGATTCGACCGACTATCACTTCCCGGTCTTCTGGGGTGGGCTCTGGAACACGATCATCTTCGCCCTCCTCAGCACCCCGATGCTGGTCATCAGCGGCCTCTTCCTGGCGGTCCTCATCAACGGCAAGTACCGCGGTCGCAACGCGTTCCGGGCGATCTATTTCGCACCGTGGACGCTGGGTATCGCGGTCGTCGGGCTGCTCTGGTGGTGGATCTTCAACGGCAGCTTCGGGCTGCTGACCAACGTCCTGACGGGCCTGGGGATCGCATCGCCGCAATGGCTGACCACGAACCCATGGGCCTGGTTCTCGATCTTTCTCGCGACGCTGTGGTGGACCGTGGGCTTCAACACGATCGTGCTGCTGGCCGGGCTGCAAACGATCCCCGTTGAGCTGTACGAGGCCGCCACCGTTGACGGGGCCAACCGCTGGCAGCAGTTCCGGTCGATCACCGTACCCAGCCTCCGACCGGTCCTGCTGCTCGTGATCACGCTCCAGGTGATTGCCTCGTTCAACCTGGTCGGTCAGCCGCAGTTCATGACCGGCGGCGGTCCAGGCAACGAGACTCGCTCGGTGCTCATGTACGTCTACGAGACCGGCTTCACCGCCGGCGGTCAGTACCAGCTGGGGCAGGCTGCGGCCATGGCCCTGATCGTGGCCGCGATCATGGTGGTGGTCAGCGTGATCAACTTCCGGGTATTCCGCACGGACGCGGCGTGACACCATGACGGAACGCTCACTCGACCGCCCGATCGCCAGCGTCGCCCGAGCACCAGCAGCCGCCGCCCGGAGACGTGGTCCACGACCCGGCACGATCGGTCTTTACCTTGTATTGGCGGTCCTCGCGTTGTTCTTCGTCCTGCCCCTGGTCTGGATGTTTTCGAGCTCCCTCAAGGAGGGTGCCGAGGTCTACAGGGATCAGGGATGGATCCCACAGAACCCGACCCTCGCGAATTTCGAGGCGATCTTCGGTTCCGACTTTCCCGTCCTTCGCTGGCTCTCGACCAGCCTGGTCACGTCCGTTGTCGGTACCGTTCTCGTAGTTGCCCTGACCTCCATGTCCGGATACGCGTTCGCGCGGATGGACTTTCCGGGCAAGAACATCCTGTTCACGATTCTGATCGCCACCCTGCTCCTGCCCGGGATCATGTTCCTCGTCCCCCAGTTTCTCGTCCTGCTGAAGGTCGGAACGGTCGTTCCGGAGTTCGGCCTGGCGACCATTCCGTCGTACATGCTGCCGCATCTGGCGGGAGTGTTTGGCGTCTTCTTCATGCGCCAGTTCTTCCAGGGCATCCCGACCGAGATCGAGGAGGCGGCCTACGTTGATGGGGCCGGACGATTCAAGACATTCCGATCGGTGGTGCTGCCACTGGCCGGCCCGGCTCTGGCGACGCTCGCGGTCATCACGTTCCTGGCCCTCTGGAACGACTACCTCTGGCCACTCGTTGGCTGCAGCTTCGACAATGACGCCTGCACCCTCCAGGCGGGACTGGCCTACTTCCAGGGCCAGAACACCGCGGAGTACGGCCTGTTGATGGCCGGGACCGTGGTGGCCACCGTGCCGGTCCTCATCTTCTACATCCTGGCCCAGCGGTTCATCATCCAGAGCGTGGCCTCGTCCGGGGTCAAGGGTTGAGGGACCGACCGCCGAGCGTTCTCAATTCCCCAGGCGCGTCGGTGAGGGTCCGGACGTTGCTCGTCGTCGTGGTGATCCTCGGCCTGGGGTGCAGCCAGGCTGGGACCACGAGCCCGCCGGGTTCGGCGACGGCCACGGTCGCCACATCCTCGGCGGTCCCCACGACAGGGTCTGCGTCCGGCTCCCCGAGCGCCATCCCGGCCGGCACCTTCGTCAACCCGGTCATCGACGACGACTTCCCCGACCCGTTCGTCCTCCGCGCCCAGGACCGCTACTACGCGTACGCGACCACCGACGCCGCCCAGCATCTGCAGCTGGCTCGATCGGCGGACCTGGTGAGCTGGGAGATCCTGGACGACCCACTGCCGAAGCTCGCCGGCTGGTCGTCCGGCGACACGTGGGCACCGGAAGTGCTGAAGACCTCGGCCGGATTCGTCCTCTACTACACCTCCCGGGCGCCGGAGATCAAGCGACCGGACGGGAGCGGCAGCCAGTGCATCACGCTCGGCGTGGCCGCGGCGTCGGAGGGACCCTTCGTCGACAGCTCGAGCAAGCCGCTCGTCTGCCAGGGTAGCCTCGGCGGCTCCATCGACGCCACGCCCTTCGTCGACGCAGACGGGACCCGCTACCTGATCTGGAAGAACGACGGCAACTGCTGCGGGCTGCCCACCCGCTTCTGGATCCAGCGACTGAGCGACGACGGGCTGCGCCTGACCGGCAATGCGTCGGACCTGGGCGTCGTCAACGACGAGCCCTGGGAGGGCGCGCTGATCGAGGCGCCGACGCTCATCCTCCGGAACGGCGTGTACTTCCTCTTCTATTCCGCCAACGGCTATGACACGGAGTTCTACGCCGTTGGCTACGCGACGTCGAGGAAGCTGCTGGGCCCGTATGTCGACGCACCCGAGAACCCGATCCTGGCGAGTGCCTGGGGCCGGCCGGTGACGTCGAGAGCGCGGGGTCCCGGCCACCAGTCCATCGTTTCCGCTCCCGGCGGACAGCTTTGGATGGCCTACCACGCCTGGGACCAGGACGCGGTGGGCTACGGCAACTTCGGCTCGCGGACTGTGTGGATCGACAGGCTCGACCTGAACGGCGCGAAGGCCGTCGTCCATGGGCCGACCGATGGTCCGCAGCCCATCCCATGACCGTCGCCGCCGCCGTGCCGACGAGCAGGGCTCCCGAGCTCGAGGTCGATCGCGGGTTCGTAGTGGCGAGTGGCATCGAATGCAGCGCCCCACTTGTCGACGGCCGGCGGGTCGACGAGCTGGTCAAGACCGGTCACCTCGATCGGTACGCTGAGGACTTCCGGCTGGCTCGCGAGCTGGGCGTCCGCTACCTCCGCTACGGCATCCCATTCCACACGGTCAACCCGGCCAGGGGTTCGTTCGATTGGTCGTGGGTCGATCGCGCGCTAGCCGCCTGCCGGGCGAGCGGCCTGACGCCGATCGTCGACCTCATGCACTTCGGCGTGCCCGACGACGTCCGGGACTACCAGAACGCCGAGCTTCCGGAGCGCTACGGCACCTACGTCCGCGCCTTCGTGGAACGGTATCCGTGGATCCGGTACTACACGCCGGTGAACGAGCCGTTCATCACGGCCGCCTTCTCGGCTCGGTACGGCCTCTGGAACGAGCGCCTGGCGGACGAGCGGGCATTCGTCCGGGCGCTCATGCACGTGAGCCGCTGCGTCGTCATCGGCGCCACGGAGATCCGCCGGGCTCGCCCCGATGCGGTCCTCATTCAGGCCGAGACGTGCCACTACACGCATCCCCTCGTGCGCGACGCGATCGACCGGGCCGACCTGGAGAACGAGCTGCGGTTCACGACGTTCGAGCTGGCGTTCGGTCGGCCGCTGCCCGACATCGTCGTGCGGCACCTCGCGGACCATGGCGCGGACAGGGACGACCTCCGCTGGTTCGAGCGACATGGGAGCCCGGAGAGCTGGATCGTCGGCAGCGACTATTACGCCACGAGCGAGTTGGCGATCGGTGCCGACGGCATGCCGCGCTCGGACGGCGTCCGGCTCGGCTACTACGAGCTGGCACACCAGTACCACGAGCGCCTCGGCCGGCCGCTGATGCACACGGAGACGAATTCCGCCGGCTCGGGCGCCGAGGCGTGGCTCGAGTCGCAGTGGACCGACGTCGTGCGGCTCCGCCGCGACGGACTCCCGCTCCGCGGCTTCACCTGGTACGGGCTCGTCAACCACGTCGACTGGGACTCGACGCTCACCGTCGACGCCGGCCGCGAAAACCGCTGCGGGCTGGTCTCCCTGGCCCGCCGTCCGCGGCCGATCTCTCGCCGCTTCCGCGCCATCGCCGAGTCCATCGACGCGCCCGCGTCCGGGGCATGACGCCGCCTCGGCACGTGCTCGCGGCCTTCGGCGCGGATGGTCCGCCGGTGCGGCTCGCCGGCGGAACCGGGCGCTCCTGGCGGGTCGGCTCGCTCGTCATCAAGCCGGTCGATTGGCCGCTCGCGGAGATCGCCTGGCAGGCCGAGGTCCTGTCGACGATCGCGCAGGATGGCTTCCGCGTGGCGCGGCCGCGACCGGACGTCGTCGACGGGTGGATGGGGGCCGATTACGTGGCGGGCGAGCACCGGCCGGGGCGGTGGCGTCAGATCATCGCCGTCGGCGAGCGATTCCACCGCGCCCTGGCCGGGATCCCGAGGCCGGATGCCCTCATCGACGCTCGCACCAATCCCTGGGCCGTCGGCGACCGTGTCGCCTGGGGCGAGGCGCCATACCCGGAGTTGGCCGACGTCCTCTCAGCCCTGGAGCCGGTCGATGCGCCGAGCCAGCTCATCCATGGCGATCTCACCGGCAACGTGCTCTTCCACGACGAGCTTCCGCCGGCGGTCATCGACTTCGCGCCCTACTGGCGGCCGCCCGAGTTCGCGTCCGCTATCGTCGTCGCGGATGCGATCACGTGGGAGGGGGCACTGGCCGAGCTCGCGAACGCCGTCCCGCGACAGGAGCTGATCCGGGCTCTCGTCTATCGCGGCGTGACGACCCGGATCATGCGGCGCCCAGGATCGATCCCGGAGCTCGACCTCGCTCGCAGCATCCTGGCCGGAGGCTTTCCCTGAGGGCGAGGAGAGCGTGGGCGACCGGTCAGGGCCGCTCGACGCGCAGATCCGGACGGTCTGCCCGCTCCAGGCCTTGAGCGGCGCGGCTGAAGTCGGCGGCGACGGGTGCCGCCGACGCGAGCATTGCGGCGGCCACGAGCGGGGCGAGTCCGACGAATGGGCGGGTCGCCAGCCGTCCTCCGAACATGCCGCCAAGAGTGACCCACGGTGCATCGCGGCACAACCCGGACCGCGAACGACGGTGAACACGGCCGCCCGGATCGCCGACGTCACTCCGGACGGTCGGCTCTACGTCGCCGAAGCCCTCGCCTCGGCCCTCCCGCCTGAGCGGTACGTCCTCCGGCCCGTGGATCGCGCCCTTCTCCAGGGGATCGGGCCGGTCCCCATCGTGGACGTGACGCGTGCCGATGAGCGTTGAGTGGGTAGGGAGCCTCTGTCGGTCCATCGCCTCGACAAAGTGGCCAAATTCCCACACCAGAGGCCTCACCTGACATAGGCGGCCACATATACCCGGGAGGTGTGGCTCTAGAGGGCGGCGGGCGATTCGCGCCTGTCGATCCGGTGGAAACCCCTGTCGGTTCCGCGGAACCCGCCGAGGGCCACGATGGCTACGGCGATTGCCGCGGCGAGGATGTTGCGGATGGCCCAGGAGGCGTCGGCGTCGACGCCGCCCATGATGGGCGCGACGCCGTTGAGCCCCGCATGAAGGAGACCGGTCATTAGGACGCTGCCGCCGGTTCGCACGTAGACCCAGGTAAGCAAGATCGAATACGAGAAGATGCTCACGACGCCCGGCCAGATCGCGAGCTCCTCGTACCACTGGCCCGGCAGGAACAGCGTGATGTGCATGAGGCTCCACGGAATCGCCAGGATCAGGGCGGCCGAGAGAGGCGACATCATCGACATGAGCCTGGGCAGCGCGAAGCCGCGCCAGGCCAGCTCCTCGGCGAACGCCGGCAGCAGCACGACGAGCGGGATGATCAATACGGCGGGGAAGACCCTGTCGAGCAGGCCGGCCGTCGGCTGGCCAAGAGCGACCGCGATCACGACCGTGGCGACGGCCCACCCCACCGGGATGACGAGGATGAGATACCAGATCGAGCGCGCGGGCCGAATCGTCAGCGAGTGAACGAGTCGCCTGACGGCACCCCCGCCCTCCGCCCAGGCGAGTGCGAAGGCGATGAACGTGGGGCCCACGGCGAGGACGAACGGCATCATGGCCGCTGCTGTGCCCACAGCCAGGGCGACGACTGCCAGCCCAAGGCTGAGGGCGAAGAAGAGGACGGCGACGATGACCTGACGGTTGGCGGACAGGCCAGTCGATGGTGCCGTGGTTCCGATTTCAGGACGCAGCGCGTCGCTGGAAGCAGTCATGCTGGAGCCTCCTGTGATGTGTGCGACCGTGGTGAATGGCGCCTGGCACCGTCCTGCCTGGTTGCGTCGGGTCAGCCGATGACGTCAGGCGATGGCGGCCACCCGCGAGTCGGCCGGCTGACGCTCACGACTGTCGGAGCGGACCTGCCACAGGCCGAGCCACCCGATCGCGATCGCCAATGGGATCTGGAACGGGGAGATGAGCGTGAGGATTCCGGTGAACCCCCCGACGGTCAGGAGGAGCGCCGCTCGGCGGGGAACGATGCCGGCCCGATAACTCGCGACACCGAAGATCACCCAGCCCGCCGCGAAGATCCCGGCTGTCAGAACAGCACCGACGAGGATCGAGCCACTGATTGCCGTACTAAGCACTTCGGGAGCCTGCTGGCGCAGGACCGGACCGATGAACGCCTCGTACCACCAGTCGCCTGCGACGAGCAGGGTCCCCAGCATGGCGGCCAGGTAACCGAAGAGGCCCAGCCTGCCGGCGGCTGGCGCCTCCCGCGAATAGAGACCGGTGAGGGCGAGGAGCAGGGCGAACATCGCGACCAATGCCAGGCCCATGCGAACTGTTTGGCTCGCGATCCAGAACGACTCGGGCATCGTCATCGGAAGGAGAAGCTGCGAGATCTGGCTGACCAGGATGAGCCCGGCCGCCCCGAGGCTGGCCAGGCCTGCCTGCCGG
>WNGF01007350.1_pt1 | contig 14773 bp, 16 predicted proteins | sample 5400641 | NCBI WGS metagenome assembly WNGF01 (sample SAMN13153371, study PRJNA577476) | soil metagenome | isolation source: 80 cm soil or saprolite under grassland replicate 2 | place: USA:California | collected 2016-06-15
GGCGGGGGCCGGGAGCGGCAGGATGGGGACATGGGGCTGCTGGACTGGGACCACAATGCCTACTACCACCGGCTGCTCATGCGGCAACTGCCACGCCCGTGCATGCGGGTGCTTGATGTCGGGTGCGGCGCCGGGGCGTTTGCCGCCGAACTGGCCAGCCGTGCCGGGCATGTCGATGCGCTCGACCGGTCACCTGCGATGATCGAAGCGGCCAGGCAGATGACCCCGGCCAACGTCACCTGCATCCTGGGTGACGTCATGCGCGACCCGCTGCCGGCTGAACCGTACGACGCGATCGTGTCGGTCAGCGCGTTGCATCACCTGCCCCTCGACGACGCGCTGCGGCGCCTGTCCCGCGCCCTGCGCCCCGGCGGCGTCCTCGCCGCCGTGGCCTTGCCCCGGCACGACCTACCGCGGGAGCTGCCTGCCGAGCTCCTCGCCGCGGCCGGGCACCGGGTCTTCGGCCCGCTTTCGCCGTCCTCAGAGCATCAGGCCGTGGCGGCTGGTACCGGCCGGAGCCCAGCCACGCGACGATGCCGAAGGTTCTTGACCCGCCGCTGACGACCCGCCAGGCCGGTCAGCACGCGGCCGCGGCGCTCCCCGGCGCCCGGGTGCGGCGGCTCATCTTCTGGCGCTATCTCCTGCTCTGGCAGCGACCGATCGAGACTCACACCGCTGATACCCGGCAACGCACCCTCTGACGGCACTACCCCACTGCGTCCGCCGCCGGACTGTCTCACCGGCATGCACAGGCCCGCGAAGGGCCGCACGGCCGAGGCGACAGCGCCGCCGAAGCCATACGTTCCGCTGCATGTCACAAAAGTGAGGTAGGACGCTGGCGAGGTGCCTGCTGGGCAGGTCCTTTTCCAGCGCCCTCCTCCCGAACCAACGCATGCGGTAGGGTAGGCCGCCGGCGAGGTGCCAGTTGACCTGGTCCTTTTCCGACGACCCCCCTCCGAACCGGACGTGCCCGATTTCCGTGGCATCCGGCTCTCCAGTGCTCATCGTGTTCGCCGTGTGGGACGTCCGGCATGGATGTTCTCGTGGCAGGCGCGGCAGACGACAAGGGTCTTGCGGTGGCGGGAGGCCATCCGCGTGACCCATTCGGGCTGGTGTTTCCTTCCCCTGGGGTTGAGGTCTTTGAGGGCACGGATATGGTGCACCTCGACCTGGTTCCCCGATCCGCATAGTTCGCAGATGTCGGCCAGGAGCCGCTGTACGAGTTCTGACCGGCGGTTGCTCCAGATGCGCGGGGGATTGTCGTTGAGGGGCCGTGGCGTGGTGTCCCGCGCGAGGCAGATGCCGCCCCAGTGCGCTACCAGCGGCGGCCGTCCGCCATCGCGGTGCACGGTGACCTGAAGGCCATCACCTGCCCGTAGCCGCAGTTGCGGCCCCGGAACAGCCACAGCGCCAGCACGAAATACACCACCAGCCGGGCCGGCAGCAGCCGGCGCCGCACCTCGCGCGTGCCCGTCGCCGCCACGACCGCATCGACCAGCTCCCAACCGACACCCGGTCCGGCAGCCACCCGTCCGGCGACAGCCCCTCAGTACCGTCATGAGCCACAAAATGATCACATCATGAGATGATCACTTAAAGCAAGGCCATTGAGCCGCTGGCCCGTCAGCGGGTGGAACGGATGCGTGATGACAACAAAACCCAAAGGCTCCCTGGAGACAACGGCACTATGCCGCCTCCGCTGGAATGCCAAGGGGGCGGAGCTTCCCGTTTCGGGATGTAGGCCCGCCGGACTGGGCTGAATCGATAGCGCTCATGGCGCAGCGCGTCGATAATGCGGTCAATCTTCGCCATTGACATGCCGTCCGCGGTTTCCCCGCTTGCCCCGGGTGTCATCGCTCCGTGGTTGGAGTAGATGCGCCCGTACGCCAGGAGATAAAGGTGCGGGTTGAACAGCTGACGGTACAGCTCGTCACACGGCAGGCCACGCCTGCCGCGATCACGGAGGACATCCAGTACAGTTTCGGCGCTCTGCATTACGCATACCTCACAGTCTTTGATATCCGTCACCTGGCCCCCTTCGCCCTGCTTCCGGCTTTCCCGGACTCCTCGGTGGGGCGTGACTCCCACGACTACTACGGGGCCTGCGTCGCCATAGGATTCGCATCCCTTAGGCGATCCCACGTTCGTCTCTGTCATACGTCCGAGCGCGACTTAGGTGCCCTTTTCGTCTCCTTGAATACTCTCATTGAGTATCGCTCCCAGCTCTGGAGGTTGCGCCGGCCAGCATGCCATGCCGGCACAGAGGTAGGCGCCGGTTTCAGACGTCTTTCCGGCGGATGGACAATTGCATCTTCTGGAGACTGGGATTTAGGCAATCCAGCTATTCACCGTATCGCGCGGGCCCCTCAGTGCATCGTTCCATACGCCTGGACACGACCACTGATTTGCTGCCATGCTGCTGTCCCCGTATTTCCTTTCGGATCAAGGTTAGGCATCAGGCCCAGGAACGTCCCTCCAAGTTCCTCCCCACTGAATGGGGGATATGACAGAGCGCTTCGTGGCGCATCATGCTGCTGTCCCCTTCACCTTTCGGATCCAGGTAAGCCATCAGACCCAGGAACCTCCCTCCGAATTCCTCCCAGCTGAGCTGGGGATACAACAGAGCGCCTCGTGGCGCACCGTCCGGATCTGCCGCAGGTCGTGCGGCGGGGCGCTCATGCCGCTGCCGGGATCGGGCGCGATGGTCAGGTCAGGGTGAGCCGGGCGTTGAGCCGCAGGTACTCGCCGTACCGGCTGGCGGCCTGGTGGAGGGCTTCGATCTCCGGGGGTGTCAGGGGCCGGTAGGGCCGCAGGTCGAACTGCACGTGGTCGCGGGCGACGGTGCGCCGCATGGCGGCGAGGAGTTGTGCGTCGACCAGGGCCATCCCGGCCGCGGCCTCCCGGGTGCGTGGCACGTCGCCGGCGGCGTCGAGCAGCCAGCGGGAGTCCTGGTAGCCGCGGTAGGTCTCGTCGAGGATCTGCAGAAGGTGGCCTGCGGGCTCTTGCGGCCCGCTGGGGGCATCCCCGGGGGGGTGCCAGAAGGTGCGCCCGTCGTGCTGGAACGAGCCGAGCCGGTCACGCACCTGCTGCAGGCCGGCGCGCACGTCGGTGAGGGTGAGCGTCGCCCAGTAGGCGAGATCCCGCTCGGTCGCCGGGCCGTGCCCGGCGAAGTAGCGCAGGGCGAGCTCGGCCAGGGCCTCGGTCCGCCCGAGCCGGCGTGGCGCCGGCACACGTTCGTCCATGAGCGCGTAGGTGTGCTCGCCGTCGGCGATTCGTCCGCTGCAGATCAGCCCGTGCAGCTCGGCGTGGGCCAGCAGGATCATCAGCATCTGCCCGCTGCCAGCGATACCGCGCTCGCGCAGCTCATCAGCCAGCTGCGCGCGGGTGAGCTGTCCCCGGCTCGCCAGGACCTGCGTGATGGCGGTGACTGCGTGGCCGGTCGAGCGCTCGTCGAGGCCGTGGGCCTCGCGTAGCTGCTGGCCGGTGACCCGCCGTACGCGCGGACCGGTCAGGTCGAGCAGCCAGCCGATGTCCTCGGCCCGCACGAAGTGCCACGTGGGCCGCAGCACGTGCGTGCGCAGGACTGCGCCGTCGGCCAGCAGGGCCGCCAGATCGGCCTGGTCCGGGTTCTGCGTGCGCGAGGCCACCGCCCAGGCCGCCTGACTGGGGTTCTCTGCCTGGACGGCTAGCAGCGAACCGACAGCCTCGCGCGCCGACACGGCGAAGGGCGAGACTAGGTGCTGAGTGCGCAACCGCCAGCGAGCAATGTCGAGGTCCGCCATCATGCCGCCACCCTCCCGGACCGAGCCGGAACACACTAGCGGAGGGTGCTGACATCCGAACCGCGCAGCGGTATTGCTGAGTTCCAAGGGTGCTCACGGCGGTGCGCCCGCCAGCAGCCAGCCATCCGCTCTTGCCGCGATGAGGTACGTCGGAGCGACCGGACTTCATGTCGGCGCGAGACGCAAGCAGGAGTACGACGCCAAAGGATGTAGCGATCGCGTGCGCCGGGCGCCTGCCATGCGGACGCGCACACGATCCGAGCCCGGGGACGATCGCAGAGCGTTACGGACCTCCCCAGGGGCCGTCGCGCGAAGAGCCGCCTAAGAGGATTCGATCTGGTCGGTTATTGGCTCGGCTGCGATGGTCGCTTCGCAGATGCCGATCCGGGCATTATGCGGTGGCTCGGGTCCATCGCGTCTGAGACGGCCGGTCCAGCGCCGGGGCGTTTCAAGCAGCAGACGTATGGAAACCGCGTGGCGCGCGAGCAGGGCCGGTGCGCAGAATGTCCGGGTGGCAGGGATGGGCAGGGAAGCCGAGCTGCGCGCCCGGCTGTACCGGCTGGCCGTGCGGATCGCATTCCCGGGTCCCGTCCCCGACGTGGACCAGGCGATCAGGTTGGCGTGCGAGCTGCTCACCCTGGAGCGGGATACCCCGGCGACCATCGACGTGGCGGCGCTGCACTGGGGCACGGCTTTCCGCGACACCGAGCGCTCATACGCGACATGCTCGGCCAGCAGCAGGTCCTGGTGCCAGAGCCCGGCACCGGGCAGCCGGAACTCCTGGGCTTCCTGCTGCGGGCATTCGCCGACGGCTGCCTGGCCTGGAGCGAGATCTGGCATCGGCTGCTTGACCTCCTGCCGCGATGACAGGACCAGGACCAGGCCCAGCGCGAACTGATGCGGCTAGCCCTCGAACTCGAGCAGGACACCAGCCCCGCCGGAACGGCCGAGACCATCGCCGCCATGCGCGCAGCCGCAGCGAGCGCCATCGCCCAACTGCCGTTGCGCTTCAAGGTCGAGACAGCCTTCCGGATCACCGGCCGCGGCACCGTCATCGCCGGGTCATCGAGCAGGGAACGCTGCGCATCGCTGATGAACTGGAGCCGGTGCAGCTGGCGAGCAGCGGGCGGGCAGAGACGCAGCTGACCCGGTGCATCAGCATTGAGGTGATCGCCGCCCCCGGGCGCGACCCATGGCTCGGAGCGCCCGTCGGCGTCTTGGTCTCCGATCTCGCACCGGAAGACGTCTGGCCAGGTGGCTGGCTGCGGCACCGCCGCCCTGGCAATTGAAGTACGCCGGTAGGGATCCGCTGGCCAGGCCAGCTGCGCAGGCGCGTGGTTTCCGGGCACGCTGTGTCACGTCAACGCTCGGGTTCCCCGGGCGGATCCGCCGATAGGCGCGGCTCTGCTGGTCGAACGGTGTCGCCGGTGGTGCACACCGAACTGGTGGATCTGCGCCTGTGGCGCAGCATGCAGGTGCCGCTGTGGTAGCCGAAGAGAGCGATCATCCACGGTGCCAGCCGGTGCCTGAGCAAGGACTGCCGCGGGCCGCGGCGCTGGGCCAGATCCTGCAGGATCAGTAGGTGCCACTGCTCGTTGCGCTGCTCGGCGCGGTCTGCACGATCCGGCCGAAGATCCGCCTGGCCAGCGCGGACCGGCGGCGGTGCCGGGCCAGCGCCAGGTAGCACATCCGCTCCCAGGCCTGGCAGGGCACCCGGGCGACGTATTCGAGCACGATGAACTTGAGGACCCCCGCTGCGGCCGTAGCCGATGCCTATCGCATTGAACAGGATCCGCGCCAGCAGGCGTAGCGGCTAGGCCGCCAAGAGCCCTGCCTGGCGCCAGGCGACCGAGACCACCGAATCCCACGCCCATTCCGGAGAGCCGGAGGCGGACACGACGATCACGTACGCACCGCACGCGGCAGCCAGCATCCTCGCGACGCCCTCCCCATCCGGTCCGATGGTGTGCTGCTCGTGCGCCCAGACCCGGCCGGCCCCGGGGAACGCCTCGATATCCGCATCGTGCTCCCGCAGCACCGTGACCTCGGCGCGCAGGTTGCGAAGAAGACGATCCCCCATCCCTTCGAGGGCGCTGAGCGCATCGGGCTGGGATACCAGCGGCATCACCTGAACCCAGCACCACTGCCGCGCGGCCACGGCCTCGAAGGAGCGCCAGGCAGTGACGCTGCCCGCGGCGCGAGCCCGCTTGCCCCACTCGGTCGCTGGCACGGACACTCCCGTACGCCAGGTCCGCTCGTCGATGACGGACCAGCCAACTCCGGGCAGATCATCAACCGTTACCACGCGCGCTAGCACCTGACGGGCGCCAGGCTTTGGCATCAGCTGCGCCGCGACGAAACCCAGCCGCTTCAATGCCATGACCGCATCGTGCCAGAGCGTGCACCGTGCTAGTGCCGCAGCAGGTAACATTCGCCCCGGCCGCTATCGTGTGGTGGCACTCTCCCTGCGGTGCCCACCCCGCAATCCTTGACCCGTTACGACGCCGCGAACAAGCTGGTGGGGCCCAGGGCCGAGTCCCATGCAGCCAGCTCGCGGAGGGAGAAGCCATGCCTCCCACAACACCCAGCCAGGGGTCCGGAAACGGCCAGGCCGCCAGGCAGGTCGGCGGCAGCAGGGCTCCCCGGCCGGCGCGGCAGCACCGTCCCGGCCGTGGCCGCCACGTGGAGAACGCGATCATGAGCGCGCTCGTCCGGGCGGGCCTGGTGCCCAGGTCCTGCCTGCTGACCACCCGGGGCCGCAAGACCGGCCGGCCGCGCACCAACCCCGTGGTCCCGGTGGAGCACGACGGGCGGCGCTGGCTGGTCGCACCCTACGGGCCTGTGTCCTGGGTGCATAACGCCCGCGCAACCGGGCGGGTGAGCCTGACCCGCCGACGCGACACCCGTGACTATGCCATCCGAGAGGTTCCCCGCGAAGAGGCCGGGCCCGTCCTCAAGCGGTACGTGCGCATCGCCCGGGCCACGCGGCCGTACTTCCAGGCGACCAAGGACTCCGCGGTGGCGGACTTCGTCACCGAGGCAGGCCGCCACCCCGTGTTCGAGCTCATACCAGTCGGTGAGGATGACCAAACTGGCCACGGCGCACCCTGATGGGGCAAACGTTGCCTGCAGCGGCACTAGCTACCGGCAATCAAGATCAAGGGCCGCTGCGGCTCAGCGAGCCTTTCCGGCCGAGTAGCGAACGGCAACTGGATCGCTAGGCCGGTGTGCCTGGATCCAGGCGCGCATGGCGGCGCTGACGTGTTGAGAGCAGACAGGGGCCGCGTCCAAGATCGGGTGTGAATGAGAAGTCGGGGCGACTGGCTGACCGTGGTGCGCGCCCCCCATGCCCCCAGGCCTTAATCACCCCGTCGAGGGCCTGTGCGCCCGCATGAAGATCAGCCTGGCCAACCTCGCCGCCTGCGGCCACCGTCAGGCACCCACAACGCAGAACTGGGTGACTCTATGGGTGGCTGATCTGCCCGGGCAGAGCAGCGCCGATCGCCAGGCCATGCCGCCCGCATCGTCGGCAGGGAGCATCGATATGTTTCGCGGCCGGGAGATCAGGGAGCACGAGCGCTCTCACTCTGCGTAGCGGCATAGTTTGGCGCTGTGGGCTGGGTGGGAGAGAGGGCATCCCGGGTTTTCTGCGGTGCTGCAACGCTGGACCGTGGCGGCTGTACCGGCACTGTCGTCTGGCTGCCTGGGCTTTCGAATGTAGGGTCGATGACTGTGAGATCGCGCGATCCGGCAGTTACTGGGAGATCATTTCGAGGGGCAGTTTGAGGGGCAGAATGGTGCTAGCGAGTGCTTGTCTGAGCCAGTCTCAGCTTGCGTGAGCTAGCGAATCGCCTGTTCAGGCCGCATATGGCCTGGTCAGGGAATGCGCGAGTGTTTCATGGCATGCAAGAGGCCAGGGGTTCGAGTCCCCTTAGCTCCACGTTTCCGCAGGTCAAAGGCCTGTCATGATCTTCAAAAGTAATCTTTGAGCGCTTGCAACCCCGCAACCTCCGAGGAACTTGGGGTCCTTGCCAGGCCTGAAGCCGATGCAGGTGAGAAGGGTACGCACGGCCGGGAACAGGCAGCGTCGCTGCTTTCGCTCTCGGACAGCCAAACTGGCAGCCATTCGGTGATCCGAGCAGCTCTTGTCCGAGGGGTTGCGATCTCTTCGGCGCAGTGGTACCTCGCTACTTTCGGTGACAAATCTGGAGGATCTTCAGAGTCGGCAGACGTAGAGACAGATCGCCGACTATTCGCTTCCTCGCGCCGCGTCGGTCTTGAGGCCTGGCGCGCGCAGGTCGTCCAGTTCGGAGACCACGCGCCGTGCGATCGCGCCGAGGGCCTCTCGTGTATACGGCACACGGCTCCGGAGGGGGTTGCTGTTCACCGCTACCTGGCGTGATCTGCTGTCCGCTGCCCTGTGGGGCGCGTGTGGAGAGCGGCGCCCTGGGCTCCCGATGCGGTGCGGGGCCTGGCCACCGGGCCGCGGCCCGGCCAGCCCCTGGGACGTCGCCAGCGACAGGCCTGGCACTCGCCGAGAGTAGTCAGTTGTTGCCTGTTGCCGCGGCGGGCCATCCGATCGCGTCAAAGACTGCTAGCGGGTCGAGGTAGTCCCGCCAGTGCGCGATCTTGCGGTCGACGATCGACAGCACCGAGATCTAGCGGTTGCTGTAGGCGGTTCCAGTCGGGATGGCGCGGCCCTGCGAGGCGTATTCGAGAACGACAACGCCCGTGGCTTGGTCGTGGTGGACGGCCAGGTCATAGCAGCGATCGAGGGAGAATGTGGCGCCATACGGGCGATACAGCTCGGCTACGGCCTGGCGCCCTTCGACACGGCGCGGGTAGCCCGGGACCGTAATGACGTACTCGAAGACGACGTCCTCGGCCAGCAGGTCGAAGAAGTGCTCACCGTCCGCCAGCCCGGCCACGCCTTCCTCGATGATCCGGAAGAACGGGTCCAGGGCCTGGAAGCCGGCGAGGTTGCTGACCGCCGTCATCGGGCCTCGCCCGCGGCCCAGGCCGCGGCCGTACGCCGCGCGAAGTCAGCGAATCTTGCCGACGCCGCGCCGGTCGCCTTCTCCACGTCACTGTTGGGTCGCGAGCCGTGACCGGACGCGATGGTTTCGGTCAGCACGCTTAGAACCACCCCGTTCTCGGCTGGCACCCCGCCTGCTACCGCGGCGGCGACCCATTCGTCGCGGTTAATGTCGGTGTAGTCAATAGCCTGGCCGCCGAGGTCATCGACTCGATGTACGTGGCAGACGAACCGGTGTTACCGGGGCTTCTCACCACCGTTCGGGCAGGACGCGCGGCCCGGAAGACGCCGGCTTACGGCGCCCGGTGGAGCGTCCGGATTCGTGGCGGCCCGCGCCGTTCGCCGCCAATAGCTGGCGCTGGCCACCGACAGCAAGATCCCCCACACCAAGAACCACATGTCCCAAACCCCGGTGTGCCAGCGCATGGCCGTCCAGTCGACGCCGCCCGACGGGCGGATGGCGCCGGTGAGGACCAGGGTCCCGGTGAGCACGAGCGCGCCGCCGTACAGCACGAGCACCGCGCTCGCCGCTGCCGAGCCAAGCCGGAGGAGCGCACGGGGAATGACCTGCCCCCACGGGCGGACCAACGCGAGTGCTAGCAGGCCGACTATCAGCTGAGCCGCACTCGCGGAAAGGGCGAGAAGTACGGGAAGGACGCCGCCCTGGCGGGCCAGGCGCTCGGGGTATCCGCCCACCGTGCTGAGCAAGGCATGCCCGCCCAGGCCCCAGTACAGGTCCATGATTGCGTGCGCGTACGCGGCCAGGCTGGCCGCGTAGGCGGCGGCAATTCCCGCGCTCGGCCATCTGGCGGCGGCCAGCCTGGGCCAGCCGCTGTGGCCTGTGGCCCGATCTACACTCATGGCTTCACTCTACAGGCGTAGAGGCCATGAGGCGAGGTGATGTGCGTCACGCGGCGGAGAACGGCGCGGTTGGGTCAGGAGTGCCTGCCCTGTCCGTGAGGGCGGTGACGAGCACGCCGATCGTGGCGCGCAAGTCGGCCGCCGTCAGCTGGCGGGTCCCGGACCCGGCGATCTGGTCGAAGATCAGGCCGTCGAGCAAGGCAGCGAAGACCTGTGCCCGGTCTTCCGGCTGGCTGACGCCGGCCGCGGCGAATCGCTCGGCGATCATGGCCCGGAGCCCGGCGCCGGCGGCGACAAGGACTTTGCCGAGCTCCGGGCGGCGGGTGGCCTCCAGGGCCAGCTCGTACCGGGCCAGCTGGCGCTGCCGCCCGGTGGTGAGCCAGCTCTCCAGGAGTTCGGCGGTCGCGCCGGCGAACGCGTCTAGGTCTTGCTGCGGCAGCGCCGGCACGTCGGCGACGTCCAGTTCGGCCAGGCGCTCCACGGTGGCCTGCAGCAGGGCCTGGCGGGTCCGGAAGTAGTAGGAGACGGACCCCTCGGGCAGCCCGGCGGCCCGGTCGACGGCACGGTGCGTCAGGCCACGCATCCCGTCCCGGGCGAGTGTTGCGATCGCCGCGTCGGCGATTTCGGTCTGGCGTGACATACCTCACCCCTTCCCGGCTTCTCTACGAGTGTAGAGTACACTACAGATGTAGAGGAAGGGGATGTTCGCGGATGAGCAGGACCATCATCAAAATCGCCGGGGCGGCCACCAGGATGACGCTGGCCAGCATGCTTATCGCAGGTTCGGGGGTGCGCCGATGAGCCAGAACATACCGGTGGCCGAGGCGGAGGGCAGTGCTGTGCCCGAGTCCGCTCCCACTGCGGGCCACCCGCGCCGCTGGTGGATTCTTGGGGCCTTGTCGTTGAGCCTGATGGTCATCGGCCTGGACCTGACCGTGCTGAGCGTCGCATTGCCCGTTCTGGTCACCGACCTCAAGGCGACCACCACGGAGCTGCAGTGGATCATGGACAGCTACATCCTGGTGCTTGCCGCGCTGCTGCTCCCCGCGGGGAGCCTGGGCGACCGGATCGGGCGGAAGCGGGTCCTGGTCGCGGGCCTGGGGCTGTTCCTGGCCGGATCGCTGCTCAGCGCTTATGCGTTGTCGACGGGCGCCCTGATCGGGTTCCGGGCCTTCATGGGCCTGGGCGGCGCCATCGTGATGCCGCTCACCTTGAGCGTGCTCCCCGCCATCTTCAGCGAGCAGGAGCGGCCCCGGGCGATCGCGATGTGGTCGGTGGCCTCGGGTGTCAGCGTCGCCCTGGGGCCGATCGTTGGTGGCTGGCTGCTCGACCACTACTTCTGGGGCTCGATCTTCCTGTTCAACGTCCCGTTCATCGTGGCTGCGATAGTGGCGGTGGTGTGGCTGGTCCCAGAGTCCCGCGACCCGCGGCCGCGGCGGAGCGACCCAGCCGGGGTGCTGCTCGCCGCGGGCGGGCTCACGTCGCTGGTCTATGCCATCATCGAGCAACCGACCCGGGGTGGGACTGGGTGACGGTCACCACGCTGGCCGTGGGCCTGGCCCTGCTGGCGGCGTTCGCCGCCTGGGAGGCACGCTCGCGCCACCCGGTGCTCAACGTCCGGCTGTTTGCGAACCCCCGCTTCACCTGGGCGACCGTTGGCTTCGGCCTAGTCGGCCTGGTGCTGACCGGCGCCATGTTCCTGTTCACCCAGTACCTGCAAGATGTCGAGGGCTACCGCCCCTACGACTCGGGACTGAGGATGATTCCCTTGGTGGTGGGGATGCTGGTGGGTGCGCAGGCGGTCAGCCGGCTGCTCCCGCGCATCGGCACCAAGGCGGCCATGGCCGCCGGATTCACTCTTCTCGCTGCCGGCCTGGCCCTGTTCGGCATCGCCACGGTGGACACCGGTTACGGATTCGTGGCGCTGTGCCTGACGCTGATGGGCGCGGGCCTGGGGATGGCGATGACTCCCGGCCTGGACGCGATCATGGGCGCCATGCCGGCGGGCGAGTTCGGGGCCGGGTCCGCGGTGGCCAGCACGTTCCGCCAGGTCGGTGGTGCTATCGGGGTGGCGTTGCTGGGCGACATCTACCTCAACCGCTATATGGCAACCCTCCACCTGCCGACGGCCCTGCCAGCCTCGGTGGCTCACATCGCCCGGCAGTCCGTGGGCGCGGCCAACGCGGTCGCCGCCAAGCTCCCCGCCCCCCTGGCCGGGCAGGTCCGCGGCGAGGCCCATGCCGCGTTCATGTCGGGCCTGGACTGGACGCTGCTGCTCGCAGCCGGGGTGGCCGTGGTCGCAGCTGGCCTGGTGGCCGCCTTCCTGCCCGGCCGCAAACCCGCCGCTCCGGCGCTGAAGCCCCCGATGCCCGAGGTCGGCCGTGACCGCCCCAGGCCCGGACGGCATGATGACGAGGATTCGCCGATGTATATAGACCCGGCACTGACGCCTTACATCGAGGATGCTCAGCAGTTCAACAGCCAGGCCGGGAGACCTTCTGCGGCCGACCCTGGACATACCAGAAGCGATCACAGCAGAACGCAGGCGGACCGACGAACTGGCGGATCAGCAACTAGCTCGAGCCCCAGCGTCAACGCCGCCGGCCGAAGAACGCGTCCTGCCCAGCAGGACACCCGCCCGGATCACCCGCGGGGCACCGCAGCTGACCGCGGGTTCATCGGCCAACGGCGCGGGCGGGGCGTGGTCATCGGTTGAAGCGCCAGCGTGTCGCGCCGTTGGGCTCGGTGGTGCTCAAACCCACCACGGTATGGAAGGTGAACCGGTAAAGGTGCCAGGGCGGCGGCCCGGCATTGGGGGCGCTGTAGGGTGCGGTGAACCCGTCCCAGCCACACGCGGCTACCTCATGCCCGGATCTGCTCGCGGACGGTGTCGCTGAGTTGCTCGGCGCTGGCGATGATCTCCTGGGCTTTACCCGTCTCGGCGATCATCTCCAGGCTGGCCTGCTCGTCGGTGATGCCGGCCAGGTTGATCTCAATATTCACCCGGGCAATAGCCTCTGCGGCGCAGGCAGCCTCAGCCGCGGCAGCGACATCGCAAAGGACGGTGCGGCTGCTGATCAGCGCCAGCGCCCCGGCGATATCGACCACCATCCCGGCGATGCCGATGACCTTGGCCGATGGCCAGGTCATGTTGATCAGCGCCCGGGCGATGGCCGCGGCGCGCGCGGCCTGCTCCTCCGCGGTGGACTTCGGCAGCCGGTAGGCGCGCCGCGGCGGTGAACGCGCCCGCCTCAGCCTCAGCGAGCCGAAGCGCGATGCCGCGCGGCTCGTCGGCCTCGGCGATAATACGGCCGATCGCGGCCTTGTTCTCGCCATCCTCTCCGCCAGCGGTGTACCGCGCGGCCATGCCCACCAGCGCCGCGCCCATGGCGACCTGCAATGCCGCCGCCGCACCGCCGCCCGGCGCGGGCACACCCGGCGAGCCGATCCAGGAAATCACCAATCGTCTCGTCGCCGATGGGCACATCTCCTCCAGGTCGGATAAGGTCACAGCGCGCGCTGAGATCCTCCCACGAACTGGTGCCGCGCCTGATCCCTCTCCCAGCCACCACCGGCGAACCGGCGCATGCGGCAGGTGGCGGCCAGGCAGGCCGAGCTGGCAGGTCACCCTTGCCACCACCTCGGACACCGGGCCCTCACCGGGAGCACGGGCCACCCTGAACTGCCACCCGACCGGGGTCGCGCCGGAGCACCTCACCACTCCCGGCACGCCCGCACGCTGGCCGCAGCAGCTGAACACCCACGCTGACAGGCTCCACATCACCGCCCTCCAAGATCCGCTCCATCGGCGGGTGCCCCGAGCGTCCCGACAGCTACCTCATCTGCACCGACGGCCTGACCGACGCCGGGCCCTCGCCGGCATGCTGAACGAACCGTTGACGAATAGCAGGCGGGTGGCGGGTCGTAGTCGCTTCCGTCGTCTGAGACGGTGAAGCGCAGGGGTTCCGTTCTGGGCCTGAACGGAGAGGGGGCCTGGGAAGCATAAGAGGATCGCCTTCGGTCGGCTGAGCGATGCGCATCGAGGCACTGCGGCGCGCCACGGCCTTGCCGGGTGGAAGCCGCTGTTCTGAATGTGTATCTGAACCACCGCTAGCGACTCTGTAACAATGAGCGAAGGGGTGGGGATTGCATGAATTCGTGGCTCGTCTGGGGGGGATTCGCGATCGCTGTGGTTTTCCTCGGCTGGGTCGCCCATCACTTCACCGTGCGTACCCTGCGGTTCGTCACATTGGCGTTCGTGGTGGCTGGAGTTGTGCTGGTCACCCGGTACGGCGTGGCCCACCCGTCCCTGGCCGCGCCGGCGGCACCCGTCGACCTCGTGAACGCGTTCACACGAGGGTTGGATAACCTCAGCGGCGCCTTCTTCCAGCCGCTGCTGCCCGGTCCCGACGTTCTCCTACCCGGGCGCGTCGGATGGCTGGTCATTGTTGTGTTCCTTGCGTTTGCGTACCGAGAACTCGAGGTCTGGGCGATGCGCTGGCAGCCGCCGACCGTTGACACGTCGGCTCTTGGCGGCGACCAGCCGGGCACGCAGAACAACAGCGGGCACGCGGGACCGGATGACGACGGGCCAGACGGGCAGCGCGACCATGACAATCTCGTCGCCGAACTCAGATTCCGGTTGCCCGCGGTGGAGGTGCGAGCGCCACCGATCCTGCCTGGCGGTTCGACGCCGAATGGGCTGGCATCCGTCGCCGAGAACAGCGGTGTGGAGGGCAGCGGGCTCGCCGGCGCCATCATCCGCGTTGTGGGGATGCTGTGGCCGAGCCCCCGCCGGTACCGGGTGCGGGTCTGGGTCAAGCCCGCCGATCCGCCGACTGCAAACTCCCGTCGGAAGAATGGTCAGGGGCTATGGCACGCTAGCAAGCTCTTCGCCGATGGCAAGGAAGTAGTCGCGGCTAGCAGGAGAGTGACGGTCGACCTCGAGGACGCCCGGAAGGGCGGGACCATCGCGACCACGACCCTGGCCGTTCGTGATTTGGACGATGCCCCCGCACGCGTCGCCGCCTACGTCGCCCGGCAGATCTTCAGGGCAGATCCAACAGCGCCGCCCTGGTCGCTCGGCTCCTTCGAT
>WNGF01006287.1_pt1 | contig 14766 bp, 14 predicted proteins | sample 5400641 | NCBI WGS metagenome assembly WNGF01 (sample SAMN13153371, study PRJNA577476) | soil metagenome | isolation source: 80 cm soil or saprolite under grassland replicate 2 | place: USA:California | collected 2016-06-15
ACACGACGATGTACAAGGTCGCGGCATTCGCGCTCTCGGCGGTCTTCGCGTCGTGCGCCGGCGGCATCATCGCCTACCAGAATATCCACGTCGCCCCCAACGACTTCTTCAAGATCGAGTACACGCTACAGATGATCATCGCCTGTATCATGGGAGGCACGGGGACGGTGTGGGGGCCGCTGATCGGCGCGGCCGTCTATCAGCTCCTCTCGACATACGTCTGGAGCCACTTCCTGGAGCTTCATCCGACGGTGCTCGGCTTGATCATCGTCTTCTTCATCGTGTTCTTGCCCCGCGGCCTGATGGAGCTCTTCCGCAGACTCGCCGTCGTTGCCCGAGGCGGCCGCTTCGGATGGGACGTGCTGCTCGCCAATGTGCGGGCGAGCCGATTGGACTGATGGCGTCCGAGGCAAACGCCGCGCCCGCCCTGCTCGATGCGCGCGGCATCACGAAGCGGTTTGGCGGCCTGGCCGCGGTCGCCGGCGTGGACCTGACGATCCGCAAAGGGGAGATCCTGGGCGTCATCGGCCCCAACGGCGCCGGCAAGACGACCTTCGTCAACTGCATCACGGGACTCGACAAGCCGACCTCCGGCACGATCGTCTTCCGGGGCGAGGACATCACGAAGAGGCCGAGCTACGCCATCGGACGGCTCGGGATCGCGCGAACCTTCCAGGTCGTCAAGCCTTTGAAACAGCTCACCGTGCGCGACAACGTTGCGATCGGAGCGATGTTCGGCGCGCGCGGCAAGGATCGGACGGCGGCGCAGGCGCGCGAGCGAGCCGAGGAGGTCCTGGCACGAGTCGGCCTCGAGCACCGCGTCGACCATCGGGCCTCGGATCTGACGATTCCGGATTTGAAGCGGCTCGAGCTCGCCAAGGCCCTCGCGATGGATCCGGAGCTGCTCTTTTTGGACGAAGTCATGGCGGGCTTGAATCCGACCGAAGTCGAAAAGGCGATGGAGCTCTTGCGCCAGATTAACCGGGAGGGCATCACGCTCTTCGTCATCGAGCACGTCATGAAGGCGATCATGGGGATCTCCGACCGGCTCGTCGTCCTCCATTATGGAAAGAAGATCGCGGAGGGCAAGCCTGAGGAGATCGTGGAGAGCTCGGCGGTCATCGAGGCGTATCTGGGCGAACGCTTCGCGCGGCGGGCGCGAGCGGCGGGGCAGAAAGACGCCCTGACGGCAAACGGGATCTTCCGAAGGGCACCCCCGCCGCCTGCCCGAGAGCCCCTTCTCGAAGTCAAGGACCTCTCCTCCGGCTACGGCGAGGTCCAGATTCTCTGGAATGTCTCGCTCGAGGTGGGGCAGGGAGAGATCGTCGCGCTCATCGGCGCCAATGGCGCCGGCAAGACGACGCTGCTCCAAACGCTGTCACAACTGGTCAAGCCGCGCTCCGGCTCGATCCGTTTCGAGGGCCGCGACATCACGCGAGCGCGTCCGGAAGACGTGGTTGGAACCGGCATCATTCACGTGCCCCAGGGCAGGCGGCTCTTCGCGGGGCTGACGGTCAAGGAAAACCTGATCCAGGGCGCCTACGCGCGCCGCGACGCGGAGAAGATCGAGGCGGATCTCGATTGGGTCTTTGGCCTGCTGCCGCAGCTGAAAGAGCGCGAGAACCAGGCGGCCGGCCGCCTTTCGGGAGGCGAGCAGCAGATGTGCGCGATTGGCCGGGGTCTCATGAGCCGGCCGCGCCTGCTCTTGATCGACGAGCTCTCGCTGGGCCTGGCTCCACGTGTCGTCGACAGCCTGCTCGATCTGATTTCGCAGATCAACCGGGAGGGAACAACCGTTCTCCTCGTCGAACAGGACGTGCAGGTCGCCCTCGAGCACGCGCACCGGGGTTACGTTCTGGAGACCGGCCGGATCGTGCAATCGAGCCCGGCTGCGAAGCTCCTCGAGGATCCGCGCATCCGCCAGGCGTATCTGGGACTGTAGCAACGATGGCGGGCGTGCGCAGCGAGTCCGGGGCTGTCGCGGCGCTGCACTTTGCGACGGTGACCGTCTACGCGGATCTCTACGTGACGCAGCCGATTCTTCCGCTCCTCTCGAAAGAATTCAGGATAGCGCCGGCGACGGCGGGACTCTCCGTGTCGGTCGTCGTGCTCATGATCGCGCTCGTTTCGAGCCCCTATGGCTCGCTGTCGGACCGCATTGGCCGAAAGCCCGTCATGGTGACGAGCTGCTTGCTTCTTGCGGTGCCGACGCTGCTCTGCGCGTTCTCCACTTCCTTCCGCATGCTCGTGATCCTCCGCGCCTGTCAGGGCCTGTTCATGCCCGGCGTGACCGCCGTGGCGGTCGCTCACCTGGGAGACCATTTCACCGGAGAAGAGCTGGGACCTCGCGTGGGAGGCTGGATCGCCGCTTCGGTTGTGGGCGGCTTGACTGGCCGGGTCCTCTCCGGCGTGATCGCGGCAGCCTGGAGCTGGCGCGCGCCTTTCCTGGTCTTCGGAGTCTGCACGCTCGCGGGCGCCGCGGCGATCGGAAGAGCGCTGCCGGCAGGGCGCGGAAGAGCCGTGGCCCGGGGTGGTTCCGAGGGCGGCTTGGCCGGCCACTTTGTCAACCGGCGGCTCGTCGGAGCCTTTCTCATCGGCGGCTCGGTCTTCTTCGCCTTCATCGGCGTCTTCACGTACCTGCCGTACTACCTGACGGCGCCGCCTTTCCGTCTCTCGACGGCGCTCGTCTCGAGCGTTTACCTCGTCTACGTGGCGGGCGTCTTCACATCGATCCTGTCCGGCCGGCTCTCCCGGCGGATTGGCGGGCAAGCGGTCATGGCTACGGGGTTCGGTATCGCGATCGCGGGCGTGGTCGGAAGCCTCGTGCCCTTGCTGGCAGCGATCGTGCTTTCTCTCGTCATCCTGTGCGTGGGGATGTTTACCGTGCAATCGACCGCGCCGGCCTTCGTCAACGCGAATGCCCGAGGCGGCAAGGGGGCCGCCGGCGCCCTCTACGTGACCTTCTACTACGTCGGTGCGAGCCTCGGCTCGTATCTGCCGGGCTACGCCTGGCAGGTCTGGGGCTGGCCGGGTGTGGCGGCCGCGTGTTGCGCGGCGCTGATCCTGGGCCTGGCGGCGGACTTGGTCCTGTGTCGATAAGCGTTATCCTTTGGCCGTTTCGCGTGCCTTGTGCTCGAAGAGGAGGACGGAGATGACTTCGAAATTCGGCTTGGCGAACCGGTTCCTTCTGGCTCTCTTGCTCGCCACGCCCTTCGCCGGCGCAAGAGCCCGCGCCGCCGAGGGCGAAATCAAGATCGGCGCCGTTCTGCCCGTGACGGGCAAAGAGTCGAAGATCGGCGGCGCCTACAAGCAGGCGACCGAGTTCGCCGTCAAGGAGATCAACGACGCCGGCGGCGTGGAGGTCGCCGGGAAGAAGATGAAGGTCGAGCTGACCCTCTTGGACGACACCTCCGATGCCGCCAAGAGCGCACAACTGGTGGAGCAGCTGATCGCGCAGCAGAAGGTGGACGTCGTCATCGGCGGCTACGGCTCACATCTCGTGCAGGCGCAAAGCGTCGTGCCGGAGCGGTACGGGGTTCCGTATATCTCCGGCGGAGCCGGCGCGCGCGGCATCTACGGGCGCAGTAAGTGGGTGTTCGGCACGCTCTCGCCCGTCGACGTGCTGTCGGAAACACAAATGGACTTCTTGAGCTCCCTGGTCGCGGCGGGCAAGCTCAAGAAGCCGCTCAAGATCGCACTCGTGACCGAGAACACCGAGCATGGAAAAGACTATGCCCAGGGCGTTCACGACTACATCAAGGCGCACGCGGCGGATTTCTCGATCGCCATGGAGGAGAGCTTCGAGTTGAATGCCGCCGACTTCAAGCCGCTCTTGACGCGCGTGGCCGGTGCCAAGGCGGATCTCTTCATGGCCGACGCGCACCTGGAAGACTTCATCTCGGCGCACCGGACCTATACGCAGATGGGGCTCTCGCACCAGATGGTGACTTACGGGGCGCGCGGCGCCGACGCGGCGGCACGCAAGGCGCTCGGGCCGGCGACCGACTACATCTTCGCGAGCGGCTGGTGGTCGGATCTTCTTCCGTACCCGCAAGTCAAGGCATTCAACGCGAAATGGAAGGCGGCGACGAGCAGCGATCCGCAGTGGTACCACGCCTGCGCCTACGAGACCGTGCGGGTGCTGATCGCCGCGTTGCGCAACGCCGGATCCTTGAAGCCCGACGCAATTCGAGGCGCTCTGGCGAAGGTGGAGCTGAAGGACTCGATCCTGCCGGGCGGCGTTCTGAAGTTCAGCAAGTCGGGGCAGGCGATCCTGCCGTTCGTCGTGACCCAGAACAAACCCGGCGACAAGGTGGACATCGTCTGGCCGAAGGAGTCGAAGACGGGCGAGGCCGTCGCGCCGATGCCGAGGTCCTAGCCCGACTGAGGACTGAGGACCAGGGACTGAGGACTCGAGAGGCTGCCGTCCGGGTAATGAGATTGAGGCAGCTGCCACTTCAGTCCTCAGTCCTCAGTCCGCGGTCCTCAGTCGAAGACTGCTAGAGTGCACGAGCTTCTCGCCGTCCTGATCAATTCGCTCCTCGCGGCGGGGCTGTACGCGACGATGTCCTATGGCCTCGCCGTGATCTACGGCGTCATGCGGATCATCAATCTCGCGCACGCCGGGCTGCTCATGCTCGGGGCCTACGTGACGCTGACGCTCTTCGAGCGCTTCCACCTCGATCCCTTTCTCTCGCTCGCTGTCGTCGTCCCGCTCTTCTTCCTCTTCGGGCTGCTGCTCGACCGCGTCTTCGTGCGCCGCCTGCCGAAAAGCTCCTCGGGGCCGTCGATGGAGTCGCTGCTGCTGCTCTTCGGACTGTGGCTCGTTCTGCAGAACCTTGCTTATTCGATCTGGAGCGGCGACACGCAGTCCATCCTGACGGCCTACACGATGAAGTGGGTCGACCTCGCGGGCGTTCGCGTGGGCGTGCCCAACCTGCTGGTTTTTGCGGCGAGCGCTGTTTCGCTCGTGGTCCTCGAGTTGCTCTTGAAGCGCACCGACCTTGGCCGAGCCATGCGCGCCGTGACGCAGAATCGGGAGGCCGCGCTCGTATCGGGGGTCAACGCTCAGCGTATCTCCGCGATCGCCTTCGGCGTGGGCACCGCGTTTGCCGGTGCCGCGGGCAGCCTACTCGCGACGCTCTACGCCTTCACGCCGGATTTCGGGCGCAGCTTCCTCTTGAAGGCTTTTTGCATCATCGTGCTGGCCGGGATGGAGAGCATCCCGGGCGTTGCCGCGGGGGCCTTCATCCTGGCCTGCCTCGAGAATGCCGTCGGCGCGTTCACCTCGATCCCGACGTCCTTCCAGGATGCGCTGAGCTTCACTCTGCTGGTCGTCGCCCTCGTGGCATTCCCCCAGGGGCTGCCGGGGGCGGCCGCACGGCTGGTGCGGCGGCGGAGGTTTGCCTGATGGAGCAAGCCGGCCGGCGGCTCCCGCGGATCTCGGGCATCGCCGCGGCGGTCCTGCTCGTGCTGCTGCTGGCCCCGCGCGTGCTCGAGCGCGGCTCCTTGAACGACCTCTGGAACCTGGCGTTTGCCGTCGTGCTCGCCTCTTCCTGGAACATCCTGGGGGGCTTCGCCGGTCAGGTTTCGATCGGCTACTCGGCGTTCCTGGGCATCGGCGCCTACACGACGGCGCTTCTCTCGCTTAAAGGCGTCGAGCCGTACGCCACCCTTCCTCTCGCGGCCATCCTGGGGGCGGCCTTTTCCTTTCTGATCGGCCTGCCGACGTTCCGCCTGAGGGGGCCCTACTTCACGATCGCGACGATCGGCGTGTCGGAGGCCGTGCGTGTTTTCGCCGCGGGAGTCTCCTTCACGGGAGGGTCTTCCGGCCTGCGCATGCCGGCCGGGTCCTTTGATTTTGGGCGCAACTACGTGACGATGATCGGACTGGCCGTGTTCGCCGTCGCGCTCGCCGCCTGGTTGAAGTCGAGCTCTTTCGGCGCCGCCTTAGCGGCGATTCGACAGGACATCGATGCGGCGGAGGCGCTCGGCGTTCCGGCCACCCGGTACAAGCTCGCGGCGCACGCCATCTCGGCCGCCCTCGTGGCCGTGGCCGGCAGCCTCTTCGCCATCAACTTCCAGTACATCGCGCCGGGCTCTGTCTTCGATTTTCGGCTTTCGCTCTCGATCGTCCTGATGCCGATCGTCGGGGGAGTGGGCACGGTGGCCGGGCCGGTGCTCGGCGCCTTGCTCGTGAGCACCATCCAGATCAAGATGCTGTCGATCCCGGCGCTGCGAGATTCGTATCTCTTTCTCTACGGCGGGCTCCTGATTCTGGTGATGCTCTTCGAGCCGAAGGGTCTTGCGGGCCTCTGGCGGCGGCTCTCACGCACCGCGGCGAATCTTCGACCAAAGGCGGTCCCGGGTGGCCCCTGAAGCCCTTCTGTCCGTGCGCGGCCTGACCAAGCGATTCGAAGGGCTCGTGGCCTTGGACGGCGTGGACTTCGACGTGGCGCGGGGCGAGATCTTCGGCATCATCGGCCCGAACGGCGCCGGCAAGACGACGCTCTTCTCCTGCCTCGTGGGGTCGGCGCCCCCGACCGCCGGCGAGGTACGCTTTCGCGGCGAGAGGATCGATCGACTCTCGAACTGGAGGATCGTCGCGCGCGGACTCGTGCGCACACACCAGATCGTGCGTCCCTTCCGAGACATGACGGTCGCGGAGAACGTCTCGATTGGCGCGCACTTCGGCACGGGACGGTGCCGCGGCGCGGAGGCGCGGCGGCGGGTGGCCGAGATTCTGGAACGCACCGACCTGGCGCGGCGCGCCGGCGTTCTCGCCTCGACGCTGACGATCGGAGAGTCCAAGCGCCTCGAGATTGCCCGGGCGCTCGCCACGGGGCCGGTCGCGATCTGCCTGGACGAAGTGATGGGCGGTCTGAACCCTTCCGAGATCAACGAGGCCATGACGCTGGTCCGTGCGATCCGCGACGCGGGCGTGACGGTCCTCATGATCGAGCACCACGTTCACGCCGTCGTCGGAGTGTCAGACCGCATTCTCGTGTTGAATTTCGGCCGGAAGATCGCCGAGGGCACCCCGCGCGACGTCGTGAGGGTGCCGGCCGTGGTGACGGCGTACCTGGGCGAGGAATCGGCCCCATGAGCCTGCTCGCGGTGCAGAGCATCGACGTCTTCTACGGCGACGTGCAGGCCGTGTGGGACGTCTCCTTCGATGTCCAGGCGGGCGAGGTCGTGACGCTCGTCGGCGCAAACGGCGCGGGGAAGACGACGATCTTGAAGACCCTTTGCGGGCTGCTGTCGCCGCGCCGCGGCGAGATCGTTTTCGAGGGAGCGGACATCTCCGGCGAGCAGCCTTATGCGCTCGTCGCTCGCGGCCTCGTCTTGATCCCCGAGTCGCGGCAGCTCTGGCCGGGGATGACCGTCCGCGAAAACCTCGAGATGGGCGCCTACTGCCGGTCGGCCCGCGCCCACCGCGCGGAGACCCTCGAAACGGTGTTCGCCATGTTCCCCGTGCTCAAGAAGCGCTTGCGACAGAAGGCCGGGACGCTCTCGGGGGGCGAGCAGCAAATGTGCGCGATCGGCCGGGGACTGATGGCCCGGCCGCGTCTGCTGCTCTTGGACGAGCCCGCGCTGGGGCTTGCGCCCATGCTCGTGCGCGAGGTCTTCGCAGCCTTGAAACGCATCCGGGAACAGGGCGTCACGATCGTGCTCGTCGAGCAGAACGTGCCCCACGCCCTGGCCCTCTCGGACCGGGCTTGGGTGCTCGAGTCGGGTCGCGTGACCCTCCACGGCCGGTCGGCCGATCTGGTGCGGGACCCGCGCGTGCGCCAGCAATTCCTTGGCGCGGAGGCGGTGTGAGCACGCACGTCGAGCGGCTGTTCTCCGCGGTGACGACCGCCGGCGACAAACCCGCGCTCGTCTTCGAAGGCCGGACCTGGACCTTCGCCGACCTCGATCGCCTCTCGCGCCAGTACGCGCGGGGACTCGCAGGTGCCGGTCTTTCGGCGGGGCACCGGGTCGCTGTCTACGCCGAAACCTCGCCGGAGGTCGTGGTAGCGCTGCTGGGCCACTATCGCCTGGGGGTTCTCCACGTGCCGATCAACAGCCGCTACCGCGGCGACGAGCTTTCCCACATCCTCCGGGATTCGGGGGCGGAGGCCATTCTGCTGGGCGGAAAGACCGTGACCGAGCGCGTGCTCGACGAGATCGTGCCGCCGCCGGCGCTCAGACACCGGATCCTGATGGGCAGCTCCAGTTCCCGGCGCTCGGGAGATCTCGCGTTCGAGCAGCTCGTGGCAACCGAGCTGTCCCGCGGCGAAGCCGAGGCACCGCCCGTTTCTCGGGACGCCGACACGGCGATCCTTCTCTACACGTCCGGCACGACCGGCAAGAGCAAGGGCGTCAAGCTCTCGTTCGGCGCGATCGTCGAGAACATGGAGGCCGTCACGCGCCTCTGGCGCTTCGAGCCTTCGGACCGGATGGCGCTCGCCCTGCCGCTCTTCCACGTCCATGGACTCTGCCTGGGCGTCCACGCCGCGCTTCTCCACGGGATGACGGTCTTGCTCTTCGAGCGCTTCGAAGCGACCTCCATCGTGAGCGCCTTTGCCGACGGCGACGCGACGGTCTTTCAGGGCGTGCCGACGATGTACGTTCGCCTGCTGGAGCATCTGGCCGGCCGGCCTCAAGACGCGCGAGCGCTCTCGAAGGCGCGCCTCTTCACGGCGGGAAGCGCCGCCCTTTCGGCCGACGACTTCGCGGCCTTCGAGGACCTCACCGGCCATCGGATCCTGGAACGCTACGGAATGACAGAGACGCTGTTCACCCTCTCGAATCCGTACGAGGACCGCCGGCCGGGAACCGTCGGCATGCCCGTGCCGGGCTGCGAGGTGCGCATCGTGGACGAGGGCGGGCGTGAGATGCCGGCGGGCGACCCGGGCGAGATTCTCGTCAAGAGCAACGGCATCATGAGCGGCTACTGGGGCAAGCCCGCGGAGACGGCGGCGTCGTTTGTAGATGGCTGGTTCACGACGGGAGACGTGGCGCGCCGGGACGGCGACGGCTACGTCACCATGGTGGGCCGCAAGTCGGTGGACGTGATCAAGAGCGGCGGCTTCAAGATCTCCGCCCGCGAGATCGAGGACGTCCTGGCCCGCCATCCCCGGGTCAAGGAGGTGGCGGTCGTCGGCGCCCCGGACCGTATCTGGGGGCAGAGGATCGTGGCGGTCGTCGTGCTCGAGGGATCAAGCGCCGCGCCGTCGGAGGCCGCTCTTCTCGCCGAGCTGTCCTCCTTCTGCGCCCGCCAGCTCGCCGACTACAAGCGCCCCCGTGCGGTCAAGGTCTTCGAGGAGCTGCCGCGCAACGCCCTGGGGAAGATCCAGAAGCACCGGATCTTGGAACGTTTGTAGATCCGCAACGGTCTCGCCGTCCGGCGAATACACACGATTTCATGACGGACCCCATCTCATCTCGATTTCAGGACCGACCCCGAGCCTCCCGCGAGCCTCCGACCGGCTCGCAGCGCGAAAAGTCTTCGTTCGCGAAGGAACCGAGCGGAGGAGTCTCGTGTCAGCTCTGGTTCGCAGCGCGAGGAGTCTCCCAGAGGGGAGGATGCCTCGCGCTGCGGGAGCGAGAGAAAGCGAGGGACCAGGCTCGCCGTCGAGCGCGCATCCGCGCGAGCGGCAAGCCGGTGCGCCCACAGGGCGCAGGCTCCCGAGCGAACGGCAGCGACGGTATAAAATACAGCAGTGAACGCACGCGAGCGGCGAGCCATGGCCAAGACGAAACTGACTCCTCTCCATGAGGACGACGGGTCGTTTGACCGTGCATTTTGGCAGTCGGTTTCGGCCGACAAGCGGCTCGAGCTGCTGTGGGACCTGACGTTGGAATACTCCGAATGGCGGGGGGACGATGCCGGCCAATCCCGACTTCAGAGATCTGTTTGCAGCGTTCAACGCCGCCCAAGTTAGGTACCTGCTCGTGGGCGGATATGCCCTCGCATTTCATGGACGGCCTCGATTCACAAAGGATCTGGACGTTTGGCTCGAGCCGGGCGTTGAAAATGCGGCTCGCGCCTATGCTGCGCTTGAGGCTTTCGGCGCCCCGCTAAGTGACTTGCGCCCCGGCGACTTGGAACGCCCCGGCCTCATCTTTCAGATCGGAGTAGCTCCGAATCGAATCGATGTTTTGACCGCGATCGACGGTGTGACCTTTGACGAGGCCTGGCCCGATCGCCAAGAGACTCGGTACTCGGACCAGACAGTACCCGTGATCAGCCGACAGCACCTTATCCTGAACAAGCGGGCGACGGGCCGCGCGCAGGATCTCTTGGATGCTGACGAGCTCGAGAAGAGTTAGCCCCGATCGCGGACGCTCGGTCCGCATCGTCTAGGAAGATCGGCCGCCGCTCGTTACCTCGCGGGCCATGACGTGAAACACCCCGCTTCGGCCTCTCGATCTGCGGCGAGGCAAATATGCACGATTTCATGGCTGACCCCACTCCCGGCTCCGTTCGTCAGCGAGGAGGGCGGATGTGCCATAACCCCGCGCGATCATAATGCAAAATAAAGACCTGACCCCAATCCTATTCGAGGGCCTCACTCAGGCCCGGCACCGATGCGTGTGGCACCGATGCGTCTCTTTGCTCGTCATCGTTGGCCTTCGTCGACGTTGATGTCGTCGGCAAGGGGGACCCCGTAGCGCCGGGCAAAGGCCACGACTTCAGCACGCAACGGATCATCTAGGCGACGCAGCACTTCGGTTTGGATCTCGGTGGGCACGCTGCCGTAGTGCGCTTCGGCCATCGCGCCGGCGATGCACGCCAGCGTGTCAGCGTCGCCACCGAACGAAACGGCGTTGCGGACCGCATCCTCGAAACTGCTCGATTGGAGGAACGCCACTGCAGCGGCGGGGACCGTGCCCTGGCAAGTCACATCGAACCCCCCGCGGCTCTGCAGAACGCTTAGTCCCGTAGTGCAATCGTAACCGAAACGGTCGGACAGCAAAGCGGCGATCTGGTCCTTCGTTTGGCCGGTGCGGGCAACCAGGACCGTCGCCGCGACCGCCTGGGCACCCTTGATGCCCTCTGGATGGTTGTGGGTAACTTCTGCGCTGCTTGTCGCCTTCCGCAAAACTACCTCGAGATCGTCAAATGCCCAGCCTACGGCTGCAACTCGCATCGCAGACCCGTTTCCGAAACTGTTGTAGGGTCCTGCGTCTTCGCGGAAGAGCCAGTCGCGAAACCAGCCGCCGTACCCGGCGTTCGGGTAACGTCGCCCCCAGCGGCGAATCGAAGTACCGAACTCCGCATCCTCGCGAATTGCGCTGGCCACAGCAATCGTGAGCACCGTGTCATCGGTGAATCTCGATTGGGGCACGAACAGTGGAAAGTCCTTCGCCTTTGGGAACGCGCCTTCGTGCACGGATCCTATGACGTCTCCCGAGATCGCTCCGATCACGCACAACCTCCGCTGGCATTGCCGCCACCTAACGGGCGGCACGTCAGTGGCGAGGGAACAGCCGTATGCGACGAGCGAGCCCGCTGGCCGTGCGTGCTAGACGGCGAGCGCACGCTGGTCCTTCTGATTCCGCAAGCTCGGTACGTTGGTCCCAGTGCTTGCCCGGTCATAGGGATCGCTAGCTACCTCCAGTTGAACTCGCGCTCGCACTCGCCGAGGGTCACCACTTCACAGCTTCGATTCCTTGACCGTCGAGAAGCTGAGCAGACGAAATCGTGGCTATTTCCGGACCAGCTCCTACTCGTGATATCGCGGCACATTCGTCGGTCCCGGGATCACCGGGGCAGACGCCGTGAATCACGAACACGCGATATGGTCCCAGTCCAATGTTCGCGCGGCAGCGAATGAGGCGTTGATCCTCATGCCTAATCTCAATCGGAACCTCCGGCAGTGGAAGCTCGAGTTCTTGTATCGGACCGCGTTCTCTCAACACCTGAATAGGCTGCTCCGCTGAATAACGCTCGCCAAAGTCCTTCGCAAGTGAGATTTCGGGGACCCCAGCCGCTTCTCTAAACAATTCCTTCACAGCATGCATGAGCTCCGCAGGATAGCGCGCGACAAGATCATTCCCGAGAGGAACTGCTGTGACCGCTCCCGCCGCTGCCAGAAGAGTCTCACCCCGGATCACCGAGATTGCTAGTCCGCCGGCTCCCGTCAGCGCCAGATGGACGGCGTCGCCCGGCTGAACCGAATTAATGAGGCCCACGTCAATATGAAAGGATGCGGAGGCGACGGTAGCACCTTCCCGGGCAGTTGCGGACAGCGTGATTCGAGCCCGCTGAACGCTCGGAAGCCACCTGCCACGATTCCATCCGGCGTTCGGTGTTGGGCCTGCGTCTGCAATCTCCAGGCGCGGAGAGTGCCCTACGAGGCGAGAGCTGCGCAAGGTGTCATCGCGTCCGTTTGTGCGAGAACGAAGGTGAGCTGGCCACGGCTGACCATGCTCCTTCCAATCGTGAGGCACGACAGCAACATAGGCGAATGTGATCCAGACAGGCAGTGCCATCGCTTCACCTCACGGTCTAACGTTAGCATCGGCTGCGTTTCGGGTGGCTTAGCGCCTGGAATGTTTGCTGCATGCCGATGGTCAGTCGCGCTCTCCTAATCCGCAGTGCCCGTCACCACCTCGTGGCTCATCGACTTCAGGTCGCTCAGAATCGCTCGCCGATGACGACTCGCGGCCACGTTGAAGTGCCGCCCTTCTCGCCCGAAGGACTCGTGAATGTGACCATGGATATGCACTCTCACCCCACGCCGCGTGATAACTTCGCGGATCGAAGTGCTTCCCGCGTGACCCAGCTGCGGGTTCGGCTGGGGTCCGGTCTTCATCCGTGGTCCTAACCAACGACGTCGATTTCGGCGCAATGCTCGCCGTCTCGCGAGCAATATCGCCTAGCGTTCTCCGGCTTCGGGCTCAGGACGTCAGCCCCGACCATCTCTCGGTTTCGAAATAAGCCACGATTTCAGGATCGGCCCCACCGACCTCCGCGAGCGAACGGCAGCGACGGTCAGGCCCGTCCCCGTCGACTCTTAACACCTCGTTCTCCATTCGGTCTATCCCTTGAACACCGTATCAGCGTGCCACTCGAGGAATTCGCGGCGCGGGCGGGACGTGGATTCCGGCGGGAGCCAGATTGAGTGACCGTCGAGCGGGAAGTACGGTTCGCCGTTTTTGAAATCGTCCTTCAGCTTGCGACTCACCCGGAAGCGATGGTCGGGAGTGACGGTGACGTAGCCGCTGTCGAGGAGGCGGTGGATATCGGATCGGAGAAGGAGGCCGTTATCGACTCGATGTGCTCCGCCGTGAGCGACGGCTCTAATGTGGGCCGCCTCCAATACAGGGAGGGCCTTCTCCTGCGTGACCGCGCACCGGCGCTCGTAGGTGTCCGTGATCAAGACCCGGAAGGTACCTTGGCCGAGGCGAGGACGGATAAGGACCGGTTCACCGAACATGGCCGCTTGCGGTTCGACCGTGTAGTCGTCTCTCGGATCTGACGTCGCGCGCCGGTATTTCTCGACTCGCCGTCGCATTTCTTCCAGCGACGGCGCCCCGTTCTTCGGCCCAAACGCCTCCCAGGCCAGGCTGCACGGAAGGAGGGAGAAATGGGCGAAGAATCGCCACCCGCGACGAAGTTCTCTGGGCTATGTGCCGTCGGGTGTGCCGGCCGCCCGGCGGAATGATATTATAACAATGCTTGTCATATTGATTGCGAGTCAAGCCCATGCGAGCAGCGAGAGGTAGGGCTGCGACACGCCCAGCCGTGCCGCCGCCTCGAGTTGCGTCAGCCCTGCGTTTTCTGCCACTCTTTAGGTGATTCGATACCCGGAGCTCGACTGGAACTGGCTCGTGTCGCATGCCAAGCTACAAAATCTACAGAACAGGCTCGGCTTCCTGGTTTCGCTGGCTGCGGAGCTTTCTGAGCAGCGCGCCGACTGGGCTGCCGCTGCGCCACGCCTCCGACAGGTCGAGCAGGAGCTCGAAAGGTCCCGCCTGGTCACCGAGACGACTTTGGGCAAAGAGGGCATGCCATCGACCGAGAGGGCATGGCTGCGAGCGAACCGCCCGCCTCAGGCAGTGCGGTGGAACGTCTTGACGAACATGACAGCGCGGCAGCTTCCGTATGCCTCATGAGGCGGCTTCACGCGGAGGTTCGGCGACGCCTCCGAACCCCTGGGCCGCATTCCTCGAGGCCCTCGACGGCTCCCTCCATGAGGTCGTCGAGGTCCACTGTGTTGGCGGGTTCGCAGTTACGATGCAGTTCGGCCTCTCTCGCGCCACTTCGGACATCGACGTCCTCACGGCATCACCGTCGCTTCCGTTCGCTACGGGATCTGTGCCCGATGGGCCCACCGGCGAGCGGCTCGGCCGGGTGCGGCCTCGACCGCTCGCCTGATCCCTTCATAGCCCATTGAAGCGATGCGAGTCAGTCTTTCGCGTCAGGATTTGGCGTAGGACGCCTCGCCGAGGCTGAAAGACCAGTTCTCTTTGGGGACCTCGACGAGGCTGACCTTCACCGTCGCTTCCGTTCGCTACGGGATCTGTGCCCGATGGGCCCACCGGCGAGCGGCTCGGCCGGGCGCGGCCTCGACCGCTCGCCTGATCCCTTCGCTCTCTCTCGCTCCCGCACCGGGAGGCTCCTCCCTCGCGTCCGCTCGGACTCCCCACCTTTTGTCAAGACGGGTTGATGTCATACGGCGATGGGGTTGGGGGCGTGAGCCCGGGTTGTGTCGTAGAGGGTTTGGTCGCGGAGCATTGCGACGAGCAGGGCGAGGAGGCGATCAGCGACAC
>WNGF01010022.1_pt1 | contig 14766 bp, 15 predicted proteins | sample 5400641 | NCBI WGS metagenome assembly WNGF01 (sample SAMN13153371, study PRJNA577476) | soil metagenome | isolation source: 80 cm soil or saprolite under grassland replicate 2 | place: USA:California | collected 2016-06-15
TCCGACAAGCAGATGAAGGCCCTGGAACAACGCTCGATCAGGCGACACGCCTTCCACGGGGAATGGAACTACACCCTGCTGCCCGCTCGCCAGCCGACACACCCGACATCACAGAAGTAAATTTTCGGAGAGCCCTTACGGGGACCAGGACGGGTTCCGCGCCGAGCTGGCGGAGGCCGGGCTGCCGTTCGTGATGGCGCTCAAGCCGCGCCGCGGGACCTGGGCCCATGGCCCGGATGCGCACACCCCTGTCGATGCGGCCCGCGCGCTGGCCTGGGACGGCCCGGACGATCCTGGCGACTGGCGCCCAGTGACCAGGACGTTCCGCGACGGGCATGCCGAGACCTGGTGGGCTGTTGATGCGGCGCTGGGCTGGTGGGGGCCGGACGGCGCCCGGCGCCTGGTGGTTGCCACCGCCGACCCGGCCACTTTGCCGGCCAAGGCCACCTGGTACCTGGTCACGAACCTGTCCCGGCCCGGCGGCCCGCGCGAGCCAGACAGTCCGCACCCGGCCGCGGGCCTGGCCCAGATCGTGCGGATATACGCGATCCGCAACTGGATCGAGCAGGGCTACAAGCAGGTCAAAGACGAGCTGGGCTGGGCCGATTTCCAGGTCCGCTCCGATGTCGCGATCCGCCGGCACCAGGCCCTGGTCAACTGCACGTTCAGCTTCTGCTGGGCTACCTGGTTCCACGACCACCCCGCTCCACGCCGGACTGCGGCGCCGCGGCCAGAGCGCGGCCGCGGAGAGAGGGGGGCCGCGCGACGCCGTACCGCCACAAGCACCGTCCTGGCCGCGGGCGCTGCGCGCGGTCCGCGCGTGGCTTTCCCCCCTGGATCGCGCTGCAGCGCTGGTGGCCGGCATGGTCAAGGCGCCCCCGCCCCCGCAGCTGCAAGCCCTGATCAGCTCGGTCGCGGCTGGCTGCGGCCTGCACCTCTACATCCCGAATTAACAAACTACCGTTAGCACCCGGCCCCGAGCCAGACGCTGCCGCCTGCAGCCGCTCAACGGCCCCACCAGGGCGCCATGTCACGGACGGCCCTTAAAGGGCAAACCCCACAAGCCCCCGTCAGCTGGAACTCACTCCAGGAGAGCCGCACCCACAGCCGATGGCGATAATCGTGTCGTCGGAGTTTACCGATGTTGTCCTTGGAACAGGGGTCGTCAATGGGCGCTGGCGGTGATCGCGCCGGGCTCTTCGGAGATCTGTTGCGCCGGTCGCGGCTGTCTTCGGGGCTTACTCAGGAGGAGCTCGGGCGCCGGGCGGGGCGCGCAAGTGTGCGGTGGACCTGTCCTCGCTGCACCTGCTGGGCCTGCTTCCAGAAGACGATCGTCTCCTGATACGCGCCGCCCTGCCGGACATCGTCGTCGCTGGCGCCGCTGTCACCGACATCGTCCTCACCTGCGACCACATGCGCGGGCTCGCGGTCGCCACCTACACCGCCTCACTCCGCGCCGATGGCACGGTCGAGCGCACCACCCTCACTCCCGGCCAGCAGGCGCGCCTGCGTGAGCAGGCCGAAGCACTCCAGGCGGCCACGGCATCGCTGCACATGGTGCACGCCAGCGAACGCGGGGACCCGGCCGGGGAAACCGTCACGATAGCCAGCGAGCAGGGAGTACCTCTGTGGTGCGACGACTCAGTTCTACGGCAGAGGGCGCGGGGAGCCCGTATTCCGTCATTCAGCCTGCTGGACCTGGTCACAGTTCTCCGCCATCAGGGCACAAGACTCAACGAGCCGGTGATCCTCCGCGGTCTCGCTGAACAGTACGTCGTTGACCTGCCGCTGAATGCCGCCGACATCGTCGCGGTCGCAGGCGGTCACGACTGGAGACCGGGTCCAGCCCACACTGCGCTGGCCCGGCCGGAATGCTGGCGCCACCACGAGGGGGACTGGAGCGGCACCTGGCTTGAGATCGCCACCCATGCGCGGCGGCACTCCCCACGCGCGCTTGTCGACGTGACGAAGGCGGCACTTACAGGCGCGATCGAGCAGGTCCGGGGTGGTCTTCGCACCCAGCGCTATCAGCAGCTCATAGTCCTTGCCCTCGTCGGGTGCCACGGCGCAGGCCGGCCATCACCGTCGGGCCTGCTTGATGACCTGGCCCAGCATGCCGGGCCGGGGCTGGCACCTCGCCCACCGTTCGTGCTCACGGCGCTGATCAAGGAACTCACTGACCGGTCGGTCGATCGAAGACGCTGACCTGCTGGCACGACGCCTGCTCCCAGGCGTGGATCTCCCCTGAGGCGCGTTATGTGGGTTGCCTTATTGCTGGGCCAGGCAGAGGCGCATGAGGGTATGGGCGGCGATGGTCGCGGCGGACCGGGTGAGCAGGCCCCAGAAGGTGTGCGCGCCGTGTCGCGCTAGTTCCATCTGGTCGGTGATCTCTTTGAAGGTGGTCTCGACCCGGTTGCGCCACTCCGCGATGATCTTCTGCAGGATGGCTGGCATGTCCGCGCGCTGGTGTTTGCTGGGCGGGATGAGCACTGCGGTGCCGTGGCTGGCCTGGGCGGCGGCAAAGGCGGTACCGCGGAAGCCGGAAGCCGCAGGACCATTCGGCGTGCGCGGCGTCGCGGCCGAACCGGGCGGACAGGTCGTTGCCCGGGCCGGTCCAGCCGTCCGGGCCGCGGACCCGGGAGGTGTGCTTGACCGGGATGGCGCTGGTGCCGGTCTGCTGGCAGTTATCGACCGGCCAGGTGGCCGCCAGCGCCTCGCGGAACTGCTCGAAGGCGCCCCGCAGCCAGCGGATCCGCCGGTTGGCCTCGGATTGGTGCGGCAGCCGCGGGAACAGGTGCGCCCAGTCCCGGGCCACCTCGGCCAGGAACCCGGCCTCGCTGCGCCGGCCCAGCAGATGCCGGACTACCGCGATGGCCAGCAGCTCGGCGTCACTGCAGGCCGGTTCCGGTCCCGGCCGGGCCGGGATGGCGATGGTCCCGGCCGTGATCAGGTCGTGGATCAGCACGTAGACGCAGGCGAACAAGTCCTCGGTTGGCAGCATGGGGTTGTGCGTGCCGAGAATCTCATCCGTGGCTGTGAGCAGCAGAGTTGCGGTGTCGGCGACACAGCCGTGATGATCACCTGTCATGTGCCTGCGGTTCGTGTTTCTCCTGACCTCGCGGCTAACTGCGTGGCTGCGGCTGTCCCGGCGTGAGGAAACGTGGAAGACTGCCGAGATCTTGATCCTGCGCCACCAGCTCGCGGTCCTGCAACGGCGGCAGCCGCACCGCCCGAAGCTGAACTGGGCGGACCGGGCCCTGCTCGCGGCACTGCTCAGCATGATACCCAAAGCGCAGCGCCAGGGGCTGCGGCTGCTGGTCACCCCGGATACCATCGTGCGCTGGCACCGCAACATCGTCCGCCGCCGCCAGGCCGCCAGGTCTATGCGCGGCAAGACCGGCCGGCCGGCGACCCGCCGGAACATTAAGGCCCTGGTCCTCCGGCTGGCCCGGGAGAACCCCGAATGGGGCTACCGCAGGATCCACGGGGAACTGGCCGGCCTGGGAGTGCGAGTCTCGGCGTCGACGGTGTGGGAGATCTTGAAGAAGGCCGGAATCGATCCCGCGCCGCGGCGGACCGGGCCGACCTGGCCGCAGTTCCTGCGCTCCCAGGCCGACGCGATCCTGGCGTGCGACTTCTTCACGGTCCACCTGCTCGACGGCACGCAGGCTTACGTCCCGGCCGTGATCGAGCACGCGACCCGGCGCATCCGGATCCTCGGCGTCACGCTGCACCCCACCGGGGAATGGACCACCCAGCAGGCCCGCAACCTGGTCATGGACCTCGGCGAGCGAACGCGCCAGGCCAAGTTCATGATCCGCGACCGCGGCCCCAACTTCACGACCGCGTTCGACGCGGTCCTCGCCGATGCCGGGATCCGGACCGTGCTCTGCAATGTCCGGACGCCCCGCATGAACGCGATCGCCGAACGCTGGATCGGCGGATGCCGCCGCGAGCTCCTGGACCGCACCCTCATCTGGAACCAGGCCCATCTGCGGCGGGTCCTGCACCAGTACGAAACCCACCACAATCAGCACCGCCCTCACCGATCCCTGAACGCAGCCGCGCCGCTGAAACCGCTACCCGAACCAGCCGGCCTTGAGCAGTACCACGTCCGAAGGCAGACTCGCGTCGGTGGCCTGATCAACGAATATCGCCTGGTCGCATGACGTGGACGAGGTTTTCGGCACGCACAACGCTCGCCGAGCCGCCGTTCGGTACGGCTCACTGGTTGTGCGCTGTCGACATCGAGTGCTCCGCAGACCTGGCTGTTCTGCACGGCCCTGGGGTCGATTTGTCAGTATCGCCGGGAGGAGGTGGCGGTAGCGGCGCTGGAGTTGCGGGCCGCTGTGGCGGCCAGTAGCCCGGCGCGTTCCCCGCTGGCTAGTGAGCCATCCGATAGCCAGCCTTCTGGGCCGACCCAGTCTCCGGCGAGGAACAGGCCCGGGGCGCCGGGGACCGCGACCGGTGGACGCCCGGCCAGCCCGTGCTGCGGTGAGGGCAGGCAGCTCACCACCTCCATCCGGGGCAGGAAGCGCTCCACCACTACGTCATCGCGGCGGATGCCAGCCGCTGCCGCCAGGGCCCAGAGCTGTTCCCGGTCATCGGCCGCGTCGGTCGCACCGTAACGCATGACGTGCACCAGGCCGCAGCCAGCCGGGGCCAGGTCGCCGGGCGGGGCGTGCGGGGACAGGTAGAGCGGCTGGTCGATGCCGAGGACGAACCGCGCTCCCGGGCGGCGCAGGCCCAGGTCCAGGCAGGCCGCTGTCACCGGCGGCCCAAGGTCCCCCCATCCCGGCCCTGGGGGGAGCAGGCGCCTCGCGGCGGCGGGCCGGCCGACCGCGACCACCACGGCCGCGGCGCCGATCACCTCCGAGTCCGTATGCACCCGCCAGGCGTCTGGCTGGCCCGCCACCTGCTCCACCCTGGCGTGCCGGCGGATCTGCGCGCCCGCTGCCGACGCCCGCGACAGCAGCGCGCGGGTGAGCTGCTCCCAGCCTTCGTCAAGATAGGAAACCCCGCGGACGGCGGCGCGCATCTGGCCGATGGCCACAGTTGCCGGGAGCCGGCCCAGGTCCCCCACGTACGTGGTGACCCGGACCCCCGCCTCCATGAGCGCTGCCGCGTCATCGCGCAGCCCAAGCGAGCCGATCCAGTCCGCGGCACTGGCCCCTGCCCAGCGCGCGGGCCTGGCAGCGGCCACCCGGCCGATGGCGCAGCCAGTCTGCGCTACCGGGAAGCGGCGCGGACGGCCCGCGATCAGCGCCCGCGACCGCCATAGCGGCGGTGAGTGGCCGGTGGTCTCGATCCCCAGGCGGGACAGCACGCGCCGGCCGGGGCCTCCCCGGAAGAGCGCATGGGGGCCCTGGTTGAACCGGAACCCGTCCCGGACCTCGGTCCGGGCCCGGCCGCCGACGGCGCCAGCCTCCAGGATGATCACGCGCGCGCCCGCACGCGCGGCTGCCGCCGCGGCGGCCAGCCCCGCCAGCCCCGCACCGGCCACAACCACTGGCAGTCCCTGCTCGTCTCGTGTTCGCATGCCCTTATAGATCCTTCACGGCCGTGGTTTCGTGACAGCCCGCGCCAGCTTCCCCGCACGAGGAATCAGCCGTGGCCGGGCACGCCAGCCCACGGCAGGCTCTCTTCCACGGGCAGGCTGACCGCCTGCCGGGCGGCGACGGCCAGCTTGCCCGGAGCCACCACCAGCCACAACGCCGCGATCATCCCTCGGTCGGCGTCCAGGATCACCACCGCCAGCAGGCTTCCCCGGCTCCAGGCCAGCACCGCGGGCTGGCCGTTCACCTCCGCCTCCGTAAGCCGCACATCGGTGAACCGCGGATCGGCCGCATACCGGGGGACCACCCAGGCAAAGAACCGCGCGAGCCGGGACCGCCCGGCCACCGGCTTGCGGGCCACCGGCAGGCCGCTGCCCTCCCCGTCCCCCACGTACCCGGCATCCTCGGCGAACAGCTGCTCCAGGCCTGCCACGTCCCCGCCGGCCGCGGCGGCCAGGAACTGCTCGGTCAGCCGCCGCCACTGCCCGCGATCGGGCCGGACCCGCCGCGGCGGGCTACCCAGCCGCTGACCCGCCCGCCGGTGAAGCTGGCGGCACCCGGCCTCCGATCGCCCCAGTACCCGCGCGATCTCGCCGTAGGAGTACCCGAACGCCTCGCGCAGGACGAATACCGCACGTTCCGGCGGGCTCAGCCGCTCCAGCAGCACGAGCACGGCAAACGACACCGAGTCCCGTTGCTCGGCAGTCTCCAGCGGCCCGAGCGCCCCACCCGAGGTCACCACCGGCTCAGGCAGCCAGGTTCCGGTATAGCGCTCCCGCCGGCGCCGCGCCGAGGCAAGCTCCTTCAGGCACAAGTTGGTCACCACCGTGGCCAGCCACATCCGAGGCGACACCACCGTGCCATCCGCCACGATCCAGCGCTCGAACGCGCTCTGCAGCACGTCCTCCGCATCAGACGCCGACCCCAAAAGCCGGTACGCAAGCCCGAACAACCACGACCGTTCGGCCTCGAACACCTCGCTGACCCTCACGGGCTCACCCGCCACGCCCACCAGGATGCAAGCCGCCTCCCGCGACCGCAAACACGATCGCCGACCCCAGCCAACCCCGGCCCCGCACCCGGCACCCGCGGGCAGACAGCGGGGGTGCTCCTGATCTTCCGGACTGCGGATCCTTATAGGATCTTCACCGGAAAGGACGGGATCGAGTGCCAAGAAAGAACAGGAGCTTCTCGCCTGAGTTCCGCGAGGAAGCGGCCCGCATGGTCGTGGAGACGTCACGTCCTATCGCGGATGTGGCGCGGGAACTCGGGGTCAGCGAGACCAGTCTCGGCAATTGGGTGCGGGCGTACCGGGAAAAGCACGCGGAAGATGAGCCGCCGCTACAGCTATCCGAACGTGCCCGGCTCCGCGAGCTGGAGCGCGAGAACCGCGAGCTGAGAATGAAAGCTGAATTCCTTTCAAAAGCCGCGGCGTACGTGTGTCCTGAACGGTAGCTGGCGGATCGCGTAGGTGCGTTCTGCTGGCGGCCGGTGCTGTGTGAGAGATGGAGGCAGGCCCTCCGCTGCCGCCTTGCAGGAGGAGGCAGCAAACCACCGTGAGCTGCGCCGGTTAAGAGCCGGGGTGGTGAGCGTCGCGGAAAAGGCGCGGCAGGATCGCGTCAGGTGCGGATCGTGAAGGCGAGTGAAACCGAACCCTTGTGGAAGCGTCGAAATGCTTAAGGTGATGTCGAAACCAGGAGAATGTATGCGGTCCTGGGAGGAGCCGGGGGGATACCTGTCTACTGCCCCGGCGGCATCCGGCGTGAAGAGGGCGCGAGCACGATCCAGGCTCTTGCATGGAACAGGAGAACCCGGATCAGGGGAATGCTCGAGTCCGACCCGGACTTCGAGGTGGTCGGCGAGGCGGCCAGCGGACCCGAGGCCGTCGAGCTGTCGCTGCGCGGGCGCCCCGACGTGGTGCTGATGGACCTGCAGATGCCCGGGCTTGACGGCGCCTCCGCAACCGCCCAGATCAAGGCTCGGTGCCCCGGGACGCAGGTGCTCGTGCTCACCACCTACGGCACGGACGCCGACATCGTGAACGCGATCGACGCGGGCGCGGTCGGCTACCTGCTCAAGGACGCACCGCATGAGGAGATCACCCGCGCGGTGCGCGCGGCGGCACGGGGCGAGACCACGCTCGCTCCCGCCATCGCCCAGCGGCTGATGCAGCGGGTCCGCTCGCCCGCCGGCGAGGCGCTCAGCCCGCGCGAGATCGAGGTGCTCCGGCTCGCCGCCCGCGGACTGAGCAACAGCGAGATCGCCAGGGAACTGTTCGTCAGCGCCACCACCGCGAAAGCCCACCTGGTGCACATCTACGCCAAGCTCGGCGTAAGCGACCGCACCGCGGCGGTCACCACCGCCCTCGAACGCGGGATCATCCGCCTGGACCAGACCTAGCGCGCGGGTTCACAGGACCGGACGCTATCCTGGCCCTCGGGTCAGGGATAGGAGCCCGGGGCAGGAACAGCACAATCGGAAAGCCTCTTTGTGTCAAGGGGTTCCGTCGGTCCTTTTCGCGGCGTGTGAGGTGCCCTTCGGGCACTGTGGCTTCACAGCGATCTTTGGCCCCTGGCCTTCCTCGTGGCCGGGTGTGGCCGTCGTCTCGCCGCGCCTCCAGGTCGTTCGTCCTCGCTTCGCTGCGGGCGCTCCACCTGGACCTGCGGCTTGGCCGGCGGCATGGTGGCAGCGACCGAGCCTTAACTACGCGGCCTTGCGTCGCTGACGCGATGGCGCTACGCGCCACCCTGGACACTGATCTTCGTGCGCCGTGAGGCGCTGCTGATTCGAGTGGAGGTGAGAGACCATCCACCGCTGACCTTGTCGCAGCAAGGCGGCGAAGCTGGGGGCAGCCTGATCCGGGAAGCGCCGGGGAGGGTGGGAGCAGCCCCGACAAAGCCGGGACGTGTCAGTACTGCCAGATGGTGCGGGTCCGGCGAGCGTGGCGGAGAGGAGTACGCGAGGAACCAGCGTCATTACGTCTCTTAACTGTCCACCGGCTCAAATCTGGCGGATATGGGCCGGGAGCGGCGCGCACCCGTTCCTTCATTGCGGAGCGGGGAACTCCTGGGCGGGCCTGAAGATGTGCGCCGGGAGGCCACGGTGAAGCGCTGCGGGGTAGCCGTGGCGATGCCGCAGGGATAGAGCTGGGCTCCTCCTTTGCCGAGCGAATCGCAGTGAACACGGGAACCGTCCCGGTCTGCCCGGTCGTGCGCGGCCAGCGCGCGGATACGGGCTGGGCCCGCTGTCGGCCGACCGGCCTGGGGCGGGGCGGAGCCGCCGTAGTACTCCGAGCCGGGGAGAGCCCGGCACCTGGGGAAGGGCGGCAGCGGTTTCGAGAAGGGAAGGAGGCTGCAATGCCGCAAGAGGCACCGCCGAATGGCGGCGCACCAGATACGGCCCCGGCGGGGTCGTGGTCGCGGGTAGCGGGGATGCAGGCCAAGCTTCACCGCTGGGCGGTGGCTGATCCTGGCCGCCGGTTCGATGACCTGTTCAACTTCGTGTATGACCCGGCGACGCTGATCGTGGCGTTTGACCGGGTCGCGGGGAACCGGGGCGCGAACTCGCCCGGCGTGGACGGTTTGACCGTCGCGCTGGTCGAGGAGCGCATCGGGGTCCCGGGGTTCCTGGAAGACCTGCGTGCCCAGCTGAAGTCGGGCACGTTCCGGCCCTTGCCGGTGCGGGAGCGCAAGATTCCCAAGCCGGGCGGTTCGGGGAAGCTGCGGAAACTCGGCATTCCCGCCGTGGCCGACAAGGTGGTCCAGGCCGCGCTGAAGCTCGTGCTGGAGCCCATTTTCGAGGCGGATTTCGAGCCCGTCTCCTATGGTTTCCGGCCGGTGCGGCGGGCGCACGACGCGATCGCCGAGATTCACGTGTTCGGCACCAACGGGTATCGGTGGGTGCTGGACGCCGATATCGAGGCGGCCTTCGACAACCTGTCACACTGCGCTGTTCTGGCGCGGGTGCGGGCCAGGGTGAAGGACAAGCGCGTGCTCGCGCTGGTCAAGGCGTTCCTCAAAGCCGGGGTCCTCACCGAGCTCGGCGAGAACAGGGACACCAACGCCGGCACCCCGCAAGGAGGCATCCTGTCCCCGTTGATCTTCAATGTCGCGATGTCGGCGCTCGATGAGCAGCTGCACCGGCCGTGGAAGCCCGGCGGGACGATGGAAACTCACGGCAAGCGCGTCCGGCGCCGCGCCAAGGGCCTGCCGAACTGGCGCATCGTCCGCTATGCGGACGATTTCGTCGTGCTCGTGCACGGCACCAAAGCCGACGCCGAGACCCTGCGCGAAGAGATCGCTGATGTGCTCACGCCGCTGGGGCTGCGGCTGTCAGCAGCCAAGACCCGCATTGTGCACATGAGCGAGGCGTTTGACTTCCTCGGGTTCCGCATCCAGTGGAAGCGAAAGAGGGGGACAAGCAAGTGGTACGTCTACACCTTCATCGCTGACCGGCCCATCCGGTCGCTGAAGGCCAAGATCCGTGCCCTGACGAACAGGAGATCGCAGCAGGACCTCAGGTACGTGCTGATCCGGCTCAATCAGATCATGCGCGGCTGGGCTAACTACTTCAAGCATGCAGTGTGCAAGCACACCCTGGGCAACCTGGCCAACTTCGCCTGGTGGCGAGTGATCCGGTGGCTCAGGACGCTGCACCGCTGGAGGTGGAAAGACGTCCGCCGGGCCTTCACCACCCCTGAGGGGCGGTGGAAACCGGTCACGGCGGACGGGATCGAGTTGTTCAACCTGAACGCGGTGCCGATTACCCGGTACCGCTACCGCGGCAACACGATCCCCAGCCCCTGGGTCCTCAACCACGCCTGACGGCAGAAACCGTGGAGAGCCCGGTGCCCGGAGACGGGCACGCCGGGTTCGGCGAGCGGCCTGGGGAAACGGGCCAGGAGCAATCCCGGCACCGCGCCCCAGGCCGACTCAACCCCGGCAAGTTCTCGCGCCTATCAGGAGGACGAGGCGGAGTCGAGGGCCCTTGCAAACCGTTACGGACCACGCGGAGTCCGTTACCCTGGGCATAAGCGACCGGCTCCGGGGCACACGAGCGAAAGCCCAGGATGCGCAACGGCTAACGTCGCCAGGTATGCGCGCAAGCGGGAAAAGAGCGCAGCATGAACACGCTTTGGGTGATCGTGGATGCGATGCGACGCACGGTGGAACAGCCGAAGGGTGAGCACGTCCCTTACCGGGCCCCAGGGCAGCAACCCAAGAGCGCCCCGTTCCCCGTCCCCGCTTTCGCGGTAGTTCGAGAACCGGCCCAGTGCCTGCCACCGTGTCTGTAACCCTGCAAGCGGGTCGCCCGCACTTTGCTCGCAGTCGCTACCACGCACCAGCGGGGCAGGCGTTTACCCTCAAGATCACAAATTCCCTGTTCTCTACGACTGGGAAACCGCTGCGGGTGACGTTGCTGATCTCGCCCAGCGACGGTCCCGCGATTGCCCCGGCGCCAGGTCGGCCAGGGTCTGGGATAATCGATCCCGGTCAAGCCTCGTTCGTTGCCCCGCGTCACGGCCCCCGGCACCGGAGTGTTCACGGTTTCCGCGCTTGCCGCCGGAACCTACGTCATGCAGATCATGGAAGCCTGGGGGCATGAGTCGAGTGCAGCACTGATCGTGCGGTAGAGATCCAGATTCGACAACCGTGAGCGTGCCCGCGGCGTGCCCGATGGGCCGGTCGGTGGCCGTGCTTCGCGGGCACTCACGGCCAAGCCAATAGGACCGTCCATCTGCGTATGAGCGGGTGGGGGCCAACCCCGTCGAGTAGCCGGGGGGAATCTCACCCCCCGGCCCTCACAGAACCGTGCTTACTAGGGAGTTCGAAAGTAGCTCGACTTTGATCTTGTGATCTGCGACAATAGAATGTCGAAAACGATGGCCGCAAGCTGGATCACAAGACCCTTGAGGCGCTGCGGATCCGGGCGGTGGATCAGGTTGGGGAAGGCGCTCATCCGGAGGATGTAGCCGCCGCGCTGGGGCTGCACCGCAAGACCGTCTACGGGTGGCTGGCGAAATACCGCGAGGGCGGCAAGGATGCGCTGCGGGCCCAGCCGGTGCCCGGTCGCCCGCCGAAACTGGGCGGCCAGCAATTGTCCCGGCTGTATGCGCTCTTATCGGGACTGATTGTCGACTGTCTTGTTTGTTCGGCGTCCGAGGTTAAGCCGATGCTGTACTGAACAGATCAATTGGTCGATTGGCCGGCAATCCGGGGGGTCATCCGCAAGATAGTGTTCACACGCACCTCCCGCATGCGCCGTGTTTTCTCGGGAACTGTACCCACGCCGTGTCGGCTCCGCCATAAGGCTGTTGGGGTCCTGGCGCCGTTCCGGGACCAGGAAGATAGCCAGGGGCAGCGGGTGTCACCGTCGCCGTCGCCGCTCACCGCGACGCCGTGCCCGCAGCAGCCATGCAACTAGCCGCGACGACTGCTTCAGCTCGTGGCCGTAGGCATCGGGCCACGTGGCAGCTAGCTCCCGGAAGATGCCGACAGCTTCCTTACTCGCGGCCAGCGCGTCCTCCAGTCGGCCCAGACCACCCTGTAGGACAGCCAAATTGTTAAGCGACCTGGCCAGTTCGGCACGGAACGCCTCCGGGTGGGTTTCGGTCAGGTCTCGGTAGATGCTGGTGGCTTCATCGCTGGCGGCCAGCGCATTCTCCGGCCGGTCCATGCCGGTCAGTAGGACTGCCTGGATGTGTAGCGACCTAGCCAGGTCGGGCCGGTACGCCTCCGGGCTTGCCTCGGCCAGCTCCCGGAAGATGTCCGTAGCTTCCTGGCTCACGATCAGCCCGTACATCAGCGGGCCCACGATACTCAGCAGGTTCGCCTGGGTGTTCAGCGAAGTGGCCAGGCCGGTCCGGAAGGCGTCCGGGTGAGCCTCGGCTAGTTCCTGGTAGATGCCGGTGGCTTCGTCGCTCGCGGCCAGCCCTTCTTCCAGTCGGCCCAGGTCGGCCAGCCGGTTCGCCAGGATGTTCAGCGAGCTGGCCAGGCCGGGCCGGAACGCGTCCGGCCCGGCCTGGCCAGCTCGCGGTAGATGCCGGTGGCTTCCTCAACTGCGGCCAGCGAACTCTCGCGCCGGCCCAAATCTCCTAGCCGAGCCGCCAGATGGTTCAGCGAGCTGGCCAGATCGGGCCGGAACGCGTCCGGTCGGGTCCCGGCCAGCTCCCGACGGATGATTATGGCTTCCTCCACCGCCGCCAGTGCGTCCTCGCGTCGCCCCAGGTCGGCTAGGTTGGCCGACAGGTTGTTTAGCGAGGTGGCCAATTCGGGCCGGTACGCCTCTGAGCGGGCTTCGGCCAGCTCCCGGAAGATGCCGGTGGCCTCGTCGACCGCGGCGAGCGCATCCTCGCGCCTGCCCAGTCCGGCCAGCCGGGCTGCCTGGATGTTCAGCGACATAGCCAGGTCAGGCCGGAACGCGTCCGGGCGGGCGTCGGCCAGCTCCCGGTAGATGCCGGTGGCTTCGTCGCTCGCGGCCAGCGCACGCTCCAGTCGGCCCAAGTCGCCCATGTGGCCGGCCAGGGTGTTCAGCGCGGTGGCCAGGTCGGACCGGAACGCGCCCGGGTTAGCCTCGGCCAGCTCCCGGTAGATGCCGGTGGCTTCGTCGCTCGCGGCCAGCGCACCCTCCAGTCGGCCCAAGTCGCGCATATGGTCCGCCAGGTTGTGCAGCGACATGGCGAGGCCGGACCGGAACGCGCCCGGGTTAGCCTCGGCCAGCTCCCGGTAGATGCCGGTGGCTTCATCGATCGCGGCCAGCGCCTCCTCCCGCCGCCCCAGACGCCCTAGATGGGCGGCTAGGTTGTTCAGCGAGCTGGCCAGATCGGGCCGCAGCTCGTCCGGGTGGGCCCGGGCCTCATCCCGGCGGATGATGACGGCTTCCTCGCTCGCGGCCAGCGCATCCTCGTGTCGGCCTAGCGCGGCCAGCCGTATCGCCAGGTTGTGCAGCGACATGGCCAGGTCGGGCCGGAACGCCCCCGGGCGGGTCTCGGTCAGCTCCCGGTAGATGCCGGTAGCTTCCTCACTCGCGGCCAGTGCCTCCTCCAGCCGGCCTAGCGCGGCCAGCCGGGCCGCCAGGGTATTGAGTGACTCAGCGAGGCGGTTGGTGGTGTCCGGATCTTCATTGATCGTGCCTGCCCGGTAATGAGCGACTTGCTGGCTGGCGAGAGTGGCAGCAAGTGCGGCGAGCTGCACACTGGGGTAGGGCACCTGTTCGGCCAGCAGCGCGGCCAGGCCCGGCTGGGGTGCCAGCTGCAGCGCCAGGCTGACCAGGTCAGCTAGGTCGGCGTGGCCGGTTGTGACCACCAGAACGATGATTTGGGGAAGTGTCGCCGCGAGCAGCTCGTCGAGAGCCGCTTGGACGGCGGGCTGGTTCTGGGCGCCGCGGGTCAGTTCGGTGAGCAGCTGTGTGAGCAGCTCCGCTTCGTAGCGCTGCTCGCCGGCGAGGCGGGCGGCGGTGGTGGCGAGGAGGGCCAACTGCGCGGTGTCAGCCAGATGCTGCTCGGCTAGCAGGTCCGGCCGCAGCGGGTTCCAGTAGGAGGGCCCGGAATACAGCCGGTGCGCCCACACCACCAGCGCTTCCGCCCCGATCCGGGCGACTTCCGCCTGATTGGGCAGCACCGCGAGCAACGACATCGCGGACGGCTGGTCGGGCGCCGCAGTCAGCGTCACCAGCGCGACCACTTGGTCGACCAGTGGCAGGTCCGGGTTGAAGGACAGATGCTTACCAAGCTGATACCAGCGGGTGCGTTCCCGCTCACACAGCGCCTGAAGCAGCGCGAAACCCGCCCACGCTGGCGTCGATCGACGAGTGCGTCCCGGTCTCGGTCAACGTCACCACCCTGGCCTGGGGGAACCCCGCTGGCTGACCTTTGGCGTCCGCCGGCCCGCCGAACGCGGCCCGGTTAACCGCCGTGTCCGGCACGTCAAGCACGAACCCATCCACCGCGGCCACCCGCATCCCCCGGTAGAACGCGCCGTCCAGGCCGGCCGGGGCCACCGGGCCGGCCAGCCGGCGGAACACCGCCTCGATCACCCCCGCCCCCAGCCGCTGCCGGGCCCGGGTGAACGAGGACTTGTCCGGAATCGCCTCGTCCATCCCCTCCAGCGCTCCCACCAGATTCTCCGCGACATCGTCATAGGAATCCTGCTGGAACAGGGCAAGAGCGAGCACGTAGCAGACCATGAACCGGGCAGGAAGCACCCCGGGTTTC
>WNGF01011190.1_pt1 | contig 14765 bp, 22 predicted proteins | sample 5400641 | NCBI WGS metagenome assembly WNGF01 (sample SAMN13153371, study PRJNA577476) | soil metagenome | isolation source: 80 cm soil or saprolite under grassland replicate 2 | place: USA:California | collected 2016-06-15
GTACTCGGCGAAGGCGCCGGCGACATAGAGGTTGGCGCAGGATCCGAAGACCTCGTCCCCGGGGCGCAGATCTGTGACCTTCCAACCGACCTCGGTGACCGTGCCGGCGAGGTCGATCCCTCGGACGCCGTGCTTCGGTTGGCGGAGTCCGGCGAAGAGGCGGGCGATGTACGGGACGCCTTTCATGACGACGTCGTCAGCCAGGTTGAGGCCGGCCGCGTGCCCGCGGATCAGCACGTCATCGTCCCCGAGGACCGGTTTGTCGATCTCCTCCAGAGCGAGGACATCAGGGGGCCCGTACCGGTGATGGACGCTCGCCTTCATGGTGGTCTGTTGAGCGTTGGATTCCTGTCCCGCGACGCTCGCGGGACTTGTCTTCGCGGCCACGACTCCTCCTTCCGTTGGGCAAGGGCGTCATCTGATCGTCTCCGACAGACTGCTCAAGGGCAGGAGTCGAACGGCCTCCAGCTCATGGGGCAAGCGGTGCCCAGCGATCGCCGACAACTTGAGTTCCGAAGCCCTGCAGCCGCACGCTGGCGTCTGACGCGCACCTCAGTGAGACACCGGCGTCATCTCGTAGCCCTGCAGAGCTGCCGGCAGCGCATCGAGGACCGCCGCGAGACCGGTGAGGTGCAGGTTCAGCGCGACCGCGCCCACAACCTCGTCGCGCGTCACGCCTTGCTTCCGCGCCATGGCCGCGTGCCACATCACACCACGGGGGTTGCGGTTCGCGGTCTGGATCGCGATGTTCAGGAGCTGCTTGGTCTTCGGGTCCAACCCCGGACGCGCGATCTGCGCCTGCACGATCGCATCGAATCGCTCCGCGAGGTCGGGGAGCTCCTCCTCGAACAGTTGGTAGGGGTCCTTCGTGGGTACCTCCACGTTCGTCACCTCCCGGTGAAACGCTATTCGGGTACGTCGGGCGTCGTGCAAGTCGCGAGGCCCCCAGCATATGGGCCCCTTGGACCGTGGCCTGCCAGCCTCCGGTTCGATGCTGACCTCTTTCCCACGGCTTCGTCGATGGCTCGCCGACCCGAGGGTTCGACCGATCATCCTGGCAGGAGGGTCCGTCCGAGGCGGCGCAGCCCTCGAGGCGGCATTGAGGCCGTTCCCGCGGTGGCAATCCGTTGGCACGCGCGGCCATTCGGCGATCCGGGGGCGGCGAGCGCATCCCGAAAAGGGCTGGTCAGGAGCGTGGGCGGGGAGGACTCGACCTCCGACCGGCGGATTATGAGGAGGCGCTCCCTTTTCCGTCTCGATCTCACGTGCGATTCAGTGAATGCTCACGGCATTCATGCGCCCGAGCCTCAGCCATACCAGGGCTTCTCGTCGGGCTCGACGCGGAGCCCATCCATGAGCTTGTTGAAACCGCTGAACAGGTCGACGACCGCCATCAACTCGAGGACGGCTTGGTCGTCCAATCCCAGCTTCTGCACCGCAGAAGTGTGGACTTGCAGTCAGTAGTCGCAGCTGTTCACCGCCGATACGGCCACGGCGATGATCTCCTTCGTCAATCGGTCGAGCTTCCCGGAATCGATCATCACCGCCTTCACCTTGTTCCAGTTCGCCTCCAGGTAGGCAGGGTTCGACGCCATCACCTTGTACAGGTTGGGGACGAAATCGATCCCGAACGTGCTCTTGATCTCCTCGTAGATGTCCCTGACCCGGCCCGAGGCTTCGTCCTCGGAAACCATCTCGATCGCTGGCATCCGTCGCCCCCTTTCTCGTCGGTGCTCGTTCAGTCCGCCGCGACCACTGCCCGCCGCTCGGGCGCCTCTTCGAGGTGATGCAGGATCCGCGTGTTCTGCTCGCGAATCTCCTCAAGGCTCCGCATCATCCGCTTGGGCGGGCAGTCCTCGGGCATGCGATCGAACATCTCCTCGCACTTCCTCATGGCCCGCTCGCCGAGCCTCGGTCCGAAGCGGCGAAGCGCGGCGAGGGTCGCCACCAAGACCGCGGCGCCGATGATCACCTTCTTCATCTCGGTCCCTCCCGTCTCTGGACTTGCTCTCCCGATCAATGCACCGCTGCGACGTGCCTCTTCTGCGGCGTGTGGATACCGAACGGCACGTACAGGGGGCACACGCCAATGGCGCCGGTTACCATGAGCCAGAGGCCGAAGGCGGCCACCACGATACGACGACGCTAGCCTCCAGTCCCCCCAGCAGCAACACGCCGACTGCAATCGGCGGGAGCCCCGCGACAACGCGGATGGTCCGGTCGGCGGGCCCTTCGTTCTTCGGAAACATCTTCGGTCATCTCAGCCTCGCTATGGTCGCGCCGAGTGGTCGGTGCGGTGAAGTGCCTCGAGAAGCCGGTTGTACTCCTCGACGTCGATCTCCCCCCTCGCCAGGCGGTCGGCGAGCGTGCGCTCGGGGTCGTCTCTCCAGCCGTGTCCGCCTTGTCCCGAATGACCGTGGCCCATCATCCGGCCCATCATCACCATGCAGATGACCATGAACACGGCGCCGACCAGCCACCATCCGGCCCCCCATCCCCACATCATCGTCCTCACCTCCTTGTTCGGGCAGCGCCTCCTAATGGCCGCCGCTCCTACCGTTCAGGACGATCCGGCGGGCGAGAGGGATACACCCTCGGTTCGAGCGGCCCGCGCGAGGGGGCGTCAGGTCGCCGCGGACGCCGCGGCGCGCGGTTCGCAGACGAGCACCCCTTGCTCGTCGAGGGAGAGGTCGCAATGCGCACCCAGGGCGACTTGCAGCTTCCGTCTGGCGCGATGGAGCCGGATCTTGACCGCGTCGAGGGAGGTCCCGAGCATCCGGGCGATCTCCGGGTTGCTCAGCTCCTCCAGGTCATGCAAGAAGATGACCTGCTGGTACTCGGTGGAGAGGGCCTCGATGTAGCTCCTGACGCAGGCGCTCATGTCGGCCTGCTCAAGGACCCGATCGAGCCTCAGTTGGTCCGCGATGTCGCCCCTGGAGCTCGCTGCCCCCGACTCGCCGTCGTCGAGGGGCTCGGTCCTCGGTTGGCGCGACGACTTGCGGAACCGGTCGTAGCAGACGTGCGTGGCGATCCGGTACAGCCACGAGACCAAGAAGTCGGGATCGCGGAGCGAGTCCAACTTGCGATGAGCCTGCAGGAAGACGTCCTGGGTAAGGTCATCGGCCTCCGCCGGATCACGGACAATGCTCAGGATGTACCGGCGGATCTGTGCGTGGTACGAGGCGAAGATCTCCGCGGACGACAAGCCGGTGGCGGTGCCTGATGCTCCTCCGCCCCGTTCCCAGCGGCCATCGGCGACCTGCGAGCCCGACCGACCTTGCTCAGACAACACCGAGCGACTCCCTGTGTGGGTTGGACCCCATGAAGGGCTCATTCTCGCCACCCGTGTAGGGCCGATGGTCCCCCTTGCTGCGGGACCGGCCGGCCTCCATCCCGCAGGGAGGCACGCCAGTCAGTCATATCCTCCCCGGGAAGCTCCCGGACAACGGAAACCGCCGGCACCTGTCGGCCCCCGGCGGCCCCCGTCGATTCTCGCCGTTCGGCGTCACCGCGCCTGCCGAGCGAGGACCTGCCTCCGCCCCTGGAACTCCTCCTCGGAGATCTCGCCTCTGGCGAAGCGCTCCTCGAGGATCTGCCGGGCGTCCGGCGCGCGGCGTCCCTCGTCCCTTCGGCCGCTCGATCCACCTCTGATCGCCCACACGATCAGGGCGATGATGCCGCCCCAGAAGACCAGCATCCAAAGGCCCATCCCGAGCATCATCGTTCCCCCCTCCGATCAGGCCACGACTTCGTCGTGGCCACCGGGCCCGGCCGCCACGTCGGCGTCTCCACCGCTGCAGCACCGAGACCCTCCTCCCTCGTCCGCCGCGCCCGGCTGCTCACGAGAGCCGGCCTTCTCGGCCGTCGCCGGGCCGCAACCGCAGGCCTCGGCCATGCGCTTCATCATGTCCTCACCGCAGAAGGACGAGGAATCTTGCATCGAGCCTCCGTCCGATCCTTGGCTCTGATGGGTCTTGCTCTCAGACATCGAAACCCTCCTCCTTTGTCACAGCGCCGGTGCGGCTTCCCGCTGCCGTGCCGTCGAGATGTGCAGCGGCACGTACAGGAGACAGAACCCGGCGGCGCCGGTCGCTAGCGCCCACACGCCGAGGGCGGCGAGGACGAGACCGACGATCCCGCCTCCCACCCCGTCGAACAGGAACAGCCCAAGCGGCAGCAGGGCGATCCCGGCCGCCAGCCTGAGGGCCCGATCCAACCCTCCCACGTTCTGGTGCAGCATCTGAGTCACCTCCTTTCGCCGATGTATCCACCGTGCAGGACGAATCGACGGGCGCAACGGATACACCCTGCATAGCGAATTCCGCCGCATAGGAGGGAGCATGGGAACCAGCAGGAGCAGCTGGGTGGGGGCCGAACGCCGAAAGAGCCCGCAACGTGGGTTCACGTTGGCACGCCGTTGGCACTGACCTTCTTCCTGCTGGTCCACGATCGAACAGCGGATGCGAAATCCGCCGGCCCACCCGTTCTTCCATTACTCGGTGCCCTCACTGCATCCGGAATTCGCCGACTTTCCTTCGCACGTGCGGCCCCACCGCGGCCCCGCCCCAGGTCACAGGTGGTTGCAGCGGACCCTAGGATCCGCTGGAGGCCCGGAATCGCGAGCGGAGAGAATTCACCCCTGACCAGGCACGACGGATGATCCGGTCCGAGTGGTCCCCGAGGCGAGAAGTGCGCGCTGACCAGCAGAAACGGGTGGGGCGGGGTGGACTCGAACCACCGGCCTGCGGATTATGAGTCCGCTGACCCCGCTTTCTCCACCTGGGCAAATAGGCGCAACATGCCCTTTGACGTGCGGTTTTGCTGCCGGTCGCTTTCGGTCAGTTCCGGTCGTTTCCCGTGCACTCGCGGCCCCAATGCGGCCCCACGACCAGCTCGTTCTCCCTCCGTCTTGGGCCAGCGAATCCTTCGCCGTCTCCGCGGGCGGCAGCGTTCCGCATTGCTCACCGCGCCACGCTCCTGGGTGTTCGAGATAGGAACTCGCGCCCAAGCGTCCGCACGCGGGCATAGTCGGCCTCGGAGAAGCCAGAGCCAGGGGGCTTGTCCATCCCAGTGATCAAGACGACGCTCGGGCCTCCCAGTCCCGGAGCATTGCGCTCCAGGATGCAGAACAGCCGGTACCGGCGGCGCCCGGGACCCGTGACCCTCACCTCGTGGAAGCCCTTCATGGAACCGTGCATCACCTGCCACTGCCCTCCACCCGCGAACCGGGGAGGGGGAGCCTCGGCCACCGCCTTCACCGTCGCGATGATGTCGGCGGCCACTCCGGTCGGACATCGGTCCAGGAACTCTCGCGCTGGCATCGTTCGGGCGGAGTCATCGTCCCGGTGGCGCTGGAAGAAGTGGATGCGCCACGGCGAGTTGGGGCCTTCGGTCGGTCGCTTCTTGGGGGAAGGCTTCGCTCGCCTGGGGTCACGAGGCCAGCGCGGCAGCCTTGCGAGATCGGGTCGCGGCCCGGCGCTCAGGCTCAATCTTGACTCGGAGCTTCAGCGCCTGAGCTACCGCGACCACGGTATCGAGGGTCGGGTTGGGCGAGGGCGCGCTAAACAGACGGCGCATCGATTCCGGCCGCACCCCGATCCGGCGGGCAAGCTCGGCCTTAGAGAGTCCCCGCTCCTCCCGCGCGGAGTCCAAGCTCCGAACGACCTGGTCGATGGCATCGATCCGCTCGCGGGCCTCTGCGTAGGCATCGGCGAAGCCAGGATCGGCCATACGCTGCTCGAAGTATCGATCGAACCCGGTCTTGCGTGCCTTGCTCACGGCCCCTCACCTCTCCTTCAGGATGACCCTCGAGCACCGTAACACATAAGTTACGTTCATGACAAGCTCCGCGTTGACCCCTTTCCCCACCGATGGGCGTATCCCCGACCGGGTCCATCCCCAGGTGGCCGGTTGGTCGGAGCGTAGTCACGGGGTAGGGCACCGAAGGTACGATTCGCGCCCCCGAACAGCGCATCCGTAGGATGCGCTGATGCTGTACCTCCTCTATGTGATCGTCTATGTGATCGTCCGATTCCTGACTCGCCCATTGGTCGGTCGGCGAGGCGACGCGAGCGCGAAGGACCTGCAGATCCTTGTCCTTCGGCATCAGCTCCGGGTCCTCCGCCGGAAGACCGGGCCCCCCGAAGTTCACGCTGCTCAACCGGTTGGTGCTGGCGGCCGCGAGCGCTCCCTGCACAGGAGCGCATGGGCCTCGTTCCCGGTCTCCCCGCACGCCCCTTCCGGTGGCACCGCGAGCTCGTCAGGAAGAAGTGGACATATAAGAGGAGAGGTCGCCCCGGCCGGCCTCCGATCGACCTCGGCACTGCGCACCCACTTGCGAAGCGTCTCGGCCGAGACGCCGAACATGGGGGCGATCGATGTGATGGCGAACCACTGAGAGGGATGCTCGTCCCCGTGCTCGAACACCATCCGGACCGCCCGCTCGCGCAGCTCCTGCGGGTACCTGCTTCGTCGTGTCAAGGCTCCAACCTCTCACGAGTCGAGCCTCCAAGAAAGCCGGAACGGTTCATGTTTCCCGCTCCTATAGTGTGTGTGTCGCCCACGTCTAGGGCAGAAGACGGGCTTGGGAGGGAATCGGTGAGCTCGTGGCGCCGTCGCCTCGGCCCCCGTGGTCGAGATGAGAAGACGGATTCCCCGAGCCGTTCGGAAAGGCTCGAGCAGCTCCCCTCGGCGGACAGGGCCGGTGGCGAGGAGGGACAGCCCATCGCTACGACCGAGGGCAAGGATGGTACGGCCCCTAACGCGGGAGGTGCGCATGACTTCTAGGGACGACCGCTCGGAGGTGTCGGTCGTTGGTCGCCGGACGCGGATCGAGGGCACCCTAACGGCAGCGGGTGCGCTCAGAGTGGAGGGCGAGGTAGTGGGGGCCATCACCGCCGAGGGCGATGTCTCGCTCGCCCCTGAGGGCAGGGTGGAGGCCAACATCCAGGCGCGGAGCATCACCCTGGCGGGCAGGGTCAAGGGCGACCTCACCGCTGCGGAGGATGTCTCCCTCCCGCCCGAGAGCCAACTTGACGGAGACATCCGGGCCCGCAACGTGGCCGTGGGCGGGGTTGTCAACGGCGACATCGTCGTCACGGGAAAAGTCGAGCTCGGCCCCCGGGCCCGGGTGAAGGGCAACCTCACCGCGAAGACTCTGGCGATCGCCGAAGGAGCGGTCTTCACAGGGCGCTCCATCATGGGCGGGGGCGAAGTCCGTCCCACCCGGCGGATCGCCACCATAGCTTCCGCCGGCAGACACGGGGGGTCACAGCAGGCCGATGAGCCCGTGGCTAAGACGCCTGACCCGGCTTGAAGCCCATCTCGAACCCGGCCGCGGTGGATGCGGATAACAGGTCCCACCTGTCGATCCAATGCAGGCGCTACGCCCCCCGGGGGGTCAAGGTCGGCAGCCCAGCCCCCGCGAGTCGGGCCCCGACGCGCGGCTCCCTCTCAATAGCCCCCCGCGTAATCCAGATAGCCGTAGTACCGACTACCGATCGGGGTGCCCGGGTCGCCGTTGAACCCGTAAGAGGCAGGCTGAGCTGCGGCGTCGCTCCGAAGCTTGGCCATGATCTGGCTGGGGGTGAGTCCGGAGCAAGGGCCTGATCCGACGCAGAGCGCGACGGTCCCGGTGACATGCGGAGTGGCCATGCTGGTGCCCGAGATGGTGTTGTATCCCCCACCCTTCCAAGTCGAGAGGATGCACACTCCGGGGCCAGCGATCGTGTGGCTCACGTCGCTGCTCCCCACCGCGGTGAAGTTGCTGAAGTCGGCAGCCGTGTCGTCGACATCGGAGCGGCACGTGGCCGCGGCGCCCCCGCCGGGCTGTCCATTGAAATCTGCCATGGCCGTGACGGTGAGGACCTGGTTGTAGGTGGCCGGCACGAACCCCTTGAAGTCTGAGGCGCTGTTCCCCGCCGCCACGACGTACGTGACGCCGGCTGCCACCGATGTGCAGATCGCCTGGTGCAACGCGTCCGAGTTGCAGGCTCCATCTGAGCCGCTGCCCCCGAGGCTCATGTTGGCAACCTTGATCCTGTGGGGGTCAAAAACCCAGATTACGCTCGCGACCAGCGCATTCGGCATGGGGTCAGCCGGAATCCAGGTGGCGTCGATTTCAGCGGTTTGAGAGTCGTGCTCGGGTCTCCACGGACAGACGGGTTGTTTGAGACCTGAGTTCGACGCGCTCAGGTCCTGTGGGGAAACGGACTGGGATCGGGCCTCCTCTTTCGGAGTCCGCGGACTGGTCTCCGCACTCGGTTCGAGACGTCTCGCGACGATCAGGAGATTGCCGGGGACGTTCCCCCCGTCCCGCGAACCTGCAGGTCAACCGCGTGATCGGAGCTTCTGATCCCCACAGGCCCACGAGCACTCGATCCGAAACCGGCCTCACCGCACGCGGTTCTGTGACCTGTATCCTGTTATCGCTGGTTAGGGCAGCCCGGACCCTTCTCGGTGCGGGCGGCGAGCCGGAAGCTGTTCAGCCGGGGGAGACGAACTGCGGATGGATGAGGCGACGAGGCGCGATCTACTCAGTGGGCGCGTCGAGCCTGGTGGCCGGTCGCCCGCCCCGTCTCCCTTGCGCACCGTTCAGGAGTTCGTGAACACCTGGAACCACGAGCTCCCATCCGAATGGGACGGGCTCGGCAGCGTCGAATCGGCCCGGGCGTGGCTGAGGGATCATCGCCTCCTCGCCCCCTCCGAGGCCCTCAGCGAGCGAGACCGTCGAAAGTTGATCCTCCTGCGGGAGAGCCTTCGGGCCCTGCTCGTGGCCAAACAGGGGCTTTCCCTCTCGCCCCAAACGTTGAAGGACCTCAACGATCTCACCGAGCCGATCCAGGTTCTCTTCCACGCAAGGGGCGTCTCGTATCTTCGACCATCGAACGGGGGTATCCGAGGGGTCATCGGACAACTGCTTGCCTCCGTCCATGAGGCCGGAGTTGAAGGAAGCTGGAGACGCCTCAAAGGCTGCCGCCAGTGCGGGTGGGCTTTCTACGATCGCTCCAAGAATTGCTCGGGCTCTTGGTGTTCCATGTCGATCTGCGGAAACCGATCGAAGAATCGCTCCTACCGTCGACGCCGCCAGGCTCCTCGAGGACCGCGATGAAGACCGTGGAGCGTTGTGGCGGCCCCGGGGAGAGATGCAGTCCGCAATCGATCTGCCGTGGAGTAGGACATGACCGACCGACACTGGAGTAGGGCGTGACCGACCGACTCGATCGGCGCACAGAGATCGAGGAACTGCTGCGCCGACAGGACGAGCTGCAGGCTGAGGCTGCGACCGTTCGTCAGGACCTTGGGTTCGACCACCGTCTGTCCGCCCACGGCGAGGTCGTGCCGGTCGGCAGCCCGGCGCTGGGGCTGATGGTGTGGCGCGACCTCGATTTCACCGTGGTGTGCCCCAGGCTCGATGTGGAAGCAGTGGTTCGAACCGGTGCGGGGTTTGCCCGACACCGACGGGTGCGCGAGGTCCGGTTCATCAACGACACCGGGGAGTGGAACACCGATCCCACCTACCCAGCGGCCTATACCTGGGCCTGCAGGCCCACAGCCCGGCCGGGGAAGACTGGAAGGTGGATATTTGGTTCGTTGACGAACCAGACCGCCAACCCGACCTGGCCCACGCCCGGGACCTGCCAGGGCGGCTCAACGAGGAAGCTCGCACGGCCATCCTTCTCGTAAAGAACGCCTGGGCAGGCAGACCGGAGTATCGGCGAGATGTGCGGAGCTGGGACATCTACACGGCGGTCCTGGACCATGGGGTTCGAACCCCCGCGGAGTTCGACTGCTCGCTGGCCCCTCACCCACAGGAGAGGTCAAGTGGCTCCTGCGCTCAGAGACCATCAGCAGACCTCCGATAACGTCGAGGCGATCAAGGCGAGCAGGATTGAACCCGAGACGCGATCAGCGATCTCGCTTTGCGTAGCACCCATCCGGAAGGGGGGCGAGAGGTCTGCCTCCCTCGCGTGGCCGTCCGCTCGGATCAGCACTATGAGATCCGCGAATATCGCGCGGGTTCGAGGAGGAAACGGTCATGAGTTGGCAGATACCGGCGTCAAAATTTGCCAGGCGGTCCGAAGAGCTGCTGAGGAAGGCGTCGCCGCCGTTTCTCGTCAATCACAGCCTCCGATGCTTCCATTGGGCAGTGGCCCTGGCGGAGCGCGATGAGGTGCGCTTCGATGCGGAACTGCTGTACGTCGCGGCCACACTCCACGACCTGGGGCTCACGCCCGAGTTCGACTCGGGTCGGTGCTTCGAGGACGACAGCGCGGAGGCGGCGATGCGCCTCGCCGCCCGCTGGCGATGGCCCCGGGACCGTTGTGACGGTCTGGGCAGGGCAATCCGGTTGCACATGGCCGAGGAGGTCGAGCCGGGCGACGGTCCCGAGGCATATCTCCTGTGGCAGGCGGCGGCACTGGATGTCTCCGGCTACCGGTTCGGTGATCTCTCCGCGGAAACCGTGCAGGCCGTCGTGGCCGATCATCCCAGGCTCGACTTCAAAGTGGGCTTCACCCGGCTCTTCGAGAACCAGGCCCGCCGCGGGCTCGGCTGTCGAGTGGAGGCCTTCATGGCGGGCGGGCTCGCCGAACGGATCGCGGCGGCACCGTTCGCTTCGTAGTGGTGGCTCTTCTTTCCTGATTGCCACGGGAGGGACGAGCCGAGCGGGTGCAGATCGCCGCCGACGGGAGCTCGTACACCTCCCGACCTGAGCCTGGATGCCAGCGAGGCCCTGGGTCGGTGCTAACCGTCGATCTCCGGCGTACCGACGGTGAGCCTGCTCGCCCCTCCAACGACGCGGATGTCGTAGGAAGCAGATGTCCCCTCGAAAGCATCGCTCTGCAGTCGGACCCCGCCTCCGATGGCCCCGAACGCCTGCTCGTCGAACTGGAGCTTCGAGGAGCCGCCTCCGATGTGCAGCCTGATCGGCACGCCACTTGGACGGAGCAGCCGCAGAGACCTCGCACCACCGCCGACCCGAACGGCCACGGGTCGCGTCGGCTTGGGCAGCAGCACCTCGACGTCGCGCGCCCCACCACTGATCGACGCCCCGCCCAGCCGGAGCCCCCGAAGATCGGCTTGGACGTCCACCGCGCCACTGGATGGACAGCTCCCACGGAACCGACGGGTTGAGCGCCACCTCCGCGAGGCGTCGGCGCCACACCGGAGGCATCGACGGCCCCTCATACCGCACGGTCACCGAGCTACGCTCCACCGATACCCGGGGAGGAGACCCCTGGAATCGGGCGCGCAGCAGGTTCCGCAGACCTGGATCGACCCCGGGCGCCCGAAACGAACTCCCAGCCGTCCGCTCGGGATGGCCCCGAGGGCGACCGCCACCTCGCGGCCGCCCTCGCCTACATCCACAAGGGATCTCCCTTGGTCCGTCGTCGTCATGTCGAGATCACTCCCTCGTGCCTTCAGAACATGATCAGCTGCGCCGGTAGCGGGCCACGGCGAGCGAACCGAATACCACCACGATCCCGGCCGCCCACAGCAGCGAGCGCGTCACGAAGTAGGCGATCGGATGCCCCAGGAGCGCCTGGGCCTGCGGTCCCAGCGTGAGCGCACGGACCGCGTCGACCATAGAGGTGAGCGGCTGGTACTTGGCGAACACCCGCAACCATCCGGGCATCATTGCGACCGGCATGTAGGCGCTGGAGATGAACGCGAAGGGGAAGACGATCATCCCCATCCCCTGCGCGGCCTGGGCATTCCCGGAGAGGAGGCCCAGCGTCACGAACAGCCACTCGAAGGCGAAGCCGAAGACCACGACGAGGCCAAAGGCGGCGAGCCCTTCGGGCGCGGTGCCGTGGAGACGAAAACCAACCGCGAAGGCAATGGCGACCGTGACGGCGGCGGCGAGGGTGAGGATGCCCGTGTCGGCGATGGCCCGCGCGGCGAGGACCGAGCTGCGGGGGATCGGAAGGGAGCGCAGCCGGTCGATGAAGCCCTCGTGCAGATCGTCGGCCATGGCCACCGCGGCTCCGATGCCGGAGAAGAGCACCCCGGTGGCGATGAAACCGGGTACGAGGTAGTCGACGTAGGGAACGCCAACGGGACGGATCGCGCCGCCGAACATGTAGCGATAGATGAGGAAGAACAGCGACATCTGCAGCGTGGCCATCACGATCAGCTGGGGCGTGCGCAGGTAACGCAGCGCCGTCCGCCGGGTGATGGTAAGCGTGCTTGATGTGAGCCCTGCCGTCCGGCGGTCGAGGGTCGAAGCGATGGTTGACATGGTTCCTCCTTACTTCTCTTAGGCCGCGTCCGTCTGGGGTTCGAGGCCGGCCGCATTCTCCTGCAGTGGTTTTCCAGTGAGCGCCAGGAATACCTCGTCGAGCGTTGGCTGGCGAAGCGCGATGTCGTCGATCTCCACGCCGGTGGCCTGGACCGACCGCACCGCGGTCATCAGGGGATCACCCCCGGGGTCGACGCTCACCCGCACCCGGCGCGTCGCTCGGTCGACTTGGGCCTCACCGTGGTCGAGCCGCGCCAGGGCTTCGGCGATGTTGGCCAGGTCGTCCCGGTGCCGCACATGCACCTCGATCACACTGCCGCCGACCCGGCGCTTGAGCTCGGAGGGCGTACCCAAGGCCACCACCCGCCCGTGGTCGATGATCACGACGTGACTGGCCAGGTGGTCGGCCTCGTCCAGGTACTGGGTGGTGAGCAGCACGTCGGTCCCCCCCTGGACGAGCGCCCCGATGGCGTCCCACAGCTCGATCCGGCTCCGGGGGTCAAGCCCGGTAGTCGGCTCGTCGAGCAGCAAGAGCCGAGGGGAGGCCGCCAGGCTCACTCCGAGATCCAGCTTCCGGCGCACACCGCCGGAGTAGGTTCGGGCCAGGCGGTCAGAGGCCTCGAGCAGCCCCAGCTGCTCCAGCACTCTGTCGGCGTTGGCTCGGGCCGTAGGACGGTCCTGGCCGAACAGCCGGGCCACCATCTCGAGGTTCTCGCGCCCGGTCATGGCGGGCTCGATCGCCGCGAACTGCCCGGCGAGGCCGATCAGCCGGCGGACGATCTGGGGCTCCCTGCGGACGTCGTGCCCGGCCACCCGGAGCGTCCCGCCATCCACACGTAGCAGCGTCGCCACGGCCCGGACGAACGTCGTCTTGCCGGCCCCGTTCGGGCCGAGCACCGCAACGATCTGCCCCGGGTGGGCTACCAGGTCGAGCCCGTCGAGTGCGCGCGTCTTGCCGAACCGCTTCGTGAGGCCTGTGGCCTCGATCGTGGGTGTTGTCATCTGCCTTCCTCCTTCTCCTTCTGAACCTCAACTGCCTGTCATGTTCGGTCACTCGTCTTCTCCTCCTTGCTCCTCGTCGTGTCCTTCGGCTTCTCGGTGTCCTCCGGGGGATGGAATGCGGCGGCGACGTCGCGCAGCCACTGCTCGCTCCAGGTCAGTCGCCCCGCCCTGAGGTCCTCGATGACCCCGCGAACCCAGGTGAGCTCCGCATGAAGCACCGCCTTGCGGTACTCCTCCTCCAGCAGGAACAGCCGGGGCAGCTCCGGGTAGTCGGCAAGGACAGACTCGGTGTCGGCGAGCTCGGCGGCGAGGCGATCCGCCCGGTTCTCGAGCTGCGCCTGCGCGTCCTCCGGAGCCAGGCCGAACAGCACGGACACGGCGGCGATGAACTCCGGATACTCGCCGCCGGTCGTGCGGAGCATCTCCCGAAGCCACTCCCGGGCGGCATCCCGTCCAGCGTCGGTGATCGCGTAGACGATCCGGTCGGGGTGGGATTCGGTCCGGACCGTCTCCCTGACCTCGACCAGCCCGAGGCGCACCAAGCGCTCGATGGTCTGGTACAGGCTGGCCCGCGAGCGCACGTTGACCACGCGATCCTTGCCTTGGCTCTCGATCATCTTCTGCATCCGGTACACGTGCGCCGGCTCCTGGAAGAGCAGCCAGAGCACGATCAGGCCCAGGGACGATCGCTGTGCGGCCATCCATCCGGGGGCCTCCGTCTCGATCGCCTTAGTCTGCATAGTCAGGAACATACTAGACAGAATATGGCTATGTCAAAGGGACGCGATCGTGTGGGGGTCAAAAACTCCGATCATCACTGTGAGCTCCGGCTTCGGCCGAGCTGGCCGCCAGTCAGATCGGTGTGAATCGCCTTGCTTGAAGGCCCGAGTGAGGCTCCCCTGCCGCCAACCGGAGCGGATGAGATCTGAGTCCGACGTACTCAAGTCCTGTGCGGAACGGCTCCGCACGCGGTCAAGGGATTTCGCCTCCAAGGCAAGCGAATCGAATGGCGGACGTTCGCTTCCACGGCATCCAAAGGGGCGCTGGCTCGTCTCCGTCGCCCGCTGCGAATCCGCAGCTCAAGCGCATGATCGCAGTTTCTGACCCCTACAGGGCGTTCCTGAGACGATCTTGGTCACCGGGGCGGCCAGGGGGAGATCTTCCCTTGTCGGCACGGCTCGCCCAGAAGTCCATTGCCGAGCACGATCGCGCTAGAATCGCCGGCGCTGGTTTGCGTGATCCGTCGACGACGGAGCGGAAGGAGGCGCGCTGCGAACGGAGCCGCGACCTGACAGCGGCTACACCCGCACCTGGTCTCCGTCCGGCGAGGTCGAGTACGCGATGCTCGAGGACGGAACGCGCCTGCGGTACTTGAAGACCGGGGCTGGCCCCAGAGCGCTGATCCTGCTGCACACGGTGCGCACGCAGCTCGATCACTTCCAGCTCGTGATCCCGAGTCTCATGCAGGCGTACACCGTCTACGCGGTCGACATGCCCGGCATGGGCTGGTCCGACATCACCC
>WNGF01006289.1_pt1 | contig 14764 bp, 16 predicted proteins | sample 5400641 | NCBI WGS metagenome assembly WNGF01 (sample SAMN13153371, study PRJNA577476) | soil metagenome | isolation source: 80 cm soil or saprolite under grassland replicate 2 | place: USA:California | collected 2016-06-15
GCCGAGCAGGTGCAGCAGGCTGCGACCGAGGCGGTCCAGCTTGGCGACCAGCACCACCTCGACCCCGCCCGCCGCGGCCGCGGCGAGCAGCTCGTCCAACGCCGGGCGCGACGCCGCGGCCCCGGACACGCCGGCATCCAGGTACTCGCCGACCAACACCAGACCGTGCCGCCGGGCCAAGGCCTGGCACTGCTCGCGTTGCGTGTCGATCGAGGTCGAATCCACCTGCCCGCCGGTCGAGACCCGCAGATAGCTCACCGCCCGCGGCGACCCCGCGCCGGCGCGGGGTCGGCGAGAAGCGGCAGCGGAACCCACGACATGCATCATCAGGGTCCCCAGGCGCCCAGGGCCAACGCCGAGCCCGCGACGGGCCGACCATCGTTCCGCGTCCGTGCCGCCCGCGGCCGCACCGACCGCCACTACCGAATGCCGACACGGGCGCTGTAGTCGCGGTAGGGCCGTGGTATCCGCAGTCCAGGCCCGTGATTGCGGGGCTGCACTGAGGTCTCCTGCCTGGATCTGGTCGTTGCTGGCCGCGGTGGGCGGCTGGATCTGATCGTAGCCGCGCCGGTGGCGCCAACAGCGCTGGTTGTGGCGTGCTGCGTGTCGGCGCGGGACATGAGGCGAGCGGTCAGCGGCAGTAGGGCTCCAATGTGCCGACGATCGCGCATGCGGTTTCCCCGCAGTCGACGCAGGTCGTGGGGGACCTCGACGGTGGGCCACTGCCGGTCCACGTCGACGACGACCACGATCCAGTCCCATGCGTCGGTGACCACGATGCGCACCTCGGCCGAGCGATCGTCCATGTCCAGACCCAGCGTGACCTGCCGGCGAGTACCGCGATCGGTGGCTGGTTGAGCTGCGGCGCTCAGCCGCCGCCAGCTCCGGACCGTACCGCGCCGATCACCGTCGGTGACCGGTTCCCGGCGACCGAAACCTACTGATGAACACGGCTGCCAACACCGTTAGCGCTATGGACCCCCTCCACCGGCCGGCGTGATGTCTTGTGAGGGAACGCCGCGATGAGCTGCCGTCGAGCATGTTTCTGAGCAGCTTCGGCTAGGAGGCGACGTGCCCTAGGAGGCACGGCGGCGATGTGAGCGGTTGGGTGCGGAGCTGGCGCTGGTGGCGTTGCGGAAGCCGGGTGAGTATGCGAGTTCGAATGCGCGGCTGGGTACGGTCGCGCCGAGTCGGGCGTAGAGGCCGCCGACGGAGAGCACTCCCCGCCAGACGAGGGCGTATTCGAGTGGGGTGGTCATGTCGCGTCTGATCCCGGCGAACCGGGGGTCGGCGAGGTGGGTCATGAGGGCGCGTAGCCAGGCGGGTGAGTAGGTGAAGTTGTCCTCGCCGGTGGGGGCCACGATGGGATGAAGAAGTTCGAGCAGGAGCCCTGGATCGACGACGGTGTCGGGGGCGAGCGTGCCCGCGTGTCGGGCCCAGCCGACGGCGGCCGGGCCGTCGCAGGAGAGGACGGCGGCGGCGAGGTGCCCTAGTGCTTGCGGTGGTCCGTCGGGCATGGATGCGACCGATCCGAAGTCGAGCAGGCCGAGTCGCAGGTCGGGTAGGAGCAGGAAGTTGCCCGGGTGGGGATCGGTGTGCATCCAGCCGGTGCAGGCGGCTGGAGCGTAGGCGGCGTGGCCGATCAGTAGAGCGGCCTCGTTCGCCGCGTCGTCGTGGGACAGTTCCCGCCAGCCCGACGGGAGGCGAGTGTCGCCGTCGTCTAGCAGCGCGGTCAGCGGTGCTCCGTCGAGCCAGGTGCTCACGAGCACGCGCGGCATCGCGGCGAAGACGTGCGGGACGACCACGCGGGTGCGCCCGGGCGGTTCGTGGGCTCCGGCCGCGTGGGCCAGGACCAGGGCTTTGGGTACCGGCTGCGCGAAGGCGGCTGCGGTCTCGTTTTGGACGCGGCCCTCGCGGACGTAGTCGAGTTCGTCGACGAAGCGAGCTGCGATTTCGCCGGTTAGCCCGGCGATGTCCAGGCCGGTGACCCGAGCCATGATCCGGCCGAATACCCGGGCAACTCGCAGATCGGAGTGCAGCGCTTTGGCGATGCCGGGGTACTGCACCTTGACCGCCACGTCGATGGTCTTGCCTCGATCGTCGCGCCATCGCCCGCGGTGTACTTGCCCGATCGATGCTGTCGCGGCCGGGGTCTCGTCGAAGTCGACGAGCCGCTGACGCCAATCAGAGCCGTAGGCGGCGGACAGGTCGTCTTCCAGAACGCGGCGAGCCACGGTGACGGGCATGGCCGGTGTGGCGTCGGCCAGGTGGCTCAGCGTCGACCGGTAGGGGCCGGCGATGTTGTCGGGCAACGCTGCTTCGAACACCGACATCGCCTGGCCCAGCTTGGTTGCTCCACCTTTGAGCTCGCCGAGGGTAGCGAATACTTGCTCGGCGCTTCGGGTGGCGATCTGTTCGGTGGTGGCGTTGGATAGCCGACTTGCTGCGGCGACCGTCCGTGCGGCGTGGCGCACCGGCAACGCGAGGAGTCGACTCGTGCGCCCGAACACCCCCGTCGGCAGCACGGGCTGCTCATCGCGCGGCCCGGTCGTCGATCTGCCGGCAGTGGCAGCGGAGTTCATGCCTGGTCTCGATTTCCGTGGATTGGGGCTTGCGCACGGGCTTGGGGACGCTGCCTCTTGAAGGGGCGGGCTGACAGTGAGCTGCGGTACTCGTAGCGCAAGGCGCGCAAGACCGCGTCGGCGACGGAGTCGGGGTCATCGATCGGTATCAGGTGCCCGGTCGCGGCGGTGGTGATGACTTCCGAGCCGGGTAGCAGTCTGCGCAGAACAGTCCCGGTCCGGGCGGCGACGATCCGGTCATGAGTTCCGTCGACGATGAGGACCGGGCAGTCGATACGGCTCAGTTGCTGGTTTCGTCGGCGTGCGTCGCTGACCAGGCGCCGCTGCTCCCTCACGAAGGTTCGCCACGTGGACCCGAACGTGATGTGGCGAACGAATTGCTTGGCGGCGCGGGCGTTGAGGCCCGCTCGGGTGGTCAGGATTGCTCGGCGCAACGCGGGAAGGTGCAGCGTGAGGCCGGCCAAGCGAAATCCGAGGCAGGTCATGACTGGTCCTAGCATCGGTGCGGCCAGCAGGCGGTCGACGATGCTGATCGACTGTAGGCCAGCTGCCGGCGCGACCAGGACGAGCGCGCGGACGTGACGCGGTGCGCTGGCCGCCAGGGCCAACGCGGTGCCGGCGCCGAAACGGTAGCCGACGATCACTGCTGGACAGCGCTGTTGGTCCTCCAGCAGCTGCGCGATGTCGGCGGCGGCGGTGAACGGGTCCCCGGCCTGGCCAGCTGTGGCGGGACTGTCAGGCCGCTTGACAGTGCAGGGCTGCACGCCGCGACTGCGTAGCACGGGCAGCACCCGGTGCCACATGAACGGCGTTCCGGGCGGGTCATCGAGCAGCAGCACGCTGGGCGCTTCTTCGCCGCCGTCGGCCGATGTGGTCGACGGGTGATGGATGAGCACCGGCGCCGCGAAGGCGCTCGGCAGCGGGCCGCAGTCCCTCGCGGCGCCGGCGCTCGAGCAGGGCGATGTCGAGGCCGCTGGCCCCTCGGTCGCCGAAGCTTCCAGTGGAACCGCACCGGGTGTGTAGCGCGGCGAGATCGGGACGCGGCGCGCGATGATGCGCATGGTGGTCTCCGTCGGGATTGGAAGGGCAAGGCCGCGTCGAGAGCAGATGGCCTCAGGGCCTGTTCAGCTGGCGGAGCCGCGCCCTGCTGCTGGGCGATACGGCTGGTCCAAGGCGCCGCCCAATGGGGCACGCCACACGGGTCGGTTGCTGTTCGCGGCCATCGCCGTGTCGCTGTGTCGGGTCATGGTCGGCGGCATCAGTAGCCGTAACCGGAGTTTGGCGCACTGGCCTGCGTGCTGCTGGGTGCGCCGGCGTCCAGGTTGGGCGTGGCGATGTAGAAGTTCTGCACGCCTTGACCGGTGACCTTTCCGGGCCGGTCTTCGACGAAGGTGTATAGGAAGTGGCCGTTGTAGGTGACCTGCTTGCCGTTGGTGGTCGTCACGGAGGCGAGTTGGCCCGTGAGGCCGCGATCGGTCGGGGCAGCGGCAATCAGCGGAGGCCAGAGGGCGGCGAGCTGGCCGGTGACGTGCGACGTGACGGCGGTGTCGGGCTGGTAGGTGTAGAGCGGTAGGCCGTGCGAGTCGACCAGGATCGTTGCGCTGGTTCCCTGCACGGTTGCGCTGGCGGTCTGTACCGTCACCGGATCGCCGGCGATGCTGGCGGATGCACTGGGCGCCGTGCCGCGAGCAGCGTGCGGGTGCGGACTGCCCGCGGCGGAGGCGATCGCGAAACCGCCGATCGTCGCGGCTGCGGCCACAGTGATGGCCGCAATCGTGATGCGTGGGTGTCGCATGATTCCTCATTTCCGTTGGCTCACGAGAAGGCGTTGGTCCAGCTGCAGTTCGGTGCGGTGACCGCGCCGGCTGCCGGCTCCGAGCGGAGCGTGTGGGCCTGTGTTCAGTAATAGGGCGGCGGGTTACAGGCCGAGCGCCGAAACAGATCCGGGCCACGATGTGACGCACATAGCAGGCGCGGCTAGGTCGCCGCGGTGTGCTCGTACGCGCGTGAACGCACGCCGCGCGCCCGGCCTCGACCGACGTGAGGTGCGGCGAACGGCGGGGGCTGGACTGTCGAGCGCGCTTGGTCAGGCGGCGAAGGTCGCCGCGGCCACCGAAGACCCGCTCGACGTGACGAGCTTGGCGCCACGCAGATGGCCGACGTCCACCGACGCGATGCTCTTGGAGAACTGCCCCGTCCCGCCCTTGACGGTGAACGTTCCGAAAGCGACGGTCGAGCCGTCCTCGACCTGAAGCATGCACTTGATCGGTCCGTTGTAAGTGGGAACGTCAACCTGCATGAACACCCAGGACGGGCTTCCGCGGTACGCCACGATCTGCCCCCACACCTGACCACCGGCGGTCAGGAAAGTTCCCGTGCGCAGCGCGCTGCCCTGAGGTACCTGCACGGCACTATGCGCCGGGCTGGTCAGGGCCTCGGTAGCCGCGACAGTTCCTCCCACCAGCACCACGGCCGCCGCGGCGACCAGCAAGGCCGTCCGCGCTCGCGATCTACCTGCCGTCCGGATCTGCGTTCGCTCCTGCTGCTTGGCCTGCTCGGACAGCTGCCGGAACAGGCCGTCGGTGAACGCGGCTGTCGGCTCCGCATCACCCGGTCGGGCCGCTCGTAGTTCGACGGCGGCGCGCAGCACCTCGACATCCTCTGCATCAGCTCGATACCGCTTCGGGCGCCGGCCAGTAGCAATCGCGTCGATGAAGGCCGACAGTTTGCGACCGGTCATAGTTCCAACTCCACGGCGAGGTTCGCGGCCATCCGCAACGCGCGGTGCTGAAGCACCTTCGCATTGCTGACACTGATCTGCATGACCTGCGCGGCCTCCTTGATCGAGCACGCCTCCAAGAACCGCAGTTCGAGGATGCGCCGGTACCGCTCAGGCAGTCCGCCCAGAATCTTGCCCGCCCGTGCTGGCGCGTCGCTGGGCGGCTCAGGCCCGGATGGTTCGCTGAGATAGCGAATGTCAGTGTCCAAGTCGATCGTCGTCACCGGCTGACCAAGGCGCCGCCGCCAATGTGAGGCGAGCACGGTCTTGGCCGTGACCAACAGGTACGCGCGCACCTCACCTTTAGATGACGAGAGTCGCATCGGCGGCAACGCCGTGCTGAAGACCTCCGAGGTGAGGTCCTCCGCGTCCGGGCGGTTCCCGACCCGGGCGTACATCAGGCGGTACAGCCGGTCGATGTTGTCCCGGTACACCGACTCCCAGTCGGTGTAGATGTCGTCGTCAACCACGCGCAGATAGGGGACGCCGCCACCGCTCACCACGGGTGGCGAGGTCACGGTTCGCCGGAAGGATCGCGATGCGCTAATCATGTCACCTAGGAATAGGAGCAGGGGTTACACCTGAGCGAGGCTCACCCAGGCCCGCCGACCGAGTCGACGCCACTGCGAGCCGGCGGTCCGCTCCAACTTGCCCGACGGCGCGCCTCACCGCTGTGAGCAGCGCCCACGATCAACAGCTTCCCAGCATCGGTGCTTGGGGTGGCGCCTGACACCGAAAGCGCCCTTCGGGCCGGGGACATCCCGAAGACCATCCCGACGCCGATGGTGACGAGCGCGGCCTCGACAATCAAGGCCAGGGTGCCCACCCAGTCAGCCCAGTTGCCGACGTCACCGGGATCACCAGGCACTCCGACAGTGCGTGACGCGAGGTAGCCGACAAACGGGCCAACACTGAGAAGCGCGGCCGCGGCCCAACCCAGCCGGCCCGACCGCGGCCACAGCAGCACCCCAGCCACGAGCACACCGCCAACCTCGATGAGCCGGTACGCCCAACCAAGCCAGTCCGGCGCCGTAGAGGCGGTCACGCCACCCTGGTCGGCCACGTGGGCCGCAGCCACAGCCAGCGCCAGCAAGGCACCGACTCCCCGAATCGCGACCGGCGGCAGGGTCAGCGCCATCGCGCCGTCCCGATCGCCGCGTAGCCGGCTAGTGCTTGTCCGCTGATCCACGGTCTGGTCTCCATCCCTGTACGTCCGGCGCGGGCAGCCATTGCTGCGCCGGAAGCTGCATTCCGTCACAGGGTGATACGCCCCTGGGTTACGCAAATACACGTGCACAGAGAACCCGGGGGCCGCGTGGCTGCCTTGGCAAGATGGATGCCTCGCGCGTAGCGTCCCCGACAGGTGTGTGAAGCCCATCGTGTGCCCCGCTGGCCGCCTTGGTTGGCTTGCCGTTGCCGTGATCAGGCAATCACGCCTGTCCTCCCCTGCTGAATGGGAGTACTTATGAATCGGGCGGAAACATCGCGTAAGTCCTCTATAGGACCTCCCCGCCCACTGTTCGTCTTGGTCGCGCTGATGGCGGTTCTCGCGGTGGCGACGGCGTGTGGCTCGAGCTCGAATGGCGGTGGAACAAGTTCGCTGGCAGCCTCGACGCCTGCCACCTCGACGGCTGCCACCTCGACGTCCGCCAGCTCGGCGGCCCCAGCGTCTGGCGGTTCGGCCACTATCGGCGGCGGGTCGACGGTCGAGATCAAGAAATTCATGTTCGCCCCGATGACGCTGACCGTCTCGGTCGGCGCGACCGTCACCTGGAAGTTCGAGGACTCCACACCACACACGGTCGCCGCCGATGACAACTCGTTCACCTCCTCGCCGATGAGCAACGGCCAGACCTACACCCACACCTTCGACACCGCCGGCACGGTCAAGTACCACTGCTCCATACACCCCTTCATGACCGGCACCATCGTCGTGAAGTAGCTCGGGAGATGACCGCACCCGCATCAGCCGCACAGGTCCGTGGGTGGCCGGTGATCAGGATCGCGCTCATCGTCGTCGTGGTGGCGGGACTCGCAATCGACGCCTATGTGCACTTCGATCTCGCCAGCAACTACAGGCTGATCAAGACCAGCACGCTCAGCCAGGCCGACCTGTTCCGAGCCGAAGGCGCGGTCGCCATCATCGCCGCGCTATTGCTGCTGGTCCGGCCCCGTCGCTACACAGCGGCGATCGCCGCCCTCGTCGCAGGCTCGGCACTGCTGGTGCTGCTTATCTACCGCTACAACGACATCGGCCAACTCGGCCCCGTCCCGTCGATGTATGAGCCCATCTGGTACACCAAGAAGACTGTCTCCGCATACGCCGAAGGCGCAGCGCTGCTTGCCGCCGTGCTGCTTCTTTTTGTGCCACGGACGCGGCCGGCGCCGACCGTTGATCATCGCGGCTCGCGGACGCTGTTACCGCCGACAGCCACGAGTAGTTGAAAGCCGCGGTCATCGGGTGGAGTTGCGGGCCCACGAAATCCATCACGCCCAGAAGACGTTGGTGTGAGGCGCCCTGGGTGAGCGCTGACGCGCGGGCCGAAGTCGTCCCATTTGCCTGTGGACAAGGTGAGCCGCTGGGCCTATACCGAGTGCCATAGGGGGAGGACTGGGCGCATGGAATGGGCGCGGTCCGATGGCCGAGGTGACGGTATCCCGGGCACGGGAGAGTTCACCGTGCGACGGTCTTGAGCGCTGTCGGGGCCCTCCGGGTCGAATCCGGGTGGCGACGGGTGTTCGCCGCTCCGATCTGATCTACCCCCCGAGGGGCTACCAACGGTTGCAGTGTCTGTGTCACAGGAAGGGGACCTTGAACGATGAAGATCATTGCGCTTGTGGCGGCCGTGCTGGCAGCGGCCGTTCTCCTGATTACGGCGCCCGCGTCGGCGACGCCCGGCAACGTCGGCTTCGGCTTCAACGCGACCGACATCAGCGGCTTCCCAACCGGGGCAGCCTCGCTCACCGGCGGCGGCGCGTACAACCCCGCGACGGGCTTCGCGGAGTCGGCTGGCGGTTTTCGATGCACCAGCGATGTCGGGCAGGGCCCGTTGGCCGGCTGTTTGGCCGGCGAAGGGGTTCGCTGGGACACGGTCGAACTGCGGGCAAGCACGACGTTCAGGTGCACCGGGTCAGCGGCGGAGCCGTTGAAGACCGCGATCACCGATGAGAACACGGTGGTGCTGCTGGCGGACTTCTACCGCGCCGGCGACGGGAACGACGAGTCCTTCACTGCGCAGATGATCGTCTCCGCCGAGGACATCGCCCCCGACGTGGCCGGGATCCAGAACGTGTGGATTCAGGGCGTCGGCTGTGCCTCGGCGATCGCGAACTTCAGCTCCTGACCGCATCCCGGAGGAGGGGTCACAGCAACGACCGGACAGCGGAGCATCTGACCAGCCGTCGTTCCTTCCCAACGGGCCGCAGCGCGCAGCGGGAATGATCGCCGCCAGGTCATGCACCGGGCCAACCCCGGGCCGGTCCGGGCTGTCGGCGGTGCTTGAGCGCCACGGTCGAGCGACGTAACGCTTCGCCTCGACGTCACAGTCGGAGGTACATCGTGACGCGTGTCAACCGCCTGCTGCTCGCGGTGATCGCCGCTGCATCGGCGGGTTCTTCTGTGACGCCGATGGCCCAGGCCGGACCGCCGCCGCCTACGGTTCCCACCACAATCCAGGTTCCGGCCGGCAACAAGGTGTTCCTGGTCGGTCACGCTGTCGGCGTCCAGATCTACTCGTGCAACGGCGCCGTTTGGGGTTTCGTCGCGCCCCGGGCGAACCTGTACGGCGACAACGGCAAACTGATCATCACCCACTTCGGCGGGCCAACCTGGCAGGCTAAGGACAATGCCCTTCAATTAAGGATGCCGCGTAACTGAAGGGCATTGGCACTAGCCCACGTCTAGATGTCCGGACAGACATGGCGTTCTAGAGACCTAGGGTTGCGGGTCCGGCTCAACCAGCCGACAATCCGCTGTGTGACGGCAGACGAGCAGGCGCCTCGATCCTGGGTCGCAACAACCCTGTAGCCCTGTGTTCTAGAGTCGTCCGGCCGTGACGGAAACGACCGGCGAATCGCCTGAAGAGACTCCTACGCCCTCAGAACGCTGCAGGCGCTGGCCCCACAAGGTGAATAAGGAGGAATCAAAATGTCGTATAGGACTTCGAAGTCAAAGTTGTTCGGAACGATCGGAGGTTTGGCCGTAGCAGGCATGGTGTTGGCGGGAGTCGCCACTATTACGGCTTTCACGGCCTCGTCGGCGAATTCGGCCACGCTCGGCGGTATTACACCGCCACCCCTGCCCGACGGCATGGCGCCGGTGCCAGCGGGGAACAAGTTGTTCCTGGGGACTCACGCTGTCGGCACCCAGAACTACGTCTGCCAGCCCTCAGGCGCTGGCGTCGCCTACGTACTCTTCACGCCGCAGGCCACCCTGTTCGGCGAGGACGGTGTGCAAATCATCACCCACTTCAACAGCCCTAACCCGGATGAGCCGAACACTGATCCAAAGGTGGTGGCCCCCCAGGGCACGATTCGCGCCACGTGGCAGTTCAAGGACACGAGCAGGGTCTGGGCCAAGGTGCACCAACCCAATGGAGCGGTCATGGTCGACCAGAACTCAATTGCTTGGCTCCTGCTCGATGCGGTTGGACACCAGAACGGACCGACCGGTGGCGACAAGCTGACGAAGACCACCTTCGTCCAGCGGCTGAACACCACTGGAGGGCTCGCACCGGCGACGGGCTGTAGCTCGCTAACAGACGTCGGTAATAAGGCGTTTGTGCCTTACACGGCCGACTACTTCTTCTACCAGCCGACCAAGTAAGTCGCCTTCCTCGCGTCGATCCAGCATCGGTGGAGGCGCTGCGTGACGACGCTGAGGAGGCGCGCTCGTCGAATCGCGAGCGCCTTGCGCGAGCGTTCCCGGTCGCCGCGACGGTGTCATGCGTGGCATCTGATACCTGCTCGCCGCAAGCGGCGAGGAGGGGCTCCTCACACGGGCGTCTCACCGCGACCGCCGGGGATCGCCCGACGTGCGCCGGTGAGTTCCGATGCCATGGGTTGGTGCGTCACCTCGGCGGGCCTTGCGAATCCGCGATCTGCCGTTATGGGGGCGGGGCGACAGTGGCGCGTGCGGCGCGCCAGTGACCGGGTGATTGCCCGCGCTCGCGCTTGAATGCTCGACTGAATGCCTCTTCCGACTGGTAGCCGACGCGTCGCGCGATCTCGTGGACAGTCAGTTGCGCGCTGCTGAGGAGTTCCTGGGCTAGGTGCAAATGCCGTTCAATTACGCGGCTGTGATTTCGATGGTGGGGGGCCTGTCGTAGCGGGTCTCGCGGTGTTTCGGCGTTTGATGGGCCGGTAGCAGGGGCCGTAGCGTTTGATCACTCGGGGGTAGGCGCGGGGTCGGCGTTCGTGGAGCGGGTGTTCGAGGATTTCTGTGATGACGCGGCGGTGGGCGGCGTCGTTAGTGCTGTGAGGGGGGAAAATCCGCGGAGCCGTCGGCTTCGCGGCGGATTACCCGCAGCGATTGCATGAATGAGAGCCGGTCGGGATCGAGGTCGGCGTCGTGCGCGGCTTCGACCATGAGCGTGCGGATGGCGTAGTGCGCGAGGAGGATGCCCCAGATTTCTTGCCGCACCATCTGCGGCGATTTCGAGCGCAGTACCCGGGTGTGCGCGATCTGGTGAGTCTCGATCTCATCGAGGGCGATCTCGAATTCCCACCGCTGCTGGTAGGCGGCGGCCAGATCGCCAGACAGCGCCTGCCGCCAGTCGGTGATGGTGGTGATCAGCCGGTACGGCTCGGTCGTGGGACGGTCGGTGATCTGATATTCGACCACCCGGACGAGCATCGCCTGCCTGTTGGCGGCGCGCCACCGGGCCTGGCCGATGCTCGTCGGAGTGCTGATGCCTTTGGGTGTGATCGCGGACAGGTAGGAGTCGTCGGCCAGTCGCTGCAGCATGGGCAGTTTCAACTGGGAACTGACGCGGAACAGCAGGTCGGCGCCGGTGTCACGGGCGGCGGCGAAGAAGCCGTAGCTGAAAAAGCCGCGGTCGAACATCACCAGCATGCCCTCGTCGAGGTCGACCAGCAGCCGCTCGGCCAGTTCCCGTTCCCCGGTCGCGATCGGGCCGAGCTCGGCGGCGACGATCGCGTGCGTGCCGCACTCGCCCAGCCCGACCACCCGCACCTGCGGGAATGCTCCACCCTGCCCGGTGCGCGACGATGGGCGGCCGAACTTCTTCTCGTTGTCCGGGGTGTCGGGCACGTCGAGGGTGACCCCGTCGATGGCCATCAGCCGCCACCGGTGAGAAAGCCAGGCGCCGATCGTCGACGACGTCGCCAGCGGTGCGGCGACGCGTTCGAACAACTGCCGCAACGGCTCCTCGCCGAGCCGCTGCCGGGCCTGGCACAACGCCGACGCGGTAGGCACCGTCCAGGCCCGTTCCCAGGCCGCGACGAACCGCAGCCCGCCGACCATCTTGCGCATCACCTCCTCGTACGCGTCGCCGAAGAACAACGCCAGCGCGATCACGTAATAGACCACCAACCGGGCCGGCAGCAGCCGTTGCCGCTTCTCTTTGCTCCGCGTTTCCAGCAGCACCTGATCGACCACGTCCCGCCGGTAGATCCGCGCAATGACTCCGAGGCTCAGGTAGTCCGAAAGCCGGCCCGCGTATTGTGCCTGCGCATTGGTCTCATCACCCGACACGGCGCTGAAGCTATCCGGATCGGGCGCGAATTCCGCGCTATTGAATCGCGCGTGTCAAATGCACGGACACGGCATAAACCGAGCCGGTCCACCAAATTTGATGCGCTGCAATTCGAAAACAATTTCCTATTTCCAAACTGAATGACATTGAGGCTAAGGACGGCAGCCGGGTGGTGGGCCAGGCCGAGGCCGTGGTGACCGTCGATCCCACCGCGATCGCCTGGGTGCGGCTGTCTGCAGCCTCGACCGCCGCCGGCCGGATGGCGACCGGCTGGTGGCCACCAGCTACATCCAACGGATCGCAACCGTCGGCGGCCTGGCCCCACCGGCCGCGCAATGCACCGCGGCGACGGCAGGCACCGTGGCCGAGGTCCCCTACACCGCCGACTACCACTTCTGGAAACACACCACCAGCTGACCCAACGCCGGTACCCGCACCCGCCGGCCGAGGCAACCACAACCCTGTGGGGAGTGCGACGAGTGCGACAGGAGGTGATGTTCAGAAGCTGAGTTCGCGGGCGCATCGGGCGCGGCGTCGGGCCGCGGTGTGAGCTACCGATGCTTTCTGATCATGCGAGAGGCAAAGAGAGGCTTGGGAAGATGAGGATGAAGATCATTGCGCTGCTGCCGGCGCTGCTGGCAGGGGTGGTTGTGCTGAGTGCGGCCACCGCATCGACCAACGTGGCGTTCGCAGCGCAAGGAAGCATGAACGGCGCTGCCGGCCAGATGCCCGCTTTCTACGATGGTGCGCAATTCACTGTCAACATGAAAGAGATGCCGGCCGGTGCCGAAGGCTCGTTACTCGCGACGAACCCGAGCATCAACACCATCTACGCGTCGAACGATTTGGACGAGGAGCAGGATTTCATTCCTGTCATCGATGCCATTCAGGGTGACGGATTCAATCCCTTGTGGCAGCAGGTCCTCATCGTTTTCAATCGGGGATTCACGCCTCACCAGTTCGTTTCTGACGAGCAGGTCCTGGCGGCTGCGGCCGGACCCGATCCTGAAATCACGCTCGACGTGACCGACGAGGTGTATCGGTGTTCGGTTGTTGGCCCGAAATAGAGACCAGGCCAACCAAGCTGCCTCCGCACAGCCGACCGGGCGACGTCCTGAGCCGTCTGCTGAGCCAGCCCCCCTACGGGCCGGACTGAGTGAGCAACTGGTCGAGGGCCCGCCCATCGCCGGGTCACGCTTCGTTGACCCCGCTGTCACACTCTTGCAGAGGCCATCCCCGCGACCGTCGAGAGTTAAGTTGCGTGCATTCTGGTCTCCCCGTTGTGACGCCTGCTCGCGGTCCCTGCCGAAGGCACTGCCGGCAGCACGATCCGCAGGTCTGCGTCGGCCGTGAGGGCGCGAGGCTCCGCAGCCCGGGCTCTCGACGTTTCGCGGCTGAGCCCAAGGAGGTGCAGCGACGCGGACACAACGGACCGCCCTCGGTGTTGCGGCGGTGCTGCTGTTGCCGGCCCTGCGGCCCGCCCACACCACGGTCGAGCGGTCGCGGGGACAACATCGTGCTGCAGTGGAATACGGCGGCCCTTCGCGGGGTACGGGACTCCGGGTTCGGGCCGCCGATAGTCGCCCGGGGCGCTCGCGATCGTGCACACCTGCATCGACGATGCTTGGGCCGCCTAAGACCGTGTCGCGGTCGGCACCTGGTACGGCGCAGCGCTGCGCCGCCCACCCGGCCAGCGAACCGTGCCGAACGAGGAACAGCGATCAGCGTCGCTGCATACCGTGCGATGGTCGACCTGTTCCCCGCCGACCGGACCACGGTGTTTGCTCCGCTGATGAGCCGACTCGGCTACCCGACTGACACCACCACGACCGACCTGAACCACCCAGCCGGGGTCGGCAACGTGGCCTGCCAGGCTGTTCTCGACTACCGCCATCACGACGGCGCCAACCAGCTCGGCGACGAGCCGGGCGGGACGCCAGCTGCGCCGTACTCGGACTACACCGGTTACCGGCCCATCAACGACCCGATGGACCTCACCATCGGCTTCAACCCGTCCACCGTCCACGACCCGAACCGCTGGCAGCCGCTGCGCTACCTCGACCCGCAGGGGAAGACCGTCACCCCGACCTACATCGCCCCGCACTGGGGGCACGTCGCCGGGTTCGCGCTACCGGCCGGCGCGGCGCTGCGCTCCCGCACCGGGCCCGCCCGGTAGGGCAGCGCCGCCTACCGCGACCAGGCGCTGGCGCTGCTCGGCATCAGTTCCCACCTGACCGACCAGCAGAGGATGATCGCCGAGTACTGGGCAGACGGACCCACACCGAACTGCCACCCGGACACTGGGACCTATTCGCCCAATATGTTCCCGCCGTGACCACCATGGCACCGGCCGCAGCGGCATCGCCGCCGGCGTGAAACTGTTCTTCGCGCTCACCAACGCCATCCTCGACGCCAGCATCGTCGCCTGGGACGACAAGCGCACCTACGACTCGGTGCGCCCCATCACCGCCAACCGCTACCTCATCCACGGTCAGCAGGTCCTCGCCTGGGCCGGGCCATACCAGGGCACCCGTCTCATCGACGGCGGCGACTGGCTGCCGTACCAGCCCAGCACTTTCCCCCGTCGGGTACTGCCGAACCGTTCCGTCCGGACGGGCGTATGGAGCCGCGGAAGCCCGTCCTGGGTGTTCATGCAGGTTGACGTTCCCACTTACAACGGACCGATC